>JFJP01037919.1_pt3 | contig 28892 bp, 24 predicted proteins | sample 431651 | NCBI WGS metagenome assembly JFJP01 (sample SAMN02602958, study PRJNA72255) | Microbial mat metagenome, whole genome shotgun sequencing project. | biome: fresh water; feature: sink hole; material: water; isolation source: purple microbial (photo- and chemosynthetic) mats found in... | reverse complement strand
AAATAGCCAACTAAATACTTCTTCAAGATTAAAGAAAGTTCCTTATATCCCCAGGCTGAAGCCTTGGGGCTTTACGGAACGCTCAGTAATAAGTGTCGTGAGTATATAAAAAATGAAAATTCATGTGTGTTTAAACTTTAGAACAACAGCCAGCAATGGTCTGACACCTTATACAACAAAGCATAATATTAGTGTTACTGATACTATTGATACTAAACTAAACCAAACTTCCGACAAAGACATTATTAAAAACTATCCAGTAGGCGACAAAGTTATCTATAACTTTGAAAAGAAGTGGAAGACTCAGGAGTTTATTCCACACCATAGTATTCCTGCTGACTTGTATAAACACATAACTCTGTTACATCCGATAATAGAACTACTAGAAGACCACGACTTCCAATATGTTGATGACAGTATTTTGGAGTCTATGGTAGTAAAGCTTAAAGACAACCCAAGTTTGTCTAGACGTTATGCCTATAAAGACTTTTTGGGTATTAAACCTGAAGAATACCCTTTACGTTATTCTATACCGCCTAACTTTGAAGAGTACGTTTATAGTGTCGTGTATAAAGACGGTATTTATACGATAGTTATGAATCGTATGTTCAATAACCCACCAAATCCATACCATAGAAAAGACATAGAACACGGTGTCTTTGCACAGTTAGAAAGTTTTGTCGATAAACTTAATGAATCCTGTAGAAAGCTATACAACAGTGAACTAAATCAACACCAATCCGTAGTTAAACCACCTTTTTTAGAAATAAAATCGGATTTAACCACTTCATATAACTACGTGATGCTTAGTATAGGGTTTAAGGATGTGTCCCAAGCCACAGGGTTTAAAAACTTAGAAGATCAATTAAAACAGAGCTTGGCGTATGTGAATACTTACCATTATTTTTATAAGTATTTTTCACCTTATATTGATGGTATACTAAAAGACACACCACTTGAAGTAAGTAATAATCTAGATTACGTTAATAGCAACCAGCCTTATGCTATGCCGTATGGTTATAGTGTCTGTGCTGCATTTTCAGTAGACACCTATTTAATGAAAGAGGATGAAAACCCTAACAACATATTAGCAGTTAAGTTTTTTAGCTTGATTAGCAAAAGTGCTAAACATATTTATAATGATAACGGTTCAAATGCAAAGTCTAGTGTTTTTAAAGACAGAGTACTAGCTGACCCTGTATTAGTAAACGCATTGAACCACTTTTATGATCTAGCAATGGATGCTTACCATGATCAGAAAAAAGTATTCAATAGTGTATTTGATAGCCTTGAAAAAGCTGTGACTCAGTTTAACCGTAAAGTTGGCAATACCTGTAAGATTGCTACTGGTACTTATACTAATACTAACTTTGCTAAGTATAGGCAACAAAAAGAACTAGAGTACTTTCAATTTTTCAAATTTCTTGAAAGTAACAAAGAATATGCCCTTAACCCTGAAGGGTTATTATTCGATATAGCAGGAGTTCAGCTCGATTCAGATGGATTTATGGGTATGTGTGTACAATTTCGATCCATACATAGAACAGTCAACCTTAAAAATTTATACCTAACAGATGTATCGAAAGAAGATGCTATAGAAGGGCTATTAAGAGATTCTTTAAGTTATTTTGAAACAATAGACTTAGGTAAGCGTTACGATGGCGGAATATATAAAGATTTTGAATTCCTAGTACTAGTAAAAAACTAGTGAAAAACTATGTAAGGTATTTTATATGAAAATCCATGTATGTTTAAACTTTAAAACAGTAGCTAGTAACGACCTAACCTTATTAGATAACTTTAATGTTAGTACAGAGGGGGTTACTGCTGTCCCTGAGTTAATAAACACTTTCATGCAAGGACAAGGTGTGCAACCTGTCGACAATAACATTATAACACAAGTAGTTAAAACTATTGTTCAACAGGGTCTTAGAGGTGCTAAACCTGAATACGCTTTTGATAGTTTGCCTGAAGATTATGCTTTGAGTTTTACTATTCCTGAGTTTCTACCTGGTTATAAATACGCGGTTGATTTTAAGAATAACACTCTAAGTGTTATTTTTGCTAGAAAACCAAAAAGTTCTTCTGAGTATAACGAGGATTTAGAATTTACTGTTATACCAGCTGTTGAAGATTTCATGGTAAAAAATTTTGAACTTACTGAAGACCAGTTTAAAAGTGCTGTTAAGATTTGTCATATAATGTACTCTGGAAATATTTTTAAAAATGATAAAAACATTGGAAGTATCTACCCAGGTTCAGGTTCTTTTTCAACTATGAATGTCACGATAGAGTCTAAAATAAACTGTGTAGTTATTAAAGCTAAACCTGAAAGTGCTGACCTTACGTTACAAAGGTGTGTTAATGTTAAAAATAAAATAAATATTATAAACCATATTTATAATAATAAGTCTAAGGGAGCTTACAAGACATTTTTAATGAAGTATGCTGTTTTTCCAAACGATGACTCTCTGCATTGGCCTAAAAAGTACCCTAAGTTAGGATTTTGTGTCGTTAAGCGTATCGATAGTAAAGCTACACCCCACGATGACCCTCATCCCATTGTTTATGCTAAAGGGGAGTCACTTAGCCTGTCTATTAAGTACTTGAATAAATATGTAAACTACGCTTTAAACGGCAAGGCAAAGCCTACAGATTCTGCTGAATTTGCGAGTATAGTTAGACCTAAGTTAGACAGGTATCTAGCTATTATTAGAGAAACTGTTGAAAAAATAGCTAAAAATCAAGAGTACAGGGAGGCTAAAATAGTAGAGGAAACAAAAGATTTTATGAAGCTTTTAAGTGCGGATACTGGTATTACCTTAACTAAAACCAGTATACGTAATGCGGACAAGCTTGGGTTTGATGTTTGTACTTTTGATGAAGAATTTAATGCTATAACTATTGATGGTGAGGGTTTTAATATTATAAAAATGTTACAAATTCTCGTTAATAACCATGACTTTAGTTCTTTGGAAAACCTACTTACTAAAAATAATGGTTTAGTTATTGACGATACTGGACTGTTAAAAGGTATAGATGGTAATATTATTAATAAAAAAACTAGAGTACTAGATGTACTACTAGCAGATTTAAGTGGAATACTAGACCAAGGGTATAAGTTAGACATATTTGATGCAGGGGGAGGGACTATACAAGTATACCAATCCGATATGACTTCAAAATCTGAAGTTAAACAACTTTCTAACCCTAAATCTACAAATAAAGTAAAGGTTTTTAGACGTCGTCGTTATGTCGGACCAACTGCTAATAATCCACCAGGGACTACTGCTCCTACAGCACCAACTACACCTACACAACAAACTACACAAGGAAACAGGGCTGCAAATTTTAATATTATACAACAACGTAAAGCTGCTATGATGGGTAATCCAAATCCTGGAATTGGTCGAGTAATAAATAGTATACCAGTCCCTCCAGCTAAGAAAAAACCATAACAGTGAACTTTAGACAAACAAAAACCCCGATATTAATATGTAGTATCGGGGTTTTTGTTTTAAACTTATTCAGGTGGTATGAGTACCATGTTAATCAGCAAAAGGCAATGAAACATAAGTATCCCTTATGTCGCCCATTCGTTTAAGGGATACTCCTCCTGTATGTACTTTATCACCTATATTAGATTCTGGTAATTGCTTAGTGATACTGTTACCTAGTGGAAAATCAGTGAACTCACCTTCAATCTCTGCAATATTAGACTTATTATGGTTTTCAAGTATTGTTAGTAGTGTAGACATGCCGTTTTCAAAAGTGTCGTGTTGTTTTTTATTTCCACTAAAATACGATTCGTCTAAACCAACCAAACTAGACTTAGATGACTCTATAAGTGGCTTTACTTTTAAAAATAAATGACTAGCTTTTTTACTAACTGTAGCTGTTTCCTGACTTGTAACAAATTTAGTAATCAACTTAACGTCGCCGGTATCGACGAAGTTTTTAACCGCATTTATTGGAGGAGGTGATTTCCATTTAAGTACAGGGATTAAAAACATCATTAACAGCCATTTTTTATACATATCTGGTGTTTTTAACTCACCTGACTTGTGTACAATTTTAAGCATATTTGTTAAAATCTTTTCAGCCTTATAGGTCAGTCCTGTAACTTCGTCTAAAATACTCCCTTTAGAAGTCTGCTTACTACTTAAATCATCGATAGGACTAATGTTTTCGTAGTATTGCTTAAATAAATTTGGAGTTGTTTGACTGATTTTATTAATCAGAACAGGCCCATATATTAAGCTAAGGTAATAAACTAACTTACTTTCAACAGGAGTTAGATTGTTTATATTTCTCAAACTGCATAACGCTGAAAATATAAAGGCAGCTCGAAAATTAATACTCATACGTCCTAAATTTCCAATGATAGGAAGGTTTACATCTAGTCTAACCTTACTTGGATATATAATAATATCATCAGCAATACTGCTTTTTAACATACCATATAATACAGAATTTGCATTGTGCGGTAAATATTCGGTCATTCTAAATAGACGTAGCATATCTTCTGGTGTAAGTCTAGTATTTAGTTCTTGGTTTGAACTCCTACCGAATAACATATCTACCACTGATAGTTCTTTATTTCCTTTGCTGTAGGTTATAGGAGAAATACCAGTACCACCACCGTCATAAATACTTGTATTAACTACGGCATAAACTTTACCCATTTCTGTATCTGGTCTAGTTTCATTAGTGGAGGTATAACTGCTGTAAAATGCGTAAAATAATCGGAGTAATAGTGTTGTATCAGCATCAAAACCGTTTTTAATTAAAAACGGTTTTGTTTTATCAATAAACAGTTGGTTCATACCATCCAGTTTGTTAATGACTCTCTTTAACTCATCTTTTGGTATATTTTTATTTCTATTAACAAATTCTTTAAACCAGTATGAATTGGCGCTTGGTCGGGTTATACCGAATACATCAGACAAACTTGTTGTTGTAATTATTTCCGCTCTGGTCGAGTCAATTAAAGCATAGATTTGTTCATCGGTTAAAGTTAGATCTGAAAAGGAGTTAGCAGCAATGTTAAATGCTTGGTGGTAGAGATCACAAAGCTTCTTGTCTTTACTAGATAGAGTATCGTAGTGCGCACTTGTACCATTTAAATACGATTCTTTGATTGCATAGCTTATTACAAAGCTAGATAGTACACTAAGGTTATTATAAGTATACGAAGTATATTTAGATAAACGTAAATATAGTAGCAAGCTTATAGGTAGCTTTTTATACTGATCAAATTTTGGGTATTCGTTAATGCTCGATCCGAAAAATTCTTCAACTGTAATATTAGGGTTTTTATTTAAGCTGTCACAGACACTAAAAAGAATTCTTTCAATATTTGGTACAGCTGTATACCGATCTGAGATTATTTCATCAAAAACTTTTTTAGCTTTTGTGTACTCCTGATACTCCTGATTCTTCTGATTATCTACATCTCCTAGATCGGTATCACTGTAATTGTTAGGACTAAGCGGCACACTAGGCGATAATAACAGTTTTTTAGACAAGTCTTCAAACGACTTTAATGGCCGGTATTTTAGAAAAGTACCTAAACCATTTTCAACCAGTTCTATTTCATTCCTGTGTTTACCTACAAAATAATCCTGTAATAAGTCTGTATATAAATTTTCTGGAACTTTGTTTATTCCAGATAGGGAAGCTTCTTTTACTATTTTTGATGCGAACCTGAGATTGCCGTACCCTCTGCCTATGCTCAAGTTATTGTTAAGCAGCAGTGACCAGTATAAATAATTATAGTCTTTGTGTTTTGGCAATATGGCATTAGGATCTGCTTCTAGATCAGCCATGTTGGAATAACTGTTGTACGAATCTGAATTCTTATTTAGACTAAATACTACAGTTTCATATAGTAGGTCAGATAAAGTAAAATGTAAACGATCTTTGCTGTCTTCGTCTTTTTTAGTACTTTTGCCTTTTACATGAAGTAAACAATAGATCAAACCGTCTAGTTCGCTTTTATCGCAGTTATCTACTACGCTGAATAACAAGCTGTTGTCGTATAAAAAATTGGCAAATTCAGTAAATTTATCCAGTTGATTACTCTTATGTAAATGAAGCAACCTACAAACAATATACATAGTGCTCTTATGTTCTTTGTAAGTGTGCTCACCTGGGGAAAGCTTGTAAACTATATTACGATCAAGAATTTTTTTGTCAATAGCTAGATCTGTTGTACTAGTTTTCTCTTTATACTTTTCTAAATCTTTAGCTATTACTTCTTCTATAGGGTATGTTCCGATAGATTGTGAAATTGGTTGGTCAGTACAAGATACTAGTTTATTGTAAATGGTATCAAACAGTTTTAACATAAAACTCTTATTTAAGTTTAAACCAGAACTAAAATCGATATTATATGATCCCTCAAATAGTTTATCCCTAAAAGAGTTCTTAGTTAGTGTTAAATACAACAAAGTTAGTGTGTCTTGATTAAACACGTTTAGTTGAACTAGTTTATTGTCAATATAGTCTTTTTTATCAATAACGTCTTTGCCAGATAACTTTTGTCTTAGTCTATTAAACCTACCCCTACCTTTTATAGTCCTGTCTTTATACATAAGTTCAGCGATAGCTTTTTTCGTTACTAACTTTTTGCCTTCTGCTGTTATTACAGGAAATATCAGACTAGCTACCTTCTTATGCTCTAAGTTAAAAGCTAACGTATCACTTGACGTATCAGTATTTTTAGTAATGTGAATATAACTATCTTCTATATATTTTTTCAATACAGGACTGTTTTCTATTTGGTCTAATAAAGCAACATTACTATTAAGTAACCTTATAGGAACAAGTTCATCGTTTTTATCTTGAACTTCTATATACCCTGGGTTATCTTGTCTTTTACCCAACTTACCTTTAGGTAAAGGCAAATGAAAAGCATACTTAGCAATATTTCCATCTTTTAGAATCAAACCCATGTAGTCAATAATAACAAAAAGTTCACCTGCTCTTATATACCTATTGTAATGTTCTGTCGTATTCCAACCTGTACACCATGACCCTTGGTCGTTACGCTCCAGTCTTGACCAATAGATAGCAGCATCGCGCCCGTTGTACTTAAATATTTTAAATAACTTACTGTCAGACACTACTGTTGAATACGGTTCTTCCGAGTACTTTTTAAAATCATCGTTAATAGTAATCCCTTTTCCTGTATTGGTATGTAGAATACTATCTACCACTACAGCTAACGATGAAAATGATTTAATGTTTTTAATGTCTTTGTTTATTGGATCTAGTTTATCCTTATTAAGGTCGTACTGTTCCAATAACAATATTCTAGGTGATTCATGTAACACTAAGCGGCTTAGGTCTTCCCAATAGGAACGTGTTTCAAGTTGCTTTGTTTCTGAGTTATAAGTAGGAACTAGTTGTTGAATGATCCATTCCAAGTAAATTTTCTTAGGCGTTGGGTCGTAGCTAGATAATAGCTCAATTATTTCCTCGTAAGAAATATTCTCAGGACAACTACGAGACCCTCTTAAAGCTAAAAGCTTGTCTTTGTATTGTTGTTCAATAAGAGGCATGTTAGCAGCACTAAGCTTGTAACAAAAAATATAAATTTTCATTGTTTTTTATCTCCTATTTAGTTGTAGTAATAGCTTTAGCAATATCGCTTAGTATTGTATCTATAACAGTAATATCGTTAAGTGTTGCTTGAATAATACTCGACTCCGATTGAATTTGTAGTGTGTTGTTTATAAGTCCCACATAAGACTGTTGATTATTAGTAGTTACGATAGTAATTTCCCTGTCCTTAGTATACGCAGCATTAAAGTCAAGGTCATCATTCATTAAATCTGCGACTGTGATGTTATATTGGCTATAAAGCTTTTGGTTTATGTAGTCGTAAATTTTACGAAGGTCGTAGCGTAACTCGTTATTGAAAACACTATCCTCCCCACTCATACTAATACTACTTTTAAGGTAAAGCGACAGTCTAGATAAGATAACTATACTTAGCGAGTCAATAGTTTCTTTATTGTTTATTTCACTTGCTGTACAAATATTGATTTTCATGGTATTAGTTCTCAGTGGGTTTTTCAGAGTGGCTTTGTTTAGTTTTTAAAAGTCTTTCCACAACAGCGTGGCTTTTCATTGCTGTGATTATGCCCAAAGGTCCACCACAGAGAAAAGCTATAATCTCAGTATTATAAGCGTCAGGTGCTAGTTTATATAAGACTAAATTTAACGCGCCGATTATAAAACTATTGAAAAAGGCCAGAATATAATGGCCTTTATTTACACACAAAAATGGCCCTATATCTGAACTTGCTGCACCACAGGCGGAACCAGTAGCACCAGTGAATAAAATCAGCTTAGCGTCACGGTGAAACTTCTTATTTTCAATAAATAGTTTCTTCCACACGTCTTCAGTGCTACCTAAAACAGCTTTAATAAAATCCGCATGGTCGACATACGAAAACCTTACAGGAGCCATTTTATTAACGTCAGTCACTTGTTCAGTGACACTAGTCGGCAAGTTATGCCCATACATAATAAAACTACCAATAAGAGCGCCTACAGCTGCTGCGCCTATTGATATTTTAGTTCTAACTTTTCTATTGTCTTGTACATTAGCACTACGTCTAAAAGCTTTCCATAACATGGTTATACCCACCTTTGAGCTTAAAGTCTGAAAATATCGTTTGTATATAACGGTTTTTGGCAGTAATACCCCTGCGCAAAATTAACACCAAGTTCTTTTATTTTATTCAAACAATGATGGTCTTCAACCCATTCTCCAACAGTTAGTATGTTTAAACTATGCGCAATATCGTTAATAGCTTTAACAATAACTTGGCTAAATTGATCAGTAACCACGTCTTTAATAAACATACCGTCTATTTTAATGAAATTAACGGGTAGTTTCTTAATATAAGCAAAGGAACTAAATCCGCTTCCAAAGTCATCCAAAGCAAATAAACAGCCTAGACTACTTAATTTGTTCATCATAGTTACAGCGTTATCGTAGTTATTTATAGCTACGTTTTCTGTTATTTCAAAACAAAAATGATCAGCATAGTTTGTCTGTTTAAGGCAATTTTCTACAAAAAGTAAAAATTCTGGATCGCATATAGACTGTGTCGACAAGTTAATAAAAAACAAAACATTATTGTTACCTGTTGTTACTATATTATTGTGTAGTTCTATTGTTTTTTCTACAACCCATCTATCTACGATGCTTGACATGTTATAACGAACAGCAGCGGATAAAAAATTAGCTGGATGGTTAATATTACCTGAATCACCTTCAACTCGTAATAAAATTTCATAAGTAGAACAAGACAATACTAAAGGTAAGTTTAAAGTACATTTCTCGTTAGAATACCCGTCACCGTTTAAAAGTATAATAGGTTGTGCATAAAGTTTTAACCTATTGTTATTTATAAAGTCTGGTATTGTAGCTGCTATTATACTTTGCCCTTTAATACCCTTTAACTCAATATTGTCGTTGCTGTATACTTTAATTTGGTTTTTGCCAGAGCTTTTAGCCAAGTAACATGCAGAATCGGCATTAGTTAAAACATCGTCAAGGTTATTACCAATTTCAGCCATACCAATACTAACTCTCATTTGAAAATGGTTGTTTTTACAAAAGAAATTTTCACTATTTAGGTCAGCTATTATGTTATTACATATCGTTTTACAATCATTTATACTACAGTTATGAAAAATAACACCAAATTCATCACCACCCAACCGTCCTAGTATATCTGTTTTTCTAATACGGTTTTTAATTGTACATACTACCTTTTTTAGCAATGCATCTCCGTTACTATGCCCACACGTATCGTTAACAACTTTAAAGTTATCTAAGTCAATAAACGCTAAAACATTGCTATGTCTGTTAAATAAACTCTGCGTGACAAGTAATGTACACGTTAATATTTTATTTAATGCAATTTCAAATTCTTTTCTGATGAGTACTCCAGTTAAATGGTCATATTTGGCGTCTTCATTCATTCTCTCTATTTCTACTTCGTACCGTTTGTTTTTTATAATACGCCATAAGTTTTGTGAAATAAGTTCTACCTGTCGAATGTCGAAATCGTCATAATCCGTAGATTTGTTTCCGACACCAACTATAACAACAACGTCATCATTCTCTAAAACAGGAACACTCATATGTCTAATAAGTTCAAAATGCCCCTCTGGTAAACCTTTCTTATTAGGTGTTGAAGCATAGTCATTATGTATTACAGTACGTTTTAGTCTAACACAATCTGCCCAAATTCCTGCTGACTCTAATGGGTAATGTTGGTCATAAACTACTGTGCAGAATTTGAGAGTATTCTCAGACCACACTTTAAGGTCAATAGTTTGTTCTTTTTTATTGTAAAGGTGTAGATAACCACAATTACTCGATGTTAGTTCAACCACTTCATTTATTATTATTTGTATAATAGCTTCCTCTGTATGGTCTTTGGAGTTAGAAATACTCAGTAGTGCTAAAATACACTTTTCCATTTTTTCTTTATATTGTAATAGGTTAACCAATTTAGAGTTTGAGTCATTGGTGTTTTTGCTTGATTGGTCTTTGTCAGCTATATCCATAACATTAATCCATTGTAGAGTGTGCATACTGAGAGCGTGTTACTAAAAATTAGGCAACAAAAAAGCCGCCAATTATACTGGCGGCTTTTTTGTGTTACAGATTAACTATCAACGTGTAAGTCTGTTGTCGATTCTAAATTTGGGGAAAACTAGCCCAAAGCCCTCAATTAGCACATTGATGTCATAAGCACTTGTAAATCCCTGTGCAGAATCATACACTGTGGTAACTTTAATGTGGCGATTGCTGGATATTAAATCGCAATTCCACGTAAGTCTACACACTTCACTGTCCGTTAAATTTCCAATACCTTGCGTTGTGGCAAATTTACTTATAGAGCATTGTTGATTACCCGTAAGCTGGCTGAGTTGTAAAGTTAAAAATTCAAGCTGCTTTAAAACTTCTGCTTGAAATTCGCGGTTATCATTACGCATCTCGTTGATAGCTTGAAGTAAACTATCGTTAACATTGTTGTCAGATTGTGCAGCGAGCGTGTTACTAACAACACTAGTACTACATAGGTCACTATTACTAGTGACTTTAACTATAGCTTGAGATAGAGTCTCAAAACACTCCTCTTGGTATATTGCTAAATTCTCTTTAGTTGTCTCAGAGAGTTTAGAAACATTAGTTATTCCACATAGCCAGTACTTAAGTTTATCCAAAGACAAGCACATAGCCTTTTTAGACATGCCGCTAAATGAGGATAAGTCTAAAACTACAACATAAGCTTCAAACTTTTTTTGCATTTTTGCTACTTGGCCTGCATAACTTACTCCTATTCCTGAAGTTATAGGATTGATGGGGACATAAGCTGTATTGTCATGCATTACTAACGTAAGCAGTGTATTATTAAAGACTACAGTATGTATGTCCTTAAAAGATACTTTGGTACAAGGGAGTATGCTAGTAAGGCCAAGACCACGTTTTGATGCTTTACTTACTTGGTTTTCCACTTCATTAGACATAATAAACCCTCATTGGGTTGGGTTGCACAAAAATTTTGTTTTGAGTTATTTTAAGTTGCAGCACATGAGGATGTTATGCTAAGTTATTAACAGTTTAGCCAGGTACAGATGCTAAAATCCACGTTAATTTTTAATAGTGAGATTTATATTTATAATGGAGTGTTATTATGTCCTTAACAAAAATACCCCTGGGTATGGTAGATATTTCCGAGTTAAGTGGTGCTAGTGGTGACGTTGCCGTGTATAACACTATAATAGATCAAATACAAATTAGTAAACCCTTTTTATAACTTAGACTTGTCAACTTTTATTGTTAATTTACTATTGTTCCGTAAAGCCCCAAGGCTTCAGCCTGGGGATATAAGGAAGTTCAGATAAGTTTATGTCTGAACCTATATCAAATAATCTTTATAATTTTATAATACAAGGAACAGCTACAGTAACAGGAAACCATGTAATAATAATAGAGCGCAACGTTTTTTACACTGATGGTCTTGTAGCTATATCCTGCGGTACACCTAGTACTTTTCCAGACTGTGTGGTTTGATACATATATCCCACACCTGTCATTTAGTATTGAACTACCATTTAAGATGTAGTAGTTTATAACTTTTAACCAAACACTCCGAGCAACTGGATATAATGTAATGCCACATACTACTGGACTAATAACTCTTTCTTTAGCCTACAAAGCTCTGTCTAACAAAGACTTCGACTCAGCTGCCAAGTATTTTAATTCTGCACAACAGGATACTTCCCTTACAGATTTGTTAAAGTTAGTAAGCACTAATGAATCTAGTGCTGGAGTATTCACAGCACCAAGAGTTATAAATAACTCAGAAAATACCAGCAATTTGCTAATCAAGCTAGTTAGTAGGAAAGACCCTATTATTAAAGCTGTTAGTAATCAAGGGTCTGAGTATAAACACTGTAAAGGTGAAAACTTCTATGAAGATTTACTAGAAGAAGATTCTTTAATAAATTCACCAATGTTAGCTGAACTTAATACTGATCCTGACCTTCCAGATATAATTCCATTGTACCCTGATGACGATAGTGACACTGAAGGACATGTAGATATGGGTGAAGATGGACACCAAGTTAGTGACGCTGATTATTGGCAGGATGACCCATCAGAAGAGGAACTTGCTGAACAGCAATTAGCGGAACAAGAAGCAATGGTCTCTGATACACTATCCTCGGAAAATACAGATGAAGAAGATACAGAAGGCGATGAAGAACAATAGAACTGTGACAGATAAGGAAAGTTTATATGATTCTAGACGAACATAAACAAGGAAGTTGTTTGTATTCTACATTATACGGGTTTAGAAGTTCAATTATTAGGAACTTTTCTGAAGACCCGTTTAATATAATTTCGTTGCCGTTTATAGCGACAAACGATCACAAACAAGAGCTAAGAAGTATTTTATTAAGCTCTGAACAAGCTGACATAGATATCTACCCGTATGTTTATGCCAAGATTACTCAAGTAGAAATAATAAAGGAACAAAACACTATAAAAAACTTGGCGCGTGAGGGGTATATAGGACGTGGTTCAGGAAATATTACTGACAGGTCAGTGAAACGTGGTTTTCTATTTCCAGCCGCCTTAACTTGTGAATTTCATTATATAGATACAGACATTGAACGTTCACTAATGTTTATAGAGCAATTTTTATTGGCAATCTCAGTAAGTAACCTAAGCTTTACTATTATTTATGATTCAGCTTTTGAATGGGTGGGAAATGTATCTGCTGATTCTATTGTTTCTATAGACGAGGCTGTAATGGATGATCCATCTTCACCAGCAGAAATTGATGTTAACTTACAGCTTAGAATCGATACAAAGCTAGGTTTTGCTAAAGCTGCGTATAAAGTTAACGAGAGAGCACCAGATGTTGACATTCAAGCTGTGAGAAGTGAAGTTTTGGCGCAGATGCAAAATAACCCGAGACTAAGTTAGGAGAGTGTTAAACATGTCTTACCACGATGTTCCGCCAAGGTCTATAGGAAAAACAGTTTTAAGTACTTTGACCCATACGTTGGCAGACCTTACTACTAGGTCTAAGCTTGTTTCATTAGAGGCGGCTGTTCCTGTTGCTAAAGAGGGCAGTTATTTTTCTACAGTAGAAGCTGAAGTTTCTTTGTTGCACCCATTTGTGTTTGACAAAATAAATGGTTTTATTTCAATAACCGCGAGTGGGTCATTCAGAGTTATTATAACCGACAATTTAACAGCTGAATCAGTTAATTTATATGTAGACAGAATGTTTGTGTTTCACGGTTTAGCGGATTGCCAATTTACGGTACAAACAGACACAGACATGCCTTTAAAAGTAACGATTATTCGTGTGTGTTAACCTTCAATTCAGCTTCAAGGGTTAAAGCTTAACCAGTTTTTAAAGACTCTAACAAAAATACGAGCGTTTATATAACTTATATTCTGCTCAAACATTTAACGAGGAGTAATAAGTATGGCTTTTATTCATTCAAGTGCTGGTGTCTATGTTATTGAAATTGACAATAGCATAAGAGTTAATGCGGCATCGACAAGTATCGCAGCCATTGTCGGAGAAAGCGATAGGGGTCCGGTTGAAGTCCCTATGTTTGTTACCAACAATCAAGAATTTGTCGATTTGTTTGGTGTGCCAAATCCTAAGAAAAGCTTTATGCACTATGCGGCTTTGGCTTTTCTGGAGCAGGGAAATCGTCTATATGTAACGAGAGTTAATGATGGCGCAGACTGCTCTGGTATGGTTCTATATTGTCGAGACATTTCAGGTGGTTTGTGGACAAACTGGGCGTTTGAGACCAAGCCATTTTCAGACCCGGCTGTTAGTCTTCCAGCCGGTGTAGCATTAACAAACCCAATCGTTCAGTACTCTTTTGCAGATCCTGAAGAATTGTTAATGTTTTCTAGTATCGACCCTGGCACGTGGGGTAACGATATTACTGTAGAGGTAAAGGACGTTACGACCCGCGACACTAGTGAATTTGTTGTTAATGTTTACTATGGTGAGTCTACAGTTCCTAGTGAAAGCTTTACTGTAACATTGCACGAAAATATCGACGGTTATGGTTTGCAATCGCAAGTAGAACATGTTATAAACCGTAGGTCGAAATATATCCGTGTTAAAGTCAATCAGAACCATTTTCTGTTTCTGAATCCTCCAACAGACAAGATCATTATCAACTACGTATTGGCTCCTCAGAGCCTAGATTTTGGTCAGAATGGGTCGTTCCCCAATTATAATGCGAAGAAATCGGCTATTATTGGCGGTGTGCTGCCAAATGAAGACAAGTCTGGTTGGGAAATATACTCCGATGCTGAAACTATCAACGTTAATATTTTAATTAACGGAGGTTATTCTGACCCTGACATTCAACGACGTATGGATGAAATCGCACGAAACCGCATGGATGCATTCGCTATTTTAGACATGCCGCATGACTACCAAGCAGCTGCTAGTACGCTAATGTCAGAAGTAGATTATCGTCGTAACATTTTGAATTTGAACAGTAGCTACAGCGGCATTTATACACCGGATTTGTACATTCAGGATAGCTATAACAACATCGCTTTGTATGTTCCTCCGAGTGGTCACATGGCCGGTGTGTTCGCTAAGACTGACAGAGTAGGTGGTCCTTGGTTTGAACCCGCTGGTATTAATCGTGGTACTCTGAAAGTTTTGGGAGTATTCGCGGTTTACGACCAAACTGATCGCGATGTGTTTTCCGAGCATCAGATCAACCCTGTTAGGTCAATGCGTGGTTATGGCACAGTCGTTTGGGGTGCTGATACTATGCAGACTTATAAGTCTGCTTTGTCTAATATTGGTGTTCGACGGTTAATGGCCTTTCTGGAAAAATCTATTGCTGAAGCCTGTTTGGTGTCAGTATTTGACCCGAATAGCCCAAGACTACGCCGGTACTTAACGTCGTTGGCAGAATCGTTCTTGGAACCGATTAAAATTGCCGGTGGTATGTATTGGTATGGGGTAGTTTGCGATGATTATAATAATAGTGTAGCTACCACAACTAACGGAGACCTAATTTTAGACGTATACATCGATCCCAATATTGCAGCTAAGCGTATTCACTTAAATGCGATTATGGCTAAATCGGGAGCTGTTTCTTACGCGGTTAATTTGGTATCTATGACCGGCGCATCAGCTGTTTAATTTGTAATAAATAAGTACAAATCAACCACAACACAGTTTTTAACATTTGGAGTAAATATATTATGGCTACACTTAAGAACCAAAAAAGTGACGGCAAGCCTAACCTTGCAAGTGTCACATCTGTTCTTGACCCTTTGTTGTCTGATAACTTTAGGTTGGAGTTCGACAAAGTTCCAGGGGCAACTGGAAATACTGTGCTAGATTCTTTGATTATTCAGTGCCAAAGGGCGAGTAAACCAGGATCACAGATTGAAGTTGTCCCTGTTGAATTGTTTGGTCATAGTATTCAGTATGCTGGAAGACTAACCTTTAGCCACAGTATGTCGGTTGACTTTGTAGAAGACCGGGATATGACGATTACTCGAGCTCTTGAAGACTGGCAACAAGTAGCAAGAACGATTAGAACACAGCACGGTCACTATAAAATTGATGGTGCTAATGGTTATGCTACGAATGCTGTACTGTATGCCTATGACCAAGTAGGTGGTGAGCCTAAAGCCAACTATAAGATTTTCAACATTTGGCCAAGCGATGTACCAGATGTTGGGTTTGATGGGTCTGCGGCTAACCTTGTTACAGTGTCGGTGACATTTACCTACGATTACTTCTTGCCTGCACAGGGTGGAAAACCCGCTACACTGTAATAGTGTTATTTTAGTTATACTAACCTAGCTATTTGGTTATTCTTAACTTTATAGCTAGGTTAAGTTTTATGGTTTCATCTATCGGTAAAGACTAATGGCTAAACATACTCTAAGTGAACTACTAGCTTTACCTGATCCTTTGTTTTCAGATAACTTTAGAATAGAAATACCACAAATACCTGTTGATCAAGGGCTTTTATCTGAACTTGTTGACTCAATGTTAAATAAATGGTACTTGGGACCTGTCGGTGCTGCTATAGGCGCTGGTAGTTTTTTATTGGGTCTTTCTTCAAAAGGTGACCCAGCAGGACTCGCTCTGTCTATACACTGTAAGTCAGCATCATTACCAGCTAAAACTATAGAGCCTAGTGTAGTAGAACTATCCGGTCATAAAGTTAAGTACGCAGGTTTAGCTAACTTTAATGGTACTTTTGATATTGAATTCCATGAAGACCAGTTTTTAACTGTTACTAGAATTTTGCACTTATGGATGGACATGGTTAAGTCGCATTTAACACAAGCTGGACATTTTAAAGGTAAAGAAAGCGATAGCGGCTTAGTAATAAAGGGTGGAAAAAAAGGGTATTCTTGTCCTATACAGCTTATTGTGTTCGATACAAAAGGAATTCAAACAGGGGCTTTTAATATTAATGGTGCATGGCCTTGTGATATATCTAATATAGGTTTTGATGGGTCTGGCGCTAACCCTATAACGGTCAGCGCATCGTTTTGTTTTGATTCTTGGGAAGATGCGCAAGGAGGTTAACTAATATGTCATCTGCACATTCAACAGGCAAATTAACGTTAAAAAATATTCTTGAGCTTGAAGACCCTGCACTATCCTGTAACTTTAGACTTGTTTTTACTTCTCTGCCTGTCGGAATATTTGCAAGCATTGCTTCTTCTATAAACGCGGTAACAAGTTATCTTTGGGGTACAGGTAGAAGTTTTCTTGGAGTTGATTTAACATTAACACCGGGGCATAATGACCTTGTATCAGCAAGGTGTAGGTCGGCTAGTATCGCCGCAACCTCTATAGAACCTATTATTGTTGAGCACAAAGGGCATAAAGGAGTCTATCCAGGACGTAGAGTTCAAGAAAATTCGGCAACTTTTGAATTTCTTGAAGATCAAGAAATGTCTGTAAGTACTATTATGCGAGCATGGATGAATGAGGCTAGAAGAATGGATGATAATACAGGAAAACCTGGTAAAAATAAAACAGCAGATGAATATCTAGGTTCGGCAACTCTTATCACTTATAAACAAGATGGTAAATATTCTGCTGGTTATGTGTTTAGGAGCCTTTGGCCTACTCAAATAGGTGAAATACAATTTGCAGGGTCTAACGCAGAAGTCGTAGCAGTCTCTGTGACATTTGCTTATGACGTTTGCCATTTTGATTCTAATGCTGGAACAACTCTCTGGTTAAAGTATAGAGATTTACTACCAGGTTAAAAGATTTTAATACCTAGATGTAAGTAGAGTTAATAAAATGGCAACAGAATTCACGTTAAAAAAACTAGAAGAAAGACCACCTCCAATGTTGACGTTTAGGTGGACGTGTCTAAAATTGCCTTTTGAAATGGACGTCAATTACGTAGAGTCTATTTCACTACCATTTCCAACTGTTGACGTTGGCGATCCTTTATATGGTGGTGGTACGTTCTTTCATTTTCCTACATTTGTTCGTCTAGATAGTTTTAACATGACGTTCTATGAAGATGAAAAAGCAACCACTTATAAATGGATCATTAAATGGATCAGTAAAATACGGGATTTTAAAGAAGGCTGGTATAATCTACCAGGCGAGTATAAAATGCCTATTGAAATAGCTATATTTGATGACGTAGAGGACCAAATAGTAAAAGCTACTTTAGAAGGTTGTTGGCCGACTCAAATTGCTAACTTAGACCTTAACTATACTGAGTCCAACCGTGTTATTATTAATATCACTTTTTCGGTCGATGCTATGAAGTTTGAATGACCTTAAGCTGTGAAAACTAGGCGTAATGTACAGTAATCCCTGTTTGTGTTTTGTTTTATTCCCCATGTGTTTTTTAAAGGTGAACTGCTATGCGTGTTGACGTAACTTCCGATGCTCGTTTCTCTGATATTGGCCCCCTGCCAAGTGCTTGTAAGCCTTATAGCTTTAAGTCTTTGTTAATTCGGCCTTTGTCGGTCGAAGAACTGAAGCTTATTAGCCAAGCGGTAACTTTAAAGGACATTAGTTACTTAATAAGGGCGGTTGATTTGGTAGTAAACCAGCCAGTTGCTGAGTTAACTATTGGCGACTTTTTCTACATTCTTATGTGGCTCCGCGTTAAATCGTACCCTAAGTCACCGGTTGTTGTTAGTTGGAACTGTAACGCTGAGTACTATGTAGAAGTCGAGTCAGAAGCAGAAAAAATTGCCAATGAACTTTCCGAAAAAGCTGCTAGTGAAGAGAATACCACAGCGCCTAAAGAAGTAACACAGATAACTCCAGACGGAAGACCGATCTTTAAGCATGACGACACGGTAAACCCGGAAGAATCTAAATTTCCACCGCGTAAGAAAACCAGAAAAATATACAAGGGAAAACCGGACGATATTGACGAGATGCTGAAAGCTAAGCTAATCGAAAAGCTTCAGTGTGATAACAGCAATACGGAAATTGTTAGGCTGTCTAATATTGAAATTCTGTGTTTGGATGACGACTTCACAGAACTTGACGAAGGTCTGGACTTTCCGCGTGTTAAGCTGCTTGCCGAGGTGATGGCTAACGAGAATAATACTGAGTATGCTTTTATTCTCCCAGCAGCACAGTGGATTAAGTATGGTGATACATTAAAGGACAAGTTAGAATACTTGGAGAAGCAGCCTGACCTTAACCTGTTTGACGCCGCTTTTGCCGCTTCCGATGAGATTGTTCATGGTGTTAAGGAGAATGTGCGCTTGACCTGTTCCCGCTGTGGTACAAGTCACTACCATGCTCTAGAGGTTAACCCTCTGACCTTTTTTCGCAGATAACACCGAACAAAATTTGTTAGACATGCAGTACAGTATTCTTACACGTTTTGGGGTATATTTGAATGACTCTGTCCCTGCTAAAACTTTGCTGTATTTTTACGCTTCTTTGAAAAAGGACGAGCGTGAGGATGAGCAGAGAAGAAAAGCGCAACAAGGCAATGTTAGAGGGCAGAAACGTAGAATGTAAGTATTACTGTATAAAACTATCTGTCTAACTCGAGCGAGTTCGATGAAAACCATAAACCCGAACCTCAAATTCGGGTTTAATCTTATGTGAGGTTATATTACTATCGACAGGTTTCTTGCCATGGCTGATGAGAAAGAAAAATTAAATATTTCAGAGTTAAACGAATATGCCAGATTAAACAAGACGGCAAAAGACCAATCTGGCGTTAAAACTACTTTTATTATTAACAAGTTAAACAGTGATGACCAAGACAATAAAAGCAATGAGTTTGATTTCAGTACATTAGAAAAAACTATAGAAGATAGTATAGCTAAAGGTGTTGCTAAGGGAATAGAAATTGGTGTTAAAAATGGTATAGTTATTGGAATGAAAATGGGAGCAAGGTCTGCTCCTAGTAGTCCTCGTAACTCGGGATTTGTTAATAGTTTCTCTGGGTCTCCAAGTTCTCAAAGTAGTGTTGGTAATATAGGCGGTGGAAATTCAGGGTCAATAAATATAAACCAAAATAATGACAGTGTGGATAGAAATAGAAGCAAAGAAGCAATAAAAGGCACTGGGTTATCGCTATCTTTGTTAGCTCTAAATAGTCTAGGTAGGTCTGGTAAAAGTTCAGGTGGCAAAAGAGGCGCTCCGTCTTTAGCTGGGTTATCTGCTGTAGGCGGAAAAGCATCGACGACTTTGCGCTTATTTGCTTTGGCTCAAGGTGCTAGTACTGCTCATAAATATTTTAAAACAGGGACTGAATACCCATTAGATAAAACTTTAAGGTTTCAGGACGTTATTAGCTTGCCGTATGAAACATTACGTCAGGATAGCCACGGCTATATAATGACCGTAGATGGTCAGTATGCAGTTGACGATAGCGGCAATCCTTTAACGACTAAACAAGCTGGTCTTTCTAAACTTCCTAAGTACAATCCAGGTTTTGTAAAAAGTTTAAAGAATAAGTTTTCATCAGCTTCTGGTATGTCAGGTGTACTTGCTGGAACTACTAGTCTTGCAGCGGCTAGTTATGGTGTACATAGTTTATATACCGGCGTAAAAAATTCATCTGGTATTATACAAAATACTAGCAAATGGTTGAATGAATCCAAGCAATATTGGTCAAGAAAAGCAAAAGCTTATCGTAGACTGATGCGACGTCCTGGTGCTAAAGCGGCTGTGGGTAAAAAGGCTGCTCTAGCCGCAGGGTCTGTCGCAACTGTCGTAGCAGCAATGTCGTACTTTAATAAGAAGTCTGACGATAAAATACAAAATAACAGTGTAAGTAACACACAGTCTTTAGGCCAGATGTCTGCTAAGTATCATGGTATTGGTAACGTAAGCAATGACCAAAGCCAACAAGCAAACAGCACTCCTGACTATACTATACCAGAACCTAGTAACAATGTAGTTGGTATTAAAGCGTTTAATGTTGGTGAAAATCATGACCAACACGCTTCTATAAGCAACGATGACTTAGGAATAGTTACCACTCAAATGTCGTTGCTACTCCTACTGTAGTACAACCAAGACAAGATACAGACGATGTTAGTAATGTCGTTGCTACTCCTACTGTAGTACAACCAAAGCAAGACACAGAAGTCAAAGCTAAAAGGGAAATGCCGTTAGGAGTAATGGGGGCGGAACTTGCTGCTGGTTTTGCTACAGGCAGCATGGTAGATAGAGCTACAAGACGGCATAGAACTGGTGATAACAGTACGAGTAATAAACTTGCTAGAAATGCTCCAAATATTTTATCGTCAGTATTTGGCGCGGCTAAAGTAGCCAATGTTTTAACCGATAAAAATAGAACTCAGCGTGAAAAAATAGAAGACAGCAGTGAAATTGGCGGAGAAGTTACGGGCGATGTTTTAGCTAATAAGCTTAAACTTGGTAGAAAGGCTAACCTTGCTATTACTAGGAAAATAACCAGAGCTTTACCAAGAAAATATAGAATAATCGGCAAAGCTTTGGCAATGCTTGGTGAAGGTGGAACTGATGCTGCCATATCTTATGTTGGCGGATTATTTGGTAAGAAAGTTGGCAGTAAAATTGCCGATATTAAAAACTTAGCCCCTAATAAAAAATCAGACGATATTAATAATGAAAACACTGAAAATAAAGTAGTTAACATACCATCAGCTGATTATGCTAATAGTGAAACTACACACGCTTCTATATCTGATCAAGACATTGGGATAAGTAATGAAGTCGTTACTAGTATGTCTGACAAGGTTGATACACTTAATAACACAGTCGAAAAAGCTAGTAATGTTGTTGCTTCACAAAATAGTATAAATACTAAGCAAGATTCAGATACACTAAGTTCTAATGACAGTAGTAATAATACTGTTATAAGTGAAGGTAAGAAAACAAGAGTATTATCTCCTAAGCAACTTGAGTACCAACAGCACTTTAGAAGTATGTTGGATAAATATGGTGTTTCTTCTCCTGCGGAGCTAACAAGAGAAGAAAAGTCGAATTTCTTTAATGAAATAAAGAGTACATGGGCGGATAAAAAAGCTGGTGTAAGTAATGTAGAGGCTATACAGCCAACAACTAGTACTGATAAGAAAGACCATACCACTCCGGCAATGACTGCGGCTGAACTTGGTTTAAGTTTAGCTACAAGTGGTATGGTAGATCGTGCGCGTGAGCAAGGGGCATCTGGTAATAAATTCGTTAAAAATATTCCAACTATGGCATCACTGGGCTTTGGTGCTGCTCAGCTTTACAATATTAACAAAGACAAGAATAGAACGGAACGCGAAAAAATAGAAGAAAGTAGTACTGTAATAGGCGAGCGTGGCACAGAAATCGCGTTCGATAAGATGCGTATTGGTTCTAAAATAAACAAAAAGGTATTTGATAAGGTCAAAAATCGCCTACCTCGAGGCGCTAAAGTATTAGCATTGGTCGCTGAGTTAGCTGCTGGTTTTGCTGGTCAGTATTTAGTAGGGAAAGTCGCTAACAAAGTTGGCAGTAAAGTTGCTGATTATAAAGGGTTGGCTAAGACTGAAAAGAAAGAAAATTCTGATGGTGTTGCTGCGGTAGAAAAACTAACAGACCAAACTGAAGAAACATCAAAAGCTATTACTAATGTAACAAAGAATTTAGACACTGTTAGCAAGTCTCCTGTGCTAGTGTCAAGGTCTATGAGCGATACAAAACACAGCTTTGTAGATAGTAGTGACCTTGGTATCGATAAAGAAGATAGTAGTAGCAACGAATCCAGTGTTGATGCACTTAGTGTAGAAAATATTAAGTTTAGCGACTCAGCGGCTAAAACACTTGGAGAAACTATTGGTGACGCAATAAGTTCAGCGTCCCCTAAGCAAAAAAGGAGTATTAAGCATCATTATGGCCAAGAGCTTAACTACGACGATCCTAAACCAGAAGAAAAAGACACCAATGTTCAAGTTATAAATAATATTACAGTACCAGAACAAGACCCTGTAATCATTGAAAAAGAAAAACTACGTAAGTGTATAGAAGATCCAAATTCCAAATGTAACAAACCTATAAATAAGCTTTCTGACGATATAGCAGATAACGTCACTAAGCCTTTACAGAGTGTTGTTAGCGACGTTCAAACTCCTAGTACAGTCCCTGTTCAACATGTTGTAGTAGACAATATTCAGGATTTGTCATGCTGTCCAGGGCAAACTACTCCGGGTAGACCAGAAGCAGTAGTTACTCCTACACCTGTTGTAAAACCAGAAATCGAACGATTAGTCGCTCTTCCAATACCTTTTCCTTATTATGAAAGAAAACCCGGATTTTTAAAGGAGTCCACTGATCCTAAACTATTTAAAGACCCGAATGGTCGTCCTCGTCCGCCACCTCCAGATACTCCACCACCAGGTGGTGGTAAATGGAAGTGGACAAGCAAATTTGGTTGGGTAGTCGATGTTGCTGTTGGTGCATACAACGTCAATGAAATCGCCCAAAATGAAGATTTAAGTTCACGTGATAAAACTGTTGAAATAAGCAAGGAAGTTGGAGCCACAGCAGGTGGAATAGGCGGTGGTATAGTCGGTGGTGTTTTAGGAACAGCTGCATTAACAGCACTAGTCGGAGCAGGAACAATAGCTGCCGCTCCGGCTTTAGCTGTAGCCGCAGTGCCTATTGTAGCCGGATTAGCTATAGGAGCTTTAGGGTCATGGTTATTTGGAAAGGCTGGGGAATCAGTCGGAGAAGTTATAGCTGATAAACAAGGAGACACAGAAGAAAAGTCTGATGCTTGGTATAAGCAACGAGCAGAAGAAAAAGCTAAGGCTGATGCTAAAGCTAAAGAAGAAAAACCAATTACAACTCCTACACAGGATAATACTACTACCACTCCGGTAGTTGTTCCTGTAGCAGTATCAGCTGATACACTTAAAAATCAAACTGAAACTACTGTAGATTCTACAACAAATGCTCCAAATGCTGCTAATAGCGTTGGAGCATCTACAATGACGTATATGGCGTCAACCCCTGGTTCTGTTGTCGTACAACAGGGGGTTGATGGAGTTAACAATGTATTTTCTACTACACAGCTTAATAACACAGCGGCTACTCAGGCTCAAGGACAAGGTGGTTACACTACTCCTGTAATGACATTCAGTGGTGGTGGGTCATCTGGTAGTGGTAGTAGTAGTGTGTCATCTGGTAGTGGTAGTAGTAGTGGGTCATCTGGTAGTGGTAGTAGTAGTGGTGGTGGGTCATCTGGTAGTGGTAGTAGTGGAGGATCATCTGGAGTTGGGACAGCACTAGCTGCGGGTGCGGGGGCTGCTTTAGGTGCAGGAGCAGTATTAGGTGCGGGTGCTGTTGGGGCTGCTGGAGCTACAGCTTTAGGTGGAGCAGCACTTGTTGGAGGTGGAGTACTTGCAGCAGGGGCATTAACAGCTGCTGCTTTATCAAACGACCCGTCCCAACCTAACAACGTAACAAGGGCTGATATACCTAACGCTAAATCCCATCACGCAAACGCTGCGGATATGGATAAGCGTTTAGACCTTGCAGCAGCAAATTTCGACAATGCATCTAAAGTTAGTGGTGTAAGTGTTGACACTCTTGGTAAGATAGCTAACATAGAGAGCGGTTTCAACCCGACAGTATACCCGATATCTTCCAAAGAACACTTAAATACTATTAGCGCACCAAAAGGAACTGGTGAAACGGTAAAAGGAATGTCTACTGCTCATGGTTATGGTCAAGTTATTGATGATACATGGGTAGACCTTGTACAGAAAAAAGGATCAAAATACGGCGTTATAGGAACAGGGAAAAATGGAGCTATAACCAAAGAAGACGCCTTTAAATACAGAATGGACCCTAAAGTACAAGCAGGTATGCTTGCCGAATATTCTGTAATGGGTGATAACTTAGGAAAACAGTATGGTGGAACCGATACAGATGCTAATGTATATGCCCACCATAACTTAGGCCCAGGTGACTCTAAGAAATTATTTGAAGCTTTAAAAAGTAACCCCAACAAACCGATTAGTGAGGTATTAAGTGCGGATGTAAGAGCTAGAAATCCATCACTATACAATTCAGGAACAGTAGGGGAAGTCTATAATAAACTTGGTTCAAAAATGCGTGAAGGGCAGGGCGTTACCGATAAACTAAAGGCTAAGATTGGTACTGGTGTTACTGCTGCTACTGACGCTAAACCACCCGCTGTTGTCACGACACCTACTAACCTTCCAAGTGTAGGCGACAAACAAATTAACGAAGCCGGTATATCGGGTAAGTTTAGTAGTATTGACTCAGGTAGCACAAATGTAAAAAATCTTAACCCTACTTTGCGTAACCAGTTAGAAAACTTTGGCAAAGACTTCGAGGCAGCTACTGGTCAAAAAATGAAAATGAACAGTGGCTATCGCTCAGAGGAACGTCAAGCACAGATTCGTAAGGGCGCTAGAGACGGTTATGCTGCCAAAGGGAGAAGTATGCATACAGGAATTGATAACGAGGGGTATGCTGTTGACCTAGACAAGAAACAAGTCGCTGAAAATGAAAAGCTAGTATCCGAGCTTTTAACAAAACATGGTTTGTCAAGGCCATTGATGCCAACGGACAAGGACGCATTGCCTAGTGCTAAATCTGGAAAGGTTGTAGAAAATTGGCATGTTGAGTTAGCAGAACACCAAAAGGGTAAGCGTTTTGAAATTCAGAAAGGTAAAAAACTAAGTGGGGAGTTAGACGCGCAGATTGCAGCAGTAAAAAATGGAGAAACTACTGCTCAGACTACATCGCAACAAGTACCTGAGTCTAGAGGGCAAAATACTCCTGTTGTTAGTACGATGACCGCTGCGTCAACAACAGCTACACAAAACGCGCCACAAGTTACAGGACAACAAACTAAGAGTGAAACACCACCTCCTAATAGCACATCTGCGGTCGTTAGGCCACCGTCGGCTAATGAAAGTGCGTCAGGTCCATTAGCATCTGTAACTGGTGTATCAAGACCTACCGAAGGGGTGGAGCGTAGTCAGTGGTCATCTCCTAACGTAGTTGTTCAAGCGCCACAAGAAAAAGCCAGTCTTACTACTAAGAGTGAAGGAACTAGAACATCTGTTAGGGCTACTTTAGACGAAGTACCCGTCGCGACTAACGATATGGGTATGGTTTTACTTAACGCTGGCTATGTTTAAAATTTAAAATTGGAGTATAATATTATGTCAATACTAGGTGCTGCTGCTATAGGAAATGCTATAGCACAAGCCGCAGGTTGGTTTTTTAATGGGGACACATCTTTACTAAAAGCTGAAACTAGGTCTATGCCTGATATGTACACTATATGGCTACATAATAGCACTATAGACATCAGGGCTAACATGCCACAGAATTTTAGTATTCAGCTTGCATCTACATGGGATGATAGTTATTGTAAGACAGGGACTGAAGACAAGGGTGGTACGGTAAATTCTAAAAGTTCAAACCACCCTTGGCAATCACAAAACGGAACCAGTACTACTATATACGAACTCAGTCAGCTTCAATGGCAGGCAGGAGCACACCTTGAATTTACCATACCTTTTGCGCTAAGAGCTACTTATAGTGCCAAAGAAGAAGTAGTTGATAAAATGCGCATTTTGTTAGAGGCTGTGGCTCCTCACATGGAAGGGGCTATGATGGTCAATCCAGTGAATTTAGATGACCCACTAATACTTGAAATTGGAACTTTTTTGAAGCTATCCCCTGTTATTGTTGAATCCGTTAGTGAAGAATTTGATAGCATATTCGACAAACAAGGATACCCTATTTCTGTCATTATTAATGTTAACGTAAAAAGCTTATACACTATGACGGATGAAACAATTAAAGAAATGTTTCAAGACCTTTAAATTTCACTGTTTAATACTACTGAGTTATTACTATGTTATATTCAACTGAGTTAAAGCGTTCATCTGTTGTTGTATCTGACTACATGGGTATAGACCCTTTGCTGGACAAAGTTTATAAGGATATTATTGCACTACCCGTACATAAAAACCACACAGTGGTATCCGATGAACGAGGAAGACCTGATTACATATCGTTCAAAGAATACAAAACAACTGATTTATGGTGGACGATCTTATTATACAATAAGGTATTTTGTGCGTCAGATATTGTTGAAGGCTTAGTTTTGTCTATACCATCGTATTCACAACTAGTATCGACTATAAATAGGTCAATTAAATACGGCGCAGAAGGTTCAGCTTCTACCAAAGAAGTCGTGTATATCTAAGGGGTACTATTAAATGTCCGCTGTATCTATTAAAGACACTATATATTTAAAGTTCAAAATCGAAGATACTGAACTTGACGCACATAGCTTTAACTTTGACAGTGTATCAGTTATTGAAGCTATATCCCAAGTAGCTCCAACTATGTCCTTAAAGGTTTACGATACAGGTGGTTTTTTCAGTAGGACTAAATCTCTAGTAGAAGGAACAAAATTTACTATAGAAATAGGCAAAGACGTTAAGAATGCATATATAGGGGAGTTTAGATTATTCGGTATGCGTAACTATGAAAGTTCTTATAGCGGACAACTTTGGGAACTTACTTTTTTATTTAATGTTCCTAAATTTACCACTCAGTCTTGTTGTGAAGTATACAGCGGGTCGCCGATAACATCGGCAGCTGCTATGCGGTCACTGGCAGGTAAAGGTGGGTTAGGTTACGAAGGGTTGTCGTCAACTAACGATAAACAAAAATGGCTAAATATAGCTCAGACTCGGGCTTCTATGTCAGAGTATATTGCAGAGCACGGTTATATATCAGATACCAGTTGTACAGTAGTTGCTGTTACAGGTACAAAAAAGTTATTGTATAAGGACATTATAGAAGAGTCGACTTCTAAACCAAAAGCAGATTTCATGCACAATACAGATAAAAAAGACGCTAAAGCAACTCCGTACCTAGTTCGTGAGGCTAAATCAGCAACTTCATCTGGTATTTTCAACAGTTGGGTTAACTATGGGTATCAGACTAATAACCATAGTTTATCTGGCGATAACATTGTAACGGAAAAAATGCCAGCTACTAAGACAGGGCCGTACTTACCTATAAATTCTGATGTAAAATCTGACGTGGAAAATAAGTCCAGAGTGGATTATGCAAGATACTTAGACTGTGGATCAGACTCACCAAACCAAGAAGAAAATAATGTACACCTTAACTTTGTTAAAGCTTATTACCAGAATCTTAGGTATAAGGCTATGTTTTCTGAAAAAGTGTATGTATTAACAGAGGATAAAACTGATTTACAAGTACTAGATTGTGTAGAATATACACAAAATGATCTTGTACGATCTGATTTTAAAATAAACTCTAGAACATCTGGTAAGTATATAATATCAGCTAAAACTATACACTGTAAGGCCGGTCTCAATTATTATGAAAAATTCGAGCTGATTAGATCACATATAACTGAGGCCGGGTTGACGAATTTAGTGTGACCTAGTTATCTTCTTTAACAAGAGCTATATAGTCTTTGTGTGTTCGTCTGTCAAAAACGTCAACTATATTTAATAGAGTACTATTAAAGAAGACTCCTTGTTCTGGCTCAAAGCCATATATCGCTCCCTCTCCGTGGTCTAAAACACCCAAATACCCTAAGTCATTTTTAAGAATTTTAAATAGTTCTAGCCCTGTTGAACCATGTAACATCTCATCATCATAGTCAAGAATTTCTTTTTGGTATTCTGCTGCTTTTTCGTCAGACTTACTGAGCGTTCCGTAAAGCCCCAAGGCTTCAGCCTGGGGATATAAGGAACTTTCTTTAATCTTCAAGAAGTATTTAGTTGGCTATTTCCGTAGTCTCTAAGTTTTAATTATGTT
>JFJP01037420.1_pt1 | contig 28901 bp, 43 predicted proteins | sample 431651 | NCBI WGS metagenome assembly JFJP01 (sample SAMN02602958, study PRJNA72255) | Microbial mat metagenome, whole genome shotgun sequencing project. | biome: fresh water; feature: sink hole; material: water; isolation source: purple microbial (photo- and chemosynthetic) mats found in... | reverse complement strand
TGTTATTTTAAAACAAAAAATAAGAGCCCACAATAGTTTATTTTTTTCATAATTTTAAAACTTTACAGTTTTAAAACATTTGGATAAATATGATCAGGATGATTTTTTGAGTATTCATCAATATATTCATCAGCTAAATAAATACCATCATTTGTTTTTTCAAATCTCATCCCAAGATTTTCAAGAGAAGTTAAAGTGATATATATTACACAATGCAATTTGTTTGTAACACATTCAATTAACGGATCTCTATCTTCAAATGCTTTATTAATAACAAAAGCATTTGAAGAAAATGGACCAATCATTTCAACCATTGTACCATCAGTCATACAAATAGTTTGTTTAGCACCGTAGTATCCTTTCCCTGGTTTATCATAATAGTAGAAATTTCCTACATCACCACATTGGGCACGATATAGTTTACCTCTTTTTTCATAATAAAAATTTTCTGCAGCACTTCTTACTACCTGCACCTCTATACGACTTTTGTAAATATTCTTACCATTATCTAGTCGTTGTCCCCATAACTGTAAACCAGCACTAAGCAATTTCGCCATGATACACTCCAAAGTTGTTTTTGCTTACATCAACTATGAGATATGTGTTTAAAATAATCTATACTGGTTGTACAATATAGCACCGATCACCATCTGCATTTGTTACCTTTAATGCAACATGACCGTCTGGCACTATTAGTGCATTTTCAAACACAAACAATTTACGCAGCGATGTTGATGAAATATTTTTTCTAGAAGTAAAGCATTGGCCACTTACTAATTTTTCTGGCATGTCTACCATATACGACGGTATCGCAACACCTACTGGGGTTACAGTATTTGACCAGATATATTCGCGTTTACCAGTATATACATTATTTTCAATAATGCCTTTACTTACAAAATCACCTTTTGGTCTATGGTGAAAAATTTCTGATGAAACATCAAGTTTATTAGCTTGTAATGTAAGAGACTTATCTACTATAAAATCATAAACACTATAAAGACCATGTGCTTTATTTAGTTTATTAATTTTAATGCTCATTTCTTCAAAAAGTTTTGTGCTCATGATTAATTCATCTTTCGATTTCTTTAAATTTAATTTATCAGTTTTACGTTAAATGTACCATCATCATTGTACAACATTTCATCTTCCAAGTATTTTTCTAACTTATCTTTGTTTTGTTCATCAAGTTTTGCATCAAAATCATCTTCCCGGTACTGTATGTAATCTTCATAATCCTGTTTATCTGATTCTTCTTTTTCAGCAAGAATCTGTTTCATAGGTTTAATCCATCGATTAATATTTTGCCTTAAGAATTTTTTAGTTTTCTTTTTATTGAAAGAATAGTAACTAATATACTTATGGAGTTTTGTCGTTTTAACAAAAGTTTGTGTGAGAAAGAATTTTTCAAATTCTCTTTTAATTTCAATTTCAATTGGAAAGCCTATATCTTTTATTAAAAGATTGAGAAATTCTCTAATACTAAAAGAAATACAGCAATAATCATTTTTATTGAGTATATCGTTTGTAATTTCTTTCTTAAAATTAATTCTCTTTGAAAGAGTTTTAGTTTCAAATTTAACAGGACCATCACCACGAGTCTTAATACATTTAATGTAGTTGAAATTGAAAACTCTAAAACATTTTAAACCCACATTCCAAGAATCGGTTTTAATCAACCAATCATTATTTCCATTATAAACGCATTGTGTTACTGTAACTTCTGCGTTACCGTTTTCGCAAGAAACGAATTCATTATCAATGATTTTATAATCACCAAGAACCACAACAGTACCAACTGGAAAATGCTGTGGTTGCCATTTAATATTTTTCATAGTAGTTTAGCTAATTAAACTGGTTGAACAATGTAACACCAGTCATTATCTGCATTTATTACCTTTAATGCAATATGACCGTCTGATATAGTTAATACGTTTTTAAACACGTAAATCTTTGCTAAAAGTGATGCGTTTCTTATAGCAGTAAAACATTCGCCACTTACTAATTTTTCTGGCATATTTGAAACAAGTGCAGGTATCATAATGCCTATTGGTGCAAAAGTATTTGACCAAACATTTCTACGTTCACCTTTGTATATATTATCTTCTACAACACGTTTACTTATATAATCACCATCTGGTGTATGATGATATAATTCATATAAATTAAAGTGATCTTGTTTCTGATATGTAAAAGATTTAATATCCATATGCCTATTATAGTCACGAGAACTATAAACAGTATAAACACTAAATTTTTTATTTTCTTTGATGATTTCAATATTCAATTTTTCATATTGTTCTTTATCTTCTGTTATTGAATTATGTGGATGATTATAATATTTTATAGGAGTAGCACCTTTTTTATATGTTATTTCACTAACCTCTAATTTATGTATTTCTATAGGTTTTATATATTTACATTTATAAGCCATAAAATCAAAAGTGTCTTTATAAGCATATCTAAATTTACGACGAATGACCCAATACAATTTGTTAATAGCTATACGTTTTAGTTCTTTTATGCTACCAAGTCTTATAGACAACGCTTTAGATATTTCTATATCAGTCATCTCTAGTTTATACACCATGAGAAGAATTTCTTTATAGAATGGAGTCATTAAATCTAATAGTTCCCATACTGCTTTTGCAGAATTATCAATAGACCATTGATCAATGTAATCTATCTGATCAATAAATTCTACTTCTTTAGGTAAAAGAGGCAGCTCTTCATTTCTACTTCTGTATATCATGCATGCTGAATGATTTTTAACTGATGATAATTCGCTGTATCTTGCTTCTCTCATAATGTCTCTTCTTGTAGATATACCGCATCTATGTACATTTAAAACTATTCGTGTTGATCTAGAGGAAATCCTTTTGGTGTAGCCCACCAAAAATCTCTACCGCCTTCTAAATTATATTTATCTCTGTATAATTCAATATCTACCAGTTCAGTAATAGGTGGCTGATTTACATTCACATCAAATTTAAATATAGGAATCCATTCAAATGTTTCCCTAATATAAATCCATCTAGACTGCGCCATCATAGGCACATTTAACATCTCATCAGTTGTTAAATGTGAATCTTGTATACATCCACCAATTTTTTCATATGTGAATGTAAGTGATGGGCTATCTCTCAAATATAAATCATTATACATTTCTTTAAGAGTATATGACTTGTATCTTACAGGGTAAATTTTTTTATCTCTCATTAATTCTCTTTCAAAAAATAGAAAAATACTATTTCGATTACCCATCCAAGATGGTAATATGTAGTTAAAAGATTCTAGGTTCTTTAAAAAAGGCATAGTAGATATTACCTAATATTAGGTAATATCTACTTCTCTATGCTTTTAAAAAATACTTATCATCTTCATCACTACCCAACTTTAATGTAGATTCACAAACAGGGCATTTAACTTTATATTCATTACTTTTTTCTTTTATGATAGTAATTTTTTCATCTAGTATGTCTTCTATAATACTACACAACCTATCAATTATAGGTGAATGAATTCTTTTTTCATCTAGTATATTGATTATCTCAGATGGAGTTAAATTAGACGCTAGCATAATTTAATATAGTAGAGCAGAATTCAAAATACAAGCATCGTCCATAGGATTACTATCGATACCTAGTGATTCACTTCTACCTAGACAATAATAAAGCCCATCAGTGTCAATGTAGCAAAAACCAGCTGATTTTATTTTTCCTATCTTACCTAATTCATTTGCTAAATTGCTATGTGTAATTAACTTTGGAAAAACGATTGGAACCTCTAATGATAAATCATTTAAACCATTCATTTTACAAGTTAAGATTATATATTTACTATGCATGATAGTCACTAAAGTATAGATGAAATAAACTTTAAATAAGTACATGACCAATTTTCTAAATCGGTATCAGGATCTTTGGCATCTGCTACTAAATCATTTGCAGTTCTCCATTTTGGCTCTAAAATAACACCTTGCTCTAGTTTAGTCATTTTAGCTTTATCTAATGGTAACACAAATGCTAATGCGACATGCACTCTGTCGACTTGATTTTTAGAGTGTTTTGTATGAATTACATAATACTCTTTACGTTTTAATATCTTACCGATGATATGTGGCTCTACTACTGCGCCTGTTTCTTCTTCAATTTCTCTACTGCATTCTTTTGCAACAGTATCAAATAAATCAGTGCCAATCTCTTCAATATGTCCTCCAATACCTATACTAGTTTTAGCATGCAGACGTGCCTCTTGACCGGCTTTACCTCTAGTATATTGGAAAATTTTATTTGTAGTAATGTCTCTTATAATTACATATGGAATAATTTGCAAAAATGACTCGTTTGTTTCACAGACATCTCTACTCACGAGCATAGGCGACCATTGATTTATCGGTATATTAATCTGTTGCACAGGGATACACAATGCCATTTTTTCAGTCGTCATATTCTTTTCTTTCAAGTAATAAAGTAATCACAGAGTCAGTAGGTAACACTATAAAGATGCAAATATTTCCATTTATACAAATAGAAATTTTATACATCGGTCTATATATTGTTACAGGATTTATCTTTTTTGTCTTATCACTTTCTAATTCTTTAAATAACTCAGTAGTATATATATCGTAACATATTTCAGTTATTTTATTTGATTCATCTAAACTTAAATGTAGATCATTACAAAAAAAATATTTTAAATTAATATCACCTAAAACAGTAGTAGCTGCACATACTTGTTCATATGTCACATTTGGTGCACTTATATGGTTCATTTATTTGACTTTCAAAAAAAATTTTTAAAATTAATTCACCATTTTCCATAATAGATATTTGTCTTATTAGGTAATCGTCACTATCTGTAATACTTACTAATGCTTTTTCGTATTTTTTATAACTGCCACTCTTTAGATGAAAAACAGCATCTGCTTGCTCATATGTTATATTTAATTCTAGCCTAAGATTTAATAGTTCTTGTGGTGTTAAATAAATTATTTCATGTTCCATTATGTAACACCTTTTTAATAATATTAATACATATTATTTTTAATGCAAAAGGTGTTACAAATGGAGTATATTAAAGCAGATCTAAAAACGACAATTGGTTTTTCTTTTCATAAAAGAATGGATTCTTATAAAATCTACCATAGTAATAGTGATTTTTATTATGGAAAAGATTTATAATGTCATAGCCACCATTCTTAAGATATGTATCTTGTGTAAAGTAGCAAGGAACAATGAGAGAGACAATAAACATGAAACCGTATTTGTCTACATTGTTAATAAAATTTAACATTTTGTTTATACAGATTAAAAATAGAACAACATAATACCTGTACCTATTGTGGTACAGGTATTATGCACTAAAAACAGAATAGCTTGAATCCTAGTAAAGTTGTAGAAGTAGTAGCTGATGTCAATTCATCAGAAAATAGCAATAGCTGGTTACTCGATGGGTAACCATCAGGAGAGAATGGTGAACGAAAACTATTGCTTTATAACCCTAAGATTCTACTATAAAACAATTTATGCTGTTGCTAAACTAGCAGAAGATTTGTTGTTTGCTCTATTCTTATGGATAAAGTTATAGAGCACACCAAAACCCATTGCAACCAACTGTGACGAAATCACAAAAATACAATAACCGGCGCGCTTCTTACCTTCTTGGGTGTTGGCTGTAAGAATATAGGCGCGGTAGTGTTTTTTGAAATCACACCAAACAAGCTCAAAGTCAGGAACATATTCCTGTTCGTGTTTGATGAAGATTGTATTAATATCCTTATCATCGCTGTACACGGAAACCTTAGGCAAAGCCCGAAGTCCTTTGAGAGTATTAAGAATATTATTCCTAATTCTCATCTCCGTGCTATTAATGCACATAACACTCATAAAAAATTCCTTAAAGGAAATACACTAGTAAAAAATATGTTTAGCTGACACCAAACACAAATGGGTTGTCGGATACATAATTGGTTAGCTCAGTCCGACGCAAAGCTCTAGGATTCATGACTAATGTAAAACCAAGAAATTACACTAGCCAACATATTTAATTACCGTGATTATGTACACATAGGTAAATAAAATATGGCTATGAAAAACATACTTAGTATAGGTTAATGACTAGAACATTAGAGCCTATAACTAAGATTTTTATTAAATAATTATCTAGTATGCCAGGTGTAGAGTGGTGAAATTCTGGCTGTCAACGCTATAATTAACCACCATTATCTGGTTTTTCATACCAGCAAATAAACTGCATCTCAATCGATTAGGCACGTCAAGCCTTATTGATGCAGTTGAACGTTTTGAATTAAATAGACTAATCATTAGGTCCGACTGGACTTGAACCAGCAACCTAAAGTTTAGAGGACTTTTGCACTATCCAATTGTGCTACGGACCTAATGATTAGTCTTATCCATTGAATATTACCAATATTTCATTACAGTGTTTCGATTAAATCCTGTTTTTAATGAAATTTCTTTACCTGTTAAACCTGATTGACGCAATAACTTTATATCGTTTTTATCTTTATCAGATATTTGTTTTGTTAAGTTATTCGATAAACTTGAGTAATATGCACCATTACAACTATGTGAGCAAAACATTTTATTTACTCCGGCAGAAGCTCTTTTTTCATATTCCCCAATTGTAATAGTAAATATATTATTGCAAAAACTACACGTTATTTCTTTGTAATTAACATTTTTTAGTTTATTTTGTAAAGAAGTTAAAACTTGTAAATTATTAATATCATCATTTGTCTTATTATCATCTATATGATCAACTTCAAATTCAGACGATATTTCATAACCTAACTCAACACTCTTCAAATATCTTGCATAACTAATAGTAGTTCTATCTTGATTAGTATTGACCAAATCCAGTATTTGTCTACCTTGGTTACCTACTCTTAGATACGCTCTTTTCCATTTACTTCTAAATGGTTCTTCTAATTCAATTTTCATATATTACTCCAACGTTATTGTTTAAACTCCATTGAAGTAATATAGGGTTAAAATATTCTAGACCGCTGCTTATCCAGTTAAGCTTCACGCGTAAAATATACATTGATCAATTTAATGATATATGTTTAAATAAAAACAGAATCAAAGGAAGCACGTTTCATTGTCCAGTTATGATACAGGCCCTTTAAGCACTTTTTAATTCAAACTAACGATTTGTTTGGATCATGATAAAGTATATTTCTCATGATATATTCAAACACATACTTTTCTGCAGCAATCAAATTACTAAAATGTTTGACTGGAATACTGGTGCCTTCTTTAAAAGACTTATCAGGTTTGAAATACCATGACAGAGTATAATCATCTCCTTTTTTGGTGTAAAACATACCTAAACAAGGATGTTCAAATTTTGTTTTATTCTCATCTCTTATATCGTAGACAATACAATCATGAGTTACTTCAAATAATGCTTTTTCTTCATTCTCTAGATATGTATTATTGTTATCCATATTTAGATAATGAATGAATACATCGTCGTTTACAAGAAATCTGTTCAATACAGAAGTGGTCATTTCAAAATAATCCTTTTTGTTAAACAGATTTATTATGCAACATTCTACATTAATGTTACATAATAAATTCACCATCACTATTCTAATATACACTATTGTTAATATATATTAGGATACCCTCTAAAATAGAGGGGTTTTTTACAATATAGATTTCTCTACCATCCACTATAAACGGATACGTTTATAGTGTATGTTTATGTTCCCGATTAGAGAGATAATCAATCTAATCAGCCAATTTCTTCCTAGCTTCATCCCCATATTCCACTGTCGCTCCATCCTGCCCTGAGACAGAACTTCTACACTCTGGGGTACACTATGAATCAGCTAGTTTTTCTATTACTTTTAAAAGTTTATAAGCTTATGCAATTATATCAGGCGATGATATAACACATATGCATCTTTTAATTTCACAGTAGAAATTGTCCTCTCAAATACCATCCATGTTACTGGTACAGGTATTTAAAATTCTGGTTACGCATCCAGCTCACTGGGATTATGTTGACGCTAACAATATGGTATTTCAGCCAATCGTTTGTTAATATAATTACACTCAAGTAGTAGCGATTCTCACTTGAGAAACTTGTAAAAGGTCCCACTTTTATCAAGATACGGAGCGTTCTTCTTAATTCACAATATAGTGATATGGTGCTATTTTTTAATAGAATCAAGATTTTATTGAAGTTGGAGTTTATTTTGAGTAATAGATTCAATATGGATTACTTTGAAAATGATGTTATCATCTCCAATGAACAATACTAAACATGGTTTAGTATTGTCTTTAGTAAACTTCAAAATGTATACAGGATATTGAGTATTATTACTAGGCAAAATTGCAGAACTATAACCTACCTCTACAATATATTGGCTCTCCGGTTTATCTTCTCTTAAAAATCTTAATTTTGATAAAAAATCATTATATACTCCATCTGCACAAAGACTAGAGATATCAGCAAAAAGTGTTTTAAAACTACTATTGTTTAGTTTATAAATGTTTTCCATTTTTTAGTGTTTACTATTTGATTAAATGGTTGCTTAACTTATATTTAAAAACTAATTGAATTTATCTCTACTAGGAATAGTAGTATCAATAAACAATGCTTTAAATATGGCATTTTTTTGATTAACATACAGTCTTATATATACATTTTCAGTACCATTATCAAATTTTAATTGATAAATTGGATATCGTTTATTATCCTCAGTGAATATTGCAGAAGTAAGATCTAAATCAAAATAATATTCACTAAGTGGTTTATTTTGATTTACAAATTTAATTATTGTAAAAAACTCTTCAAATGCTGTATCAGTACAAAGACTGGCTATATCGTCAAGTAGTGCAGTTGTACTACTTGTTTCTAGTTCACGAATTTTCTGCATAATATTTATCCAACGAGTATTGAATAAGCTCTATTTGAAGAAAGGCTTTCTTTAGGGCTGTAATCTTTGATCACCTTAGTACAAATGAATAATGTTTTTTTGGCTTCTTTAATTTGTTTAGCACTTAGGCTTGTACTACGTAAAGATTTAGTTAAATATGAAAATGGCTCAGTGCAATCATCAAACAGATATTTAACAGAACAGATATCCTTTACCCATTCACCACGATCAGCATGACTGTTTACACCATCTTTTTTTTGTAAAATTGGTTGGTATTCACGATTGAATACTACTTCACGTCCATCTGATGTAGTCCATATACCATATGGTAAACCTCTACGTGCTAGATTAAGAAAAACAAGTCTTGATAATTCTTTATCGGATGCAGAAGGATAACATTTATAATCATAAAAAATGTTATCCTTTATTGATAAGTTTCTTTCATTGGACTGGTTTGTTAATTGTCATAGTGCGCCCACGCTATGACCATCTTTAACTCCCGGATTGAGTTAAAAACGAGTATGCTACATTAAAAATAATGTAGCATTAATTGGTGCAAATGCTAATGAATTATGAAAACGTTTGCATTTCTTTGATAGTTATTTTAGTAGACTTAAGTCTACTGACTAGTTCATCATCTGTTTTTGCAATCTTTGGAGCATTATGCGTGGATTCAGATTGAATTGACACATCCAGTCCATACTGCCGCAATGTATGACCAATAAGGGCAATAAGATGGCCTTTACCTGCTTTATCAGGTCCTTCAATTATAATGTTAAGCATTTTTTAAATTCCTTTTCTCTAATAAGTCTAGCTACTGTTTTTCTTAATCCTGGAAAGCATTCCAGGGCATTTGGTACAAGCAAATTTCTCACCTTGTTTCTAAGGTTAAAACTAGAGTCTTCGTTAGTTAAATCAGTTATATATTGAACTGAATTAGCTTTTGCATACTCTTTAATTCTTTCTTTAGAAGTAGTAAGAAGTGGTCTGTACACATTATTGTTTTGGTAATCTATTAGTTTTGGTGTACCTTGAAACGTAGACATTATGTACCATTCTAGACAATCGTCAAGTGTTAATCCGCAAAGTACTGGCGAACTCATTGCTTGAAATATACCATTTCTTTGTCTAGACCAAAAACATTCTAATGATGTACTTCTGTCAAACGGTTGTATTGAATAAGGTATAAAAGCAATATCATACTTGAGTGATGTCTCAATCGCAAATTCTCTTTCTATATTACACCACTGTGTATTATGATCGATCCAAAGTAGTGTTACATCTACTCCTTTTTTAATCAGCAGATGTAATAATACTGAAGAATCAATTCCACCTGAATATGCAAGATAGCATTTCTTTGGTGCTGATTTAATAAAACAGATTTTCATGTTCTTAAAAACATCACTGTTCCTGCTTTTGAAATAAACAACGGTTTTACATCCAATACAACAATCGCAAAACCAGACCTATTTAATTTATTTTCATTAATGATTGCTTTATTTACATCGCGCTCATTAGCAAAACCAAAGAAAATTTTATCTTTATATACATTCAATAAGTTTTTTACTTCAGGTATATGGTCTAAATCTTCAAATGCATTAATGCTTCCATTTACTGATTTGTGAATGGTTAACTGTAAAGGATGTCTTTGTTTTGGTGTTTTGTGTTGAAATGGACCCAGTCCTGTTTTCCTATTCTCTATTCTGTAAATTTTCATATATTTAAAAATTCATATATTTAAAAATAAAGCATATTACCCACATGAGTTAATTCTCATGTGGGTAATATATGGATGGTGCGGCTGGAGAATTTTGAAATCTCGACCTAAGGATTATGCGTACAGCCATAGTTTTCACTACCAGTTTCCTGTTTGCTGTCTGGAATACACCTTCACTTTACGTGTCGTCCGTCTACTCTCTACACTTCCAACAAATATTACTATTTGAAGTTTAGCTCGGTATTATCATCAGCATTACCTGTTAAGACTTCACCGACTTTGAACGATTCTACAATAAATCAGAGTTAACTTAATATATTGCAACCCACTTATTAAACATCATAGATAAATTCTTTAGATGTTTAACACGATAGTCCTTTGCTCTTCCTCTGAGCTACAGCCGCTTATATTCGCTTAAACTATTGTTATTTTTCATTACTGGTAAAACTATTCCAGTAGTTTGAATATGCTGGATTAATTACACCACTATAATCAAAGAATATATAGTTTTTATTTACAATTTCATCTAAACATCCATAGTTAATTTCAGATCCAGTAGGATGCCTATAATTGTAAATAGCTTCTAAAAGACAGTCGATAATTACCTTATGTTTAAGATTCATGAGTGTTAGTCTATCGAATGTATCATCAGACAAACAATCTAATCTTTTATGCAATTCATCATTATAAAGAAATTCAATATAAGTAAATACGCCAAACAAAGGTCTCTCTAAAGTCTTATCATAGCACACAGAGTTTAGAAAGTTTTCTCTTACATCGTAAAACAATTCTAATCTCTCTATTGCAGCTCTAGCACCATCTCTTTTTGTAAATTTATCATATTTAGAGCAGTGTGCTACACCAAAGCACACTGTGTGTTCATCTCTCAAATAAGCAATAGTCATTTGCCTATCTTCATCGTAGATAAATCTTACACTTTTATAATCCATTTTAATTCCATGTTTAAAGTAGGTGTGTATACTCTTAAAGTTTATCTCTTACAAATAATTAGCTCAAGAGTATATTTTTTTACATATCACCGAAAAAGACAAATTCAGACAGATCGATTGTACTGATACCATATTCAGCATATAGTACATACTTAAGAATCTCTTTTGCTCTTAACAGAGCTTCTTCTTCTGTATGATAAACTTCTGAATTACCAAATACATAATGAAGATAAGCACCAAGATTGTATAATTGATTGTCTCTGTACCAACCGATATTATCGATTGCTTGAACATGAGAGACTCTGTAGACATAGTTTGTCTTATGTTCAGACCAACAGCCTTTCGGATCCTCTACACGATTGCGTTTGGTCTTGATGATATATACACCGTTGTCTGCTGACATGATAAGTCCTTTAATTAAAAATACAATGTGTTATACATCAGACCATCGTCATTTGGATTGTCTAATGTATATATGACTTTATGTATACCGAAAGCACTTATTGCCTTAGAGCATCCTAGGCATGGTTTTGCACTACCGTACACGTCATATCCATTTATGATTTTTGATCTCACTACATATAGTGTACAATTAGCTAGTGTGTCTACATTAGTTCTTTTTAATGAATTTTTAATTGCACAAATTTCTGCATGTAGATGATAAGAGAATTCGTTTTTTCCAAACTTAAGTTGTAGTGGATGTGTTTTAATGTCATTAAAACCATATGCTATAATGTCTGATTTATATACAATAGCAGCAGCTAGTTTTGCTCTTCTGTGAAATCTTAAGTTATCTGTAGCTAATGTAAACAGACTATCTAAGATTTTATCTGTATTTTTGCTCACCATTAATTATTTTTTTTCTTATCTGGCCAAAAAATAATTACACCTAATACGATTAAAATTACTAAAGCATCCATGATAAATCCTTATTTTTATTGAAAATTAAAGTATATAGCATAATAGAGAAAGCTTCTTTAGGGCTTTCTCTATTATGCTATAAATGCACTTTGTTAGATGTATAATTGGTTTACTCAGTCTAACGCTAAGCCCTCTGGAGACTGACTAAAATTAGTACCCAAAACTAATTTTAATCAAAGTAAAATATTCTTAGATTATACACTATAGCAGAATATGTTTACTTACTTGCAATTAAAGTACCCAAGTAGTTTGAATCGAACAAACAATACAAATACATTGATTAGTGGTTCATCAAAGGTATTATACTACCAAGTATTACTTGGGTACAGGCTCTGCTGTCACAGGCCAAAACTAAGGTATTCAATTGAGCACTTATCAATGTTTACACCGCGTCCAGTGTAATTAGAGTTAAATGCTCAAGAGGTTACCCCCTAGTGTACTGTAACGGTAGTTACAGTATCTGCAGACCAATAAGGTCTTACTAGGCAATAGCTTGCTCATATGTGATGAAGTTTACCAGACTCCTCACATAATATTGCCGTACACATTTTGTGGTTTGGTAGATGTGTAACACCACTGTGATACTCCTTGTGAGAGTATTTCGTCTTCTTATAGTAAAGACTCATCAGACAGCAACTATTAACTCTTCACCATATTAGTGATATGGTGCTATTTTTAATTAGAATACGATTTTTTAATCGATATCTTCAGTTTCTTTGTTTAGACTTTGCACTTCTTTTAGTTCTTTAACTAATTTCTTAGGATCAATTTTCTTAAGCCAGTCTTTTGCAAAATGAGCACAATTGGTCTTAATAAAAGCACCAGTATCATCCATTTGCATGATACCTTCACCTCTACAAAATACCATTTGACCCCATTGTCTATGAGGCTCACCTAGGTCAATATGGTCTACTGTTACAATCAATCCTACATTAGGAGATTTTGCTCTAGTAAAACCTGCTAACACAATACACAGATCACCCTTTTTTAATGGCTCATCCATTTTTATTACTCCGTTAAAGCAAACTTTGGATCAAAATAAACTGTGAAGCAGTCTACATTGTTCTTCTCACATTTAGAACAAGGCTTTTCACATTCATTACGGATTATCTCTACAATATTATCCATTTTAATATTTTTTCACCTATCTGCAATTATTAAACAACTACCTATTTCTAGATCACATTCAATACATTTACCATCACATTTTTTTACTATTGGTTTAGTATTATTTTTACTTTCGTTAGAAAATATAGAGTTCCAATTTTTCTCAAATTGTTGCTTAATATTTTCTTTAATACTTAGATTTTGAACTGATTGTGGCGTATACATGATGAAATTAAATGGGGTAAAGGGTTATACAATATAAAATCTATATTGCATATTATTTTCATTATTCATCATTTGCAATTCTTAAAAGTGTATCTCCATGGCATCTCTTTGGTGCACAACAACAAATTAAGTTTTTTCCTTTTAATAAAGCCTTTACTTCTTTTAATAGTGATTTATTTTCTAGCATATACCTTTCAAATTTTTCACACACCTCATCACGAGTACCATCTCTTCCTATTACAAAAGGATTACCAAATATACTAGGGCGCATTACGTTTACTGCATTTTCAATATCATTGTGTATTTTACAATTATACACCTTTGGTTTATCTATATTGAGCATTTCTTTATCTCTACTAACACAATTTGTTCTCTGTCAATAAATGTATTAATATCGAATGTTCTAAAGTTAAAGTATCTAGAATTTAAATCAGTGAAATACCACTTATAAAATTCTTTAAATACTAAATCTTTAGAATTGCATAATTGAGAAATGGTCCATATTCTAACAATATCACCTGTAAATGTAATACTTACTTCAATTTTTTTCTCAATCAGTGTATCATCTACATTTAACTCTTTTGGTCTATCTTTTTTTAGAAAATTGAACATAGTCGCCTTTATCTAAATAGTAACTTAATTTGTTCTCTGTATTAACTAAAAATGTTTTTAACTTTAAAAATAAGTTTAGCATTTTTGGTTAATTTTCTATGAACAAATGAGCAGCTTTATTGAATTCTTTTAAAATCTTTTTCATGTATTGATCACAATCATTAAATGCATCTAACTGAATTCTTCTAGTGGTCTGATCTGTCATTTCATCTATTGCATCAAAACCTATTAAAAGAGCATGAGCTTCATCTTTTGTAATATCCCATTTTTTAGTTATTATAAACCTATCTTTGATATTAAAACAAATGTCCATTAACTCTTGCATAGCAATTACTGCTTCATCAGTATACACCAAGTTAGCAATATTTAAACCTGCCTTGATTCTAAAAGTGATAGTATACCAATAGGTAGGAGTATTTATAGTATTTGCATTCTCAAGAAACTTTTCTAGACAATCTCTAGGTATCTTTTTAATTTTATCTTGAAGAATCTTTGGTACTGCTAAAGTAATAGGTGTAACTGATTTACATTTTTTTATTTTCTTTAAAGCCATGATCGCTACAACATTGTTTTTAATATGTTATTTAATTCAAATAATATATTTTTTGCTTTTTCTGGATAGTTTAACAATTGTGCTTTTACATACCCATAATGACTTCGCCATACTACTGAACTATGATGAATATTTTGTTGATTATAAAATACCTTAACACCTATTGGGTTATTAGTGTTTAATTCATTATACAATCCAAGAATTAATTTTAGTGTAGTATTAGGTGCTTCATACATTATCATGTTATCACTATCGAGTAGAATTTTCTCTAATAGATTATAACATTTCTTTATTGGGTATGGAAACCTAGTAGATTTAATTAGAGAAATAATATTATCGATCTCTTCTTCTTTAAGATCATTTTTAATATTAATTTCTTTAACTGCTCTCTCAAAACCACTAGTGGCTACAGTTATATTAAATTTTTCAGAGTATTTACCCTGTGAATGTTTAAAATCATGAAAAAGTGAAGCTAATAGAAGATGAGTAATTTCTTGCTTTGATAATGCATGAAGGGTTGATCCTTCAAATACATTTAATACTACACTGAAAGTATGAATATTATTGTGATATGTATTTTCTTGCACTACATCATTACAATTAATAAAATAGTCTAAATATTCAGTTAGATTATATTTACTGAAAATCTCTGTTATACAATCTCTGTTATGTGAGAGTGTTCTATCATTAATAGCACTAATAATATCTTCACTAAATGCAATAGTATCTTTTTTCATGGTCTAAGTAGTTTATTTTGTATATTAGGTGTTTGCTCTGAGAGGTATTGTAAAAGCTCTTTATCTTTAGTCAAACCAAAATAATTAGCTTTCTCTAAGATGACATTCTCTTCGCCCGATTTAATAATTATAAACATTGAAAATAGCTGATCAATAATTGGTGTAGACTTTAGATAGGTACATAAGTCTGCTACAAATACATTTGATTTTGTATAAAGAGATAAATTAAAAGGACTCATATTTGGTGGATTTTTTGTATATCTAAATAGAGTGTTTTCTATCTTAGATATTACAAATTTATAGATTGAATCTGGATGACTAATCTCTATATCCTCACCACTAAAAAATAATTTAGCTTGATCTGCTAAACCAAATTTATCCATTAATTTTAATGCTCTTTTTATAGAAGACTTAATATCTAAATCATGTGTTTTCTTTATTATTGATGGTGCACTAGGAAAATAATTTGGATATGATCCATAATTGAAATATGTAGTAGGTGTATAATAAAAATATTTTTCACCGTTTACAATCACTCTTTGATTAACAGTAGTACTTGTTATTGCAGTTGAACTAACCGTCACCCAGTTATCTGAAAATGTTGCGGTATTAATTTCTGTGTATAATGGTTGTGTACTGTAATAGTAAATATTAGGACAGGTACTGGATGCAGTACCTAATAAGAGTGGCATGATTAGCCACCTAAAATTGGTCTGAGTGCTACAGAGTTACTTTTTGCAATTTCTTTTGGATCATCTAATTTTTTCATAGCAGTAAGTTCAGATTTACCTTGGCGTTTAATTACTTTTGCACTATTGTCTACTATTACAGAGGCAATATCTTCATCATCCATGCCATCTACCATTCTATCAAATACATCATCATTAATAATCACATTACCGATATCTTCAAGATTATCACCAGTGACCCTTTGTTTTCTTTTATATGTTTTATATTCTAGAGTCTTATAATCGAATTTAGAAGTAGTAAAGAATGAATAGCCTTCAGCTAGTTTTTTCTTTATTAGATCTAAAATTTTGTCATGATTTTTATCATCCCAAGCAATAACAATATCACCACATTTGTTAAGCCAGGTAATACTACCAATATATTCTTGATTTGATGAGGTATTCATTTCTTTATTAACTCGTTTAAAATTTCTGCTAAAGCGTGAGCTTGGTTATTTGGTGTTGTAGCAAATCTATCAGATAAAATATAGTTTTTATCTTTAGCTAAAAAATACAATTCTCGCATTAAAGGTATATTATTCTTTGCCCATATTCTCCAAAGATTCAAATATTCTTTCCATAGATCTACATTAGGATCTAATCCAAGTTTTCCTTTACCGTCTTTGATAGAACGATAACCTTTAATTTTTGTTTGATAAAAAAATTCTATAGATGAACCATCTGGAAGAATAGCATTAAATGCACTAAAACGCTTATCACCTTTAGTAGAACAATCGTAACCACCGTATCTTGACCATTTAAACATTTTTACTTCATTTGACTTTGAATTACTTTTAAAGCTAGTCTTACGTCTTTTTGAGTGAGTCCAATATGCTTTGCAGTAAATACAGCATGCTTCTTTTGTTCAGGTGTAAAGTCTTGATGGTCATCTAAGATTAGGTATGGAGTGACTCCTCTTGTAAACCTGTATGGATGATTATCTATCCAGTGATCGATTTCTTCACCTCTAGAATGAGAATCAATCTCTACATTTGCAGTATTACCAATAAAGTATTTTCTAGCGTCCCAATTAGCAAACTTTAATGCACGAATAACAGTACCGTTGCCTGTTTCATCATCCCAATTAGGATGATCCATTTTACTAGATCTCCAAGTACTCGATAGCACTATATCTGAATTAGTAGCTTCTACTAATTCTCTAAATAGTCTAACACATTCACAGTCAATTGTCATGAATGATCTGTTTCCTGGTGGAAATACACCTTCAGTTGATAGCATCAAAGCTTCATCATTATTAAGGACACCGTCCATGTCCAAAAATATAATTGGTTTAGTATTCATGATTGATCCATTTTTGTTAATATTACTTTTATTTAAAACACTTTTCTTTAAAATAACTAGTTAAAGTTATAGCAATACCTAAAGTATTTCCAATTAAAATAGCTAGAGGTATGAACGTATAAAAAATTGATTTTTGAAGATTATTCATGGTATTGTATTACTTTAAGTATTTGCTTTAATATATCTTCTGCACTATTATTAGTTACATCAGACTCTAAAAGTTTAGTTTTTTCATGTATACATATTTCGTATATTTTTAGTTTAAAATCATTATACTTGCGCTGCATTTCTTGCATATTCTCTTTTTCTCTAATTGCATTTTCCATTAGTAAAATACATGGATCTGGAATATTCTTTGAATTATTTAACCATCTATATACAGTTGATTCTGATACAGAAAGATATTTAGATACACCTATTACATCTAATCCAAATGTAGCTTGAAACTTACTTAATATATACATTTTTTAATTTAGATAACTTAGTTATTGTATTACAGTATTATAATATATAGCTGAATTAATTTTAAAACAAAAAAAAAATAAGAGCCACTGCTGGATTATTTTTTCTTTATCCAATTATTAAACTAGTAAACTACGTTGTATTAACTAAATTCTTTAATGTGGTTTCCATACTCATCCAAAGTATTATTGTCCAAAACACTCCGGATAAGTTCATCAGTTAAAAAATACGAATTGTCATTTAACATAAACTGCAATCCAAATTTTTCCAATGCGTCCTTTCGGATGGATATACGGCAAGACAGGTAATCTGTAACACATTCCACTAGCGGCTCTCTATCTGCAAATGCTTTATTGATTGCACCTGCGTTAGATGACATAGGTCCAACCAAATCAACAATACTACCGTCAGTCATTTTGATTTGGCGTTTGGATCCATTATAACCAGAACCTGGTTTATCATAATAATAGAACGCTCCCACATCCCCGTTTTCAGCGCGATAGAGATTACCTCTTTTTTCATACAACCATTCACCGCCTCTTTCACTCAGGGCGACTCTTATCTGGGAATGTGTGTGATTGGGACCATTCTTACGCGCCCGGATTAACACTTTAGTCAATATATTCATTATAAATCCTTTCAGCTACATAGTAACATAATTGTTTGTGTTAACATAACCACTATGCTAACTCAATTAAAGTATATGTGACTGAAAAAATCTATATTAAGATTTAAATCTATTTTGGATATCAAGTAATTTCTCTTTATGTGCTTCAATTCGTTTATTTGTTTTAGCTGTTGAAATGACTTTTGTATCATTAATACCAGCAGATTTTAGTGTATTCTCTAAAGTATCAGTTTGATTTTTTATATTACTAGTAAATTCTGAATTAGCTTTCACTTCTTCGCCATTACTATTTTTAACACTAGCAGCATGATTAATATAAGTGCGCTCACCTCTATCAACTGGAGTAGCCCATGCAGCTACTTTTATATGATCTCCTGGTTGACAATTATCTAACTTAGCAATTAATCTTTGTGCTACATCACTCTTTAGATCTAAAGATAATAGTAATGATTCATTATCTTTTTCAATCTCTACTCTGAGTTTTGGATACACATTTCCTGAGTTGTCTTTGTTTTCTGTAAAGCTGACATTTTTTAATTCACCTTCTACTTTGACAGGCTCAATGCCTGCAGCATTGAGCTCAGCCATAGCTGCTGCTGTAGCACCACTTGAATCTTTTCCAGAAAAACCTTTCTTCCATACATCATCACCTACATTTGTCCTAGCTATATTAATAGCTTTTTCTAGATTTTCTGTATGCGCGTAAAAACCACCAGTAATGGTAGAATATAAAACTAATGATTTTGCCATTTCTATTTCCTTTAAGTTATCACATATGTGTAATATATGGCTAAACTATTTTAAAACAAAAAAATAAGAGCCCGCCCTCGGGTTTATTTTTAAATGTAAAAATAATTAGAAAAAACTAATATTATACCATTTTATTTCAGAACCTTTAGGTAGTCTTGTACTGCCTTCAGGCAAACTAGGCCCTATATATTCACCGACGATCGCTCCATCGCTTAGCCTGTCTAGGGTAACAGGTATATTTGCTACAGGTACTGTAAATCCAAGCACAGAAGATAATACTGTTGCAATAGTAGGATCAGTAATACCGGACTCCATGTAGTCTCTAAGATGTGCAATTGCTAACTTTTCACTTATAATCTTAACATTTATCGCATAATGACGGCCTTCAATATTATACGCACTGAATGCAAATGAATTAAGTAACAACATAATGAATCCTTTCGCTACTATGTAGCATTTTGTCAGTATAACCACTATACTGATTCAATGGTAGTATATATGACTAAAATAATCTAGGATCGTGTTTCTAATCAAAGTCGTTTCATTAAACTATCTAACAAATTATTAGATCGTTTACGATTTTTCTTTAACATATCGTTAATTGAAGTTTGGGACACTATAGCACTGAGTAGTTTATCTTTCATCTCAGCATGCATACTAGGCATAGTTAATATTTCTTTATATTTATCTATAGCTAATTGGTTTTCTGCTGTACCTACAGTAGTCCAATTAGTTTGACCATTTATTTGTTTTTCAAGTAAACATCCATTATTTACTTTACTGCTTCTATAATTAATATTATCTACTGTAAAAGTATTATATTGAGTTTGTTCTATAATTTCAATGTTCATTTTAGTTTCTTTCTGTTTTTTAACAAAAGAAAAACAGAGCCCCAAAATGGGTTGTTTTTCTTCTTTGTTTTAATGTTGTTTTACTATCCAACATTTTAAACCAATGCTTCTCTTTTCTTTGCACAGGGCAATAGCGAATTCTCTTTTAACAGAGATACTCGCTACAAACCCGCATTTGTATTTGATCGAATACATATTTACATGTAAGAGAAATCATCAGAATCAATCGTATTACGATTGACACCAACAAGAATAGCTAATGTTTCACCACTGTGCAGTGAGACATATGTATTATTCGCATTAGCTCCAACACCTTGGAAAATGTCGACATCGTCATAGAATAAATCACGCAGGCAAAGCTTGTCAGTACCATCTTTGAAGTCAGTTATCTGAGCCGCATCAGACTGCACGACAGTGGCATCTATCTTTGAGAATACAAATGTGTCTTTGCCAGAAAAACCAGTAATAACATCTGAGCCACCTCTGCCATAAATATAATCATCAGCAGATGTACCGCCGATAATATCTTTACTAGTGGTACCAAAAATACCCAGATCTGTTTTAGTGACTACACTGACCACGTCATCATTTGTAATATTGCCTACTGCCCAACTGCTACGCAGGCCTTCAGCTCCATTGGTAACTACTGTAGCGCCATTTGCACGCACCAGATCTACATAAAAACTTTCACTAGATTCATATGAAGAGTCACCAATTACACTGATTCCAACTGTCTTAGATGTCTCACCAGGTGCAAAAGTCACTGTACCTGTTTCTGATACATAATCAATGCCAGCTTTAGCAGAGCCATAGGTCTTAAGACCTGTGGTATAATCTACTGTGACTGTTTCTGTAGAGGCGCTACTGAGTTGAACTGTGAAATTCAAATCATGATTTCCAGAGTTACCTTCTGCAGTAGAGGCATTGTTTCTAGTAAATGCCACTGTAGTCTTATCTGAGACATCATCATTGACAATGGTACCCACTGCCCAACTGCTACGCAGGCTTTCAGCCCCGTTAGTTACAATTGTACCTCCATGTGCACCTACTAAGTCTAGATAGAACGTCTCATTGCCTTCATATTTCTTATCTCCAATGACATCAATACTGATGACTTTAGATGTTTCACCCGCTGCAAAAGTAATACTACCAGTATCTGGCACATAATCTTCACCAGCTTTAGCAGTACCATATGTCCTAAGACCTGTGGTGTAGTCTACAGTTACATCTTCAGTAGATGCACAAGACAATTTTACTGTAAAGTTCATATGTGTATGATCAGCATTGCCTTCTACAATTGAGGTGTTGTTAGACACTAGTCCGATAGTAGGCATTGGTGCAATATCATCATTAATGATATTACCTACTGCCCAATTACTACGTAGGCCTTCAGCACCATTTATTACAATGCAAGCACCATTTGCAGAAATAAGGTCTACATAAAAACTCTCAGTAGCTTCGTAGTTTTTATCACCTACTACATCAATGCAAATTGTCTTAGATGTTTCACCTGGAGCGAACACTAAAATATCGTCTTTTGCGATATAGTCTTCATTTGTAAATGCAGTACCATATAGCTTTTGATTTGTACTGTATGCAACTGTTACATACTTGTCTGATGCAGATGACAAATTTACTGTAAAGTTCATTTGTGTATGATCAGCATTACCTTCCATAGCTGAGCTATTATTGCAAGTAAATCCTACTGTAGGAACTACTGTAGTTATCTCTACAGGTTCCATATTTTTAATTGTGACTGTATTGCTAGGTGTACCAAGACTACCATTAGCATTATAGTAATTACCATTGAGCTGAATGCTAGACATTCCTGATCTCTCAGCTACACCGCCAATAAAGTCACATCTAAAAATGTATGGGTTATGCAAATCCTGCACTAGATTTGTAACTACCCCATTTTTGACAAATATGTCATTCAGTGTGAAACCGTGTGGAATCTCGCTGAAAGTAAATGTCAATTTAGCTGCACTGCCATTCTCTAATGTTTGTAGATCGGTTGACAGCCCCACCGTAATGCGTGCATTGGTGATTGCCATTTTGGTTACCTCTATTAAAAAATGAATTAAAAGCGTAAGAGAGATTCTTACGCTAATTCACATTGATGATGTAGGACTATAATTTTTTAGAATATGTTTTCATCATCGTATGAAAATGACTTCTTTTAAAGGAAAAAAATAATGGAATATCCATGGATGGTGAAAGCAAAGTTGTATATGGGTCTAAAAGAGATACCTGGACCAAAACATAATCCTACTATAGTAGGATGGTTAGAGAAATTAAACGCATGGTGGATGGATGATGAAACACCGTGGTGTTTTACTGGTGATACAGAAATAATGGCTGAAGATGGTTGGGTTAAATTAATAGATATAAAAGAAAATCAAAGAGTTTATCAAGTAGATGACAATAGAAAATTATCTATAACTCCTATTATCAGCAAAATAGAAAAAGATTATAATGGAGATGTATTTGATATTAATAGCAGATCTCTTCAATTAACATGTGATGTTGGTCATAAATGGTGGGGTAACTTTCAACGCAATAATGATATAAAAGAGTTTAGATCACTAAATGATCTAAGCTCTAATGGAATAAAAATACCGTCTGCATTTTCTAACAATATTGGCACTGGGCTCACTAGAGACCAGTTATATTTATTAGCAGCTTTTATCTCAGATGGTAAATTGAGATATTCTGAAAGTAAAGAGAATTCTATTATAAAAAAACCATTATCGATTGAGTTTGAAGTCTCCAGAGAGAGAAAAGTAAAACTTTTATATGAATTAGGACCTGATACTGGATATAAACAAAAAAGAGCATACGGTCCATTAACAATTACACCATTAAATGTATTTGTTTTTAAATATCCTGATTGGTTTGATAAATGTTTTAAATCGTACAAAGTTTTATCTAATGAATTTATTAATTCTTTAAGTGTAGATGATGCTCGTACTTTTTTAGAAGCATATGCAATGTTTGATGGTAATGGCAATATTTGCACATCTAGTATTTTATACACATCAGATAAAGAAAATTTAGATAATTTAATTACTATTGCTATTTTAGCTGGTTATTATCCAAATGTTAAGGTTAGGAAAGATGGTAGTGCACTTACTAAAAAAACAGCATACACAATAAGCTTTACAACATATATAGACATTAGATATTTAAATAAATCACATATAACAAAAAGAAATTACGAAGGAAAATTATATTGTGTAGAAGTACCAGAGGGAAGAATTGTGGTAAGAGGTAAAAATCTCTCACCTGTTGTTACTGGTAATTGTGGTAGCTATTGTGCCCATTGTTTTAGATCATGCAATATTGAAATACCAAATTTATGGATGAGAGCTAAAGATTGGGAGTCATGGGGTAGTAAATTAGATAATCCTACCTATGGATGTATAGTTACATTTTCAAGACAAGGTGGTGGCCATGTAGGCTTTGTAGTAGGTCAAACTAAAGATGGATCGCTACTTGTATTAGGTGGCAATCAATCTAATAGTGTAAACATTATGAAGTTTGATAAGGCTAGAGTTACTTCGTATAGATGGCCTAAAAATGTTGCTGTTGATAAATCTAATATTTTACCAACACTAGAATATACTGGACCTATCAGTACTAACGAAGCATAGACAAAAAAATAAGAGCCCACAATGGTTTATTTTTATATCAGTAAAATTTACTGATAGTTTTCTTCTATACTGTCCAGCATACTCAGGTATTCCAACTGTTCTCTAGAAGGCTGTACTGATTTGTTATACACCTCTCGTTCGGCGATGATGGCTTTACCTCGTTTGATTTCTTCGAGTGTAATCACAAATGCCATTTCGGGCGGATCGCTATACAGCTTACAAAACTCATCAGCGTTTGTTTTGTCAGAAAAGTAAGCCAACTGTATATAAGCTTTATCGTATTCGCATCCATTAGGGACTACCCAATAGGATACAGCTATAACGCTGTCTTCCTGTTGAACAGGGAAACCACCAAAACCATAAAATAGTTCCATAATAAATACTTTCGCTACATTGTAGCATATACGTTTGTATCAATACAACCACTGTACTGATTCAACTTAAGAATATGTGACTAAAATTAAATAGAGTAGTATTTTTGCGTCATAATACCTACACCAGTAATTAGGTGTAGGTATTATGCTGTATATTAAATATCAGTAAACTCTTGTGAAAAAGTATTATTGTCTAAATCATTTACTACTGCACCTAGTAAGTATTGTCCATTTCTCTCTTCTTGAGGACTAGGCTGAATTCCATCAATACGAATCCATTCATCTAAGAACGGCATTGGGTTTTTACTAGGGAAAGTATGACCTGACTCTTTTGTTAAACCAAAATAATCATATACAAACTTAGCATTGTAAAGTACCCATTGTTTTAGTGCTTCAGGATTTACTCCAGTGAGCTCTCGTCCATTAGAGAATAAATCATCACTCCATACAAATTCAGCATTTACCACAGAGTTGATAATATCTAATACTTCTGCTCTTAGTTTATTAAATGCCATTAATCCAAACTCAGTAGTGAGTTCATGATCTAAAACAGCTTTATCTATTTCTACGTGAATTTCTAATTCATCTTGACATATTTTCTGTACTGATTTACCAATAGGTGTAAACAGACCAGAGTCTGCAATAGTAAATGTAATTGCAAAAGAAGACATAAACTGAATTCTCTCTAATGCAAAAAGTGCTACTACAAATAAAAAGATATCGTTATAAGTTTCTTGAGTTTTACCTACCATACCTAAAGCATACTTGTGTGATGTAAAATATGCTTTTTCCATCACATTTGCTACAATAGACAATCTGTCAAAACTCTCTTTTACAGATAAGATTTCTTTTAATACATCATCAGGATTATCAAAGCTTTCTCGTACAATTTCTGAATATGCAAGGCTATGAGTGCATTCGTTTTCTGTTACTTTAGTCCACGCTGTGTATAATTCAGATGAACTAATGAATGGTGCCATAATAGGTAAAATCCCACGAGCTACCTGAGAGTCAGCTTCCCATTGCCACGCTAGTGTCCTAATCATTGCATCGTAAATACTTTTACTGCATGTCTTAAATTCAGTCTTACATGTAGAGAAAGGAAATTCATTCTCATCCCAATCCTGAGCTTTTAGTTTCTTATATAGATTCCAAATTCTAGGATGTCTTTTATTTACTGTATCAATTAAACCATTATCTTGACCTAAGAATAATGGAGTATTTTCATAATCAGATTTCTCTGTATTAAATATTTTAGAAGGTATAGACATGATTAAATATGTTTGTTAATGACATTGAAATAATGTATAATTGAAAATTGTTTAAATCGACAAAGCATTTAGTTCTCTTTGCACCCATTTCCAATCTACACAAGGTCTATTAAAACCTTCAAATTGAATTAATTTAGTACCAAGAGCTGCATCATCAATATAAATATTTGCATATGCTTTATTACTATTACTCCAAGGTATTTGATCGGGATTTTCATTAACTGCAAATAGTGGTATATCTATTTGTTTAAACCAATTAATAGCATCATCTAAATAACTACAATATGCTGTATTTGACCTCATAGTCCAAAGAATTAATTTATAATCTTTAACTAAATATTTTAGTGTCTCTACTGCATAGGGTACATCTTTACCTAACAATGGGAACATGTGATCTACACATGTTCCATCAAAATCTACACATATATATCTACTCATAGTGTACATCCACCTGAACCACAGCCTTTTTCAACATTATCGTTACTACTAGAACTAGTTCTTGTATTTTGATAATACCTTGACTTCATTCCATACTTAACCATAGTAAGAAAAATCTTTACCATCTCTGATGCACTGAGTTCAATATTTTTTGTTCTATCTGAATAAAGATCTGCAGATATTGATTGATCTGTAAATTTTTGAATAATAGAATATACCTTTATCATGTCTATTGTATCAATATCCCAAGCTACTTGATAATCATTAATTAATAGATCACTATCCATAGCACACCACTCAATTATGTTTGATAAGTCTGATTTCTTCATGGCTAGTTCTCTAATAGGATACCAGCTATTTGGAAGACCAGATGCTTTAGAAGATGACTCTGTAGGTGGATGAAGAATAATTGAACTATTTCTAATTCCTTTATTTTTTATAATATCTTTTCTAAGAGTTTCCCAATCGTAATTTAATCCTACTGATACTAAAGAATCTACTGTTTTCTTATATGTATCAATTGGTAGCCACCCTTCTGGCCATTTTGTCTTATGAATCCATGGAGCATTACCATACTCAATACCTAACTTAAGAGATGATTTAATACAAAAATATGCATGTCTCTCAGCCATTAAGTGGATTTGGTTTCTACCCTCTAATGTATTATATTTTAAACCTTTTCTAGCCAGTGTCGTAGCAGCACCTACTAAACCTACACCTGCATTTAATCTAGCTTTTGCAGTAGCACCAATATGAGCTAATGGATAATCCGATAGTTCAATACATCTATCAATCATCTTTAGAGAATAAAGACAAGCACTCTCGTAGACTTCATCATTTTCAATATTAGGCTCTACTACACATGCTAAATTGCACATACCTACTTCACCATCCTCATGTATTTCATCTGAATAAAGATCTAACATTGAGTAATAGGGTTTAGTAGGAATGACTGTCTCTGTACATTGTCCAGTTAATATTCCATTAAATACTGCTTTATGCTCTTTTGGTTCAATAAAGCAATAAGTATCAGATAAACCGTCTAATTTTTCTACTTTAGTTACAACATCAAAATCATCATCTGTATCATTATCTAATCTAAAGTTTTGTGGAATATTTGATTTTATTAGTCTATCACCAGGCATCAAATAAATTGCTCTTGTTTCTACTTCTAGATCATTATTTGGTACATGTATAAAAAACTTATGATAATGGGTACATTCTAATGGCTCTCCTTTGCGTGTAGTTATTCTCATTAGCTTTTTATTTACTCCTGTTTTCTTAACTGTAACTGGAGTAAATTCTTTACCATTCCAAACATTTACTCTGAGACCTTCAAGAGTAGATATTACTTTATAACCTTCATCAGTTAATACTTTAGTCTCTGGTGCAACACATAGATTGCTACTATAAATAGTATCTTTAAAAGGTGTATGCCTATTGGCTTCACCTGCATCAAACCAATAATTAGTACCTACTTCAAAACTTTGTTGCATTAAACCTAATGCAATAAGTTCAGTAGCATCTACATAGTTCTTTTTAAAACTATCATCTTTTTCATACTTTTCATAGAGTTTCTCAAAATGATCTTGATCAGCACTAAAAAATGCTTTATGTAAGTCTGGTGCAGTATAAGAATTAAAAGTAAATATTGATTCTTTATCTCTTACTTTCCTAGCTACTAATCTATTTGTCATCATAGCAAAATGAATATCTCTATTCTTTGATGCCTCAGTAGATCTTGGGTTTTGTAATCTTACAATAGTAGCTGCTTCTGGATCAAATGCAGTATAATACATAGTGCATGCACCACCTCTGCCACCTTGAGTATTTGCTTTTACAGCACCTGCTAGTGCTGTATAGTAGGGTAATTTCCCGTTATGCACGATAGACCCGCCCCTTACTGAATCTCCGCTAGATCTAGTATCAATATATCCACCAATACCTGCACTCATTAAAGTCATCTTATATGCAATATGATCTCCAATTGCAAGTGAATCTGCATTATCAGCTACTGTAAAAAGACAGCAACTGGAGTAGCCTCTATGAGGTGTACCTAAATTATTATAGTTTGGAGTAGGACAATTAATTCTATTAAAAGAAAAATGATCATAATAATTCTTTAGATGAGTTAACCGGCTCTCTACAGGTTCATATGCAGCTAAATGAGCTGCCATTCTCATGTAAACAAATTGAGGTGTTTCAAAGTATATTTTATTTAATTTATCTTGAATAGAATATTTATTTCTAAGTTGTTTTACTTGCTGATAAGCTAAATCAAAATCTCTACTATGATCAATGATAGTATTTATAATTTCATATTCTTCATCTGAATATGGAAATTCTATCATATAACCTTTATTTCTTAGATTATCAAATTGATCTTTTACTGTAGGAAATTTTAAATCAAATATTTCTTTTCTAATAATAGCACAATAGAGTTTACCAGCCATTAAGTTGTGTGGCCAATCTTTTCTAGTTAGGCATGCTTTAATTAATCTCTCTTGTAGGTCTTGAGAATAGATTGTATCTCCTACTCCACGAATAGCATCTAATACTACTCCAGACCAATCTACTCTACCTATTAATTTCTCACCTGCCCAAATAGCCCATTGATTGAGTTTATGTGGCATAAACTCTTGAACTTGACCATCTCTCTTGGTTACAAATTTTAACATTGTTTATTCTCTGTTATTAAGTATTAAACG
>JFJP01037444.1_pt1 | contig 28903 bp, 24 predicted proteins | sample 431651 | NCBI WGS metagenome assembly JFJP01 (sample SAMN02602958, study PRJNA72255) | Microbial mat metagenome, whole genome shotgun sequencing project. | biome: fresh water; feature: sink hole; material: water; isolation source: purple microbial (photo- and chemosynthetic) mats found in... | reverse complement strand
CCCACCTATATACGTGGTCAGGTTTATCTGCCATTTGTTAACTGGTCGCTGCTTATAATGTGCAGTCTGGTGGTGATATTCTTTAAGGAATCTGCCAATATGGAGGCAGCATATGGTCTGGCAATTACATTAACGATGATTATGACAACCTTTTTGTTGTCATTTTACCTTTATAAGAAAGATGTAAGCCTATTTCTTGTTATGTTACTTTTCATGGTTTTCATGACAATTGAAGTAAGTTTTCTTGTAGCAAATCTGCATAAATTCAAATACGGGGGTTGGTTTACACTGATTCTTGCCTCTCTCTATTTTCTTGTTATGTTCAGCTGGTATTTTGGAAGAAAAATAAAGAACCGTCATATATCGTTCTCTAAAATAGAGAGCTATCTGGATCTGTTCAGAGAACTTCGGGACGATGAGACAGTTCCTAAAACTGCCACCAATCTGGTTTATATAATAAAGGCAAACAGATACGACCAGGTTGAATCAAAAGTAATCTATTCGATATTCAGCAAACAGCCTAAACGAGCCGATAAGTATTGGTTACTGCATGTCGATATGGTGGATGAGCCGAACAGATTTGAATATCAGGTAAGACACATTATACCGGATATTCTTATCCGTATTGATTTTCATATAGGATTCAAAGTTGATCCCAAGATAAACTTCTACTTCAGGGAGATTGTTGAAGATCTTGTTAAATCGGGTGAGATAAAACTGGAAAGCGGTTTCGATTCGCTCAGAAAGCAAATACCGAGAATTTTATATTGGCTCTCCGGAGTGTTGTAAGACATATAAGTATACCTGAAGTAAGGGCCCTTCAGCTTGATTCAGCAAATACAATAGTGGAGCAGGTTCCGATTGTTCTGCGGCAGCCTCCCGGAAAAAGGATTACTCCTGTTAAAAGTGTATAGGATATGAATGCAATGCCGTTTGTAATAGGTACAGTAGCCGTTTTTGCTATAGCTTACAGGCTCTATTTCAGTTTTATAGCAGCAAAAGTAGCAGTTAAGAATGATCTTGCACTTACCCCTGCAAACAGGCTGTATGACGGGCAGAATTATTACCCTATGAACAAATGGGTATTATTCGGACACCATTTTGCTGCCATTGCAGGCGCCGGTCCCCTTGTAGGCCCCGTTCTTGCCGCACAGTTCGGGTTTATGCCGGGTTTTCTCTGGATGCTTATAGGAGCAGTGATGGCAGGATCGGTACACGATTTCGTTATTCTTACTGCATCGGTTCAGCACGATGGAAAATCGCTTGCTGCTATTGCAAAAGCCGAGATTAATAAGGTTAGCGGACTCACAACAACATTTGCAATTATACTTATAATAATTGTGGCAATGGCAGGGCTGGGGCTCGTAGTTATTAATGCTCTGGCCGAAAGTTCCTGGGGAACATTCACAATTGCATCAACAATTCCTATCGCCATAATTATGGGTTTGTGGATGTTTAAGATCAGGAAAGGAAAAACAGCGGAAGCCACAATATTTGGCATCATTATGCTGATACTGGCTGTGGTGGTTGGACGTTATGTACCTGATTCCCAGTTTGCCGGTTGGTTTACATTTAATCATAAAACACTTACAATTCTCCTGGCAGCATATGGTTTTTTTGCTTCGGTTCTGCCTGTTTGGCTTCTGTTATCACCACGCGATTACCTCAGTTCAATAATGAAAATATCGGTAATCGGACTACTGGCAGTGGGTTTAATAATTGTTGCACCTGAAATTAAGATGCCAGCCTTCACAGAATTTATACACGGGGGAGGTCCTATTATTCCTGGTAAGTTATTCCCCTATCTCTTCATAACTATTGCCTGTGGAGCCATTTCAGGATTTCATGCCCTTGTGAGCTCAGGAACTACCCCTAAGATGATAATGAAGGAGTCTCATATAAAATCTATTGCAGTCGGATCGATGCTTGTTGAAGGAGCTGTAAGTATAATGGCTCTGATTGCTGCCACAAGCCTGCTGCCCCTCGATTATTTTCAGATAAATGTTCCTGTGGAAAAATTCCAGGAACTCCTTCCAAAACTTCATGCCATGGGATTTACGGAATCAAATCTCGATCAGCTCTCAGCAAGCGTGGGTGAGAAAATAGCCGGACGCACGGGAGGAGCTGTCTCACTTGGTGTTGGGATGGCTTATGTATTCTCCTCAATTCCCGGGATGAAGCACCTAATGTCTTACTGGTATCATTTTGCAATTATGTTTGAGGCACTGTTTATACTGACCACAATTGATGCAGGAACCCGGATCGGAAGATTTTTATTGCAGGAAGCACTGGGTAAGGTTTATAAACCATTTCAGCAGACAAACTGGCTCCCGGGAAACCTGATTGCCAGCGCGTTAATAGTATTCGCCTGGGGATATTTTATTTATACAGGTACGGTATCCACAATATGGCCAATGTTCGGAACAGCCAATCAGCTGCTGGCAACAATTGCACTGGCAATAGGAACGTCTTTTATTATTAACAGGGGAAGAAAAAAGTATGCCTGGGTTACAATCTTACCTATGATTTTTGTAGGAGTTACAACAATTACAGCAGCATTCCTGAATATTAAAAACATATATATTCCACAGGCCATGGAATCTTCAACTCAGGTACCCGGATTAATAAATCTGATCCTTACAGTATCAATACTGATTTGCGTTTTTGTTTTGTTTTATAATGCTGTACCAAAATGGATAAGGGCTTTCCGGAGTCAGATTTGAATTTCCCGGAAATACACTTCATTTTTTTTCTTTTCTCTCTACATTTTATTAAATATCTTAGTAGAATATTCTGTCACCTGGCATTTGTAACCTGCTTAAGATATTATTCTAACCCATAAACCAGGATCTATGAAGAGAGTCATTTTTTTTATCATTATTATTCTGTCTGTTACCGAAAGCCGGGGCGTAATAAACCCGTTTGCCAAATGGACCAAAACTGAGCTTACGCTATGTAATAGCATCGTAACCAGAACAATTAAGCTTCCAACAGTTGACGGCACCTTCTTAACAACTTCTTACAAGCCGTTAAATGGCGATTTTACTTATTTTTTGTATAACTGCACCGATTTTCAGTTCGAGGTAAATGATGTTGTCTATTCCGGAAAGGGCCAGTGGAAATTGCTAAAGATTGATTATGCCGATGATAATAATAGTGGGAGCGGGGCTGCAGTGACAATGCTAAGCGGTGATAAGAAAGTTGAGCTCACTGTGAAATTTCTTATGTATCCAAATTCACCTGCAATTCGCAAAAATCTTATTGTTAAGAATTTAACAGAAGATGCAGTCAGGCTTGAATCAATTGATATTGAGAAGCTTGAAGTACGCGATTATTACCCTGTAACATATAGCTGGATCTACAATGATTTTGGAAGAAGAAGGTATATAGGCAATTATGACGGAGGTAAACAGGATGCCCTTATAATAGTTCATGATATGAATACAGAACAAGGTATAGTGCTTGGCAATGAAGCAACAGGGGTACTGAAACATACATCTGTCTTTTATCAGACACAGGATATTTGCCTGGGGCTTACTTATAAAAACAGCCCTTTCCCTTTTCGGAAATGGATAGCAAAAGGGGAATCATTCATGACACCTCAGGTATTTACAATGGTCTATAATAAACAAAAGACTCCTGATAATATCCTTAACAGTGCTGTTCCTGATTATGTCAGGAAATACATGGGAATAAGGCTTTCAGAGCTGAAGACAAAACCAACTTTTGTTTATAATACCTGGGAGCCATTCTTCAAGGATATAAATGAGAAACTTGTTATGGAACTTGCAAAAGCTGCTGCAGATGCAGGTATGAAGGAGTTTATTATTGATGATGGATGGCAGGACAGTTACGGTGACTGGGGTATTGATTATAAAAAATTCCCGAACGGCCTTAAACCGGTTTTTGATTATGTTAGGTCATTGGGAATGAAACCGGGATTATGGGTAAGCATCGGAAGTGCCAGTCCCGACAGTAAAGTTTATAAAGCTCATCCGGAATGGTTTGTGGTTGACAGTAATGGAAGTCCTACTTCCCTGCATTCCCCTGTTGATAACGAGAAATTTACTGCATGTTTTGGAACAGGCTGGTATGATTATATAAAGCAGATCTTGCTTAAAATGGCTGAAGACTATGGTATTGAGTATTACAAACTTGACTTTGCAGTCGTAACAAGTGCCTATACTTATGATCATAATCAATCGGGCTGTTATTCAGAAACCCATGCCGGTCATAAAGATCATAACGAGTCGCTTTATACAAATTACGAGCGCCTGTGGAACCTTTTTGATGAACTTCATGAAGTCAGACCTGAACTCTTTATTGATTGTACTTTCGAGACTCTGGGTGCAACTCAGGCAATTGATTATGCGCTTGTTAAGCATGCTGAAGGCGACTGGCTCTCAAATTTTGCCGGGGCTGAAGGTGAGAAAACTGATATAAGGATCCGTAACATGGCCTGGTGGCGCTCACCAGCAATGCCCGCCACTGCACTTGTTATCGGAAATCCTCAGATGCAGGACCCTGGTTGGGAAACTCATATCAAATCTATTGCCGGCGCTCTTCCGATAATGCTTGGTGATCCAAGAAAACTTTCCGGGACAGATCTTAGGAAATATCGTGGCTATGCAGACTGGCTCCAGCTTATGGAAGAAAAGTACAGCATTATGAGCTACCGTCAGGATCTGCCTGGATTCGGGGAGCCGATGGAAGGAATGTGGGATGGTTTTCAGAGGATAAATACCGAATCGAAAAGCGGTGGCATTATAGGTGTTTTTCGTCACGGGGCAATGGATGAAAAGAGGATTGTTCCAGTGAACTGGCTTAATCCGGCAACAACCTATCAGGTAAAATCAATGGATGGGAAAGTAATTGCCGTATTAACAGGCAAAGAATTGGCTGAGAATGGATTCATTGTAACTCTTGAAGAGAAATATTCAGGTGAACTTTTTGAGATTGGAGTTAATTAATCTGGATTTTTTGAAAGAACATTTACCTGTAACTGATAATGAATTAGTATTATATACTAGTGATAAACACAGCTTCTTGCCTCGTCGGCAAAAGCTTTAATAAGGTTTAGTTCTGCTTCGAAAAAGTGGTCAGACGGACAAAGAATAAAACCGCCTCCTTCACCTGCAGCTTCAAAGCAGCGTCTGACTTCTCTTCGTGTTTCCTCCTCAGTGCATCCTGTAAAGAAATGGAACTGGTCAAATCCGCCGATCATGCAGACTTTGTCACCAATGCGTTGTTTTGCTTCTGAAAGTATTGTATCACCACTCATGTCGGAGGGTGTGAAAGTTTCCATTGCATCAGGCTTCATTGCCGCAATATCTTCAAGGATCGGCATCATTCCTCCGCAAGTATGATAAACAATTTTTTGTCCCGCCCTGTGTGCAGCTTCGATCAGAGGGGCGTCGTAGGGAGCAACAAATTCATTGAATATTTCAGGCGAAATCACAGTTGTTGAAGCATCTCCCCCGCCAAGTTCAAGTATGTCATATTTTGCCCCTTTCAGCGAATCGATAAACACCTTTTTCCTGGTCTGTAACAGTTTGAGGAAAGTATGTACCCATTCAGCATCCATAAAAGTTGATACAATAAGATCCTGAATTCCGAACATGCAGGCTGCATCCTGCCAGCAACCAGGCTGTCCGAACCCGTCAAAGCAGGGGATATGACCCCTTATAAGTCCTCTTTGACCGAAATCTTCAGCAGTTTTATTTATTGCAGAAATATCGCATTTTGGTGCCGGCATATATCTGGCCAGAATATCAATATCTGATTTTTCTTTTATTACATGTTCACAAATCCATGTAGTATGCTCATTTGACTGCAATACCATTGAAAGGGTTTTGACAGGAGTTATGATATTCAGACGTTTCGTAGGGTAATTATAACCCGACAGATCTTCTGAAGAAAACCGCCAGTTATCGGTACAGATCCTTCTGGCTTCCAGAAATCCCAACTCACCTTGTGTAGGATCAAAATACTCACCTTTGTTTCCATCAGGAGTGTGGGCAATTGTCCACTTAATAGGGTCAATACCAAAATGGTCAAAGAACTGCTGCTCTGAAATATCATTCATATAATCCTTCAGGAAGGATGGCATAAGATGATGCGTTGTTACCGGCAGCCTGTCGGTTTTCTCTCTGGCGAGAGCTTTAAGGAATCTTTCTTTTGAATTCATTTGCCTGAATTAGTGTTTTTTAGTTTAAACGGGATAATCTTTATTCATATTAACCTGTGTTAAAGATAATTTTAAAAATTATTTATTATACCTGCCATGCTTAATTTCAAATCTGGAATTGAGCATATATGTTATACCTTCACCGCAGTTTAAAATTGGAGTGAGGATTGTCTTCTTTATTTGCTTCTGAACTTATAATTACTTTTATTGTTATTTAGTAAACAGTAAAATTTCTTCAATGATCAATGTACCTGAAACTGATAAAAAGAGAGTAGTAATTGCCGGCTGCGGTTTTGCCGGACTAACACTTGCAAGAAAACTTAAATATTCAGGCTTTCAGGTTGTTATTATTGACAAGCATAATTATCATCAATTTCCTCCTTTATATTATCAGGTTGCTTCTGCCGGACTTGATGCAACTGCAATTCTGTTTCCCTTAAGGAGAATATTTCAGGGTTACGATGACTATTTTATCAGGAAGGCTGAGATTAAATCTGTCGATTCCTTACAAAATAAATTAATTACTTCAGCAGGTGAGGTGAATTATGATTTTCTTATAATGGCTTTTGGAGCCACCAATTCATACTTTGGCTCAAAGGAGATGGAAGAGCATGCAAAGGGGATGAAAACTATTGCTGAAGTCCTTGATTTAAGGAACTCTCTTCTGATGAATTTTGAGGGAGCAGTAGTAGCTCCAACTGAAGAAGAGCGCACAAGGAATATGAATATTGTTATAATTGGCGGAGGACCTTCGGGAGTTGAGTTTGCTGGAGCCCTTGCTGAAATGAACAATTATGTTATTCCTAAGGACTTTCCAGAATTTAAAAATGCAAGGGCAAATATATTTTTGGTTGAAGCTTCTGACAGACTTCTTAATATGATGTCCCCGAAATCATCTGCAAAAGCCAGGGAATTTCTTGAGAACAGGGGTGTTCATGTTATGACACATACAAAGGCAATCGGGTGTGATGATAAATCTGTAACAACAAGTGCGGGAGTTATTGACACATCAATGCTAATCTGGACCGCCGGTATAAAAGGGAACAGGATTGAAGGCCTTGTCCCTGAATGTTACTCAAGAAACGGGCGTATTATTGTTGACAGATTCAATAAAGTAAAAGGCTACGGAAACATTTATGCTCTGGGAGATCTGGCTTTAATGACTGAGGAAAAATATCCAAACGGACACCCTCAGGTGGCCCAGGTAGCTATTCAGCAGGCAAAATTACTTTCTGAGAACCTGATCAGGTCAGAAAAGAAATCTCCACTGAAAGAATTTAAATACAAAGATATGGGAACCATGGCCACCGTCGGCAAAAACCTTGCTGTTGTGGAATTGCCATATATTCACTTCCATGGGATTTTTGCATGGTTTGTCTGGATGTTCATACATCTGATGAGTATTGTAGGGGTTAAAAATAAACTCATGATATTCTTCAACTGGGCATGGAAGTACTTTACTTATAACCAGTCAACAAGACTTATCCTGCGGCCAAAAGGTTATTCCTGATTCTGTATCATCATATTTTACCTCTTGATATTTCAGGAATTAGTCATATCTTAATTGCCATAAACAGGCAATTATGAAATACACGGCAATTCTAACAATCTTTGGTTTTATCTGCGCACAGTTTTCACAAGCCCAGACTTCAAGGACAACAATTGACCTTAATGGTACATGGGAATTTGAACAGACCATAAAGGCTTTCCCTCCCGAAAAATTTACTGGAAAAATACCTGTGCCGGGCTTGATTCATCTGGCTGAACCAAGGATTGAAGAATACGACAAATTTTTTAAACGTCCCGATAAGGCTGAATCTGTTGAACAGTTCAACCTTTATAACCTCGATTATACACCACGTTACAGCTGGTACAAAAGAACAGTATTTATCCCAAAGGAGCTCGAAGGAAAAGAGGGGATGATAACTCTGAGGAAAAGCCAGTACGTAACACAGGTTTATTTAAATGGTATGGACCTTGGTACTTCAATTGCCTGTTATACACCAATTGAATTTCCTTTAAATAAGGCTGTTGTGTATGGTGCTGATAATGAAATACTTATTAAGGTAGGGGATCGGACATGGCTTCCTGCTGAGGCAGCAGGCGGGACCGACAAGGAGAAAGAGCATTATCTGCCTGGTATCTGGGACGATGTTTTCCTGTCATTCACAGGCGATATACGTATTAACAGATTACTTCTTCTTCCCTCTGTTGAAAGCAAAAATGTTACTGTAAAAACGCAAATCAGGAGCCTCATTCCGGCACAGATTTTTTATGGAGATCCGATGACTGACTCTGTTACATTAGAGATTCGAATTGCTGAAAAGGTCTCAGGGAATGAGGTGGCAGTAAAGTCGGGACGATTTTCTGTTAAAAGAGATAATCTGACTGAACTGGCAATTGAAATCCCGCTCTCAGGTTTTACTTTATGGACACCTGAGAAACCTTTTTTGTATGTTGCATCTGTGAGGATTATAACCAAAAAAGGTCTCTCTGATGAATTCGGTCATCAGTTCGGAATGCGCGATTTTACGGCAAGGGGGAAATTTTATTATCTGAATGGGGAGAAGTATATCCTGAGAGGGACAAATGTCACTCTTCAGCGCTTCTTCGAAGATCCCGATTGCAGTAATCTTGTGTGGGACAGGGAATGGGTTAGAAAGCTCCTGACAAAGTACCCTAAAGAGCTTAACTGGAATGCTATGAGGATCTGTGTTGGCATTGTACCCGATTTCTGGTATGACATTGCTGATGAAAGTGGCTTGCTCCTTCAGAATGAATGGCTCTACTGGCAAAATCATGGTTGGGATGATCAGATTAGGAAAGAATATACCGACTGGGTATGGAGCGATGGCAGTCATCCAAGTATTGCAATCTGGGACGCCATTAATGAGAATACTGATTTATATATTGGGAACACTCTTATTCCGGAACTTAAGAAGCTTGATCCAACAAGAATATGGGATGCAGGTTATATGAGTGAGGGTTTGATGAAGAGTGATGAGATGGATGAGCCTCATCCTTATCAGGGTAGAGCTACTGCGAACCAGGTACCTGTGAAGGATTTTTATCCCCTCGGTAACCTTGACTTTAAACCTGAAATCCTGAAAACGATTAAGGCAGCAGGAGTGCCACAGCTGGTAAATGAATATGGCTGGATCTGGCTTTGGAGGAACGGGATGCCAAGCAAACTAACTGTAAATGAGTATAATTATTACCTCGAACCTAATTCAGGTCCTGAGCAAAACAGACTTTTCCAGGCATACTATATGCAACTCGAAACAGAATGGCTGAGAAGCGAACCGGAGCTGGCCGGTGTTCTGGCATTCTGTTACCTGGCAAATAATTACGGATACACTGGCGACTGGTTTATGGGTAACATCAGGGATCTGAAACCGATACCTACCCTCGAGTGGTTCAGGCATGCTTTTGCCCCGTCGGCTGTATTTATTAATCTTACAGATGAGCGTTATGTGAAACTTTCTGTTCCGCATAAACCGGGTGAAAAGCTCTACTTTAATCTTACAAAAGTAAACGATCTTAACAGAGAAGTTAAAGGGAACCTTTTGCTGAAACTGATTGACAGTGAAGGTAAAACAGTTTCAAAGAAAAGTATGCAGGTTACACTTTCAGCTTTCGACCGTTCTTCGTTTCCGGTCGAAATTATGTTGCCAAAAAAGTCCGGAGGCTATCTGATGTGTGCTGAATTCCTGGCAGATGGAACACTGGAACCTGTAATTTCACGTCGTTACATTAAGGCAGGAGAATTAACTGAGTATCTGTTTCATGAAATAAAACCATAACAAGCATTATGAAAAACAGAATAATTTCACCCACGAACACTGCAATTCTATTTCTTCTTTCACTATTATTTTACTCATGCAGGCAGCAAGCCTCTCAGGTATATAATATTGTAGATTTCGGAGCTGTAAAGAGCATTACTATATATAGCACGACGGCAATTCAGGAGGCAATTGACAAATGTGCCGGGAATGGAGGTGGAACTGTTCTTGTGCCGCCTGGTAAATATCTTGCAGGCACTTTGCAGTTAAAGTCTAATGTAAATCTTCATCTGAGTCCGGGGGCAACTTTGCTGGCATCGGGTGAAATTGATGATTACCCTGTTATTGAAGGTGTCGTCCATGGTTTCACCTTTGGAAATGGTGTCCAGTCGTTCATTTACTGCCTGAATGGTGATAATGTTAGCATAACTGGCGAAGGAGAAATTGATCTCAATGGCCGGGCTTTTGTGAATATTTCTGCTGAACCTGTTTTTGATTTTGAGGCGGATAGCCTCCAGAGAAGTCAGGGTACCCTAGTAATGGGAAAAAGACCAAGCCACGCGCTGTTTTTCGAAAAATGCACCAATTTATCGGTCAGAAACATTAAGATTAGCGATTCTCCAACTTTTACCCTTTCACTTTCAAGCTGTTCAGTTATTGAAATTACAGGAATTTTTATTGACAATAACATGAGGTTGCCTAATAATGATGGCATACACCTAGGAGCTTGCAGTAATGCTGTTATTTCTGATTGTAAAGTCTTTGCAGGTGACGATTGTATGGCTGTTACCTGCCTGGCAGATTTTTCGAAAAAATCAGAGAATATTATTGTTACCAATTGTATTTTCAGCTCATTTTCGGCAGGAGTAAGGGTAGGATATCTTAAAAGTAAAATCGATAACGTAATATTAAGCAATCTGGTAATCAGCGGTTCGAGCCGTGGAATTGTTATAGGTAACGGGACAGGTGGCTACGTTAAAAATGTAAATATTCAGAATTGCATTATTGATACCCGGATACATGTAGGTAAATGGTGGGGTAACGGAGAACCAATTGCAATATTTATTGATGATAAGGTTGATTCATCTGGAAATTTTGTGAATCAGGAATCTGACTTAGCTGTTATTGAAAATATAGCGGTTTCACAAATTCAGTCGGTATCGGAAAATGGGGTTCATATTATTGGAAATAAGGGAAATATAAAAAATGTATTTTTTAATGACTGTAACTTCACTCTAGTAGACAGTTATAACAGGAAGGCAGCCGGTGATTTTTATGATATTCAGCCCGGAGGTATAATTAAACGGGAAAAAGCTACGATAGCATCTGTTTATGCCGCTGGTGTTAATAATCTATCTTTTGACAATGTGTTTATAGTAAATAAATTAGCGAAACAAAAGGACTTTATTATTGATGATAAGTTTGTGAATTGTTCGATAATAAAGAAAGAAATTGAGTATTTACCAAAAGCCAATATTAGCAGAAAATAAGGTTTAAAATTAAATTGATAGAATGGTAAGAGACTACAGTCTGGTTGGAGCTGAGTCGCAAAAAGTGATTGATATGGGGCTAACTGATGCTGAATGGTATCAGAGTCCTGTGCCGCGTGATAAAATGCTTCAATTGCTCGAAAGGAAAGACGGTCCTGCTATCCGCGATACAATTATCTGGTTTGGATTACTCCTGGGTTCCGGCTACCTTGTTTATATCTGGTGGGGAAGCTGGCTTTTTGTTTTGCCATATATTATTTACAGCGTTTTATACGCTTCTTCATCCGATTCACGCTGGCACGAATCGAGTCATGGTACAGCCTTTAAGACCGACTGGATGAATAACCTTTTGTATGAAATTGCCTCATTTATGGTTTTCAGGCAATCGACTGTCTGGCGATGGAGTCATACACGGCACCACAGCGATACAATAATCCGTGGACGAGATCCGGAAATTGCAGTTCCAAAACCTCCCAGGATCGGAAATATACTCCTCGGGTTTATAGGGATTCGCGGATCAGTTCCCGAGATTAGACGGATATTCCTTCACGCATCCGGCAAAATTGATCCTGAAGTTGCCACTTATCTGCCTGAATATGAGTATAAAACAGTAATATATAAGGCACGGATCTATATTGTCATTTATTTATTTGTGATTGGATTGTCGGTTTATTCTCAAAGCCTTCTTCCTCTGATGTTTATCGGATTACCTGTTATTTTTGGAAGCTGGCTGATGCCTGTTTATGGTCTGACACAGCATGCGGGACTTCAGGAAAACGTTCTCGATCACCGGCTAAACTGCCGTACCGTGTACATGAACAGAGTAAACCGCTATCTCTACTGGAATATGAATTACCATGTCGAGCACCATATGTTTCCTCTGGTTCCATACCATGCGCTTCCTGAATTGCACAAGTTGGTTAAAGAGGATTGTCCGGTCCCATATAAAAGCATTTATGATGCCTTTAGCGAGATTATCCCAACCATACTGAGGCAGGTTAAGGAGCCGTCGTACTGTGTGGAACGGGTATTACCCCCAAAGGCATCCGGCAAAAAGACAACAGGCTTTGATAAGAGAATATTTACAGGCGATCGGGCCAAAAACGATAATGGAAAAATAGAAGTATGCCGTATAGACCAGCTTAAGAGGGGAGATGTTGTCCGGTTTGATTACTTGCAGAAAACTTATGCGGTCTACCGTACAATTGATGACTTTTTATATGCAACTGATGGAATATGTACACATGGCAATACTCATCTGTCGGAAGGAGTTATAATTGGTGATATTATAGAATGTTCGAAACATAATGGCCGCTTTAGCTTAAAAGACGGAACCCCAAAAAGGAATCCTGTATGTGTTGGATTAAAAACATATAAGATTGAACTTGATGGGGATAGAGTCTGGTTAGATCTCTCAGGAACAGCCAACACTCAAATGGTTGAAGAGAAAGAAAGAAAATTCAGGGTTGCCGGTAACAGGAATGTGGCAACTTTCATTAAAGAGCTTGAACTGGAACCTGTTGAAGGTGAGCAGTTTGATTTTCAGCCGGGCCAGTATATTCAATTAATAATACCGCCTCATAAAACGAGTTTTTCTGATTTTAAGATAGATGAACCGTACAAAGGAACATGGGAAGAGATGAAGCTGTTTGAATTAGGGGCTGAAAATGTTATCTATTCAAAACGGAATTATTCTATGGCATCAAATCCTGCTGCAGAGCCAAACCTTAAATTCAATATCAGGATAGCTCTTCCTCCCGGAGGTAAGGATCTATATGCCGGCGCGGGTTCTTCCTATGTATTTGGATTAAAAAAAGGTGATAATGTAAAACTGTGCGGTCCATTTGGAGATTTTCTTATAAAGAAGTCAGATTGTGAGATGATTTACCTGGGAGGTGGTGCAGGAATGGCTCCCATACGTTCACATTTGTCCTATTTGTTAGAAACAGAAAAAGTGAAAAGAAAGATAAGTTTCTGGTATGGGGCGCGTACACTGAGTGATTTATTCTATAAGGAGTATTTTGAAGAACTGGAGCAAATGCACCCGGATTTTTCATTTCATTTGTCACTTTCCGAAATGACTCAAAGTGAAATCTGGCAGGGTTATAAAGGATTTGTCCATCAGCATCTGTACGAAAGCTATCTGAAAGGACATCCTCAGCCCGGTAATATTGAGTATTACCTGTGTGGTCCTCCTCCTATGATCAAAGCCTCGTTAAAGATGCTTGAGGATCTCGGGGTGAAAAAGGATCAGATCTCATTTGATGAATTTTAATATTAACAGAACGAAGCTAACATGATACCCTTATTTTAAATGCTCATTTCATACTTAATAAATAATAATAAAATGACCAAATCCACAAATTCATCTTATCTCTATTTCATTTGCCTTATTGCCACTTTGGGAGGTTTAATGTTCGGTTTTGATATCTCAATTATTTCGGGTGCTGTCCCTTTTATACAGCCATATTTCGGCTGGAATGAATTACAACTCGGCTGGGGAGTCAGCTCACTTCTGGTGGGGGCAATAATCGGTGCTTTCGGTTCAGGTGCTCTTACTGATAGATACGGTCGTAAAAAGATTCTGATCATAGTAGCGTTATTTTTTGCCCTGTCGTGTGCAGCAACAGCCATTGCAAAAACATCAGGTCTGTTTATTACAGCACGCCTTTTCGGGGGACTTGCTGTGGGTGCCGCATCGGTACTATCCCCGATGTATGTTGCTGAGGTGTCTCCCGCAAAAAACAGAGGGACACTGGTTGCCATTTATCAGCTGACAATTGTACTTGGGATTTTAATCTCTTATACAATAAACTACTGGTTACACGATGTTGAAAATAACTGGAGGTGGATGTTTGCAACCGGAATTATTCCTTCCGTTCTATTCTTTGTAGGTCTCTTTTTTATCCCTGAAAGTCCACGCTGGCTTTATAAGGCAGGCCGTAAAGAGGAATCATTAACAATCCTTACCAGGATTGGCGGAAAGGAATTGGCTGATAGGGAGATAGCTGAAATTGCTGAAACATTTAAAGGGGTGAATACAACAGTAAAATTGTCGGAATTATTCAGACCTGCCACCCGAAAAGTTATGATTGTAGGTTTTTTCCTTGCTGTTCTTGTTCAGGTAAGCGGAATCAATACAGTGGTTGATTATGCTCCTAAGATCCTTATGTCAATCGGCGTTGATATAAAAAACGCTTTGTTACAGACTTCATTAATAGGGCTTATTAACGGACTGTTTACGTTTATTGCAATTCTGTTTATCGATAAAGTTGGGAGAAGAAAGCTATACCTTATCGGTTCAATAGGAATGACCGTTACTCTTGTAATGCTTGCAATATCATATAGTTTCAATCTTTCCGGGATCTTCGCCTTACTATGTATACTCGCATTTATTGCATTTTTTGCATCCTGTATAGGCCCCGTATTCTGGACACTTATGTCTGAAATATTTCCCAACAGGATAAGGGGAAAGGCCCTCGCTTTTGCTTCATTTACACAGTGGGTATTCAACTTCCTTGTAATACTTCTTTTTCCACACTTTCTAAAGACCGCAGGAGGAGCACCTACATTCCTTTTCCTTGCTGTTATGTCGGGATTGCAATGGATGTTCACTTATCTCTATGTGCCTGAAACCAAGGGAAAGTCTCTTGAAGAGATTGAACTGCATTGGGCAAAAATGTATGAAGCCGATAAGAGACCTCAATAAATACTTTATAATAGTTTAATACTTGTTTTTGCAGAATAATGATAACTTGCTAACTTTCACATGAAAACTAAATTAAAAAGACTATGAAAAACCTAATCGTAAAATTGATGATTGTCGCTTTGACTATTATGACAATCTCCTGCACTACGCCGGTATCAAAAGATCCGATGACTCTTTATTCGGAGCTTGACAAAACTTTGCCTCCAAATACTCTTGGTAAATCTGAAGCCAAAAAAGGATGGCAGCTCTTATTCGACGGAAAAACAACTGACGGTTGGCATGGTTTTAATCTCAAAGAATTTCCCGATTGCTGGATAATTAAGGATGGTGCATTTACAATGACAACAGAAGGAAGAGGTGAGAGCCAGGATATAATTACAAATAAAAAATACCGCAATTTTGCTTTCAGTGCTGAATTTCAGCTCACCAAAGCTGCAAACAGTGGTATTATCTTCCAGGTAGCAGAAGATACATTGTATAAATTTCCTTACGAAACCGGTCCTGAATTCCAGGTAATGGATCAGGATAACTGGCCCGATTCACTGGACCAAACACAAATATGCGGTGCAAACTATGCTATGTATGCCCCCATGGTGAAACCATATAAACCGCTTGGGGAATGGAATCATGCACTAATTGTTGTAGACAGCAATAAAGTTACACAGATTCTGAACGGACAAATTACTGTAACATATGTGAAGAATTCTGAAGAATGGCTAAAACTCCGCAACAGCGGAAAATGGTCGGCTTTTCCTGATTACGGTAAATATGATGAAGGCCATATTTCTCTTCAGAATCATGGAACCAACGTATTTTACAGGAATATCAAACTGAAAGAATTGTAATAATCTCAACAGCCATAAATTTAATTATCATGAAGGGGAAAGTGTTATTTCTGTTTCTCTTGAGCATGCTATTGACTTGCCCAACTTTGATCACTGCCAGAGAATATCATGTTTCGGTAAACGGAAATGACTCCGGCAGCGGCACTGTTTCTGCACCGTTTAAAACAATTTCTGCTGCTGCCAGGCTCGCCTTCCCCGGTGATACAATTACTGTACATGCCGGTACCTATCGCGAATGGGTAAATCCGATAAGAGGAGGTGAGAGTGATTCAAAAAGGATCGTTTACCGATCTGCCCCCGGTGAAAAAGCTGAGATTAAAGGATCTGAGGTTATAACCGGATGGAAAAAGGAAAAGGAAGGGGTATGGAAGGTAGTTATACCAAACTCTTTTTTTGGAAATTACAATCCTTACCAGGATTCCATCTTCGGTGACTGGTTTTACCGGATGGGGCGCTTGCACCATACAGGGGAAGTCTTTCTTAACGGTAAATCTCTGTATGAGAAAGAATCTCTTGAAAAAGTGATTAATCCTGTTCCTTACCCAAGAACACAGGATAAACAAGGATCCCTTTATACATGGTATTGCGAAAGCGACGCAAATAATACAACTATCTGGGCTAATTTTCAGAAGTTCAACCCCAACAAAGAGCTTGTTGAGATCAGTACAAGAAGGACCTGCTTTTATCCCGACAAACCCGGAATAAATTATATTACAATAAGCGGATTCGAAATATCGCAGGCGGCAACACAGTGGGGAGCACCCACTGCAGAGCAGATAGGTATGGTTTCAACTCACTGGAACAAGGGGTGGATAATTGAGAACAACAGTATTCACGACTCAAAATGTTCCGGAATTACTCTTGGAAAAGAGAGGGGAACAGGTCATAATGTATGGTCTGCCGATTTAGGCAATGTAAATAACGACGGAAATATACATTATATTGAAGTAACATTCAGGACCATAAGGAATGGATGGAATAAAGCTACTGTCGGTTCACATATTGTAAGGAACAATACAATTTTCAACTGCGAGCAGACAGGCATGTGCGGCACAATGGGAGCCGCATTCAGTATTATAGAGAATAATCATATTTATAACATTTGGAATAAAAGGCAATTTGAAGGAGCAGAAATAGGTGGCATAAAGTTTCATGCAGCTGTTGATACCTATATCAGGAAGAACAGGATTCACGATTGCGGAAGAGGTATGTGGCTCGACTGGATGGCTCAGGGCACCAGAATTTCATCTAACCTGATGTATAATAATGATCTGGAAGATATCTTTTTTGAAGTTGTCCATGGACCGTTTATTGTTGATAACAATATACTGTTATCAGATTTTGCTTTCAGAACCATGTCGGAAGGTGGGGCAATAGTACATAACCTCATTGCAGGAGCAATAGATCAATGGCCCGATCCAAACAGGTTTACTCCTTATTTTCTTCCCCATTCAACTGATATTGCTGGACTTACAACTATTTTCGGCGGCGACGACAGGTATTATAATAATATATTTGTAGGAAGGGGTACTGCCTCCGAAAAAGAGGGTAAAACAAAGTTTGGCACCGAAATGTATAATAGTTCAAAACTCCCCTCATGGATGTCGGGAAACATTTATTATTACGGTGCGCGGCCATGGTCAGGTGAGAAGGTTAACGTGGTTGCTCAAACAATAAATCCTGGGGTTTCAATAAAGGAGGAGGGAGAAAGTGTATTTCTTACACTTAATTTTGACAGAAAAATTAAAAGCAGCGAAGTCCAGCTTATAACCAGCGAAATATTGGGTAGTGCAAAGATTCCAAAGGCCAGATTTGAAAATAGCGACAGCACACCCATAATTCTGAATATGGATTTTTTTGGTAAGGAACGATCAGGAAAAATGACACTTCCGGGTCCGTTTGCCGTGCCAGGTGAAGGAAGTGTAACTTTAAAGGTGTGGTGATAGTAAATCTGTCATGGGATAAGGAGATTCCTCACTGACGCTCGGAATGACATGGTCTCAGGTGGGTAGGGGGGGAAAGAAATGGCGATTCGCAAGTTAAATCTGAACTGTCCTGGACTTTCAGCGAATCGCCATTTCTTTTCCCTCTCAAAAATAAGAAAGAATGTCATTCCGAGCGACAGCGAGGAATCTCATTAATATTTACTGTATATCCTATAATATCAGGTTGTTGATATTGTGGTGTTGTAACCTGTCACTCTGTTTATGCCATAAAATTAATCCATAACATTTGCCCTGTAATATTAAAAAGATTATTATTGCAGACTATTTTCCGAGGTATTAATCCTCTGAAATAAACAATTCAGTATGGAGCTTTTTCAGTCGCTTTTTGATTGGTATATGGCCAATCTCAATTATTTTACTGTTGCCCTTCTGATGGCAATAGAAAGTACTTTTATTCCCCTGCCTTCGGAAGTTGTGGTTCCTTTTGCAGCATATAAAGCTGCTCAGGGCGATTTAAATGTATTCCTGGTTGTCCTTTTCGGGACTATCGGTGCCCTGACGGGTTCACTTATAAATTATACACTCGCATATTATCTGGGCAGGCCTATTGTCTACGCCTTTGCTGAATCGAAAGTAGGTAAAATATTTCTTCTATCGAAGGAGAAAGTTGAACATGCTGAGACTTACTTCCTCAAAAACGGAAGGACCTCTACCTTTATCGGAAGGCTTATTCCTGGCATACGACACCTTATATCAATACCGGCAGGACTGGCAAAAATGAATCTGCGTGATTTCATGTTTTTTACATTCGTAGGAGCAGGGATCTGGAATATAATACTTGCAGTGGTAGGGTATTATCTTTATGAGGTCAGAGAACAGATCTTCCCGTACATGGAATATATTCTTTATCTTCTTGGTGCCGTTTTTATTGTTTATCTGGTTTTTAAAATCAGAAAAAACAATAAGAAGAATTAGATTTTTCTATTTCTCACTCTGCCGGCTATTCATGGATTTTACCATGTAAATAATTATCAATCCGAAGGTTATCAGAAGAAACACCGGCAGAAATGCCTTACCTAATCCTGATGCACCCCCGGTAGCTGTTTTTATTGTCTGAAAGCTGATAAAGGAAAATATGATCAGGATTACTGTTTTAAGGATTCTTAGTAGCCGGGTTGCCATTCTGTATTGAGTTACTATATTCTGAGCTGTAATCTTAACCGGAAAATTATAAATCTGCGGAAAAGCCTCAAGCACTGTCAGAAGCAACCACATAAAAAATCCGGTTACAGGCAGAATCCAAAGAGTTGCCCTGCCTCCGTACCCGTCGGGTTCTCCTGCAGCATTAAAATGGACCGGAATTGTTTCAGGTAACTTATTGTACCAGATCAGCGGCAAAGCGATGAGAACAACAAGAAAGCTGAACCCTGCAACTTCAATTATCCAGTCGAATGTAGTACGCTTAAGTTTTACCTTCGGAAGATTTTCCTTATTATCCATTGTCTTAAATAGCTTATAATAATTTGTTTGGCTGAGAAAACTAAATTATATAATAATGATTAAGAATCAGCAAACCTCGATCACTTCCAGTTCCAGCAGGGCACCAAGCTTTCTTATTTTAGAGCTTATGTGTCCCAATCCGACTGCACAGTGGTGAGCTGGGCCGTTACTATTCCATGAGTTTATAAAATTCCGTGCTCCTATCGGGAACCTGTACCTGCTGTTGGTATTACCTATTTGCATTACCGGACCCGGAACTGATTCTCCCTGTGCAGTAAGAAGCATAAGTCCTCCTCCTTTTTTTTCAACTACCGATAACAAAGTAACCGGTCCGTTTTTTACCATCATTTCAACAGATAAACCTTTGCCAACTTTTCCATGGTAAACATGCAACGGGCGTACCTTCGTTTTTCCCTCGGAAATGGCAATGTGGCCTGGCCCGTCGTGACCCATAAGCACTACATCATCAGTGAAATCCATTGCGTAGTATTCAGTAAATGAGCCTCCGGCCCTGAAGCTGTCCATAATCTTCATTGCCTGCACATTTTTTATTTCGTATTCGCCGGCAACCGGAATTCCCCTTGCTGTAAGCAAAGAATTGCCAAGGATTATAGAACTTATGGCTTCTTCATTTTCATTATTCCCTGTTCCGCTGTAGAAATAAGCTATCGATCCGAGCTTGTGTTTTTCTGCAAGTCTATCAAGGGCAACTGAAGTTATAGCCGCTTTTTCAAGTTCATCAGAAGAACAATCATCCTGAATATCAAATGATTCATAGAAAATAGCAATCCTCTCCTGAATCTCCCCTGTTGAAATTGTTTTTCTCAGGGCTGCAAGTTCCTCCACCTCGAGTAATTCAATGTGCCCTCCGAATGAAGCATATTGCTGAGTAAGGTCGGTGTAAACATCAAGCATTCCGCTGTAGTAATGACCAAGGCAGCCCAGCCGGTTATAAAACATAATATTTGCCACTTTTGCAGCTTCAATCCATTCCTTTACCTCATTCCACGTTTCCGGGTCATTATGAAGTGTCCCGGTAATCTGATGAAATTTAATACCGGTACGCTTAAAAACATTGGCAATTTCAGGTACAGGACAGGCTGAACAAAAAGCCAGCCATTCCCCGGTCATTTTTGTACGGTCATTCATTGAATTGAATGACTTATAATCGATTGAAGGTTCCGGAGCCAGGTTTAAGATTATAACAGGAACTTTCGACCGCTGAACAACCGGTAAAACAGTTGAGGACAGTGCATAGGTGGTAACATGCAAAAATATCAAATCGACATCCTCAGTTTTGAATAATCTTCCTGTTTCAAATGCTTTATCAATATTGTCTACTAATCCTGCATTTACAATGTGCGGATGGATAACAGAAAGGTTATTTTCGACCACTTTCAGGTAACCTTCGAGCCTTTCCTTTAGTCCGTCGAACTGATCCCAGTATGCATCGAGGCCAATGCCAAACAATCCTATCTTTAACGTATTACCCTGATCACTTTTCATATTTGATAAATATTTACCAGGTTGGTTTATTAAAATGAAACATGATGCTTTTCTGCAACAATCAAATATAATCAGAAGCGAAGAGATAAACAGCTTAGACCGCCGTCAACTTTGCGGAATTCTGAAACATCTATAGATAAAGTTTCCAAACCCGCCTTTTCAATCTTTGCTCTTGTTGCCGGAAATCCTTCAGGAACAATTACTTTGCCATTTATCCAGAGGGAATTTGCTGCATAATTCTCATTATCATCAATTTCAATCCTGGTAAATTGTTCAAATATTTTATTTTTTTTGAATTCACCTGCTATGAGCAAAATATTGTTTTCAAGATAAGACACACCTGATTTCAGATGGAGCATTTTGTTTAACGGGACTTTTGATCCCGTCATGTTATATCGCACAAGAATATCTATAAGCTGATCGGCCCCGGCATTATTTGTACGCTTTGAAATACCAATAAAAAAGTGTTTACCAACCATCATAACATCACCTGCCTCAAGTGTTCCGGGGGAGATAATTTCTTCAATTGCAGAATAATAATGCTGAAGCACATTCTTCATTCCTTCTGTTTCTCCTCTTCTTGTTTCTGCCCCCGGACGTGTAATTATTGCACAATCAGGAGTACAGAGGGCTGTATCCTCAATAAAAGTTGAATCGGGAAAAGACTCATCAGCAGGTAATACTCTTACATTAAGTCCAATGCTTTTAAGTGTTTCGGTATATTTTTCATGCTGTTCAAGTGCCAGGGAGTAAACAGGTTTTCCCAGACCCGATGTTGAGAGTCCGTTAATTATTGATCCTGATGGCGTCCGGACTATAGCATTTTTGAACATTTGATACAGACAATTAATGTGTTATTATTATGCCAGGGATTATAATCCGTGGCTGATCTGTTATTATAACAGATGTTTTCAGGTAGTAATAAAGCTCCTCATTGAAACACTTCCGTTCTGAATGCCTTCATGTATGAACCAGACAGTTTCAGGTTCCTCAACCATTCCAAGGGTATATAGCATTGGAAGATAATGGTCGTTAAAAGGAATAGCCCTTTTTGCCGATGCTCCAAGTTCTGAATAATTAATAAGTGGTGAAAAGTTTTTAGCCATAAGTGCCTCTTTAATAGTCATATCGAACGATGAAGCCCATCCAAAAGGAGCTGCGTCATCATGGAAATCTATATCGGTGAGGTTGTGAATTATATTACCGCTGCCTATAATAAGAATGTTATTGTTTCTTAGTTTGGCAAGTTTCTGTCCAAGCTGGAAGTGGTACAAAGGATCTTTAGTAACATCGAGACTAAGTTCAAGTACCGGAATCTTCTGTTCAGGGAAAATGTGCTTCAGAACTGCCCATGCAGCGTGGTCTATACCTCTCTCCGGATCCTTTGTAATAATATTATCACCGATTGTTTCAACAATCATATTTGCGATTTCAGAAGAACCGGGCGCTTTATACTTCACTTTGTAAAGTTCATGAGGAAACCCGTGGAAATCATAAATCTGTTCAGGATAGGTTCCTGAAGTTATACGTGTTCCTCTGGTTAGCCAGTGAGCAGAAACTACAAGTATCGCATCGGGATCAATGAGCTGATCTCTCAGCCTTATCATATCGTGCGTGAACTGGTTCTTTGCCAGAATATTCATTGGCGATCCGTGCCCAATGAACACAGCAGGACGTTTTTTTAAATAATCTGTCATTATTTACCGGGATCTCTGTTAACTGTTTCTGGTGAAAAAGCGGGAAGGCATACTGCTATATATTCCGCTCCTCCTTCGAATGGAGTACTATACTGAACCCATTCATCCTTACCGGTCATAATTCCCTGTCCTTCACCAACAATATACTCTTCCTTTTTTGTTTTAATTAAGAGCTTCCCTTTTAAAACAACTGTGTATTCATTGAATTGCGGCTTCTGTCCTGGTTCGCTCCACCCCATTGGGCTATTCATATGGGCAATGCTGACCTCGGATGTTTTACTGTTTACATGTCCAAAGTATTCCCTTATTATTTTTTCACCGATACCAGCCGCTTTAATAATTGAAGGTGATTTAATGTACTGTGCCATAAGAGATTGTTTGAGTTGAAATCAGTCCTCAAGATACCCAAATTTTCCGTTATAATAATCTTCATATGCCTGTTTTATTTCTGAATCGGTATTCATTACGAACGGGCCATTTGCTGATATTGGTTCATTCAATGGCTCTCCGCTGAGAATAAGAACAATACTATCTTTGAGAGCTTCAATTGAAATGTTTTCACCATCATGGCCGAAATAGACAAAGTAATTTTCTTCCGCTGTCCTGGAGTTGTTTATTCTTATCTCACCTTCTATAACAAGCATACCGGTATTAAAAGTTTTATCAAAGCTGAAATCTGCTTTTTCGCCTTCCCCCAGCTTGGCATTAAATAAATTTACCGGAGAAAATGTTGAGGCAGGTCCTTTTATTCCATTGTATTCGCCGGCAATAAGTTCGACAAAACCTTTTCCATTCACAATCGGGACTCTTGCCATCTGTTTGTTTTCAATTGCCTGGTATTTTGCCGGGGTCATTTTAGATTTTGATGGAAGGTTAACCCAAAGCTGTACCATCTGAAATATGCCCCCTCTTTTGCTGAATTCCTTTTCATGGTACTCCTTATGAAGAACTCCTTCTCCGGCAGTCATCCACTGTACATCGCCCTCGCCTATAACTCCGCTGTTGCCGGCACTGTCGTGGTGGGCAACTTTGCCCTTATAGGCAATTGTCACAGTTTCAAATCCACGATGCGGGTGAACACCTACCCCTCTCGGGATTTCAGATGGCGGGACATTCCATTTTGACCCGTAATCCATCAGGAAGAACGGACTCATTCCATCAATTCCTATATAACTGCCTGACGGAAAAAAGTTATGCACCCTGAATCCATCGCCAACCATGTGAAAATGAGGAGGAGGTGCGATGGCTACAATACTTTTGAATTGTTTTTCCATTATTATTTAGCTTTTAAATAGTCGAATATTGTATCAATTATTTCAAGGCCTGCTCTTTTACCTGTGTCGCTGTAAATTAGATTATTATTTATATCAGTTAACCTGAGGCTGACCTCGGAGTCAATGCTTTCTTTTATCCTTCTTGTCATATTTCCGGAAACAGGTGCCATCAGATCTCCGAATACACTTTTTCTTGCATTGATCTGCAGTGTATTGTTTTTATTCTTAATAATAATGTCGATAGAATTTTCTGAATGACTGATTTCAGATATCGCCGAATTATTATAGGTGCTGAACAGATAGAAATGTTTATTATAATAGAGGAAGGAAATGAAACCGATAAAGAATTTTCCAAGCCATGGGATTTTTGCAACTGAGAACTGAAAGGAAGTTCCGGGATTGCTGAAATTGTTTCCCTGTATCCAGATCCATGTTTCAGGGAATGATGTGCCCCAGTCTTTTTCGATATAACCTTTACCACCATTGAAGTCCGTTATTTTATCATTTATTTCAATCTGGCCTTCAATTTCATGATTTACAGAAACAATCCCGTGTTTGCATTCCATGAAAGGAATAAATGAATACCAGCCCATTATTCCTGGAGATAAGAGTGTTCCGGGATACGGAGTTGTATTACGATAGTTCAGCTCCCCTTTAATTTTAAGGTTCTCATGGATTATATCAAGACTGATTTTCTTTCCTGTAAACTGAGAGTTTCCGATTTTTACTTTAAACTCCTCTTTGCTGTAAGTAAACTGATCGATAGGGTAAGTAACATAAACTGATTCTCCTGTTATCCCATTAATTACCTGTATGAATGCATGAGGATCTTTTTCGGTCAGGGATATACCGGGAATAAAAGACCATACATGTTTCAGATCGCTTGAAACATGTTTGAAGTACCACCCTTCAAAGTAATTTTTCTTCTTTAAGTTTCCCTGGAATATTTCAGGATTATAGATCCGTGACTTCATTTTTTTGAGGTATTTAATTATAACAACAGAGGCACTTTAATGTTCGTTGAATGTGTGCCTCACCCCCTCTTATCCCCCTCTCCCGGGGGAGAGGGGGAAGATATTTCTTCGATGAAAATGTCGATTTGACAAATTACATCGCTTTCATTATGAAGTATTTGTTCATTTGAAAACCTTATCACCTTTATGCCAGATTTTTCCAACTCAAAGGTTCTCCCATCATCATGTTCCTGTGCTTCTTCTCCATTATGTACTTCACCATCAACCTCTATAACAAGCTTTAATTTATGGCAGTAGAAGTCCGCAATGAATTTACCCAGAGGATGTTGCCTGCGAAAAATAAATCCTGAATTTCTATATTTTCTTAGCACTTTCCAAAGGGATTGCTCACTGGCAGTCTGATTTTTTCGCAATTCCTGAGCAAATTTGAATATTTCAGGTTTTGCCTCCAGATGCATTTCTTTAATGATCGGTTTTCCCAGATAAACCATATAAATTTGTACGATAATTAAAGTGAGGTCAGCCCCTCTCCCCCGGGAGAGGGGTTTGGGGTGAGGCAACTAAAAGATTGGTTTTACTCCACAATCTCCGCCTTATCGAATCTTTCGGACTGAATGTTGACTTTTCTTTTACGCATCCTGCTGGCGCCTTTATTTCCGAAGAATCCCCATCCGCCGCTTCCCAGCAGAAATCCAAGTGCATACAGGCCGCCATTGTTATTCTGGGCGTACATTGTGATATTCTTATTGAATAGCATGCCTATGAAATCGAAAGGTGCTATAAAACCATGCCATAATCCGCCAAAGAAGCCATACTGATGTCCTGTAAGGCACTGGTCAACAGTTTCATTATTAGCACATCCTGAAAGTATTATTACAGCCATCAGAGAGATGATCAGGAGATACTTATTTTGAATTACAGTTTTCATGTTTTAAAGTTTGTTACTAAGGTATTATAAAAATCAATTCAGAAGAGTGACAGTTCAATAGCTTTTCCTGAGAATTTTTTTTCATGATCGAGAAGCCATCTTTTTCTCTTTAAGCCGCCGCCATAACCTGTAAGACTTCCATCGGAACCGATTACCCTGTGACATGGGATAATAATCGATACCCTGTTCATCCCGTTTGCATTAGCTACTGCACGGATAGCCCCTGGTTTCCCCATGGCAATTGATTGTTCCATATACGAGCGGGTGGTTCCGAACGGGATATTCATCAGTTCCTGCCAGACTGCCTTCTGAAAAGGGGTGCCGGGTGTGGAGAGTGGTATTGAAAACTCTTTTCGTGACCCTTCAAAATATTCAGCCAATTGCTTCCTGAGTTGCTTAAAATGCTTGCTCTCACCCTCTTCAATTGTAGTTTTAAAATACTTTGAAAGATCTTTATATTCTGTGTTGAGCATTTTCCTGTCGCTGAATTCAAGAAGGCAGATCCCTTCATCAACAGCACCCATTATCATTGTGCCAAGTTCAGTATCTATTTTGCCGGTTATTATCATATACAGCTTAAGGAAACAGCATTTATTTCTTTTTCGACATCATAATTGCAGATATTATTCCGGCTATGAAAACAGTTAATCCTCCTGCTACAAGAACTTTCTTTCTGTTCTGCTCCTCATTTGTCATCTGGTCCCATGGCTTCTGTTTCCTGCTGAAAAGAAGATAGAGAACTAAACCAAGTGCAGAAGCGGAGATAAGTATTAAAATTATTAAACGGGTCATATTTATATAATTAAGGTGTTAAATAAGTTCATTAAAAGTTGTTGAATTTTTCTGATTTAATGTATTTTTTATTTCTGAACCTCATTGCAGACCAGTCATCATCTATAGAAACCATTCTGATTCCAAACAGGCCTGAATCATTGAGCACATTCCATCCCTTGTCGCGCTCAAGGTCAGATTTGTATTTTTTCGAGCTCTTTTTCGGGTAGCAATACCAGAGAACACCATCAGCCATAAGATTATGCAGAATTACAGGCGACACATGCTCCACTTCTGATATACTTTTAACAAAAACAATTATAAAACCATAAGGGCAGCGCTGATCAATCTCTTTGTCTATGATAACATCTTTAAGGTCTGCCGACAACAACCTGAAAAACTCCTCTTCTGCATTTATTATTGCAATCCTTCTGTGCCCTTTATAATTAAGTTTTTCAACCAGTGTCTGCATCTCTTACTGCTATTAGACTGCAAAATTAGCAATAAATTAAAAGATCTGCTAAAAAGAGTTACCTTTACCGAATCAAAATGGGGTGCCTTATAACTACGGGCTGAGATCATACCCTTAAACCTGATCCGGGTAATGCCGGCGGAGGGAAGAGAGAGTATCACATAAATCAGCCGCATATAACAGCCTCATTTACTTGATATTAATTTATGTTATTATGGGTAAATGTTGCTTGAAAATAGAATCGCTTGAAAATCAATTTTTTTACCCCGACCCCAGGGGGAGTAAATTGATTTTGGCTGCGCCGAGCTCGCCAACAAAGCCGGACCCGCTTCTTCGCTCCCCTTGGGGCCGGGGTAATCGAAGAACCGGAGAAAAATCTGAGTTTGGCTCGGTTCTTCGCTCCCCTTGGGGCTGGGGTAAAAGAAGAAAATCAATGGGCCATTTTATTAATTGCAGGATTTCAATCATTTAAACAATTTTTAGGATGAAATATCTTTGGTTTACTTTATTAATTATGAGCTTGGGTACTCCAACTGCTGAGGCTTTTCAGGATAATAAATCAATAATAAAAGGTAAGGTATCAGATACTAATGGAGTAGGGCTTCCAGGGGCATCAGTCTCTGTCAACAATAACCTCAGCGGGGCATTTACTAAAACTGATGGCACATATATTCTTCCCGGATTGGAAGATGGTGAATATACAATCAGGGTATCCTTTATGGGGTATGAAACTGTGGCTAAAGAAGTTATTCTGAAAGGGGATTTTGATGTAAATATTGTACTTCAAAATTTTACTTATAAAATTGATGAGGTGCTGATTTCTGCCATGAGGGCAGGGGAACACACTCCGATGGCTTATTCCGAGGTTGATAAAAGAACACTGAAGAATATGAATACGGGTCAGGACATGCCTTACCTGCTAAGCCTTACTCCTTCATTTATCGAAACTTCAGAAGCAGGCAACGGTATAGGTTACACAGGGCTCAGGATCCGCGGGACCGACGGAAACAGGATTAACGTAACAATTGATGGAATACCTCTTAATGATCCCGAATCACAGCAGGTGTTTTGGGTTGATCTGCCTGATATAGCATCATCTGTTGAAAATATCCAGGTGCAAAGAGGAGCCGGGACCTCATCGAACGGTGCAGGAGCATTCGGAGCAACTATCAGTGTTCAGACTTTAAATCCGGATAGCCTGCCATTTGCTGAAATAAGCACTACATACGGCTCATTCAATACAAGAAAAAATATGGTATCGGCAGGCACAGGTCTGCTTAGCGGAAAGTTTGCACTTCAGATGCGTTATTCCGATCTGAAGAGCGATGGCTACATATACAGGACCGGCTCTGATCACCGCTCGGTATTTTTATCGGGACTATACAGAACAGAAAAACTTAATGTTAAGGCTAATATAATTTTGGGAGAGGAACATACTGGAATTGGCTGGTGGGGTGTACCAAAGGAAATGCTCACTGTCGACAGGAGATACAATCCGGCCGGAGAATATACAGATGCAGAAGGAAATACACAATATTATGATAATGAAAGCGATAACTATAAACAGGATCACTTTCAGCTGATGTTTAACAGAAAAATGAGTAATTTTCTTACTCTTAATGTAGCTCTTCATTATACAAAAGGCAAGGGCTATTATGAGGAATACAGGGAAGATCAATCACTCTCAGAATATGGATTAACACCAGTTGTTATTGGCGATTCTGTAATATCCTCAACCGATCTCATAAGGCGAAAGTGGATGTCGAACGATTTTTATGGTATGGTATATTCAATTAAATACAAGCGCGACAGGTTGGAAGCA
>JFJP01037419.1_pt1 | contig 28903 bp, 25 predicted proteins | sample 431651 | NCBI WGS metagenome assembly JFJP01 (sample SAMN02602958, study PRJNA72255) | Microbial mat metagenome, whole genome shotgun sequencing project. | biome: fresh water; feature: sink hole; material: water; isolation source: purple microbial (photo- and chemosynthetic) mats found in... | reverse complement strand
GATGATTGAGAGCAGATAGAAAATTAAAACTTATTTTATACCTCCTAAATTCTAGATAAAAACCACACACTTTTTACCATTAAGCCTAATTTTTCAGTGCTGTCCAACTAAAATATCTCAATAGTGATGAAAACATAATATTATTATAGTGTAATTATAAAGATAAGATTTATTAGACAGTGGTTAAAATTTGCATATTAATCTTTTTCGCCTGATGGCGAATTTCTTTTTTTCTTGATAAAAAAAGAAATCAAAAAAATCAAGTAGAAAACACTCAAGCACTGTTGTGATGAGACTATGAAAGTAAGAATATGAAGAGACTTCCTTCCCTAAAGGGCCCCAAGTCAGTCTCTTGGGTTATAAGTTAATAATGACAGTATGAGTTGAAATTCGCTTGATTATGTTTTCTGCATCTATCTCCAATGATTTTTTTTCTTGGACAGCACTGATAATCTTTCTATTTGTAATTTTTACTTCAAAGCCTCGCCTGCTTCATCTTCGTGATATCAATTCATGAATTTGGTCAGGTGGGGCTTTTTTTTGAGAAGAATATCTACACTTTCCAGAAGATACTGATAATCTCCAGATTTTGGATAGACACTCACGAGAGGATCGAGCAGTCCAGTAGGACGAATCACTTGTTCTACGATATGATCTTTGGTCAAGGTAAGTTCGTACGCTGCTGGAGTAGCAGAGACAAACAGTGCTTTTGATTTGATTTTTCTCTTCGTTTCTAATGAGTTTACATGATTCTTTTTGACATCATTACTTATTTGAAATAAGTCGTTACGATAGGTCTGGTAGTCATACACTTTTTGTTCTATCTCGGTGAGAGGAATAGCTTCATCAGGATCTGCGTCGGTTTGGAGTTTAATCTTTTTTGATAAGACTGATTGCGTATCTTCTGCCCAGTTCATCATCACTTCCAATTCTTCAAAACGGATCGGTCTATGATCGACAGCTGATGGCAGACGAAATCCATGATTCACCAGACTGACCTTACGTGCAGTATCTGCTTTTGGCATCGCCATGAGTTGTGGAAGTGTCATATGAGATTCATCTATGATCAGGAGAAAATCATCAGGAAGATAATCAAATATGGTATAAGGAACTTCTCCAGGCACACGTCCATCAAAATACGGTGAATAGTTTTCTATACCGTTTACAAAACCAGTCTCACGAACCATACGAACATCATAATCTACTCTCTTGCGTAATCTTTGTGCTTCTACTATCTTTCCACTTTTGTCGAGATCATCAGCACGAGCATTCATTTCTATCAGGATATTATCGAGAATTCCCGTTAGATCTTCTACGTTTTGGAGATATTGTGTAGCTGGCCATATAGTTATTTTATCGGTTTTTCCTTGACCATGCCTACCGGCAGGCAGGTCTTCAAACGTGACCGAATCCTTGAGTTGGATCATCTCGAGTTTCTCTTCATCAAAGAGACAACGATAGACTTGCTTGTCAGTACTGGAATAGATATCTAATCTTTCCCCTTGAAAATCAAACATACCTGGCTCAATTTTTGACTTCACTGGTTCATATCTCATCTGGATGAGTTTCTTTTTGAGTTCTTTAAAATCATACTCTTGTCCTACTTGTAATAATAGACTATGATCTTCAAAAAACTCTTTCTGACCAAGACCATAGAGAGACGAGGCAGATGCGACGATGATCACATCATCACGTGAGAGAAGTGATGCAAGTGTTGCTAATCTGTACATCTCGATCTCTTGATTGACGGTAGCTTCTTTCTCTACATAGAGATCTTTACTAGCCACATAGGCTTCTGGTTGGTAGTAGTCAAAATATGATACGAAGTAGTGAACAGCATTATTTGGAAAAAAGTGCTTAAACTCTGTCGCTAATTGTGCCGCCAGAGTCTTGTTATGTGAGATGATAAGTGTCGGTTTTTGTATCTTTTGTATCACATTTGCCATAGTAAATGTCTTACCCGTTGCTGTTGCTCACATAAGTGTGACGGCATTTTCTCCATGATCAAAAGCAGCTAAAATTTCTTCTATAGCTTTTGGTTGATCTCCCGCTGGAGAATAATCAGATTTGAGTTGAAATGCTTTGTGATCTATCATAAGAGTGATGATATGGATTTATAGAGAGAAAACAAGATTTATTCATAATAACCTAACAAAGAACGCTCAAATATTTTTTTTAATTGTAAAGCATGTTTGCTATCACGTCTTAAGGTAAGTTTAAAATTTGATTTCATGTTAAAAATGCGAGAAAAAAGATCTTGTTTAAATTGATCTAATGATGAAATACTAGAAAAAAACATAGAAAAATAATCTGTGATTTCTTGAGGATACAATACTTCAAATACATAATCACCAATTATTGTCACACAATATCAGTCTTTTAAAAATGGAATAGCAGGTGCACAGACAGATTGTATGTCTATTTTTTTGTAGAATTCTACACCATATTTATCTAACATTCAGTTGTTTCATGTGATAAAACAAACATCTGCTGTTTTTTTTGTTTGTTCAAAAAAAGCATATTCTGTTTCATACATACCAAGCATATAATAAGGATGTGCCTGATACACATATATTTTCTCTTTGTTATTATATAATTTACTAATATCTAGCATCCAACCTCACCAAATGCCATCAATACTTTGAATTGTAGATCATTCATGATAAATTATTTGTCATTCTTGTAGATTCATAATATGAGAATCTGTAGATAGATAATGTTTTTTTAATTCATCGGCGATCTCTAAAAATCATAAAATCCATCTATTATGAAAAAATAATTTCCCATTTTCTTTAATCAAGATTTGGTCGTCAATAAAGTTACTGATGATTTTATAAAAATTAGGCAAAGAAATTTCATGTTGTATTACTATTTTTTTATATAGGTGTTGTATTGATAATCATTGATGGATTATAAGTTGTTTGATTACTTGGTCAAATATAGGATCTCATAATATCATTCTCTTTTTTCTTAAAAAATAAAATTATCAATATATGATAATAATTTACTATTTATTATCAATAGTATTTACAAATACATATAAAATGATTATATACATAATATGTCAATAGAGAAATTGATTTTTATTTATTAATATGATACATGAAATTAAACATTGTAACAGGTTCTAGCAATTCTTTAGGTAAAGAAATTATTAAGACTGTTCATAATGATCATGATATTACAATAGGTCTTTCAAGAAGAGGATCAAATATTGAAAATATTATTGATTTGAAAGTAGATCTTCTTTCAAAAGAATATACAAAAAAAGAATTATTTGAGGCAATCAAATCATGTGATCTTACAAAAGTAGAAAGCATACATATCTTTCATACTGCATCTAAGATCAAAAATGAATTGCCTGGCGTTTTATTAGAGGATGGGATGCCTGATCCAAAGTTTACTATGATAGATCATGATAATGATGGTATTGATGATGAAGTGTTAAAATGTACTTTACACACTTTTGTGAACACTCAGTTGTGATTAAATGAAATTTTAGTAGAGTTATGACAACAAAATAAACCAAAGTTTTTTAATATTATTTGAGCTTTGGTAGATAAGAAAGATTGGATACCTACATCTCATTCTTCAATGATTAAAGCTAATAGAATGTTAAGAGAATATTTAAATGAATTAACAAAAAAAGATAAAACTATACAAGGTGTATGTACATCTGTTTGAACTATTGCAACTGCTAGTGAGTTGGGCCATAGAAAATTCTGAGAGTCTGACTATTGGCTTCAAGAAAAAGAGGTTGTAAATACTATAATCGAAAAAAATAAAAAATTTGAAGGTGGTTATAGTGATCAAGATATTTTCTCATTTAATCCTAGATATGAATCATATTACAAAACTGAAACAGATGCCCAAATGACAGAAAGATTTAAAAGAGAATATGGTTTGCCATATAAATTGTAAATTATTTTTCTACCCCCAATTAATATTGCCACCTAGCGTTGATGGAGTATCTTTGACTTCTACTGATTTGGTTGTTGCTGGTTTTGAAGAAGATCTTTCGACTCCGCTTCGCTTCGCTCAAGATAACGAAACCTGTGATGATGCTCCTGTTTTCATACTGAGACTTACTTTTTCTCTCTCAAGATCTATCTCGAGTACACGAACTTCGACACTCTGTCAAAGACTGACGACATCCATCGGATGAGCCACATAACGATCAGCGATCTGTGATTTGTGTACCAATCCATCATTGTGTAATCAGATATCAACAAAAGCACCAAAATCAGTAATATTTCTGACTACTCCTTGCAGTTTATCTCACACTTTAAGATCTTTGAGATCCATAATATTCCCAGCAAACGATGGCGGTGCAAGATCATCTCTTGGATCACGACCTGGAGCTTGGAGTTCTTTGATGATATCTTCTAAGGTTTCTATTCAGATAGAATACTTTTCAGACAACTGATTTTTGATTGACTGGTTGCTTCGTTTCACTCAGCATGACGCGTCTACTGGTAATGTAAGTCATTTTTTCTTGATATTGAGCTCTCATTCGATCATAGTATAGACTTTGTCATACATCTCTGGATGGATACCTGTAGCATCGAGTGGTTCTTTCCCGTCCAAGATACGAAGAAACCCTACACACTGTTCATATGCTTTCGGTCCGAGACCTTTCACTTTTTTAAGTTGAGATTTTGATAAGAAAGATCAGTTCTCATCGCGGTATGATACGATATTTTTGGCAATAGTAGGTGTAAGACCTGCTATGTGTTGTAAGAGAGTATAACTGGCTGTATTTACATCCACACCGACGCTGTTGACTATATCTTCTACTTTCTCATCAAGTTTCTGCCCCAAGAGTTTCTGATCGACATCATGTTGGTATTGTCCTACTCAAATCGCTTTCGGTTCTACTTTGGTGAGTTCTGCCAATGGATCTTGTACTCTATGTCCGATACTGATAGCTCCTCTGACGGTGACATCCAGATCAGGAAACTCTTCTTGAGCAAGTTTACTAGCTGAGTAGACAGACGCACCAGCTTCACTGACGACCATATATTGTGGAGCTTCAAGCTTTAAGCTTCAAGCCTTTATATTTTGTAAAACTTTTGCTATAAAGGTAGCTGATTCGCGTGATCACGTTCCGTTACCAATGACGATAAGATTGATGCTATATTTTGCGATGAGTTCGAGTACTTTCTTTTCAGATCAGACGAAGTCTTCTTGTGGTGCTGTCGGATAGATGACATCTTTCGCAAGAAATTTTCCTGTCTCATCCATGACGGCAAGTTTACATCCTGTACGATATCATGGATCAAATCCTAATACCGTTTTTCCTCTGACTGGTGGAGTAAGGAGGAGTTGTTTCAGATTTTCTCCGAAGAGTTTGATAGCCGCTTCATCCGATCGTCTTTTTTTATCACTTCTGAGTTCTCTTTCCAATGAAGGTATCAAGAGTCTTTTCAACCCATCTTCTATCGCTTGATTGAGATAGTCGAGGAGATTTGATGCTCCGCGAGGTACAAAAAACTTCTGTCCTGACGCGATGAGTGATTCTATCTTTCGTTGAAGTCAGGTTGAGATTTGTTTTTCTTCTTCTGCACGACAGACAGCGAGATAGGCATATGATGGCATATCAGTAAGTTTCTTATTATATGTTCCATAGATTTTATACACACCATTGGGTTCAAATTTTTTGGTAGCTTTGGTTTGTAAGGTGATAGTATTGGATTCTGTATTTCTGATCGTATCTCTGAGTTTTGCATGATCGGAGACATCTTCAGCGACGATATCCATAGCTCATTGGATAGCTTCTTGGATAGTTGAGACTGTCGTTTTCTTGTCACCTGTGTCTATTAGAAATCTCTTCGCTTCAGTTTCAAACTGCTCTTTCGTAAGTTGACACTCTCTGAGAATTATTGCAAGAGGATCAAGTCCTTTCGCTTTTGCGATACTTGCTTTGGACATCTTCTTCTCTTTGTATGGTCTGTAGAGATCTTCAAGTTTAGCTAATGTTGTCGCTGCCATGATCTCTGCACGAAGTTCATCAGTCATGAGACCTTTTTCATCGATGAGACGAATAATATCTGCTTTGCGAGATTCTAGGTTCTTCGTATACATATAGATATCATGAAAATCACGAAGTTGTTCATCAGTTGCTCCTTCAGTCAGTTCTTTACGATAACGTGCGATAAATGGTACGGTATTTCCTTCATCAAGAAGTTCGATGATCGTGTTGACGATAGACAATTTCAGTCAAGTTTTTTGGGCTATAAGTTGGTTGAGAGTCATAGGGTTTGTAAGGTTATAAAGTTATAATGTTCATAAGGTGTGAGTATAGAGATTTTTATATAGAGATGCAAAAGGAAAAGTATATAAAAAAACTCTATCGCTTATGAATAGAGTTTATATAGATATATACAATTATTTAGCCAATGTACCAATCTCAAATCCATCTAAAACATTGTTTGCTTTTGGATCGTTACCGTGTTTTCCATTAAATACTTGTGTCGCATCGATACCACAAGTTCTGAAGAGATTCTTGTCTCCACCAGGATGTTTTCCAAAGAATGCAGTCACATCATAGACAGTACCATTGATCGCTGTTCGACAGTCTTCAGGAGTCTTATGTAAGGCAACATCTGAGATATTAATAATTTTTGTAGTAACTGTTGTAGTGATAGTTTCTGTACCTGTCGTAGTAGTATCTGCAGTATCAGTTGTTTCGACTGTAGTAGTTCCAGTACTTACGATTTCTTCAACTTTTACCGTATCATCGATATCTGCAGAATTAGTTTCAGGTTTGTCCATACATCCAGTTAAAAGCACCATAGCAAAAGCTAATGTTGAGAAAAGAGCTAATTTTTTAATGTGGTATTACAAATCATAATATAAAAAAGATATACTATCCAGTATACCTGAAGTTAACCTTAAAATCAAGATTATTGTAATTTCTTATTTTAATTATTGTGTATACTATCAAGATTTTTTATACTTTTTGTTGATTTGTCATTATTGAGATTGTTTCTATCTAACCAAATAGCTGATATTCATAAATGTATAGGAGTTTCATAATCATACTTTTTATTATCTCATATCATGGTGATATTAAATTTTTGTACTCATTTTTTTTCAAGAAAATTAATTGCTAATTGATATGCTTCAGGTTGTGGTTTTTGAAAACCAATCTCACAAGAATAGAGTATTTTAAAAAGACTCTCTCTTTTCTCTTCATAAGGAATACCTATGAGATGTTCTATATTGTTAATATAATCGTGTGATAAATTACTTAAAATTGCGAAAGGTATATTCTCTCTATAGCATTTATCTAAAATCCTTTTTGCATCATCATATAATGTTGTTTTGTCTTCAGTAAATCATCTAATGATTTCTTGTTTTGTTGCTGTATCTATCTTATTTTCTTCATTTAAGAGAATATCTATTGGTATGTTTTGTGTTAATAGCTTTTCTTTTAATTTTATTTTTTCATTACATAAAGAAAACAATAGCTTCGCTCCAGTATTTTGTATAGGATGGACGAGTGTACCATAACAATCAAAGATATATCATATCTTGTTATTCATTTCCACAATACTTATAAAAACTATTCCATCTCACTGAGATATTTCTCCGCTTCAAGAGCAGCCATACAACCCGTACCAGCAGATGTGATCGCTTGACGATAGATATGATCTTGAACATCTCCAGCAGCAAACACTCATGGAATCGTTTCTACTCCACATGATACTTTACCAGTAAAATGAGCTGGATCGACTACTTTGGTCGTACCAGGTTTCGTAAGAATATATCATGTTTCATCGAGTTGTAGTTGTCCATCTAAGAATCCTGTATTTGGTGTATGTCCGATAGCAAAGAACAATCCTCCGACTTCTATCTGAGACTCTACCTTAGTTTGGTTGTTCACGATCTTTAGTCAGGTCAATAATTTTTCACCTAGTGCTTCGAGAGCTTCTGTATATTCCATAAATTCGATCTTCGGATTTGCAAAAGCTCTCTCTTGCATAGCTTTGGATGCCTTGAGATTGTCCTTTGATCCACGGATGAGGACAGTCACTTTAGATCCAAATTTCGCTAAATGCATCGCTTCTTCCATAGCTACATCTCCTCCTCCGATCACAGCCAGTGGTTTATCACGGAAGATAGGTAATGCTCCATCACAGACTGCACATCATGAGATTCCTTTCATCCAGTATTCTTTCACTCCTGGGATATCGAGCTTCTTCGCTGTCGCTCCTGTAGCGATGATGATACTATTCGTCTCATAGGTGTCTGCACCTACAAAAACCTGAAACGGTCTGACTGAAAGATCGACTTTGTCGACAGTTTTCGTCACGATACGAGTACCGTTATGGAGAGATTGTTTTCTCATATTATCCATGAGTTCTGGTCATTGGATACCAGTCGGGAAACCAGGAAAATTCTCTACTTCAGTAGTAGTCGTGAGTTGTCCTCCAGCAGCGATACCTCCAGCTAGTCGTCCTTCAAACATCAGTGGTTTGAGATCAGCTCTCGCAGCGTAGATGGCTGCCGTATGTCCAGCAGGACCAGATCAGATGATGATGATGTTTTCTATCATAGTTATAAAGTTTGTAAAGTTATAAAGTTATTAGGTTGTTGGATTTTTATATAGATTCTTGCATCCAATTTTCTATTCGTTCTATAGCTCGATCTTCAAATTTTCAAGAATTGATACTATGTTTGATGACGAAGATTTTCATGTTGAGTAATACAAATTCTTTGTCTATCGTTCTTTGACTAATAGTACAATACTCGTCTATGAGATCAGATCGAAGAGTGGTGTCTGGAGTATAGAAAAATGTAAAATCCAATTGTATGTCCGCGATGGTCGTATCACTAAAATCGATAATTCATGATAGTTTTTTACTGTCTGGGTCTATAAAGAAGTGATTACCATAGAGATCGTTATGAATAAGTCAAAGATGAGCGATAGGCTTGTTGGTATAATATTGTTGGTATTGTCATAGTAATTGTGCGACATAGGTGTGTAGTTTGATGTCTGTGATTGTATGATGATGTTCTTTGAGAAATATATAATCATTATATGACTTATCATAACAAGTAATTCCAATTTTCATAATATGACGATCAGAGATAAGATTGTGCATAGTATACATAAACTGTGCGAGATCTTGTAGTAATCATTTATATTCGTCAGATGACATATTGTTGATTTCTGTTCTATCACTGTCTGTTTTGATTCATAGAATCTTTTTGTAGAAGAACCATTGTCATTGTTTATCTTGTAAGAGAATTTGGGGTATTGGTATTGTTGTTTTTGCTCCGATGATAGTAAGTATTTGTATTTCTGAATCATAATTATGATCTTTGTTTCTTGAAAGCCTCAGTATGTACTCATCTTCTATCACATAGACGATATTATCCATACCTGTATCATCCACCGTATATAAGAAATCTTCTTTTCAAAGAAAAGTTGCGACTTGACGGTATATTTCTTGTGGTATAGTCATGCTTTATGCCATATATAGTTAAATTTCTAATTTTCTCTTATCACAATAACTTATTCATTACTCGATTCAAGAGAATTCTAATCATTACAACGCTCTCTGAAATGCCTCGAGATGGTTACGACTTCATTGGAGGAGTTTTTCGAGTACTGATTGGATATCAGGATAATCTACAAATCATGACATCATCTTTTCTATATCAGCAATATCTTTCTGTTCGATAGCGATACCTACTTTGATAGCTTCTTGAGCACTTTGTTGTCCTTGTGTGAGTAATGTATTGTAGAGTGCTGTGAGTTCGGGATTAGTAAATACTCCAGTTTTATCACTTGTAGGATTTGGAATATTATAATATTCTAAAATTTGAGCCATTAGAGATCTGTGTTGTGCTTCTGATTTTGGTATGTTTGTAAATTGTTTATTGTTTCGTTGTTCTCCAAGTGTAGTATAGATATCATGAGCAAGTTTTTCTTCTTCAATGAGATAGCTTAATTGAGAGATTTGTTCGCTCGTGAGTGTTTTGGTAAGAGTAGTCGGTGCTGTTTGATTTGTAATTTGTGGACGATCTTGAGATATAGTACATCATGTAAGTGAGACAAGAGATGCAATACCCATAGTGATGAATAAGAATGTTTTCATAATAATAAGATATTATAATATAAAATTATGATTAGATTATATAGTATCTATCTTAAACTAACCTTATTTATTGTTTTTCTCCAATTCATACATCCCAATACCTCACGCCATATTGATAAACTTGTACTGTGGAAGCATCGGAGTCAGTTGCATCTGTACATATCCAGAAGATCATCCACTATGACAGTACAGGACGAAGTAAGTACCTTCAGGATATTGGTTTCAGAAAAACAACTCATTACTGATCTCCACAGCTCACTCGACAGGATGTCAAATCATGTCTACTAATACGACTTGAATTCAGTCTGATTCTAGTGTTTTCTTGTAAGTAAAATACTCGGTTCGTGTCCATTTGCTTTTTGAAGCCATCCCACGAGGATCACAGGCTTTGGGATTAAACAGTTCTTTGACGTCCATAGTATAATCGTGATTATAAAGCACAATGTCCATCAGGACAAGTTTGATTATCAGTGTTGTTGAGTATCTTATGTTTGACAAGATATTCAAAGATCGTACATCCTACACAGTATCCCAATATCGACTCTAACCACATAAATGAGAGACAAATCAGACACAGTATCATAGGAGGAGTGATAGTACCATATACCATCTGATGGCTATCGTCCATAAAAAAATTATGTTTTATAAGCATCAATAATACAACACTCGACATGGCCAATCCTATTCACCAAGCAAATCTTTTTTGTATAGCTCATACTCGATAAGGTTCTTTGTTTTTTGATAATTGGTATGCAATCATTGAGATGATTGAATATTTTGGATTGATGACTTTGAGTAGAAAATCTAACCAAAACAATCATACGACCATAAAAGCAAGATTATACATCCCAGCATAATAGACACTTAAAAAAGTGAAAAATCAGACCGTAAACATAAGTCCAGCTCCGATACGGATTTGCACCTCATTGACAAATCCATACTTGCTTGTTTTCTTCGATCAAAGTGAAGGGATCAATTTTCAATAGCTCATGAGTAATATTTTTATACAATATAAATGATATCACTATACTAATTCCTTCAGTAATATCAATATTCACATTACAATAATCATATATCAAAATCATTTTTTAAGCATCGCATCATTCACAAGATATTGTATTTTATTTCCTATAAACATACCCAATACAGATAGGATTGTCGTCATAACAAAGAGTCCAATCTCGATAGGTATGTGTGTTACATCTCCTACAAATCATAATAATGATTTTATACTAATAATCATAAGTGAAGTTCCTATAGCTTGTTTAATAGGTAATTTGGCAAGAAATAAGAGTGCAGGTATAATAAGAAAACCTCATCCTGCTCCTACAAATCATGTAATTCATCATACAATCAATCCCTCTCCAGCAATTAGTACGTATTTTTGTATGATACTATATTTTTGTTTAATACTATATTTTTGTTTAATACTAGTCTCTTTGTTGCTTTTTGTACTCAACATAGACCATGCTGCCATCAACATAATAAGAGCAAACACTACCATAATTAATGCTGATTTTGTAATGTGTATCGGTCATATCTGTAAAAGATTTGGAATAATCGGCATCAAAAAATTACGAACCAACATCACTCAGACTAGTGATGGTATACCAAACAACAAACCAGTACGAATATCTACTTGTCAGGACTGATATTTTGGCCAAAGCGCAAAGAGACTAGTAATTCATACAATTCCAAGAGAATATGATGTGGCATGTTCTGGACTAATATGAAATATATATACAAACAATGGTACAGCAAGAATACTTCAACCTCCTCATGTTAGTCACAACATGATACCAACAATTACAGTAAGAATATAACCTAATATTTCCATGAATTATATGAGAAAAGGTAAAAATACTATTGTGGCATCACATGTGTTGCTGTATAGCCATGAGCACGCAATATAGTACTAGCGACACAAGATCTATAACTTCAACCACAATATGGTACATACTTTTTGTTTTTATCTAACTGATCTACTTTCATAGTCAATTCTTCAATCGGAACATTGATAGCATTTGGAAATAGTGGATTGTCTATAAATGTACTTGGTGATCTCAAATCGATGATAGTATAATCTTTGATATCATCATGTTGTGTATGTTCATGAATATACAATCCACTAATAAGAGATTCATATCCTATACTCATAATACTTTTGATGATATTGTTTTGATCCTTTATATGTTCTATAATTACTATAATTTTGTCTGTAGGTAATATGACAGACCCTACTACAGCTACAAAGTTTTCGTTATAAGGTATATTGATGGCTCATTGATAGAGCAGATAGAGAGTAAATTTATCATAATTTCTTGTATCGATCACTACTCCATCAAAATCTGTAGGTAATGTAGTTATTATGGTTATATTGTCTTTTGCATCCTGATATGAAGTATTTCCATGTTTGTTTAACAATACACTATTTGTAAAATATGGAGGAATTGATGGTTGGTCAGAAGTAAGTTCTGTAATAAATTCTTCTTTCGTCATCTCTTGTAGCATAGGATTGTATTTGAGTTGATTTCATAGTGTGTCCATATTTTTTTTGCTAAGTCATTTACCACATGACGTACCTGCACCATGAGCTGGAAGAAGCATAATATGTTTGTCGAGTTGTGGGAGTATGTCTCTGGTGGTATCATACATCATACCTGCTAATTCAGCTTGTTTTGCTTTGATGTTTCCTACATTTTCTCTGAGATCAGCTCTTCATACATCACCAATAAATACTCGATCTCCTGTGAAAAAAGCAATTTGTTTATCAGTATTATCTTTGATAAGATAGCTAATACTATCTGGTGAATGTCCAGGTGTAAAATAACTCACAATGGTAGAGCTTCCTACTTGTATTTCTTCTCATCATTGAATTGCACTATGCTTATATTCAGCTCATACTTTTTCTCCTACATAGATCGTCGCTCCAGTATCTTTGCTAATCTGTAGATGTCCACTAGCAAAATCAGCATGCGGATGTGTATTGAATACTGCTACAATGGTTGCATTGTGTTCTTTTGCTAGATCGTAGTATGGTTGAGGATCTCTCGTCGGATCGACCACAAGAGCTTCACCATTACTAATAGCCATATAAGAATAATGAGCAAGATCTTTATCAGTAAATTGTTGAATAAAAAGATCTGTTCCTGATACGGATGTTGTTTTTGTATTGGTTTCAACTTTATTTCGAGGCATCATAGTCAATATCTTTCCCATACCACATCGACCTGTAGCTCCAGCAAAAACCAAACCAGCACCTACAAATGCACTGAGTCAGATCCATCGATTATTTGTAAAAATACTCAATCATACTCACAATAATACAAGAGATCATGCAGCAATTTGTATTTGTTGCATCAGAGGGAGTGGTCATTTTTCTATTTCTCTAGGACATCACTGACATGCCGACAGTCATCATGCAAGATTTGTGATATTATTGTAACCTAACTTAGCAGCTTTTTTATAAAATTGCGAAGATACATTACCAGTATTGCAATATAAGATAATATTTTCATAATTACCTAAATCTTTTTTATGATCTTCAAAATAGTCTAAAGGCATATTGATAGCTCCTGTAAGATGTTCTAGGTGAAATTCTTCAGGTGTTCTGACATCAATCAATGTAATAGCCTTATCGTTAAAATTTACATTTTGAGGTTTAATAGCTTTCATAATAATATAATAATAAAATTAAAATAGAGAGAATTGTTTTATACTACTATTGGTATATTGTCTATACCATAAATGATTCATCATGCATTGTAGACATTATAACCTTGTTGTTTTAAGATTTGCATTGCAACACTAGAGCGAGAGCCACTACGACAATATACACCTATACGCTTGTCTTTCGATAAACTATGATTTCTTCTTTGTATATCTCACAATGGTATATTGATCGCTCATTGAAGATGTCATTGAGATCGTTCTGCTGGTTCACGAACATCGACATAGAGATCTGTAATTTCTTGTGAATTTTCTTTTTTTTGCATTGTAAAAAATGATAATACTGACATCGTTAATATGAAGAATATAAATGAATATCTTATTGTTTATTACATTTGATAGTCAGCACTGCTCATGAGATGAGTGATTCGGTTACTTTACGACGAGCATTACTATAGATACCAGCATAAACGGTTTTTGAGACGCCCATTTCTTTGCATGCTATATCCATGATTTTACCTTCAATATCTCTGTCTACTAAAGTTTGTGCTTCCTCTTTGGTAAGTAAGATTTTTGGTCTCTGTTCTAGATCTTCTGAAGACAGCCCTACAGGTCACCAACAAGAACAAATAAGAGAATCTGTATCAATACTTGTACATCTTGGTATTTTTTTACGTCATTTCATGATAATGGATTTGTTTTTAACTAAAATGAGTAATTACTCACAACTGATAGAGGAATTTGAACGGTTACAGTTGTAGAGCTTTTTAGATATAATAACAAAGAAGATTATAGCAAATGCAGTTGCTCATAATACTATTGCATAGATGATAGGGTTGTGAAAGAAGACGTTGTAAGCAAAAGATCATAATACTGCATATCATACTAGTGGACAGATAAGTCCTCGCATCGTGACATAATATTCTTTTTTCCAGAAATCTTTTGTAATGTAATCTTTGAGGATGGTTGCACCAAACAATAGATACCATGTCTGAAATGTAAATGCTCCCATAATAACAAAGAATGTAAGAACTTCTACATGTTGTCCAGTTTGAGCTCCATAATAATGTAATAATCTAAAGATGCTTATGCTGTATAATGTAACTCCTGGAATTACACTTAATACACTGGGCATTGTCTGTTTTGCAGGAAGTCCATTAGTATCAGAGAAGTGTTTTTGAAATAAGGTAATAGTTTTGGTTACAAATAAGAATAATCCATATCCTAGAGAGATAAGCGAGAGAAAGGCAGCTGTATTTGCAATCATAGTATCCTTTGCTAGAGCAGCGATACCAGTACCGACTACAGTTACCATTCCGATAGTAAAAGGAATTAATAACCAACTAAATGTGATCTTTTCCATATCGAAGCTTGTTGCAAAGGATTTTTTTACCAATCCGAGAGTTTGTCTCATCATTACGATTCGCAAGATAATCCATAATACCAATGCAGGTCGCATCAATAATTGAAGATTTTCATACAATATAGGGATAAAAAATCTAATAACTCAGATAAAAAGATTAAAGGTCATTGCAGTAGCAAGAATAGGTGTGGTCATGCCAGCATTTTTGAGAGGATCATTTGCGTAATCTTGTGCTTGTGTTGTTTTTTTTCGATTGATATATTGAATAAAAAAATTGACCATAAGCACAACATGTACTATTCCAAATACTATCATGATTATCATGAGGATATAATAGAGAAAAGCAGATGGTCCTGATAGGAGTGGAAAGATGTGTTTAAGAGCAATTAGTCCTTTCGGATGTTCGACGCTGTAATTCATAAAGGCAAAGGGTATGACTGCAATACCCCCAGCACCTAATGCCATAAGGAATTGTAATGGATTAAATGGTAATTTTTTCATTGCGAGTTGGTATAATAATTAAAATAAATATTAAGCAGTTTATTGGATATTGTTATTTGTAAGTTGTTCCTGTATTCCATCCCAAAGACCTTGAAGATCTGCACCGACGATAGTTTTCACTTCTTTTCCATTGTTAAAGATCTTGAGCGTAGGCATAGCAGTGATTCCTTGAGATGCTGCGATAGCATTTTCTTGATCGACATCGACTTTATAAAATGTTACATGATCTCCAAGTTGTCCTTGCATCTGATCAAGATACGGAGCGATCATCTTACATGGTCCACATCGTTCCGCAAAAAAATCTACGACGACGATACCGTCTGCGATAGCTGGATTAAATTCAGTCTGTGTTAAATGTTTCATGTGATTATCATAAAAATATAAAATACGAATATGTTCTTTATATAATAAAAAAACATCAAATTGCAAGAGATTTATAGAACATGTTCTACTTTTATAAAAAAATGAGTTAAAAAAAATTCCATTAAGGAATTTTTATGATGATAATGTAAGTTATCCAGATAATTCAATACTATCATTATGCATTATTGTGTTTACGTCCAATCAAACCTGTGGTTTTCTATCTTCTATAGTTTGATCTTGTAGGTGACGTGGTTGATTTGCATCTATAATAGGATATCTATTATCTCAATCTACATGTCAAGCATATTGTACAATATTATTATTGCTATCTATACTATCCATACTATCTTTACTCTCTGTAGTGAAAGTATTGGTGGTAGGTAGATCTATATCAGTTATATCTTGTATTGCTTGATATGTATTTTCATTAACATCTATACGAATAGTAATATCAACTATTTTATTTGTAATCATATCTGATTTCTCTTGTTTTTTGTAGATGTATCATATAGCTAAATTACTCTTTACAATACGTTTTGTAACTATATGAAGTCATAAATAATTCATATCTGTCACTTCGATAGTATTGTCGTCGATAATTCTTTCAACAATAGCAACATGTCAATAACTACTACTTGCTCATCTTCATCAGGCATAGACTGCTATAGCTCATGTTCAAGGCAATTTTCCCGTAGGTAGTCCAATGTATTTTGCTTTTTTGTATCGCTCTATAGCATTTCACCCAAATGGACGATCTTTTCCATTACGAGAAGGAAAGATGTCTGGTCTACGAGAGGCAGCATAAGCAGTACAGTTTCACGCATAAAATTTTGCATATGATCCTCATTTTACTGTCCAATGATCAATAATTTTTGAATGCATACCATTTCATAGTGTTGGCTGCTCTACTTGTTCTCCATATACTGATCAATGTACAGTATATAAAACACAAAGAGAAATAAAACATGAGTACAAAAGATGTTTTGTACAAAGCATTATTTCAACAATAAGTATAAAAAAATAAAAATTTTATTATATTTTGTTTTCAGTTGTGTATAATTTTGTTATATTTTTTATTATCATAAGTGTTTATATTTTTATTATATTTTTATTTTATATAATATATATAATTATATTACTATGTAAAGTCAATACATATTATATATTTATTTTTGCTATATAAAGAAAAAAATTGTTTAAAACTTGTAATGATTGATTGTTTTCATATAGATGATGTGTTTAATCATTATATGATTTATGAAGCATACATCTGTGAGGTTAGGTTTTGTTGGTTGATGATCTGGAGGACATATATTGCCTCTCGTATCACTTTTGCAGATGATTGATGATACTCGTCAGTATAGACAAGTTATCGACAATGTGTTTTGGTTTGGAGAGAAAAATGGTATGGAGTATAAGTTTTTTAAACAATATGAGTCGATTTTTCAGACTATTCATCCCCAATTTATTGCTATCCTTGCAGGTAAATATCGTAGAGAAACTCTCTGGATATCGAGATGGAGAAATCTTCGTGATATGTTTATTTTCCCTCTGGGGATTCTCCAATCCATATATTATATTCTTTCTCGTCGTATTGATATCATATTTTGTAAAGGAGGATACGTATCATTGCCGGTAGTGATTGCTGCACGATTGCTGCGCAAAAAGATTTATGTCCATGATAGTGATACTACTCCATGATTGACGACTCGTCTTGCTTCTCGTTTTGCTACCCAAAATTTTTCTGGTTTTCCAGGGACCTTGCGTGATACGATACCTGTAGGGCAGATATTATCAGATTCGTTGATAGCAAAACCCAAATACATTCCATTTGATCTGCCATCAGATAAACTTATTATTCTTGTGGCTGGAGGTTCTCTGGGCTCACAAAAACTCTATCATGGCGTCCTTCAGGCGATTGATAATGATATGTTTTGTCAGAAACACTGTTTTTTTATCTTTGTAAATGGCAAACAAACGATAGAAAAAAGCTATCTTCCTGACGATAGGTGAAATATCTTGATTACCGATCTCATTACCGATCAGGCTGTGATGTGACATCTTTATGCTCATGCTGATCTAGGTATCGTGCGTGGTGGGACTACTACTCTTGCAGAATGCAAGCTTTTTGATCTGCCCTTGGTGATCGTTCCTCTGCCCGTGACACATGATCAAGCAAAAAATGCACAATATTATGTTGAAAACTATCAAGATATCTGTATATCTCAACATGATCCAAAATTTATCACTCTCCTCCATACTTCCATTGTAAAAACACAAAAGAAAAATAATTCATTTGACCCACACAAAACAAAATCACTCATCCAAAAAGCAAAAATTATTATCCTCGATAGTATGTTGTTGAATACCTAAAAGTATTTATTTTTGATGTTATAATCTATTATGAAGAAGATAATCATTTTTTTGATAGTTTGACTTTTTTGTGTAAGTTCAATGTTTGCACTTGATCTTCGTATTACAGAAGTATTTGTCGATGGATCAGATGAACGAGTGGAGATTACAAATATTGAGCCTACAGAGTTTGTATGATCATTTCAACTGAGTGGTGTAAAATCATCACTATTGCCAGTATGACCCGTAACTATAAGCCCAATGAGTACCTTACTAGTAGGCGATAACTTGTCGATGTTGTCCACTCCACACAATCTCAATATCCTATGAGGACGCGGATTGAGTCTCTGAGATAGTGCTTGAGTGAATATCTCATTGATTGATGATAGTGGCTTGGTGAGAGATACCTTCCTCGTGGATCAATCTCTTGTCCAATCTGTAGATAATACGATGACATCATTTCAAAAATTATATAATGGATGATGATTTGATATTGTGACTACTCTATCGCCGTTTTCAGTATGAGTGACTCCTCCATCGATAGCAAATCCAGGTCAAGTGTATCATACTGATGGGTCTGTTCGATTGCCAATGAGTTCTTCGTGAACTGGCTCATCTTCTGGAAGCTGATCACAAGATTCTGATTGAACTACGACAGGATGAATAGTGACGTGATCTCAATCTTCATGACGATCTGTAGATTGTACGATGGCATGGTCTGGTGTTGTTGTGGTGGATGAGATACATTTCGGTACTCAGTATACTCCTTATATAGAGCTTCTCTTTCTTCAAGATCGAAATGGTTCCTTATGATTTTCATGAACTGCTCTTGTATGATGATTTACTATCCCATCCCAATCCTATAAAGCAAATATGAGATATCTGATTGCTTCATCTTCTTCATGATTGGTACATACAGAGCATATTATTATTGTGCCATGATTACAAGTTGTTTCATGAAATCTCATGATCTCTTCGGATATGGGATGAGCGACATACTATGCAAACATAGACAGTACATGACAGTCTGTCTACTTTTGAAGTAATGAGGACTGTATTCAATATATTACATCTCCTGGTAGTCCTTCTCCGTGATTTGATAGACAGTTTTTATGATATTTCAACACACAGACTATCACCACTACTATCATTCAACCATGAACAGGTTCTTGTGTCACAGGATCAACTTCTAGTGGATCATGAACTTCTAGTTATTCTTGAACTATCACTCCTGAGACGACTACTCTGTCAGGAATATTTGTTTTTCATGATGTGCGTATTTCACTGATAGATTACGATCCAGAAGGTTCTGATACCAACAATGAACGTCTCTGATTGACTCTCTTTACGTGAGAATCTGTGTCATTGTCAGGATGGTCATTGTGATATGATGGTAAGACCTACAAATTTCTCTCATGAATGCTAATGAGTGGTACTGAATATATCAGGACTGCAAACTTCGGTTTTGTAAATTCGAGGACAGTATGTATTTCGTTGTATTATCTGGGTATTGTAATCGATACGGTATGTTATGATCCTGCTGTGCAATCTTCTCCTGTGACTCCTCTGCACTCATCATGATCTATGATGACTTGAGATGTGATATCTGGTGACACAGAGACTTTTTACTATAAAGATCTCAAATTTAAGATCATCTCATTAGTGTATGATCCAGATGGAAGTGATACAGATCGTGAGACGGTGACTATCCATTTTAGTGGATGAACTACAGGTGTCGATTTATCTCTCTTTCGTCTTCGTGTCGGCACGACCAACAAGAGAATCTATGGCATTATCTTATCTGGACAGACATTGACACTGATGGGTAACTTTCAGATGCCAAATACAAGAGCTACTTGTGTAGCATTGAGTTATAACGAGATCATCTATGACGAATATTGTTATAATCCTGTGGTATCCACTTCTTCATCACCTTCTTCCCCAAATCCATATACTGACACTCTCCTGTATACCAATCGTACAATCCAAATTGTTGCTCTCGATTACGATCCAGAAGGAAATGATACGGATCGTGAGATGGTGGTATTACTGATGACAGGATGACAATCCGCTGTAGATGTCTCAAAATTATATCTTCGTTTTGGTACTACGAAGCGTTATCTCAATGGGACACTCTATGCAGATTTACAGACAACTATCACTGGCAACTATCAGATGCCAAATAGTAAACCAACCTGTGTCGATCTGATGGAATGAAGTCATCTATTCGATACCTATTGTTATGATCCTTTGTGAGATGATCCTATTGCATTGATATCTACAGGAACTCTTCAAACATGAGATCAAATGATTACAGATCGAAAAGAATATTATTCTGGATTACAACTCCAACGAATACTTCCAAATCCCCAAGACAAAGATATCAAAAATCTCAATGAGAAATTTGCATTATCATGGAAGGATTGAAGTGGACAGATATTGACAAAACAGGTAAAACTTCTAGTGGGTAAAACTTCCATCTCTCTTTCTTGATATCAGTTTATTGATGATGAACTTATTATCGCTTCTTCTAAGTCACTGACCAATCAAGCTGCTTGTATGCGTTTGATGATTGACAATCAAGAGATAGATACCTTGTGCTATCCACAAGCCAAAGAATGACTAGTATATTATCATCCACGTCTCCAAACTTGACCTCAGACGATTCCATCTTCCTTGATTGCTTCTCTTGATAGTCAGTGAGTAGATCTTTCTGATCTTGTACTCAAAAAATTTGGAAAACAAATCTGTCTGACCTATAATACAGTTCAGATCCGTTGTATGAATGGATGATCTACTGCCACATCAGCCAAAAATAAAGCGCTACTTACGCTATGAAATGCCTATATTAAAAAAATGTCAGAATTAGTTGCTACCAAAGAGCTGGATTATGGAGTGATGGAACAGCGAAGAACATCCTATCGTATCCTATCTGATGAGATAAAAAGATGAAATGTATCAAACATAACTCTCTATGGTCAATCTCTTAAAGTCACTGATCTCGAATCGTATGTCACTACCGTCTATATGATAGATGAAGAGGAGTATATGACGGATCAATTTGCTTCATTATTGTTTTGACATCAAAGTGTAGATGAGTATTATAGAGAGTTGTATAAATAAAAGGGGAAGTAAAAGGGGCAGTAAAAGGGTTAGTAAAGGGGAAGTAAAGGGGAAGTAAAGGGGTTGGTAAAGGGGTTAGTAAAGGGGAAGTAAAGGGGAAGTAAAGGGGTTGGTAAAGGGGTTGGTAAAGGGGAAGTAAAGGGGTTAGTAAAAAGGGAATATTTTCTTAAGTCCATTCACTGCAATTTCAACCCACTTTATCCCTTCTTTCACTCCAGTTTCAATCCTCTTTTATTCCAGTTTCAACCCACTTTATCCCCAGTTTCAACCCACTTTTATTCCAGTTTCAAACCTCTTTTATTCCAGTTTCAAACCTCTTTTATTCCAGTTTCAAACCTCTTTTATTCCACTTTCAACTCACTTTATCCCCACTTTCAATCCTCTTTTATTCCAGTTTCAATCCTCTTTTATTCCAGTTTCAACCCACTTTATCCCCTGTATTACAATGCGTTGATTTCTCAAATGCTTCTATGGACATCACAATCTCTGAGATGAGTTTCTTTTTTGGGGAGTATTGGATTATATTGATACATCATATAGTGCTGTAGATGAGCTGACGGTACAAGTAGCTGATGTCGAATGGATGCAAACACGATGGACGCGCAATAGTCCTTTTATGCAAGATCTCAAAATTGCAGACTGATTTGTCTCTCAAGGCAAGATTATCAAGTTTGTCGAGATGAGCAAAGATATGAGAGATAACTTTCGTTATGATATCTATTTTTTTTGATGAGGAGAAGTGTTTGCTGAGTCGAGAGGATTTTATGGTGGTTGGAATTATTTTTTGCGTTATTTGTTTGCCTTACATCTCAAGCCATTTGTATTGTTGTGAGGTCTAGAGACGCCTATTCATATTCGACAAAAGTTTTTGTATAAGTATCTGTTGCCCAAAGCAGATAGGATAGTCTGTAGAGATGAACACTCGTACAAGATCGCTCATCGTTACAACTCTAAATCACAGATGTATACTGATTTTGTGATCCCAATAGTGGACAGATATAGACAACATACCCCACATCATATACAGACTATCACCTCTCATGATCCTTATGATATGCGTACGATTTTTGATCTTTTTGGTAAACACTACGTCTTGATCAATATGATCGGGAAGATGAGCACAGATCATTCCTATCGTCTGATAGAGACTTTTGTATCTCGTTATCCAGATCATAAACTCGTCTATATCTCGTGTGGTACCGATGACCAGTGAAGATCGGACAAAGAGTATGCTAGATGGTTGCAAGGAGTGTATACAGATATGGTGATCTATGATCGAGAAGAGTATTCTTTCGTACAGACGTTGTGATTGTTTCAGTATGCGAGTGCGGGGATCTGATGTAGATTACATTTTTTGCTACTATTGCAAGCATTAGATACAGATCGTTATGCGCTCGTGTATGCCGAGAAGATCAAAAAACTCATTACTTCTACTCTTACTTTATAATTATCCTATAGACTATGTATTCAGTAGTTATACCTACCAATAGATCTTTTCATCATATCGAACCATTACTACAATCACTTGCAAGACAGATTTTTCAACCTTCACAGATCGTGATCGTCTATGATCAGTATGCGACGAGCGAAGAGTTTGAAGCATATACAGACTCTGTAACTACTCTATTTGCAGGTTTGAAAATGACACAACTAGACATTATTCATCCTTTGTCAGATCGTCGTTTTAAGATAGGGAGGTGAGCTAGTTATGTCAGAAATTATGGTGCGCACCAGGTAACCTCTCCTGATATGATGTATATTGATGACGACAATACGTTTGATGAATATTTTATGCAGAAGATATTTGAATATAAAAACAATAAAAATTATCATCCTGACCGTACTCTTGTCGTCCCGCTCCAATATGATGATACGACGACATTTGTCAGACAAGCAGTAGCTGATAGATTTAATTTTATGTTATGTAGACCCAGACGAGTGACGAATAGGTTGTTAGAATCCTCAGATCGTTATTGTCCCCTTGTGTTGTCTTCTTCAAATTGTCTCGTAGGATCTACGTCATTATTTCAACAATTTCCTTTTGATGAAGAAGTTCCGTTTGTTTATGAAGATCTGATCTTGACCGGTCAGATGTCACAAGCAGGTATCGATATCATCTGCGATAGTTGGTCATCAGTGATCCACGCTCATGGGCAGAGAGGAGTGCTTGCTGGACTATATATCAATACTCCTTTGCGTGCATACTACAAAGCTAAACATAGAATATTCTTGATACATACGATTGGGTCTTTTGGGGATAAGGTAGTGTTTTATGCGATCGGTTTACCAGGACAGACAGGATGGCTTGCACTGCATATTTTGGTCTATGCTCCGATTTGAGATTGGTTTGGACTGCTATGGGCGTTGGTGAGAGGTACGGTGAGTGGGATAAGGGCAGTAAAAGGGGAGGTAAAAGGGAGGAAAAAGGGAGGAAAAGGGATTTAAAAGGGTTGGTAAAAGGGGAGGAAAGGGGTTGGTAAGGGGGGAACCCGAAAGATATGTCATTGCGAGACTCGCATTAGTTGAATTAAAGATTGCGAGTCGTGGCAATCCAAGTCTTATGATAATGGATTGCCGCATCCCGACAATCATCCGTTTTCTAATGTCGGGACTCGCAATGACAAATATGTGAGTACTTACGGTATTTAGACTATAATTTATATTGTTACTATCATAAAGTATGCCATATATCATAGTATTTTCTCTCACGATAGGATTGTGGACTATGACGCATAGTATAGGCATATTGCTTTGATGGATAGTGATAATAGTATGACTGTGTAGATATGCAGTGTGGAAGTTTACCCCCAAAGATACTATCTTGTCACTTGTGCTAGTAGGTGTTGCTCTCTTATCTGTGGTATTTTATGACTATAGAGTATTGTGATCTCGAGATCAGTTGGTAGAGAGTTATCAAGGACTATCGTGAGAGAAGAGTGACAGATGAGACGAAGAGTGGCTCGTAGTATCCAGAGAAAGAGCTGGGAGGTATACTCTACAAGATCAAACTGATCCTCATATACAACTGCTCCTCTATAGTACAGAATCACTGAACCCTGGGGATATCATCCTCAGCAATGCAAAACCAAAATGGAGAAACTACAATCCAGAACTTTGTTTTATGATATGTAGACAAAGTGGACAAGTTTTCGACACAAGTCCATCCCATCCTACTATATTGAAAAATAATGGAACAAGCTTTGATTATGAGAGATGGTTATACATGCAAAGCATCGAGTGATCACTCTATGATGATACGGTATTCGTAGCGGGACAGAAATCTCTCTGATGGCTAGATACGGTCAGGGAAAATTTTTTTCAAAAGGTCGTGGAGAGGTTTGGGGGTGGATTGCTTCGTACCTCGCAATGACAGGATAAAAGTGATACAAATATTCATGCCTGACTGATGTTGGGGATGACGATAGGAGATAGATCATTGATAGACAAGGTGCGATATGATCAATATATCAGTAGTGGACTCGTGCATCTGATCGCAGTGAGTGGTGGTAATATTGCTATAGTGGTATTGTTTATAGGGATGCTTCTGTTTTGGGTACCTTTTTATATCAGACAGGTGGTGTTGATAGGAGTAGTAATCTCGTACGCAATGATCGTATGAGATGATAGTAGTGTGATCAGGGCTACGGTGATGTGATTGTTGACGTTGATAGCGCTGTTTCCATGACGTCAGCTATCGATATGGAGGAGTTTGATGTATGCTCGATGTGGGATGTTGTTGTACAATCCTTATTATCTGGTCTATGATATGTGATTTTTGTTGAGTTTCTTTGCGGTGATAGGGATCGTATGGGCAGAGAAGTCATCCTCGCGTATGCGGGGATCTCTGTGATGAGACACATGGAGATTCCTGCCTGCGAGGGAATGACAAAAGGCGCAGGAATGACGACTATTTACCACAATGACAAAGGGACTTCATCATCTCCGGACACTCTATATAGTACCGACTCTCTGAGCGATGGTGGGTGTGACTCCATGGCTCTTACGATCTATGGGTCAGATCAATCTGTTTTCTCCTCTGGTGAATATCATGATCGTACCATTGGTACCTCTGATCACGATAGGGTCGTTTGTCGCGCCGTATCTCCCGAGTTGGATGTGAGGGGATACTCTGATAGTATGGTGTATGCAGTATATAGGATGGTTGAGTATGATCGGCACGAAATATGGAATTTATTTCTCACTGTCAGTCTGGGCAAAGTATATACTGTTGGTGGTGATGGTAGGGTATTGGGTATGGTGGATAGATAAAGAGGGTGGAAAAGGGAGGTAAAAGGGAGGTAAAAGGGAGGTAAAGGGATTTAAAAGGGAGGAAAAGGGGTTGGTAAAAGGGGTGTAAAGGGATTTAAAAGGGAGGAAAAGGGGTGGAAAAGGGAGGTAAAAGGGGATTTAAAAGGGAGGAAAAGGGATTTAAAAGGGAGGAAAAGGGGTGTAAAGGGTTGGTAAAAGGGAGGAAAAGAGATTTAAAAGGGTTGGTAAAGGGAGTTTTATACAAGGACGTGTCACACAAGGACGTGTCATCCTCGTGTATGCGCGCCCGAAGGAAGTGCCCTTGGGGTAGGGATCTCTATATGTCTACACATGGAGATTCCGGATCAGGTCCGGAATGACATACGATGTATGTTCCCCCTTGAAAAAGGGGGTGGGGGGATTTGCTAAAGAATAAGGAGAGATCCTGAAACGAGTTCAGGATGACACACATGGAGATTCCGGATCACCCCAGGGGATTAGCTTCGCGTCGGTCCGGAATGACACAAAAATCCCTAAAAATAGTCTATTTTGTGGATTGTAATCCTTAAAATCAGTCTATTTTATGGATATTGATCCCTAAAAACGATGTTTTACTTGCAATATAATAAAAAATAGTTATAGTCTACCATATGTTTTGTCTCTCAATTCATCTAGTTATAGTACAATACTTTATTCTCTCTCTCTATCCTATGTATACCAGAAAGATCTATAGTGCTATCATTGACAACCTATTTCAAGGGAAAGGGATTATCATCTATGGGGCTAGACAAGTAGGGAAGACGACGCTGTGTAAATCTCTCCTATCCCACTATCCCCAGAGCTATTATCTGACCGGAGATGATCCTTATACTGTACAGCTCTTGTCTGACAAATCCATACATGAGTATGTGTCACTATTTCAGTGATATAACCTATTGTGTATCGATGAAGCACAAAATATTACCAATATATGATCGATACTCAAATTACTCATCGACAATATCCCTGATCTGCAAGTGATAGCGACAGGTTCTAGCTCTTTTGATCTGGCCAATAAGATCAATGAACCTCTGACAGGCAGAGTACATATCTACCATCTCTATCCTCTGAGTGTACAAGAACTCGTGTCTCATGATGGTGCATTGCATGTGGACCAACACCTGACCCAAAGACTGATCTATGGGATGTACCCTGAAGCTTTGCTCCACCACACTGAAAAGACTCTGATCTGACTGGCTGAAAGTTATGTCTACAAAGATATATTTGCACTCGATATGATCAAAAAGTCAGATAGTATTGTGAAACTGTTGCAAGCGATCGCGTATCAGATAGGCAATCAAGTATCATACAATGAACTCTCGCAGATAGTGGGTTTAGATCCCAAAACCATACAAAAATATATCCATATCCTAGAACAAGCATTTATTATCTTTCGTCTACCATCTTTTGCTAGAAACCTGAGAAATGAACTCAAGACTACACAAAAGATCTATTTTTGGGATACGGGGATACGCAATAGTATCATTCGTCGTTTTGCTCCTATCGATATGAGAGATGATGTCGGTGCCTTATGGGAAAACTTTATCATCGCCGAGATCTTAAAATCTGATCACAATGATGAAAGATTTTCGCTGTCTTATTTTTGGAGAACCAATACTCAATTGGAGATAGATCTGGTCCAAGACCACAATGGAGAGCTCTCTGCCTATGAGATTAAACGAAATCCAAAGAAATCCAAACCTCTCCCTAAACTCTTTATGGAGACGTATATGCCCAAAGTTTCTCATACCATCACGAGAGATAATTGGTTGGGGATTGTAGGAAAGGGGAGGAAAAGGGATTTAAAAGGGAGGGAAAGGGATTTAAAAGGGTTGGTAAAAGGGAAGGAAAAGGGTTGGTAAAGGGATTTAAAAGGGTTGGTAAAGGGGAAGGAAAGGGGATTTAAAAGGGTTGGTAAAAGGGAAGGAAAGGGGATTTAAAAGGGTTGGTAAAAGGGAAGGAAAAGGGATTTAAAAGGGGAAGGAAAGGGGATGTAAAAAGGGAGAGTCATAACAAGGACGTGTCATACAAGGAAGTGTCATCCCTTTGTAGAAAGGGATCTCTATATGTCTACACATGGAGATTCCGGATCGAGTCCGGAATGACACACATGGAGAGATCCTGAAACGAGTTCAGGATGACACAAGTTCAGGATGACATACTATATCACAATCCCAATACAACGCAACATGACATCGTCATCGGGAATAAGGCTTATATAGTCTACTTTGTCTATAATATGGTGCTTTTACAAAAGAAAATGTCCTGATATTGTCACAAAGAGTATCGTCATTCGTATCTGATGTAGCGACGTATGTGCTGATCGAAGTTCATTGAGTAATAAAAACAGCTCTGGTTGTGTATTCGATCTCGGGAGTAAGAAGATAAAAATCACTTGCAATCTCGTATCAAATCCGTAGACTTTTTTTATTACTGTGTGGAGACACGGTTAAACACATTTGCCAAAACTTTTATATTTTATTATTACATTAGGCATGAACTTAACAAACAAATTTATTGCTGGATTTACAGCAATGTCTGTTGTTGCTCTTTCTATCCTTCCTGTTGCTAATTTGTCAGCTAACGCTGCTACTGAAGAAAACATGTTGGCTTACGAATTTGCATTCAACGAAGGACTTACTACTATGAGTTCTTATGGAGCATTTAACTTTGATGGTACTACTACTAGAGAAGCTGCTGCTAGATTCTTAGTTAAAGGTGCTGAAGCTCTTGGAGCTGATCTATCTTCTGATCAAGTATGTGATTATTCTGATCTTGCTTCTGCTGATCAATCTCTTGTATCATTTATCAACGATGGTTGTGATATGGGTATCTTCAAAGCACAAGACATGTTTAATCCAAAAGCTACATTTACTAGAGCTCAAGCTGAATTGACTATCGCTCGTATCGTATACGGTATGGATGAAGTGAATGCTTACGCTCAAGACAATGACTTAAGCGAATACGCTGCTGCAAGAGAACTTCTTATGGCTGACGAGATCGTACAAGTTGAAGTTCCTGCTGATTCTGCTGTAAAAAGAGGTCATCTTGCACTTATGATTTACAGATTGGCTGATATGGACGTAGTTACACCTACTGATCCAACAGATCCTACAGAACCTGTAGTTAAGGCTGG
>JFJP01027373.1_pt1 | contig 28905 bp, 33 predicted proteins | sample 431651 | NCBI WGS metagenome assembly JFJP01 (sample SAMN02602958, study PRJNA72255) | Microbial mat metagenome, whole genome shotgun sequencing project. | biome: fresh water; feature: sink hole; material: water; isolation source: purple microbial (photo- and chemosynthetic) mats found in... | reverse complement strand
AAATTTTATTTTATTTTTTAAAAAAAAATAATTTTTTGATTAAAAATTCAAAATTAAAGAAAAAAAAATTAATGAGTAAAAAATTTATTGTGACTTCGAGAAAATTTCATGCTGGGGGGACTCACAAACAAAGAATCTTTGCTTTTATAAAATGCCTTCTGATTTGAGCTACTTTCTTCCAAATAACTTGATTTCTTCTTGCTCACTGTCTCCTGCAATTTATTATAGATTTTTCTCCAATCTCCATATAATTTTTCTTCTTTTTCAATGATTTCCTTTGAATAGATTCGTAAAAACTCTTTTTTAATTTAAATAAGCAACTTCTTCTTCTATTTCTGCATAAGCTTCTGTCATTTTTCCATAGAGCTTCATTTTTTCTTCTATTTCTTCTAATTTTTAAAGAAAAGCAAATGTTTCATTTAAAATAAATCAGAATAATGAACCTAATGCTTCATTTTTATTCAAAATCAAATCTGCGATTTGATCAAGAAAATTTAATTTCTTCATAAAGAAATTCTTTTTTCTAAGGTTTTGTTTTAAAAGTTCATTGAATTTTTCTAAAGTCTGGCCGAAGTTTGTATGTATTTGAAAAACAGTTGCTATTCTGAAGTTAAGAGACTTATGCGAAAATAAGAGTGTTTTTTACTTTGGCTCAATGTTCTGTATTTTTTCTACATATTTTCCAAAGTTTTCAATTTGTCCTTTAAGAATTTTGCCCATTCTGGCATTCCTGTTTTTCTCCTCCTCAATATTGACTTTTTCTTGTAAAATCAGTAAATCCCAATATCTCCAATCCTTTTGATTTCTATTGATTTGTTCAGAAATAATTCCTTTTTTATTTTGTTCATTTTTGTTCTTTTCAATCAAAATCAAAAAAAATTCAAAACTTCATATTTTACCAAAAGTCTCATTATTTCATTGATATCCTTTTGCAAAATCTGAAAATTTTCTTTATCCTTCATGGTCTTTTCTTCTTCATCTTGAGTTTCTTTTGGATTTTGGAGTTTGATCAAATCCAATTTCCTTTGATACATTCTTTTAATCCCCTCTTTTTCTTCTAATAGCTGCTGATTTAATGCCAGATGCTCTGTCTCTAATAAATTTTGTTTATATTTATTTATTTTTTCATTCAAATTTTGTTGTTGAATTCTTTGAAATTCCAAGAGATTTTCTTCGAATTCATCATTGACTGTTTTTTTTGCCAATGTTAATTTTCTTTGATATATCTCTTGAATTCCAATTTTTTCTGATTTCAATGGTGTCGAAATATCGTTAATTTCTTGTTTTATCTGCTGAAGCTCTTTTGAATTTTTTTCCATTTGTTTTTCTTTTCTCATTTTAAGTTTTCTAATCTCTTCAATTTTATAATTTTCAAGATTTATCTCATAAATGCCTTCTAATTCTTTTAAAATTTGTTCTTTTTTACTGGATAAATCTTCATTCGGCTTAGGTTTCTTTGCAATTTTTATATTTTTTTCGTTTATTTCTTTTGATTTATACATTTCTATCATTTCATTTGTAAATTTATCAAGATTATTTTTATTAGAAGCCATTAAATTCTCCTTATAACTATTCTTTTTGCTTTCAATCCCCTTTTTCAATTCGTCAATTTTCTTCATCAACTTCTCTTGATACTCCTTCTTCAATCTATCTTTCAATAAAGGCTCCTTTTTATCTTTTTCACCGATATCTCTTACCGTATTTTCTTTCTTTTCAATCAAAATCTCCATATCCCTCATCAATTTTTCTTCTAATTCCTTTTCAATCTCTCTTTCTTTTTCGATTAATTCTTCATTTTTTCCTTTGAATTCTTCTTCTTTATCGTTGATCAATTTCTTTATCTGATTTTGATACCATTTATCAATATCTTTATTTGAACAATCTGAGGGTAATTTCAATTTTCGGTTGTGTAAAGGAGAGTTTCGACCACTTTTATTGTGTAACAGCTTTGGGGTTCTATTCGATGATTTCAACAATGAACTATTCAAATCAAAAGACTCTTTATTATTCTGGCTTTCTTCTGCTAAAAAAGAATGGCTTTTTTTGGAATTATTTGAGCTAATATCAGAGATATTCATTAATTTATTGTTAATTTTACTCGGCAAATTAACTTCTTCTTCTTCTTTTTTGAAATTTTTTCCATTATTTTCATTTGATTTCTGAGACTTTAATGGAGCTAAACCTTGCAATTTTCCTGCAGTTTTCCTCATTTTTTTATCTTTTTCTGCTTTTTTCCTTTGGTTTATGTCTCTGGATTTAATTTCTTGAAATAAATCTCTATAAAAGTCATCCATTGGATGATTCCATGAAAATTCTTCAGTTTCGGAATTCCGAAAAAAAACATCACCTTCTTCGTTTTTGCAGGCCTCCCAGGGCTCTGGCACAGGGGCTTGAAGTCCTTCTAAAGCGATATATAGATATTCTTGATCTTGTTCTGGGTCCATACCAAGAGATTTCGCATATTCATAGAGTTCTTTTGTATGAGAGTTTTAATCTATAAGTGATGTTATTTATTCAATTAATATATACCTTCTTCTGTTGGCTGGTATTCTTCCTCATAGTCATATTCTTCTATTTGTCCTGAAGTTTGTTCTTGTTCTTCTTGGTCGTCCATTTAAAAAAGTGAACAGTTTGTTTCGTTTTAAATTAAATTATGTATAATTTTTTTTTTATGTTGGAAAAAAAAAATATTTTTTTTTTTTTTTTTTTTTATGATAAATAATTGAAAAATTAGCAATTATCGTTTTTTAGTTAATGGATTTCTAAAAAAAATGCAGGATTTTATCCAATTAAAAAAACAACTGATTTTCTTCATTAAAAAAAGAACATTTTCGTTTTTTTTTTTCAAAATTTTCGGGAATTTTTTTATTATGAATTTTTTTTAAAAACAATCTTAATTTTCCCAAAGTTCTTGCATCACCAAGCTGAGAATTAAATCAATGATGACCAATAACCCCACAGAGATGATTCCCATCAAGCTAGCAATCACAAAAGTTAACCCTTCCAAAAAGGGATACACGTTTTTCCCGTAAGCCAGATTAAAGCCGAGCAAGATCACTATATATGAGAAAAAAATAACAATGAAAATTTGTATCTGTTTATCATTATGAATTAAAAATTTCCGGTGTTTTTCCCAAATCAAATCAACAAGCAAAAACAGAAAATTGAATAAATGCATCCAATTTTCTACAAAAGCACTGATAATTATCTGATTTTCCAGTTTTTTGGGAACAAGCAAATCAGGGTAAAAGGTTTTCAGAGTCCAAAACCCGATAACTACAAAACAACTGATTGATAAGTTTGTCTTTAAATAGGTCAATAACATTGTGGGACATCGCTTTATTTGTAATTTAGGGTATCCGTTCACATAGAGCTTGATGTTGTAAAAAAGAACTGTGAAATAATAAATCACGATTGAAACTTGATTTAGACAAGTTAAATAAGCAAATTTTTGAAGTAATGTCCTATTGCCTATCGGTGTGGCGAGAAATTCTATGAGGAAATATGCATTCACCAATAATATCAGGAAATGGTACACCATTCGAGCCTCGATATAAGCAGGAATTTTTTTTAAAAAAGATCTCAAATTCATGGACTTTTGACAAAAATTATTCTTAAAAAATTTATTTATATTTTGCAATAAAGGTTTTTTTTTGCGATTTATATATACTATAAAATTGTTTAAATTTTATTAAAAAAAATGCAATAAAGTGATTTTTTTTTTTTTTTAATATATCAATCAATTTTATTTTCACCATGCTTTAATTTTATATGTTGCAGCATTGAGCCTTCAGAACTAAAATTTATTAAAAGAATTAAGGTTGTAGAATGAAAAAAAAAAGGAAAACCCATATGATTTAGAACATTGCACAACTGGGCATTTATAGTGTTTTTGAATTTCATTTGCAGATCGACGATTTCTTTTTCTTTTTTCTTCAGTGAGCATAGATGATGAATTGTCTGAAACTTTTTTCTTAAAAAAAATCAAATTTTCAAACGAAATTATTAAATTTTGTTAAATTGATCTAAATTTTCGTAATAAAAATACTTCTAAATTTTTGATTTTCAGCAATAGCTCGTTTTTTTCTGTAAAAAGTTCTTTCATCTAATTTAATGAAAAATTCTGATGTCAACACTTAATTTATGCTTTAATTAAAATAGAAAATATACTTGCGTTGTTAAAATGACATTAGCTATATATAAACGACATGATTCTTGATAATAATTGATATTTTCTTCCTTTGGTCCTTTAAATATTGAAAAAAAATTATAAATTTGAGGGGGTGTACTTTGAAAAGCAGTTTGATTTAAAGGGAGATTTTTGTTTATCAAAAGACTTTTCGATTCGTTTATTGAAGAAAACTCATTAGGATTCATTTTAAAATTAAAAGTTCCTTTAAAAATTAAAAGCTTTTTAAAAAATATTTAAGCAAATATGAATTTTAGATTTATAATTAAAATTAAAAAAAAATCTTTAAAAATGAAAAAAAAAAAAAGAATCACTTTTAAAAATAAAGTTTTTTTTATTTTTCAAGAGCTTGAAAATTATTCATTTTCGTTCCGGGGCCCTTAAGTGTAATTATGCATAACTTAATTTTGCATAATAATGGCAAGTGCCCATAGAAAAACCTTATGTTTAACAGTTTTCAATATTTCTATTGTTGGAAAATTTTGCACGTAAAGGACAAACAATCATTTAAATCCTATATTATACCTATTTTTTTTCTTCTCTTTGAAAACTACTACTTTTGAGTCGATCAGCAATGAATTGTTCATTGGAACTCTCATTTCTAAAGATAAACGGCCGTTTTTTTTCATGAGAAATAAAAAGATATAGGTGCTATTTTTGAAAGATATAACATATTTTAAGTTTTTTTCATTGAATTTTGGTTGATTTAATGCATGGAAAACTATAAAGAAAAAAGAACCTGCTTTCTGCTTCATTTCACTATTATTTTTTTTTTTATTTAAAATTTTTGTTCTTCTTTTGATCTTTTGATATAGTTAAATAAAAAAAAAAAAAAATTTGATGTCAAAACGAACACCAGCTGATTTTCTCAAGCAAGTTTTAGGAAGATATGTAAATGTTAAACTTTTCAACGGAATAGAATATGTGGGAATATTAGCCTGCTTAGATGGATATATGAATATCGTTCTTGAGCAATTGGAAGAATACGAAAACGGAGAGCTTAAAAATAAACATAGTGAAGCTTTTATAAGAGGAAATAACGGTAACTATTGTTTTGTTTTTTTTTAAAGAGAATGCATTTATTGATTTTTTAACAAAGTATTTTATATTAGCGCATTGCCGATGAAGAAAAGCAATGATTAATGAAATTTGTGGGAATTTTTCTTGTAAAATTAAAAAAAATTTTCTAATCAGAAAACTTGAACTTAAAATCAAAAATCCAAAGGAATTTTTTTTCTTTCTCAAAATTTGAATAAAAAAAATAATCTCAAAACTTTCCATAAATAAAATCGGAAATCCCAAAAACATTAAACCTTTCCAATGAACAAGGAGAACGGTGTAAAATCCTATTTTTTGAATAAAATCGAGGCTCTTGAGCAGCAAATCAATGATAAAACGCAAAACATTAAGCGTTTGGAAGCTCAGCGTAACGATCTAAACAATTCAGGTTAAAAAACTTATCGCATCATTTTTTTATAAAACAAATTTTGAAAAATTTAAATAGTTCGTCTTCTGAGAGAAGAAATCACAGCTTTACATGAATCTGGTTCTTATGTAGGAGAAGTTGTGAAACAAATGGGCAAAAACAAAGTTTTGGTAAAGATTAATCCTGAAGGAAAATATGTCGTAGGACTTGACAAATCGATCAAAATTGAAGATTGTGCCCCAAACACTCGTGTGGCTCTTAAGAGCGACTCTTATATTCTTCATAAGATTCTTCCCACTAAAGTGGATCCTTTGGTGAGCTTGATGAAAGTCGAAAAAGTGCCGGATTCCACTTATGATATGATCGGGGGGTTAGATCAACAAGTCAAAGAAGTCAAAGAAGTCATTGAACTGCCCATTAAACATCCTGAAATTTTTGAAGCATTGGGAATTTCACAACCGAAAGGTGTTTTATTATATGGACCGCCAGGAACTGGCAAAACGCTGTTGGCTCGAGCAGTTGCTCATCATACTGATTGTACTTTTATCAGAGTTTCAGGATCAGAGCTTGTGCAGAAATACATTGGAGAAGGGGCTCGAATGGTTCGAGAATTGTTTGTTATGGCCAGAGAACATTCTCCTTCCATTATATTTATGGATGAAATTGATTCCATTGGAGGACAAAGAGTTGAAGGAGAAAGAGGGGGGGATTCTGAAGTGCAAAGAACTATGTTGGAATTGTTGAATCAGGTTTTTCTTTCTTCTTCTTTGATTTGTTTTTATATTAAAATGAGTATTATTTTTAATTTAAGCTTGATGGATTTGAAACAACACAAAACATCAAAGTTATCATGGCTACGAATCGAATTGATATTTTGGATCAAGCTTTGCTTAGACCTGGAAGAATTGATAGAAAAATTGAGTTCCCGAATCCCACAGTTGAAGCTAGAATAGATATTCTGAAAATTCATTCACGAAAAATGAATCTCATGAGAGGCATAGATATGCGAAAACTCGCTGAAAAAATGTCAGGATCATCAGGAGCAGAAGTTAAAGTAACTTAAAAAAACAAAAAACAAAAAAGAGCAAATTTGATTTTACAATAAAAGGGCGTTTGCACTGAAGCAGGAATGTTTGCTTTGAGAGAGAGAAGAATTCATGTTACTCAAGAAGATTTCGAAATGGCAGTTGCGAAAGTGATGAAGAAGGATTTGGAAAAAAACATGGCAATCAGAAAGCTTTGGAAATAAAAAATTTATTTTTAATTTAATTCAACAAAAATTTAAAAAACCCAAAAACAAAACATTTTGATGCATGTAAAATTAAATAAATAAGAAACACGGTGTCTCCATTAGAAATTTCATATTAAAACTATAATATTAATTTTATTATAAATAAAAGAGTTCTACTTCTTTTTATTGAACTCTTGAACTTTCCTGATAGTTTTTTCTACAAATTTTTTCATTTCAGAAGCGCTAAAGTTTCTTATAACAAACAAAGGCAAATCAATTCTCATATCACATTCAGAATAAATTTTAACTAAGCATTTGGACTCTTTTTCCGTTGAAAGATCCTCAATCAAATGGCCACTTTTGATGATTAGGCATCTCATTACTTTGTCAAGAGTTGGAAAACAAGGAGTATCTATCGACCTAGATGCATCACACCAATAGTTTTTGCCATTATGTTCAACATTCTTGATCATTTTCAAATAGACAAAATCTCTTGGAGATGATAATATAGTTTTTCTATAAGAAAGGTATAATAATTTGATGTTGTCTGTTAAACTCTCAAGAATTTTGTTCTCATCACAATAAGTGTCTAAGACTTTTTGAGCTTCAAGATTATTGGCAGTTTCTATGTATTGTTTTGCAGTGCAAGGAGCGATAAATTCTGTTCTGAATTTACTGATGCGGTTGCTATTCTTTGAATTTTTATAGGATAATAGATGAATTTGTAATTTTAAATTTGAATTAGTCTCTTTATGAAGGCACTCATACCCATCATATGAATTTAAATTTTCTTTCATGACGTCATTGAACATTTGATTATAAAATTCAGGTTTGAAATACTCTCTGATCTCAATTTTTTTTTTGATGGGAGGAGATAGAGCAAATTTTTGCAATTTATTGGCTTTATAATGAGATGACCTGTGCAAGCTTTTGGATAAACTATTGTGTTTATTTGAGGGATTTAAATTTTTTTTGTTTCGATCAACAATTTTCTCATTGAAAAGATAGGGAATATTAATTATTTCTTCAGAGCAAATACTCAAGCTTTCTAAGTCTATCGGCTCTTGTTGGCATTGATTAAGAATCAATACATCTTTTTTACTTGCAAATTGAGTAGAATTTGTATCAGGAAACTTGTAGGCGTTGGGAATTGCTCGTTTTTTTATATCAAAAGGCAAATTTTTTTTGTGACTATTGGAAGAATGACATGAACCCATTTTGGACTTTTTGAGAAATACTTTTTTTAAAAAATTTTTATAATGATTGATTATTTATTTTTCATTTTACTTTTGGTATGTGAATTTCAAAAAAGAAAATCATGGTATGATCATTTCACCACAGTGATCAGAAAGCTTTGGAAATGAAATACTATTTAAATTTTTAATTCAACATAAAATTAATAAATTTAAAAAAACACAAAACAAAATATTATAAATTTTGGTTTATGATCACTGAAATAGATGATAACACACACATCATCTCCACTGAAAGAGAAGAGGAAGAATTCAGTGAATCAACTAACCATTCCTTTGAAAATATTGCGCAAGAGGAATCTTTAATACCTTTAGAACAAATTTCATTGGAAGTTTTAGATAAAAATGAACAAATTCCGAGCAAAGTGAGAATAATTTATGTAAATGATGATGTTTATGAAGGGGAAGTGAATTTCCAAGGTTTAAAAGAAGGATGGGGAATATACCTTTATAATAACAGTGAAAAATATGAAGGCTTTTGGCAAAATAACAAAATACATGGATATGGGAAATATTATTTCAAAGGTGGGGAAAATTATGAAGGGGATTGGTATGAAGGCAGGAAAGAGGGGGTTGGAATTTTAAAAATGAATAAAGGAGATCAATATCAGGGAGAGTTTTATAAGGATGATTTTGATGGAAAAGGAACATATTTTTATGTTAATGGAGAAAAATTTGAAGGAGAATGGAAAGATGGCAAGAAAAATGGGATGGGAACATTTTTTGGCAAGGAAAGGAAGATTATTGGAGAATGGATTGAGGATGAATTACAACATTTTTAATTTAAAAATAAAATCAAAAAAAGTGTAAAGGTGCTTTATTTGATTTTTTAAAATAATCTAATAAAATATTGATTCTTTATTTAATCATTCCAAAACTCAAAAAATTTGTGAAATGAACACTTAGTTACAAACTTTAAAAGTTTCATAATTTAACATAAAATATTATAATTTACTTTTTTTAGAAATTAAACAATTCTTTGACCTCTTTTTATTTAACTCTTTAACTTTTTTGATAGTTTTGTCGACAAATTTATTCATTTCAGAACAGCTAAAGTTTCTTACAACAAACAAAGACAAATCAATTCTCAAATCACATTCAGAATAATATTTTATTAAACATTTAGACTGTTTTTCTGTTGAAAGATCCTCAATCAAATGACCACTTTTTATGATATTGCATCTCAAATTTTTCTCAAGAATTGGAAATAAAGGAGTATCTATTGATTTAGACGCATCACACCAATATTTTTTGCCATCATGTTCAACACTCTTAATCATTTTCAAATAGACAAATTCTCTTGGAGATGATAAAAATGTTTTTCTATAAGAAAGGTAGTATAGTTTGATGTTTTCTTCTAAACTCTCTAGAATTTTGTTCTCATCACAATAAGTATCTATTTTTATTTGGACCTCAAGGTCATTGGCAATATCTAAGAATTGTTGGGCAGTGCAAGGAACGATAAATTCTGTTCGGAATTTGTCAATTCTCTTACCCTTTGAATTTTTATAGGATTGAAGATAAATTTGTAATTTTTTTTTTGAATTAGATTTTTTTTGAAGGCACTCATAACCATCATAGGAATTTAAATTTTCATTCATAATATCATTGAACATTTCGTTGTAAAATTCAGGTCTGAAATACTCTCTAACCTCAATTTTCTTTTCGATGGGTATTTGGGCAATTTTTTGAGATTTTTTGGTCCGATAATGAGATGATGATTTGTGTAAGATTTTTGATTTATTTTTAGGAGGTGATACTTTCTTCATTATATCAACGTTTTTATCATCGAAAAGATATGGAAGATTAATTCTTTCTTCAGAATAATAACTCATGCTTTCTGTACTAGAAAATTCTATTTCCTCTTGTTGAAGACATTTGTTAGAAAAGAGCACATCTTTTTTGCTTGCAATTTGAGTTGAATCCTTGTCAGGAAACTTATTGGTGTTAGGAACTTTTTTTTTGTTTTGAAAAAAATTTGAATCGCTTGTGCGATTTATGCATGACAATGACAGACATGAGCCCATTTTGGATTTTATTTGGAAAATGTATTTTTTAAACGGTTTGTGTAAAAATAACAATTTTTTTCAGAATTGTATAATTCATATTACTAGCTATTTGATTTTAAAAGGTTTTATAAATGAAATTACAGTGAATACAATTTTTATAGCAGAAATATTATTAATTATTACAAAATAATTAGAAGTCCAAAAATTTTTTATAAAAAATTAATCTAATGAATTTTGATTCAAAAGCTAAGGAAGTCATTTTTCTAAATAGAAACTCATTTTTAAGCAATGGATTATTTCTCTATTAACATAAAAAAAATTCCTAAGTATTATTATATCCTTTTAATTCGATGAATAAAACAATCACTTTTATTTTATAATTGAATTATAAACCTAAAAAATTCAGCATCAAAATGTTTTCCTTTTCTATGAAATAATTGGTCTGATTTATATGTTCCAAAAGAAGATAGAATTCAAATTGTTTACCACAAAATTCAAAGTTTTTTTTCTTTTTAACAACCCTAAATTTGCTATAACATCCGAACAACACTTCTTCCTCCTCGTCTGAATATTCTGACAGGTTTTCATCTATAGTAATGGCATTGTTGGGAATATATTCTAATCTAATTTCTATCAAGCTATTATGATTTGAAGCCATATAAAATTTTTCTTGGTTTTTGCTAGTGGATAGAAAAGATGGGATATAAACGATCTCTTTGTGTACATATGCATTGAACTCTTTCTCTGATTGACGCATTCCTCTGAAACAGCTTTTGTTTTTGACCGGTTTTTTTTTGGCCATTGTGAAAATAGCATTGTTCAGTTTTTTAATATATTCAGCTTCAATTTTTAAATCATCTGAGTCAGATGCTAACATTAAATTTATTTTTGTGCAAAACCAAGTGTCATGAAATGTATATCTCTTTATTATGTCGATGTCAGTTTCATCATCAGTTTTTTTCAAGTTTTTGAAGCTTTCAACAAAATTCACATAATTTTTTCCTTTCAATTTGAGGAGAAAAAATATAAAAAAATCTGATTATTGCATTTACCTTTTTTTTGGGCTGGAAAAAAATGAACTGTCTTATAGTCGTCTTCTATATCAACTAAACTTGATTTTTTAAAGGCCTTCAAATCAATTCCAACCCTTCTTGTGAAATCATCATCTACCATTTCCATTTTTATTTGTTTTTTAATTTTAATAAATTATTTGTTTTTGAAAAATATTTTTTTTTAGAAAAATAAAATGAATTTAGTTTATATTGGAATAATTAATTTTTTTAATTTTTTTTTAAAATTAAAAATTAAAAAAAATTTGAAGAAATTAAAAATGAAAGGATAAAATTTATTTGACTTCTTTTAAAAGTGATACAGATAGTTCGATTCACATTAATGAAAAAATAAACTGCCATTTTATATTATCAATCGAAGAAATAATCTTCTTTAATAATTCTAGAAGACATTATATTTTTTAGATTCTCTTTTTCAAAAATTATAACTTTTTTTATTTTTTTTTGATGCCTCAGAATAAGCCTTATTCAGTATTTTTGAAACAGTTTCTAAAAATATGAGTTAACCTCAACTAAATATAAATTTGCTTCTTACTTGGATCATATTTGCCCAACATCCCCACAAAATCCTCAAAAATTCTTTGCTCATCATTTCCTTCATTCATACTTTCAGTTGGTTTGAAATTCTTATTATTTTTGCCAGATTGAGGTCTTCCCTTTGTTTTTGATGATCCTTCCTTTAATAATAATAAAAAAAAAATCAAGCTTTAATAAAATTTGTTTGAACTTCATTTAGTTTGATCGAGAAAAAGTTTTCGTCGTTTACTGGAGAAATTTTATTTTCTCCTTCGTTGCTACTTCCTCCTAAATCTTGATCCTCATAAATCATCATTAGTGCCCCTCCACTATAATAAAAACGTTGCAATTTTAAATATAGCATTGTTATAATTTACGAACATTTCAGGATCCTTGTATTTGTAAAAGTTTAAAGTCATATTTTTTGCAAAATAAACAAACTGAATGTTTTCAAATTTTTATTTTATTAATATTATTTTCTTTTGTTTGATTTATTTTTTTTAAAGGAATTTTAGTTCCATTATATTTATGACTTCTTTTATATCTCGATTGCATTTCAGACACAAGTTGAAATTTTTGATTGCATAGCATAATGAACAAAAACAATAATGCTCGCAAGGCAAACAAATTAGATCAGCTCGTTTTGAGCAATTTAAACAATGAGGTTTTTCTACTTCCTTCACATCTATTACCTTAAATTCAAGATTTACGATGCTAAACTGAGTTCCTTTCTTTAATAAATAACAAGTTTTTGGAGCTAACTTTATTTTAACTCTAAAAAAAATATTTCCCACAAATATTTCATTATTATGGTAATTAAAAAAAAAAATACTGTCCACGACATTCTGCCATAATTAAAAATTCTTCATTTCTATAAATTATTACATGTTTTTTGCTTAGTTCTTTATCATTAAAACTGAGAAATTGGCCATCAGAAACTTTTTTATCATCAAACCCGATGCAAAACTTCTGATTATCTTTGAGATTGATTTTGGCAATATTTTTGTTTCCACTTTTTTCCATTTCGTCATCATCATAATATAATTCTATTTCATTGAAACTCATTAAATTTATCACAAAATTGCGAATTCCAATTTTCAAAATCATTTGATCATTCAAAATCACACTTTTCTTTTTTGGAACAATTATAAAGGTCCCATTTCTACTTCCTTCATCAAGCAGATAGTAGGATTCATCAAAATAATTAATGCTGCAATGAGATGTACTTATTTGTAAATTCTCATCCTGCAAGACACATAGTTTAACATCAGATTTCTCAATTGAAGAAGGAATTTTGGGATTTCTTCCAAAAAAAATTCGTTTTTCAGTATATGTAAATTTATTTTCTTGATTTTCAAGCTTTAAAATTTTATTATTTGGATTGCTATTTTCACTAGATGACTCCATTGATAATTGTTCTTAATAACTTTCTGATTTTTTTTTATTTATTTTATTTTTTATTAAAAATGAAAATTCTGTACATTTACATTTCATGAAATTTTGATAATTTGATGATCTTTTAATAGTTTTTTCACTTCTTCGGCAGAAATTATACTAAATATATGATAACTGGACTAAATTTTTTGATTAAGTCACTAAGTTCAAGTTCTTTAAGAAAAATTGTTTTTTTTTTTTTTTTAACTTATAATAAAACAATAGCGCAAAAACATAAATAATTCAAAACAAATTAATTATTATTTCCTCGATAACATGAATCCTCACAAACTATCAATTGAAAAATCAATGGAATATATCTCATATTTTCATTTCCAATTATTTGAACAAGTTCGTTATTGCTCTTATCCTCATCATTCAAATTACTATCCTTTAAAATTATTTAACATTTTTACCCATAATATGGACAATATCAAAAAAAACCTGTAAGTATTGATAAGTTTTTATAAACAAATTTTCGCCAAGTTGATTCTCAAGATAAAATCTTAAGGTTTCTATTCTACAGGAAATAGAGTCCTGATTAGAAATGCCAGGAATCACATTTCCTTCCAAAGTTAGAAAACTTATAAAAAACTGTATAAAATATAGAATATATTTTTATAAAAAACTTTGCGAAAACTCGTTTGTCTTCCTCTTCATAGAAATTTTCTTCTTCTATTTCTTTGCATTCTTTCAAATTTTCTTTCTTTTGTTTTGAATTTCCATTATTTTTAACAAATTCCTTTGTGGATAGTATTAAATTTTTTAATTTTTCTTCACGTTCTAACAAAAAAATAAATTTTAGGATTTTGAATATTTTTTTACCATCTATCTCTTCTTTCTTTGATTTATTATGAATTGGAGGCTTAATAAGCATTTTTTGTGAAGATTTAGGGTTTTCTGAATTAATCTTCCTTTCTTCGCTCACTTTTTCTTTTTTTTCTTTGTTCAAAATAACATTCTCCTTTTTTTGAAAGTAATTTTCTCTATTTTTTTCTGCAATAACAGATTTTTCAGCCGGTTTTCCTTCATCAAGTAAGCCATCTAATTCTTTTGAGCTTTTTGGTCTTTCCCTAGACCCTTCTCTATTAACTGTTTGCATAATATTCAAGTTTTTTTCGATCAAAACTTTCTCTTCAATGTTTTTTTTTTCTTCATTTTTGGTGAGCTCATTAATGTTATTTGAAGAATCACCAGATCCATTGTTTGAAGAAATCGATGTGCTAACATTTGAACCTTTTTTCAAAATTGTATGGCTCATCTCTCCTCTATTATTCAAAGTATTTGCAACAAGTTTTGGTATTCTTGAAGCCAGAAAATCTTTCTCTAATATTTTTTTTATAGATGGTCGTTTTTCAGGTTCCTTTGTTAACATTTCTCCAATCAAATCTCTTAATTCTTGTGAGTACATCTTTGGAATTTCAGGATAAGTTCCCCTCAAAATTTTAAAAACAAGTGCTTTCATTGATGTGGCATCAAAGGCATGCTTTAAAGTTATAACTTCATATAGAATGCATCCCAGAGACCAAATATCAGATTTTTGATTATATGGTTTCTCTTGACATATTTCAGGGGAAAGATAATAAGGGGTTCCTATTGCTGTTTGTGCATAATCATAGGTGCTTTGGAGAACTCTTGCAATACCGAAATCTCCAATTTTGATTTCTCCTTTGGAGGTGAGAAAGATATTTTGGGTTTTTAGATCACGATGCAGTATTTTTCGATCATGAACATATTTCAAAGCCAAAGAGATTTGGACGAACCAATCAAGTATTTGAGACTCTCTGAATGAAATAATGTTTATATATTTATTGTTGAAGAAATATACGAAAATCCTTTGCCTGTTTTTTTCTGCTTAGCTATTTTAGAGTACATATCACCTCCATCAGCATAATCCATAACAATACATAGATAACGACTTTTTATTAGATTATAGGCTAGTTTATTTAAAAATTATAAGAACTTTTTGTCCATAAAAGATTCTCGATAGGTGATAATAAAAGGATGTCTTAAAGCTTTAAGAAAAGTTACTTCATTTAAAGCTTCTTCTCTTTGTTTTCTATCCATTTTTAACACATCGATAATCTAGGTTTTAAATTTAAAGTAACAATATTGAGAACTGGTTACTTTCATTATATAATAGTTTCCATCTAAAACTGATTGTACTAAGACCGCATATCCGAAACTTCCCTTTCCTACGATTTCAATTTTCTTATAATTATTCATTTTAGAACCAAAATCGTTTAAATTTAAAAAAAATATTTTTTTAAACTAATTTGATTAAATTTGCTTATTTTTCAACGAATATTTATTTAAATTACAATGATTCTTATATTTATTTTGATAATTAATAATTGCAGTATTCCCTTTATTCCTCATTCAACCATTCATTTTCAAGAATCTAATTAATACTCATAAATCAAATGGAATAAAAATATAAATAAACCTCAGATGCGGTTAATCTTTCACTAGCTTTATTTTTTAAGATGCTTTGAATTAAATTTTGAGCTAAAAGACTGACATGTTCAGGAAAAATGAAACTTCCTTTTGATATTTTCCTAAACAATTCATTATCATTAGCAGCTTTAAAAGGAAATTTGCCACAAATCATCACATAAAGCAACACTCCTAAAGCCCAAACATCAATACATTGTCCAGAATAATTTCTAGAGATTATTTCAGGTGCCATATAAGAAGGGGTTCCACAGAAGATATTCAGTTTTTTGTAGGAAGGTATAATTATGCTGAAGCCAAAATCTATGATTTTAACATTAAGGTTTTTATCCATCAAAATGTTTTCAAGTTTTATGTCTCTATGAACAATGTCTTTCGAATGGCAATAATTAATGCCTTTTACAATTTGTTTAAAAAGACGTTTGGCGTCAGACTCTTCTAATTTTCTATTGGGTTTGGATTTGATATAGGATTGCAAAGATAATTCACCAACAAACTCCATAACAAGATGAATTTTCCTACAATCTTCGAAAGCATATTGCAAATTAATGATATTTTCATGACACATTTTCCGAAGAATGATTATTTCTCTTCTCACATTATTCATTTTCTGTGAATCACCCAATTTATATTTCTCATAAGTTTTGAGGGCGAAAATTTCTTTTGTTTTTAAATCACTCACAAGCTTTACCACAGCAAATGAACCATGACCTAATGTTTTTAATATTTGAAAACCTTCTGATGAGATTTGATCAAACAATGAACTAAAAGGAATATTCCACAAATTCAAAGAACTTCCTAATGTTTTTGATGATTTTGGCTTTTGACTTTCTGTTAAAGGTCGAATGATTTCTCTAAAACTGCATTTGTTATCAACAGGGACGAAAGGAGACTTTTTGATTTCATTCAATTCTTCCTTCGATTTAGCCATTCTTAGCAGATTAATATTCCCCATTTTATTTCTCTCTTCGGATGTTTTCTGGTAAATGTTAAGCAATCTTTGAACAGGATCTCTCCTATTATCGTTTGCAATAGGAGATTTGCATTTTTCTTTGAAAGATTTGCGAGAAGTCAGTTGAGCTGAAGAGGGATGTGATGTGAAGGTGTTTCTTTTGGATAGGTATGTGTGTGTTGAATGCTCATCAATATCAATAATATTCGGTTTGAGCGAACAGTTAGAACTTTCTTGGGGTAATTGTTTGCAAAAAGATGATTGACCAGAAACACGTAAATTAGAGCTTTAAAAAATTTAAAAATCAGCAATTTTGCTTTTAATTAAGTACTCATTATTATCTCTTCGTTTCTTTTGAGTTTGTGGTCTTTTCTTTGGGGATTTTTTGCTCTGAATTGGAAGTGGAAGTTTAGGACGTAGCCGTTGGATTATTTCTTTACGTGCCATGAGTTGTTGACTAGGCTTCACAACTTTAAATGAATTTTACGGAAGTTGCCTTTATAATTTAGAACCTATCGGAATTTGCTTGGTTTTAGTAGTGTTCAAAGCATTTGATTTATTCATAATATAAGGTCTTTTTTTCTGGATTTTGTTAGTTAGAAGTGTTAGTTTTATTATATTTTTTAAAAAATTGTCCTTTATAAGAGTTACAAAGAAATCAAAGTTTATTAAAAAATTTAAAAATTATATATAACTATCTATATATGACTGTGTTTATATTTTTTTTCGTCTTCAATTTTTCTCACACTAACACTACTAAAGATATCTTTTTTCTCATTATGGTGGACTTTAAGATCATTGAATTTGCTTATCAGTTTATTTAAATTGAATTCATTATTTCCTTCATTAATTTTTTTTTCATCTATTGAGTTTCTATGATATTTCCCACAATTGTTCACTTCTAATAAACTTCTTTTCAAAACATTTTCGTTATTAGCAGCAGCGCTGCCATTATCTAAAGCAGCCACAAAGCTTCCTCCTTTTAAAAGATTGAAGATTCTTTCATCTCTCATCGGCATATTATTATAATTTTTATTGACATTCAAAATATTCTCATTCTTAGAAAAATGTGTGCTTTTTAATATTTGTTTTTGTTTTGCTTTAAATTTTTCCTTAAAAGCCTTGAAACAAATCATTACAACAGTGACATTGTCTAAGGATCTGCTATTAATAGCAGTTCTTAAAATATTTTCAACCACCAATCCACATTGTTGATGAATGTTGTGTGCATTGCTATCTTCTAAACTATCCCAACCAGCTTTCACTATTTCTTTATTCGTTAATTTATCATAAACACCATCACTTGCTAAAACAATAAACTCTTGATCATCCATTAATTTAAACACTCGTATTTCAGGCTCAGATATTACAACTTTACAATTACCACCAAAACAACTTAATTTAGCTTCTATATCTCCAAAGGTTCTTGAAACTGAAAGTCTTCCAGGAAAAACTCTAAAGGGACCAACACATAATTGTTGATTTTTGCAAGAAAGATCACCATTATTAACTGTTTTCATGCCCTGAGATCTATGAAAATTATCAAAATGAATGTTTTTATATGAAAAAAATGGAAAATTACTGGTAAATTTTTCCACCAGCCTCCAGAATTCTAGGCTTTTCAAGATCATCTAAAGGTTTGTGGTCTCTAGATAAGGCAGCCACCTTCAGGCCACTGTGACTGCTTATGATTGCACGGCTATCTCCTACATTCGCGACATAACAGATATCCCCAACTATGAGCGCAACAATACAACATGAACCTGAACGTTCTATATTGGCATCGGATTTGTTCATTTCATTAAGTTTTAAACAATTTTCAATGAAAAGTCTCTCAGCCTTATGAAACCCATTTTTTAATGCTTCTATTGGTTTCCAAGGAAAATTTTCATCTTTGATAACCTTTATTGTTTAACATTAACAAAATATATGAAATATTATAAATACATATTGATGAAGGTTATCACGCAAAAAATCAGCACATGCAACCCCTCCATGGCCATCATAAACACCAAAAAATGAACATTTGGGCCAGTCATCTTTGTTTCTTCCTGCTGGATTCGGGTTTGTTATATTCAAAATGATCGAGACTCGATCTTCATTATAATTTCTGACAAGGCCTTGATTGGTGTTGGCTGCATAAGCTTTTACTATCCCATTTCTTTTATAAGAGCATTTAGTGGCCTCATGGTTTGGCAATGGGTTATTTTTGCCCAGAATATGACTAGGAGAATTTAAATGATGTGGATTATTCACATTTTGGTTGTTATTTTTAACAGTTAAAGGACCATTAGTGCTTGCAGTAAATGACATTCGAGTGTTGTTGTTTGTTGCTGATTGAGGAAAACAATTTGAAATTGGTTTGATTAGATCGGTGTCTATTTGAAGATTTTTTAATTGAAGTTTATTGGAGATAAAAGGTTTGAGATCTTCAAATTTTGCTGGAATTTTACCATTTTGATTATTTTGAGAAAGCTTAGCTCGCAAAGACATTTTTATATTTATTTTTTAAAAAGGCTAACAGCGTATTTTTTTTAATAATTAGCTTCAAATTTAAAAAATTTCGAATTAAAATGAAGTGTTCTTTTTAATTAAAATATGATTCAAAAATAGGTTTCAGTTGAAAGAAACGAAAAATTAAAAACTCATTCTATTTTTTTTGATAGAAATTTTTTTTTTTTATTATTTATCAATATCCTGAAGAAATCTTCTTCATTATTAGCCTGCTTGAACGTTCTGAATTATCCCATTCATGCAAACTGAAATTTAGCTCACATAGCTGACAATTGGAATTTAACCAAAATTGTTGTTTGGAGAAAAGAGAAGGCTGATAAATGATGGAATATTTTCTTGATAGGAAGACAATTTCAAGCTTTTTAAATTTTTTTAATCATATTCAGAAAACGAACAAAAAAAGATTTTGATGGATTTACTGGAGAGAAAAAAAAGAGATTGATGAATAAAATACTAAAAAAAACAAAAAAATTGGCCGAATGTGAATTTTTATCCAAATTATAAATGCATCAGTTTTTAAGAAGAGTTGTTTTGATTAAAATTCAGAATTTTTTTTTTTATTTACTTAAAATATAATGAGAAAACATTTATTTTACCAATCAAACTAATTTTTTTTTTTATATTTAATTTTTTTGTTTCATAAAGAAAATTTAATTGTAACTATTTTTCGAATCCATCCTGCAAATATTATTGAATTTCATTTCTTTTCCATCATAAGTCAATTTAATTTTGGGTAGCTTGATTTTATTTTGGTTATAATTTTCCAATCTAAAGTTTTTTTCTCGAACTTCACTCAGAATTTTTCTAGATTCTTGAAAAAGTCCATCAATGAGCAAATTATATTCATTCATAATTTCGCTTTGTATCAGGTCGTTTTTCTTATAATTTTCAACAACCTCATAAATTTCAGCTTGAATTTGATCTAAATTTTCATACATCCCTTTAATTAATTTCTTTTTTATTAGTTTTAATGTTAAAGGAGATTTAATTTTGATCACAAAATTGAATTCCGCATTTTCATTGATTTGAGTATTATCAATTTCTTCGTTCAAAAATCGTTTTTCAATGTTTTCGGTCATTTTTTCACTCATTAAAATTGTTAAAATACATCGAGCTAATGATTTCCATGTAATTTCATTATCATTTGATTGTTTGGTAAGACAAGAAATTAAAGCATCTTTAGGATCAAGTTTGCTTTTTTCTAACGCAATTCTCTTCCTTTTGTTAATTGACAAATAATTTAGATTAAGAATGTTCTTGTTTTTCAATAGCTCTTCATTTTTTCTATTGGAAACGTCCTCAAGCCAATAGGGATTCATAACGAATAGATTTGAAAAAAACATCTCATTCGTATTCGTCGTTTGTTTTGAAGTCAAAGGAAAATAATGGAAATAAAAGGTCCTATACAATCTAATCCAAAAACCCTATCATTAAAGTTTAATAAAAAATATACAAAATTTTCTATAAAAATATACTCTTATTTTCGGTGAAATAAAGGAGATTCCTGAGGTCATTTGTTCCCATATTAAGGAAGCTATCTGATAATTGTTGTACAAACTGAGAGTCGTTTGAAGTTCTATGACAAATTTATCCCCTTCTGTTTCGACATATTTCACAAGAGCTAAAAGCATCCCTTCAAAAACACTTAAACTGAACTGTTTACGAGCTCTATATTTTTCTAATTTCTTCAAAGCGTAGGCCAGAAACTCCCAAGAATGAAACAATTTGAATTTTTCTATGAATTTTAATTTAAAAGCGAAATATTTCACGAATGCATGAGCTTTCAAGAATCTGAGCTTTTGTTTGATTTTATTAATTTTTGCAAAAATTTTAACTTTTGAAAAATGTAGGCCATCAATGTTTTTAACTGATTTTTCATTTAATTTATTGTTTTCTAAAAACATGCCTAAATTTTTCAACACACTTTTTAAAACCTGATAATTTTCAGAAGGATTGGCTATTTCTTCTTCTAAACTTCTATAAACTTCATGAAGAACATCTGCTACACATTTAGGGTTATTTGATTGCAGAATGGCCCTGATCAATTCAGCTTTATATAAAGCATCACTGAATTCATTCTTCTGATTATCATTTTCTTGCAATAATTTCAAGAGAAAATTCACAGTTCCCAAGCTTACAAAATGCTGATCTTCATTCTTTTCATCTTTCATTTCAGCAATGCCATGAATAATGCTCCTATTCACAAGATATTCATCATATTTAGCAAAATTATTGGGTTTTAAAGAACCATCATTCTCAAGACAGTTTTTCTTTAGGATATTTGTTAACATATCTAAACTTCTCCAACCAGTTCCAGCAGAACTTAACGCCAAAAGACAACGTATCATCAAAAGTTTTATATTGATATCACTATCCTTTAACTCTAGTAAAGAGCATAAAGTGTTCACTGTTGTGAGATTTGGAAATTTTCTCGTACTTCACTGCAATATCATGGAAAAATTCATTTTCTGAATCAATTTTTATCCATAGAACGGGGTTTCTAGCTGAATTGTTAAACGTAAAAATGGACATTTTTTTCTTAGATTCATATAAACTTGAGGTCGCATTATATCCGTAATCCATAATGGAGGTTCCTCCGCCTATTTCTTCATCGTTATCTCCAATTTTTTTATTGACAGTCTTCCTAAACTGTGCTCTGCAATTTATCATAGCCTTTGACTCAGGTTTTTTCTCTAGATTTATTTGATGAGACTCCTCTTTATAATCAATTTCGTTTGTCTCACAAACTATTATGTGTAGTTTACCGTAAAAATACCTCCAACTCTTCGAAAGGTCAGGAACCCCTAATTTATGTTCTTTTTCTAACATTGAAAGCTCTTCACAAGGCTTGCCAAATTTTTTCTCCTCTAAAAGAATTCTAGATTTTTGTCTTGTTTTGAAGTAATTTTCTTGCAAAGGAGTTTGATTGAATGTGAAGTAGATTTTTTTCTCTTTACGGGAATAATTATAAGAAACCTCAAGACTCGGGATTCCAGTGCTTTTGACGAATTGTTTAACAAAATATTTGAGTTTTTTAATCCCGAAATTTATTTTGACAGTTTTCAAGAAATAATCTGTATTGACGATTTGTTTGGAAAACAGCGTCTTTGCGATCTGCTTCTTGCAATTCGCTATGGAAGTGATCATGTGAAAAACCAACCTGCTCTTTAGTCTCACAATCTCATCGAACTCATGATCTGAAAGTCTTCTAGTCTGATTTTCGCAAGAAATTGGGAAAATTTCTTTGCCTTCTTTCACTATTTTATTAAAACTTTCAAAAACTTCAGCTAGATAAATTTTTTGCTCATTCTCATTGGCACCTCGAAATTGATCAGCAAGAAACCCATTGAAACCGTAAAGAATCCATTTGTCCTGTAATTCGCTTTGAACTTTAATCTCATTGACCATACTCCAGCAAACGGTTTGGAAAATTGCTCTTTTATTCCTTAGATAGGTTTCCCTGGATTTTGGATCAATTATATACTCTTCATCACAAAAACACATGCCGGAATAACTCAGAGGAGGTTCACTTTCGGAAATATGACATGTGAGATTAGGCAGATACACCAATTTGTAAAAGGAATTGCTAAAAAAATTTGATTTAGAGAAAGTTTCAACAAAAATTAGCATCTCTTCATAAATTTTCATCGTTTCTGAAAGAGAATCTTTTGCAATATTTTTGGAAGAAAAGATGTAAAAATCTGATTCCTTGCTTATAAATGTGAAAATCCCGACACATAGCCCAATTTTTTCAAGTTGCATTTTTCTGTCGATATGATAGACATAGGCTTTTTTTTTATGATCCTCCTGATCGATAATTTCGGTCAATTTCCCAGAACAAAGGGCCAAGAATTTATTTGGAACTATGATAGTGAACGATGAAATGTTTATCTCCTCGATGAAGTTCTCCGCGAAACAAGGAACCCAAAATTTACTAGATTTATGGAAATTTTGAGAATATAAATATTCCTCTAATTGTCCATTTCTTAGGTTTTTAAGGAAAATTAACCCAGAAAGTGGTTTAATAAGCTTGTATTGAATGACAAGATTGAAAGTAATTTCTTCAGGGGGACTTTCTTCTGAGGGAGTCATCTGCAAATTGATAAAGATTTTGTCAGGCAGCCCGTTTCTTTGGGTCTCTAATTTATTAGTATATGAGATGTAAAAATCAAGGGACAGGGGTTCTGGGAGAAGCTTTGAGAGGAAATTTGCTTGTTGTTCAGGAGATTGGTAATTAAAATTAATGAATTTGACAAAAGGAGAGTTAGCAATAGAAACTCGTTCTATATTCAATTGCATAGCCATCAATTCAATTGTAAGAGTTGTAAGATTATTTATAGGCAACTTAATGAGGAAATCCACTTGACCTTGAACACTTTCCTTGAGAAAATCCACTTCTAGATTAATATTTTCCTCTATAATTTTCAAAGAATTCATCATTTTTTTTTGTTAAACTATTGAGAAAATGTAATTTTATTTATTTTTTTAATTTTTTTTTTTTAAAAATTCCCTTCAAAAATTTAAAAATGGATCATTCTAAACCCTTCCTAAAAATAAAATTAGAAGATGAAATCCCCAAATCGAGGAGAATCGTCAAGGAAACCTTCACAGCGATAAAATCTCGTTCGCCTGACGGTCTTCCGAAGTTGAACGAATACATAATAATAAAGACAATAGGCAAAGGAGCCTATGCAAAAGTGAAATTAGCCATAAATGAGAAGACTTCTGAGAAATTCGCAGTCAAAATTTTCCACAAGAGCATTTTAAAACATCAAAACCGATATACGCAAAATTCTGCTGGAGTAGCTAATTTTGTAAATGCTTTACAAGATGTTTTTAAAGAAATCGCTATAATGAAGAAATTATCACACCCCAATATCATCAGATTATATGAAGTGATTGATGATGAAAAAGGTGACAAATTATATATGATATTGGATTTAGCACCAAATGGAGAGCTTTTAATATGGGATGAAGAGATCAATGGGTTTCGAGTTTCTCCTAACATATCTAAAATATCCTCTGTAATGAGCAAAACTGATCAGAATTTTATTGATGAAAATGCCATTAGGAAAATTATGAGAGATTGTATCAAAGGATTGAATTATTTGCATGAGAATGGGATTATTCATTGCGATCTCAAGCCACAGAATATATTACTAGATGAAGAAATGAACACTAAAATCAGTGATTTCGGGGTTAGCAATGTAGTAGAAAGCAATGATATTTTGGTGCAAACGGTAGGAACTTATCATTTTCTATCACCAGAAAGCTTAGTTTCCAAGAAAAATAAGAAGCGAATCGAAGGGTATTCAGGAAAAGCTGCTGATGTATGGGCCTTGGGAATAACCTTTTATGCTATGATGTTTTTGAAATTGCCTTTCTATCACACAAATGTCCTGAAATTAATGGAAATGATCGAAAAAGATAAAATCAAATTCCCTAAAAAAATTAGACAAATTGGTCCAAAGCTCAAAAGTTTCTTTAAAAAAATCCTCGATAAAAACCCTAAAACACGAATAACAATGGAGGAACTCAAAACCCACCCTTGGATTAATGAAGGCTTTTCTGTGTCTTTGGCAGAGGAAATCGAACTTCAGAAGAAAGGGGATAAAATTACAAAAGTGGAAGTTTCACAAGATGAAGTATCAAATGCTTTATTGCCAAAATATGATGTTGTTTTTTTGAAAGCAGTGAAGATTCTAAAAGAAAAATGGAAGAATGAAGGATGTTTCAAAGAATCTGGAATAGACTGCAAACAGAATCCGAAAACTTCTCCCAGTTTTAAGACAATGTCTCAGAAAAATATGATGTCGTTTCCTTCATTAAATTTGTTGAAAAAAAACAATGTGAATAATTTAAGCCAAGAAGATGAAGAAGAAGAAGAAGAAATAAAAAAAAACGATTTTGATGATAAAAATAATATGAAACATTAAAAAAAACATTTGTTTTTTATTTGATATTAAAATATTGTGTTCTGACTGATTTTATTAACTATATTTTTGATAATGTTCTCGTCAAAAGGTCTTACTATAATATCATTTATGCCTTTTTCATCTCGCGGAAAGTGATCTTCTTCTTTGCTGCCCACTATTCCGAATATACTCGAACTAACTGAAATCGTCAATTTCTCAATCCCTCGAATATTTTTCATCAATTCAAATCCATTAATCGTTTTCCCAACCAAATCGATGAAAATAGCATCAAAATTGTACCCATTTTCTAAAAAATTACGAAAAATATCTAAAGAATTTGTAAAGCTTTGACCATAATGGATTTGGATCATTGGGTGATATTGCAGTTTTTGAAAAACCTGCAAACTGATGATATTATCATCGTTTACCAATATGGAGAATTTGAAATGTTTTTTTATTTTCTTCATGCGTAAGAGACCCATACTTTGGGCCCTGCCTCCCTCCGAATTCCATCCTGAAAGACGTGTTTCTATTCGCAGTTTTATACCATTTGGCAAATTAACCTTGAGAGTGGTTTGCAAATAAGGCAGAATCAGAAGTTCAATTTCCTCATTTGTTAGTTCTATTCCATTTTTATTTAAATGATCTTCAAAACCCAAATTTTTTTGAAAGGACACATTGTTGGAATTCTTTGTTTTTGCAATAATGGTAGTCGCTCGTTCTTTTTTTTTTTTTGAAATGTTCCATTCCTAAAAAACTTTATATTTTAATAAAAAATGAATATAATTTAATAAACCTTCTTAAAGAAAAATATTTCTTCTGTTGAATTGTGGAAAATAAAGAAGAAAAAAAAGGTTTGGTTTCTTCAGATAAAACTAGTTTTGGCTTAAAATTTTGGAGGCGGTTTAATAAATTGTTTTGTATCACATCTATAGGACATTTTTTCAAAACGTAATCTCTGTATCCCTCATAATCAAAATTGCGTAGTTCATCAATTGAAGAAAATGAATTAAATTTCAAAGTTTCCTTTAATTTTTCAGATTCATTGGAGATTGGGCCTTTATGATTAGAATCTATTTGAGTAATATCTGCTTCACTTTTGAATATATTTCCAATTTTTTTCTGTTGATTGATAGTTTGTTGCTTCAATAAAATCAATATATCTTTCATGAACAATTTCTTTAAAATTTTGGCTTTCTCCTCTTTTAACTCACAAAGCTTAGAGTTCAAAAGATAAGGAAAGGTTGATATTTCTTTGAACTTTTCACCAGCCTGATTTGTGCTGAAATGGCTCTTGCGATGATCCAAATTTGTGAGATTTAGCTCATTTTCTAAATATTCTGATTTCTTTTCTTCAGATGGAATTTCCATTTTAATGATCGAAATGGTTTTGGATAATTTGGAATCTCTTCTTTTGATGCTTTTGCGGGGATTTTGAGGTGGTTGTTCATCATTTGTGTTTGCATTTGTATTCGAATTCTTTTTTTTTAATAGTTGTTGAGGCTCTTCTTTAACTTCATTTAATAAATTTTCCTCAATTTTTTTAATTTCAGCATTAATATTTGTATTACTGTTTTCTTTTTTGATTTCTGTTGAGTTGTTTTTTATGATTTGATGAGAATTGTAATTACTGAATATTTGATGTATGTTCTTCTCGTTTTTCTTCTGTTTAGGCTTCCAAACAAAATGGTTCCTTTTTAGTTGATTTCTTGTGAATGAGAGATTCAATAATTTGTGATTAAAGGAATTTCTTGAAGGGGAATAATTATTGCTTATATTAGAACAATTATTATCATCCGAACGATTTGAGCCTCCTATTAATGTGTCTAATTGGTTGACAATGCTGAAAGGAAACTCAAAAGAAATCATGAATCTATTTGGGTCCTGATCATTAATATATGTCTTGGCGTTTAAAATATCTAACATTGTTTTGAATAAAAGAAACTCTTGCTTATTTTCTTTGCGGTTTATCGGGTGTAAAAGCAATGGTTTCAATTTAGTGATATCACTGAATATTGGCTGATTTAGCAGCAGTTGCATCAATTGGATTTGCTTCTGATGCCTCGGCATTTCAAAATCAAACAAAAGAATATATTTCCCATCCTCATGATTGTTATTAACAATTTCTTTCAATTTTCCATGGATTTTAAACTTTGAATGTTTTGGAAAATCTGTATATATGAAAATAATCTTCAAAAAAATGAAAATCTCAGTTTTAAATCGAAAATAATCCCCATTCACATAATCAGGAAAAGAATCCTCGAAACTCAAATTGATTTCCCATAGTTTTTCAACGTTTTTTAACAAAATTACTTCTAATAAATAAATTAATGTATTTTGCAAATGAAATTTATTTTGTGATTTTATTGGATTTCCTAAATAGAAACTCACCGTTTCTTTCTTCCTGCTAACCTTATTAATAAGCAAATTGATCATATAGATTCCATTGGCTAAATTCTTTAAATCCCCATCCTTTATAAGTATAGACCCTTGCGAATTACCTTGAAGATTATTCCATTTAACATAATCATTCTCCAAACATCCCAGGATTTCCATTAAATTCTCACGAATATCTTCATAAGAAGAGAAAGTTTTCAAAAGAATATTCTTTTCATTTAAAATATCTTTGAACTCTAATAAAAAACATGGTTTAGAACCCCATAACATCGGTTTGATATTCCCATTGAAAAGCATTTCTAACGCCAAATCACTCCCTTCCATTAATTTTGATGTTTTGCCATAACCATTTATTTCAATATTCATGATTTCTTTTTCATTTTTTCTTGAAATATATTTATTATTTAACTCATGTGAAATATTTTCCTCAGAGAACTCTTCAAATAATGAAGCACTTCCCATCAATTGTTCGAGTAAAGTAGCCTCAGCTTCTGTATATCTCAATTTCAAATCGTCTCTTCCAGAATATTTTCGAGGAAGAACCAATTCTAAACTGAAAGCCGAAGTGGTGAATTCTTTGGATTTAATCAATTGTTCCTCAAAATTTTCTTGGGTTGAAGGTTTCAATAATTTGAGGAAATTTGAGTTTGATAGGTTATTTTTTGTAGGCAATTTGTTAACAGGATACTGAAAATCTGAATCAGAATCCACAAAATTTGAAAATTCAAAGATCGATTGAATTGTTGTAAAGAAACATAAAGATATTATACCCCTTTCTTTGTTTATCCAAAATGATCCAGTTTTTCCGAGCGTTCATATCGTCTAAATAAGAGAACAAACCTGATATCAAAGACAAACAAATCCAATCATAAAGGCTAAAATTGTTAGTATAAACCATAATGGTGTTGCTCAGAAAATTGAGAAGTAAATTCAAATAGAACACTTTTATACAATAAGCATTTGAAAGAATATTCAAAGCCAAAATCGAAATGAAAGCAGATTTTTGATCATAATGAGTCAAGATTCTTAGTTTCGTTTCAAGAAAAAGGATCTCGAAAAGAAGTCTGATCAAGACTAGTATATGGATAGTTTGCTTTCTATTTCGTTTTATCAAATAGGCAAGTCCCCCCAAAACCATATAAATTACGAAGTTTTGAAAAGAAAAACCTTGAAGTGTTATTAAGATAGACGGATCATCAGAAAAATCGCAAAAAGAGGCAAAGCCCAGTATGAAAATCAAAAAATTTAAAAGGAAAGAATTCTGGGCGAAATTTTCCAGGATGAAGGCTTTTTCGATTTTTTTCTTTTTAAATTTTAGAAAGAATTGGTGCTTTTGATAAATTTTCAGATCAATAAATGAGCAAATTGGATCTTTTTCATTAAACTTGTTCATTTTCTGTTTTTTTGGAAGATCAAAATATTTTTTTTATTTAAAAAACTTTATTTTCCAAAAAAATAGTGAGAAAAAATTTTTTTTTTTTTAAAAAATAAGAAATGATAATCTTTAATTTTACTGTAGTGAAAAAAACATTAATAAGAGAAATT
>JFJP01037861.1_pt1 | contig 28915 bp, 53 predicted proteins | sample 431651 | NCBI WGS metagenome assembly JFJP01 (sample SAMN02602958, study PRJNA72255) | Microbial mat metagenome, whole genome shotgun sequencing project. | biome: fresh water; feature: sink hole; material: water; isolation source: purple microbial (photo- and chemosynthetic) mats found in... | reverse complement strand
TAAAAGAATTTAACTTTAAAAGCAAAGGTATCATTGAATATAATCCACCAAGAGGGACACTGAAAAAGAAACCTGATTGGTGGGTTATTATCCATACTGATGAAGAAATCACAAGATACTATAGGTATTGGGTGCTAAATCGGTATGGTATTCGTCTTAATAGACCATCATGGGGCTCTCATATTTCCATTATAAGAGGAGAGAAACCTAAAGATGAGCTTATGTATTTATGGGATAAATATAAAGGCTTAGAAATAGAGTTTGAGTACTCTCATAATGTAAGACAGAGTTGTGACACTACTGGTGGAGATAGACCTGATAGTTATTGGTTTATTGATGTTAAATGTGAGTTTGGTATTGATATGAGAAAAGAGTTTAATTACCCATATAATTTTGGCTTACATATGACGATAGGCCGTACCTGGTAAACAAAAAAGGATAAAAAATGAGATATGTTATCAGTGACATACATGGTTGTACTAATACTCTTAATGGAATGTTATGGGATAAGCTAAAGATTACTAAAGATGATACAGTTTATTTTACTGGAGACTATAGTGACCGCGGACCAAATTCTAGAGCTGTTTTAGACTTACTGTTTGATAAAATTGACTGTGGATATAAGTTTGAATTATGTCTTGGTAATCATGAAGCTTGGCTATTAGAACAATACAGACTTAAATTTACCGATCCAAGTTGGCTTACTTGGGGAGGAAATGAAACACTAAAAAGCTTTGGTGTTAATAGTGTCACTAAAATTGATCCAGGATATATTAACAAACTATCTGTATTACCAACTATGATTGTCCTTGATGATTGGGTATTAGTTCATGCTGGACTAAACTTCCATTTAGACGATCCAATATGGGATTCTCTTGAAGATGAAAAGATATGGGCTCGTGGATTAGGTAAAGCTGATAAAAAAAAATTAGGTGGTAGGAGGGTTATAGTTGGACATACCCCAGAAAACCTAGATACAATTAAATTTTATATTAAGGCTAACAGCACTAAAATAAGTTTAGATAATTGTGTTTATTCTAAAGATAAAAGTGGCAAGTATGGAAATTTATGTGCATATTGTTTAGATACAAATGAACTATTTATCCAGCCTACAATTGATAAAATTACTTGGGAATCTCCAAGAAAAGAAAAAACTATTTATAGTTATTAACAAAACCTTTATGGTTTAATAAGGAATTAACAATGGCAAAAGAATTAACAGAAGATGTACTAAGGACAGTAGCAAACTTTCTTATTCTTGCTTGTGGCAAAACAACTACTCTAGATATTCGTAAAAATTTAGAAGTTCTTGGTTATGAAGCAGATAAAGAAGAAGTTTCTAAAATGATGGATGAGTATTATGAAGAAGGACAAGATGAGCTTGTTGACTTTGACGCTGGTGACCAGGATGTAATTCTAACATTTGAAGAAGTTGTGTTTAATGGGAAAGAATTCCGTATGTATTCCTTTATTGGTATTGGTGATCATGGAGCGTTTAAAAATTGGTGTTATGAGTGTGAATATCCAGTTGATGAGTGTATTTGTGATGAACTAGAACAACAAGAATTAGATAGAGAATTTGAAGAATCGTTAAATGATGCTGCTTGTGAATGCTTTGGTAATTGTGGTGCTAGTAAGAATAATCCATTTACAGTTGGCGTGAAGCTTAACAAGCTTAAGGTTTGATAATAAGTATGAAGCCTACACTATTTTTGGGTGGAACTTGCAATAATTCAACCTGGAGAGAGAAGTTAATTCCTTTACTTAAAATTAATTGTTTTAATCCAGTAGTTGATAATTGGACAATTGAGTGCCAAGAAGAAGAACTAAGACAGCGTGAAATCTGTGACTATGTTCTCTATACTATTACTCCACTAATGACAGGGTTTTATTCTATTGCTGAAGTTGTAGATGACAGTAATAAAAGACCTGAAAAGACTATTCTTTGTATTATTGGAGAAGATAATGGTGTTAAATTCACTGCACATCAAGCGAAATCTATTTTAGCTATTGCTGCTATGGTTGAACGTAATGGTGGGTTTACTACTAATAATCTACAAGCCGTAGCAGATTATCTAAATAACAAATAAAGGACTGGGCCGGTTTAGCCAAGTGGTCGAAGGCACCTCACTTGTAATGAGGTATACAAACATCGCAGGTTCGAATCCTGTGACCGGCCCCAATTTAAAATGAAATTACTTATAACTTTAATAGCAATGTTGTTTATTTTTATATTAACATGTAATGTATATTCTACTACAGTTAGTCTAAAGTGGGATCATAACACAGAAACTGATTTAGCTGGATATAATGTTTTTATGAAAATTAATGAATTCCCTTATAACAAAATTGGGACAACTACTCTTAATACATATACGACTGGAGGACTAGTACATCCAATTGGCACTTATCTTTATTTTGTTGTTACTGCTTTTAATATAGCAGGACTAGAATCTGGATATAGTAATGTTGTTTCTGTTTATAGACCTGGAATCCCTGCAATTGCAATCCCAGAGTTAATAAGTAAACCATAAGGAAATATTATGAAAAAGAAAATTAGTTTATTTGTTGCTGCATTTTTAATGTTTGCAACTACGGCTTTCGCTGGTGTTTATATTACTACACAACCACAAGCAGAAGTAGATCATTATCTTGTTACTGGTCTTGGTACATTTGTAACAAATCCAATTATTGCAAAGGCAGATGGATCTCTAGAAATTAATGTTACAACTATTCCACCTGGGACTTATACAGCATCTATTCAGGCTTGTACCTTTTGGGATGATTGTGCTGACCCTGGTACACTAAACATTTCTAGAAAAATCCCAAACGTCGTTACCCCAACTATCGTGAAGAAGTAATTGATATCTGGCATGCTAATTGGGGACGTGTTTATTTAAATTTTTTTGAAAAAGATTGAGAGAGATAATGAAATTATATGACCCATTCCTTTGGATTGCTAAAAAGACAGGATATACTCCTCCTATCCCAGCAACCCATTGGCAAGAAAATGTAGTTAAATTTGCATGTACTAAAGTACCAGAAAAACAAGTTGTTCTCCTTGGTGACTCCATCACAGAAGGGTGGAATTCTATTTATCTAATGACAAATAGAGCTCTTAACTATGGAATAGCAGGAGATGTTACAGCTGGAGTATTAAAGTTTATTGAACATATATTAAGAGTTAATCCAAAACGGGTAATTGTTAATATAGGAATAAACGATATTAACTCGTCTATCCCTACTGAAGATACATTTAGCAATTATAGAATTTTACTTGAAAAATTGTCTACTGTTTTATTTAAAGATGATATAATTGTATGTGCTATTAGACCAGTAAGCATTAAACATGATTCAAATACTCAATGCAAAAATATAAAAATCCAACAGTATAATGATTTAATTAAAGACCTATGTACTAATAATGGATATACTTTTGAACCTGGAACTTATGATTGTCATAAGTTAGGATATAATGGGGGATATTTTTTAAATCCCGAGAATTCTACTGATGGTCTTCATCTAAGTCCAGCAGGTTACCTTAGAGAGTTTGAAGTACTAAAAAAATATTTATAGTTTGTGTTCCATGGTAGCTCAGATGAAGGTAGAGCAGGTTGCGGTTGCCACTCAGGTCGCAAGTTCGATTCTTGCCCATTGAACCAGATTTAAAAAGGAATAAAATGGCAGAGGCAATAACAGAAACAATTTCTAACAATAAAAAAATTATTATCATTTGTGTAGCCGGGTGTACTACTTTAGTAACTCTACTTGGGGTTTTCGTCCCTGAAGCTAGAGTATTTACTGTAGACATTGTAAAGTCTTTAGTAGGAATAGTAACAAGTGTTTTATCATTTAGATAATTAACAGTCTTATTGTTTAGATAAGACTTAATTTTAATAAAAACTCTCGACGCTCCCATACTAATTGTTAGGGTCCGAAGGTTTTCTGGATTAGCAGAAAGCAATCCAGAAAACCTTCTACCCCTTACAACTAATATAAGATCCTCGACGTAATGAGTGCGGGACTCTATAACCCGCCTTTTTACCCACTCAGTAACTCAGCAGATAGAGTCCCTCGCGCATGGGAAGCGTTGGTTCGACTCCAACCTGAGTGGGCCATAAATTTTGCAGTACCCATAATATCGTCTTGATATTATTTAAACTAAGTAAGCTCGCCTAAAAGAGCTCGCTTCTCGATTTGGCGTTTAGTTTTTAGACTTCATCGGCAAAGTTATAAGTGCTCTCTGCGAAATCAGAGGTACAACTTAAAACTTGGCCATAAAAGTCTAAAAGGAAACAAAACCACTAAACACAAATCTCGTAGATAATTTTGCAGAACCTTTCTGCTAATTATAAATTTTGCAATACCCTCTTTTTGCTCATCTTAGAGCACACATCTTTTTATACACTTTATAGCTTTTATATAGTGTCATATCTTTTAGGCATATTCTATGTCGAAATTAAAAAAAACTTTTGTAGTAAAGGTAGTAAATGCTTGCTTATAAATTATTTAGAGAATTAAAGAACAAAGAAATAGCCCCACTCTTTATCAATAAAAAACTTCGATTGCAACATAATGTCTGGTATAGTAGTGAGTGTATTCCTACTAAAGGGTTTGCTGTACGTGCTGGCTTTCATGTTTGTGCTGAGCCTGTTGCTCCTCATTTATCTTTAAAAGGTAGAATTTGGAAACAAGTTGAAATAGAAAATTTTACTGAATTTAAAAGACCAGCTTCACAAGGCGGTATGTGGTATTTAGCAGAGCGAATGAAGGTATTAGAATGAGTACTAAACAAATAATCGTCATGAGAAAAGATTTAGGTATGAGACGTGGGAAGCAAATAGCACAAGGATGTCATGCAAGTCTTGCTGTATTCACGCAGAACATGCAAGTTTCTGGTAGTGGTAATCTTTTTATAGGTACTGTTGCATTTGGTGAAATCACTAAACAATGGTTAGAAGATTCATTCACTAAAATTTGTGTTGGGTGTAATAGTGAAGAAGAACTTGTTGAGTTATACCAACAAGCAAGAGCTGCTGGTATGCCATGTTCATTAATCACTGATAATGGAGTAACTGAATTTAATGGAGTTCCTACAAAAACTTGTATTGCAATTGGCCCAGCAAAATCAGAAGAAATAGATAAGATAACAGGTCACTTATTGTTACTTTAGGAGAAATAGATGGATATAATTGTAAAACGAAATGACTTTGCAGACTCTTCATGTGATATTAAAAGTGAAGATTTAAACATAAGTCATTTAAGGCAAACACCATATAGTGTAAGTTTTTATGCTAATAAGGTTACTTTTATTGATGGTGATAATGAATATATTTTAAAGGAGAAAAATATTGAGTAAGAAAATAGAAAAAGATCCTTTAGGCCGAAATGCTCATGAAAAAGGGTCTAAACTTGATGCTGGTAAAGTTAAGGTGAGATTATTATTTAATGATTTTCCTAGAGCTCTTTTAGCCGTATCTCGTATAGCAACTTTTGGGGCAGATAAATATACTGAACATGGTTGGCTTGAAGTACCTAATGGTATTGAAAGATATGATGATGCTAAAGATAGACATATCCTTTATGGCGCTATTGATCCTATTGATCCTGACAGCGGAGAGCTACATTTAAGTCATGAAATTTGGAACGGTCTTGCTAAGTTGGAATTAATATTGAGGGAAAATGAGCGAAATTAATTGGTATAAGAATAAAGATGAAGATACGTGGACTATTGAATACAGAACAGAAGAAATGCTTGTGTCGATAGTTTGTACAGATTTAGATAAAGCACTTAAAAAATTAAAAGAAATTACAGGTGATAAATGAGAGAAAATGTAAAAGTATTGTCATGTTCGTGTGCTCCACCAGCTTGCTTTGAAGCAGAGTTCTATGAAGATATTGATGGGAAAAATATGGTTGCAATTACTGATGCAACTGGTGGCGTTGCAATTGATACAAAAGAGTCCTTTGATGCATTAGTTTATAATTACTTACAATTGATTAAAGGTAATTAAAAATGATAGCTTATTTCATGATTACATTTATTATGCTATGTCTAACTGTTTTTACTATATCTTCAGGATTTTTATATAGTGAAGGACCAGCATTTATTAGGGATTGGATTTTAAGAACATTTAAAGGTAAGCTTAGATATTTGGCAGTATGTCAACTGTGTTGCTCTTTTTGGTTTGCGCTGTCCATTGAATGGATGATGATGGAATACTTTAATATCTCAGCATATATTTTTATTGCACTTGCTGTAGCTGGTATTAGTTGGCTATTAGGAGCATTTACTTTAATGTGTTTACATTTTAAATGTGCATGTCAACATTACTGTAAGTTTAGAGGGTATGATGATCTTAAGTAAGAAATTATTTTTCGCTGGTGGTGACAATGATGGTTGTTATCATTATAGAAGTAAGCTTCCAGCTAGATTTCTTGGTATGGAATCAAGTCCTGGGTATAAAATAAAAGATAGCTTAAGAGATGATTGTGATATTGTTATATTAGAAAGAGCTACTAATCCTTATTTCTTAGAAGAGATACCTAGATTACAGTCTCAAGGTAAAAAAGTTCTATATGATATTGACGATAACCTATGGAATATACCATCATCTAATAAAGCATCTTCAGCTTATACATCTAAAATTTTAAAAGAAACAAAAGCAATTATTAAGCTATGTGATGGAATGGTTGTTTCTACTGCTCCTTTAAAAGAATTTTTTATTAAAGAAAATTTCCATGATAATATCCATGAGATACCTAATTTTCTAGAAGATGTTTTTCCTGATAGGGCTCCATCTGACCAAGTAACAGTTGCTTTTTGTGGAACTGATTGTTATGATGAAGAAACTGAAATTTTAACAGAAGAAGGATGGAAGTTTTTTAAAGATCTTAACAGGACTGAGAAGGTTGCAACGCTTAATCCTGAAACAAATCAATTAGAATATCACTTACCTTCGGAATATGTTGATAAAGAATTTATTGGTGATATGTATCTTTGCAACAATAAAAATATTGACTTTTGTGTTACTGGTAATCATAATATATATGCTTCTTTATTTGATTATACATATAATAAAAAACTAAATTACAAATTTCATGAAATGAGAGATATTTCTAATAGTAATTTTTATATTAAAAGGGATTGTATTTATATCAAAGAAGATGTAGAATATTTTATTTTACCATCAGTACAATCAACAGAAAGTGCATCTCATAAAATAGTAAATTATCCAGATCAAAAAATTGAGATGGATGATTGGTTAAAATTTTTTGGCTTTTGGGTGACTGAAGGATGGTGTAGTACTCTAGATAAAAATAAGTTAATGCAAATTGGATTAGCTCAACATAAAAAAAATAATTATTTAAAAGAGATTGAAGATATTGCAATAAAATATAACTGGAAGTATTCTTATGCAAAAGAAGGCACAAATCTAAGAATTTTTAACAGACAATTATGGAGCTACCTTACTTTATTTGGAAAAGCCGTAGAGAAATTTATCCCAACTGAATTATTAAATGTATCTAAAAGACAGTTAGAGATTCTTTTTTCTTGGATGATAAATGGTAATGGGCATGTAGAAAAAAATGGAAGAATAAGATTTATTAGCTCTTCAAAAAAGCTTATAGATAATATGTCTGAAATAGTATTGAAATTAGGTAAATATTCCTCAATAGTTAATAGAGGAAAAATGAATGGAAAAATAAAAGGAAAAGATATTATCGCTAACTATGATAACTATATGTTAAGTGTTAGCAATAAAAAATTTGATGCCGTTGTTAGGCCAAATAATATTTCTAAGATAGATTATTCTGGTAGAATTTATTGCGTAACTGTTCCTTATCATACTCTTTATGTTAGAAGAAATGGCAAAGCAATGTGGTGTGGTAATACACATAAGGGTGATTTTGATTTTAGATTAGTTGATGCCCTTCGTAGTTTAAAAGGCAAATGTAGATTGGTTTTTGTTGGATATAATCCTATCCCTGGGTTTGAAGATGAATTCATTAAATGGGTTCCTGTTGATGACTATCTTCAGACATTATATAACCTTAATATTGATATTGCTGTAGCTCCCTTGCAAGATATCGAATTTAATAAATGTAAATCTAATCTTAAATGGCTAGAGTTTAGCTCTATGGGGACTTGCTTTGTTGGATCAGATGTGTATCCATATAGCAATAGTATTGTAAGTTTTTTACATGGAGTTTTAATTAACGATACTAAAAAATGGAAACCTATTTTAGACAGCCTAATAGATGATGCAGAAAAAAGAAGTTCAATATCTTCTAACGCCAAAGATACTGTTAATTTATTATATACGTATAAAAATAACGGACAATTAATTATAGATTTATATGAAGAGGTAATAAAAAGCTTATGAGTAAAATGCAATATGCAAATATGAATACATATGATGGGACTAAATCTCCATGTGCCTTAGATTTATTTTTATCACATTGTAAAAGTATGACAAGTCCAAGAGTATTAGAGTTAGGTGTTAAGAGATCACAAGAAGATAGATCTACAATGCATAAAGAATGGGTTCCGCATGCAATTGAATTTAGTGGAACAGATATAGAGCATGGAGAAGATGTAGATTTTATTGCTGATATACATAACTTATCCGAAATTATTGGGACAAAACAATATGATATCATAATTAGTTGTTCTTCATTTGAGCATTTTAAATACCCACACTTAGCTGCCTTTGAAATAAGTAAAGTCTTAAAATATGGTGGTGCTGTTTTTGTTCAAACTCATTCAACATTTCCAATTCATGCCTATCCGTATGATTATTTTAGATTTACTGAAGAAGCTTTATCTGGATGTTTTGGGACTAAAAATGGTATAGATGTTGTAAAAACTGATTATGCATTTCCTGCTACAATAAGTTCAGTAGACGATGGTACTCATCATGCTTGGCTAAATGTTAACTTGTTTGGATTGAAAACTAGCAAAACGCCTAGTTCTTATGTATATGAATTGGATACTAATCTATGAGTTTAATTACAATCCTTCCAAACACAAAAGGGAACTTAGCTTGTTCAAGAAGTATTGATCCTAGTGTTGGCTGTACCAATCATTGTGTAGGGTGCTATGCTGCAAGAGTATCGTATAAAAAAGATTTTTATGAAAATGTAGAAGTTAGGGAGTTTGATGAAAAAGAATTTATTAAGTCATGCAAGAAGACCGTTAAGCAGGGGTATAGATTTATACGAGTCGGTAAGCTTTGCGATCCATTTCTTGGAGAAACAAATATTGCCAACACTAAAAGGATTATCGAAAATCTTACAAAGGAAAATCTAAGAGGTGTATTTGTAACTAAGTCATTAACTTATGATAAAGATATTCTTAAATTGTTAAAAGAAGGTAAGCATACTTTACATTTTAGTCTAGGTATGATTACAGAAGCTCCTAGTGATGAAGATAGACTTATCGTTGCAAATGAATATAACAAGAATCATAGAACTAGTCTTAGGATAGTAGGCGATGTTACAAAACCAATTCCTTGGTACGCTATGTCTACTCAGCATAGCATTATAACTCCTATGAGATTCTCTTCTAAAGATATAGCTGAGCAATATGGAGCAGATCTTAGTAAATATAAGTTTACTAAAGGATATTACAAAGCACAAGAAATTCATGCTAGCTGGGGGAAATTCCCTCATTGGTGTGGAGAGATTTTGGATGAGATTAGATGCTGTGGGTGTCTAGTAAATAAAGGAGAATAAAGTGAGTGTTGAGTATAATAAACCAGATCTAGAAGTAAGAGCATTTTATTTCTGGGAAGAAGTTGAAAATTGGTTAGATAGCTCTTTTATTGATTCTATGTATGTTGTAGATGCATGGAAAGAAATTGTTTTTGATGCTAAAACTGGATTTCAATTTATTGACTTTAGTTATAATTATAAATTTGATGAACAAGAAGATAAACGTTTAAATAAACTACATGGGTATTTAACTAAATGTCTTGGGCATAATGAATCTGGTATTTGGGTTTATCTAGTATGACAGGTATAACTTGTGTTGGCTTTACATTAACTGACAGAGAAACAGATGCAGTAGCTTTATTGAGAGAGCTACGTATCATCTTAACCCAAGAGTCATATGGATATACAAAAGTACAAGAATTTTTTAATAAATGGGAGCCACCTCTATGAGTGAATGTGAAAAGCATAAATCAAGAAAAAGAAAAGATTGTCCAGATTGCTTTCCTGAACTACATGCTAAAACGCCAGAAGCATCAAAAGATGCTGATGTTGAAATTGTTATTGATAAGTTATGGGAAAATAAACCTAACACAATTGTTTCAACTCCTATTAGTGATGCAAATCTTCTATATGAAATGTGCCAAGAAACACTAAAAGAACCAGAGCCTATAGTAAATCTAGATGACTATTATAACTTTAAACATGCCGAAATTATTAAAATTGCAGATGATGTAGTTGCAAAAAAGATAAAAGAAATTACAAAAGAAATTAATAGTATCATCTCAATTAAACATGAGTCGTTAGATGTCCCATTAGCTAGATTTAATATGAAGGTATTAGATATTTTACTTAATGATGGATGGAAGCTAATCTCTTTCTTGACTAAGGATGTTGCTAAAGCTTCTGGTTTAAAAGAGGATTCTGCTATTTTACAAAGAGTACGATGTGATTCATGGAAGAAAACTCAAGAACAATATAAACAAATTTATAAGGATCAAAAATGAAAACTAGATTAGGTTTTGTTACAAATAGTAGTAGTTCAAGTTATATTGTAATGTCTACAAATAAAAGTGCTATTATTGATGAAGGGTCTGATAATCTTTGTATTAATATTGACACACTAATAGAGCGTTTAATGGCAGAAAAAGCAAATGGTGCAGAATATATTGAGATTGAAGCTGAAGAAAGGTATGATGGGTGATTTATGAAATTTAGGAAATCATTTGTAACAAATTCAAGTAGTTCAAGTTATATTTGTGATATTTGTGGTGCAGTAGAGTCAGGATTTGACTGTTCTGTTGATGATGTTGGCATGTATGAATGTGTTGTTGGACATATTATGTGCCAAGACCATTTAAAGCAAAGAAAAAAAGATGCAAGCATAGACGACCTACTAGGAACATTACATAAGAATATTACAAGATATAATAAACTATTACAAGAAGATCAGACTCGCGATAATACTTCTTATGTAGAAAAATGGCTTACTGAAGCAGAAGGAGATCTTGTAATAGCATTGTCTTTAAATAAAGATGATGGAAATGACAAATATACTATTTATGACTTATGTGAGAAATATGATCTAAATTGTAATCTTCCCTCTTCACAATGTCCTATCTGTAAAATGGAAGTTATTTCTAGAAATAATATTATTGAATATTTTCTTAAAAACAACAATACAGACAGAGAAAAATTAGCATTAGAAGTTAAAGAAAAATTTAAATCTTATGATGATCTTTGCGAGTATTTAAAAAATAAATGAAAGTAATCACACTAAGCAATATAAAACAATTACTAAAAAGGAAAATAAAATGAGTTTAGGAACTATTGAAGTAAATGTTGCCAAGATTAAAAGCGTTGAGCCAGGGAATGTTATTAAGGATACAACTTCTCAAAAAGTTATCGCTTTTACATGTGATGTTAATGGACGTAATGTAAAATTAATCCTTAAAGATAAAAAAGCAGAAGTCGTTTATGATAAATTTTTAAAGGATGGCAAGAGTAGGTCATCAGTTCTTGTTAGAGATGGTATATCTTTAGACAAAGAAGTTTATGTCTCTTTTGTTGCTAATATAAAAGAAGTTAGACAGACTAAGAATTATACTGAAGTTGTTTGTCATAACCCTAGCACTCTCCAATTTACTTATGATTTTCTAGTCCTATAATATGTTTTTAGAGGCACTAGAGATTATTAAGCCAAAAAGACTATCTGAGAATAAGGCTATCATTAGTGATAGCTTTATTTGCTTAGATTTAGGGTCAACTCTAATTTATAAAGAGTGCCAAACTAAATTTGGGTTATGTGAAATTGGAATTAAAGATTTATATTCGAACAATTATGATGAAGCTGTTGCTATTGATAAGTTTAATTTAACTATCCCTGAACTAGAATATACTAAAGTGTCAATCAATGTAAATGATAGTGTCTATCTAAGTGCTACAAGTGCTGCTGGAGAAGATATATTCTTCAATGGATATATTACTATATCTAATAATAGTATTCAATTTACCAGCTATGGGCTTGTTTATTTAAATAAGTATGCATCTAGTAAAATATTAACACTTAAAGAAAAAATTAATCATCATATTGACTATAATGTGTTTTATTATCTTTTCCAATTATTTAAAAATTTAAGTGGTAAAAAGTTAGATACTCTTCTTGTAGCTTTAAAAGACAATATATTATATCTTACAAATGAAGATAATGATTATCTAATTATTAGTAAGCTGCAAAATAAATTTAAAGTAGATAGCGCAGAAACAATAAATAAGTTTTACAATAGTCAGATACTTAAAAATGAAAAAAAAATTAACAAGAAAGACTTTTCTGAAAATCCTGATTCTTTTATTAAACATTTAATTAGACCATTAAGTGATGAATGTACTTTTGAAGAAAATGAAGCTGTAAACAAGTTATATAGCCAGAGCTATATGTTATTTATCAATAAGGAGAAGTAATGGAAGAAGAAAATGAAGTTGAATTAGAGGATATTGATATTAATGAAATTACTTATGAAGGATTAACTCTCCTTGAATGGCAAGAAGAATTAACAGTTAAAATTCCATCTCTGCCTTGTGAGCCAAGAGTAATGCAGCAATCAATCATAGACATAGGTAATAAATATCAAAAAGCTTATAATGCTTTTAGTACTCTTTATGTTGTTTCTTCTCAAGCTGAAAGTACATTTAAGGCTGAAAAATATAAACTAGTTGGAGATTATTTAGCTGACTGTAAAAAGAAAAACCTTAAAGCTCCCTCTAAAGAGAGTGTTGAAGCTATTGTTATAAATAGTGATAAGAATAAAAGAGTTCGTCAATTGATGGAAAGATTTCAAATATATGAAGTTATTAGAGAGTTTTTCTCTCAACATAAAACAAAACTAGAAAAAGTATTGACTGTTATAAAAGAAATTTTGTATAGTGTTAATAGTAGTACTAGAGTAGAGCATAAAGGAAATATTTAATGTTAAGTATTGGAATAATTGGAAGACAATTAAATCATTCTAAATGGGATGCATTATTTGATATTCTTGATCAAGGGATAGACGCAGAATTCTGGAAATATACAAAGTATTCACTAGATAATAATAAAAGTTATACAGGCTCAGATGATGATTGTTTGATATTTTTAGCTACCTCACCTAAATACGAAGAAGGCAAAGAGTATATTCAGTTTACATCTTCAGCTGATGATGCACAAATAGCTAGTGTTATGCAAGACTTTGTTGATAGGATTATGGAGAGCAAAGCTTCAACACTGGTAGCTGATGAAATCCCTGTTACTGAAACTATTGTTATTGAAGATGAGATAGCTATTGTTGAAGACGAGGTAGAAACTGTTATCCATGATCCAAGTCCTCTTCCAGTAATTCCTGACAATAAAGAGGATGATAACTTAATTAAAAAATTAGAAGGTGTTGTTATTGAGATTAATGGGAAAGATGTTCTAATGCATATAGATGATGCAGAGAAGATAATCGCCTTAATGCAATTTTGCTCTGAGCATGGTTATCGTATCAAAGATGTTGTGGTATGCAATTAATAATTCCTCAGGGCCATCAGTTATTAGTCCTAATGAAGTATAAGAAAGCTAGATCTTATCAATTTATTCCTATTGAAGATATGTGCAAGCTTAAGGAAAGATTACCAGAAGGCGTAGAGATTTTTGTATTAGTTGAATCTTTTGAAACACTTAGATGGAGTCATATCACTTTATGGGAAGATGAAAAACCAGTTACTTTACATATGATAAGATCAACCCTTACAAAAGAAAATTTATGGACTAGTACAGATTATGCTGCCAAAAAGAAGTCTTTAGACTTTGCTATTTTATCAAAAAAATTTACAAAAAAAAGTAAGCATCTTACTAATGTAGCGTTAAGTTGTAAAGCATTAGGATATGATGTTAAGGTAAAAGGTAGGTCTTTGATTGTTAATGGAGTATCTATCACATCTAATTTTGTTAAAGAGTTTCATAATGAAATAAAAACCTATATTCAATTTAGGAATTTATTTCCATATGATTATCTACTAATGGATAGAATGATTTATGATAATATGCTTACAACATTATTTATGGATAAACATTTAGATATAAGTGATTTAGTGATAGATAATAAAATCAAAGTTCCTCATTACTTAAATAAATTGTTTTATTTCCTTTATGGAACTACTATTGAAATTGAAAGTTTTGTAATGTCTTTTGGTAAGAAAACAGAATATGGCATCAAGCGCAATATAAGAATTACAAACAAGAATAATCATAAAGACAGATTAATTAAAAAAGGTGTTGGATATGAAATATGTGCGGATACAGGTAAACCTTATTTATTTATTAAAGGAATAGCATTTTTATATCATAGATACCATAAGGGGAATGCCCCTAAAAGAGCTAGAAAATATGCAACAAAAATTGATAATTATATCAGTCCCACTGAAGAAGCATTACGTTGTTAGAACAGACGACAATTCCTCTTTGGTTGGAGATGCATCAATTTCAGGATTTATCGTTGGAGTTGGTGAAACATATGAAGAAGCTGAACAAATTTTAAATAATTTATTATAAAGGAAAAACAAATGTCAAAAACAATATTAACCCCAAGAGAAGTTGTTGGATTGCTCCTAGAACTTGATGCTAAAGTAAACAATAAAGCCCTTAGTGAATACTTTAAAGCTAAAGGATTTGCAAGTGTTTCAGAACATTCTATTAGAGCATTCAAAGCACACGCTACTAGGAATTCTTAATTTTTAGAGAGGAGTATTTCTCCTCTTATATTTTTTATGGAGCTTAAATGATTGAACTTATTGCAACTGTATTAATAGTTATATCCACATTACCACTTTTAGTAAAAGTATATAGAACTAAATCTGTAGAAGACTTATCTTTAGTACAAATGGCTACACTTACTATAGGGTTATTATTTTGGTTATTTTATGGTATTCAAATAAATAGTTTTGCCATTATATTAGTTAATGCGATAAGTATATTCTTGGAAGTTATTTTAATATCTATGAAAATAATTTATAGTAAAGGAAATATTAATGAATAATTTAAAGATCATTTATTTTTATTGGCCGATTTTACTGTTACACATAACTCAACAACTGCTGCTGGCCTATTCTTTGAAATGAAATCTGCTGGAGAAAGTGTTGAACTTATAACTGAATACGCTAAAGAGAAAGTGTATGAAGGTCATTTTGGGACCTTATCAGACCAAATCTATATCTTTGGAAAACAACAAAGACGTGCTAAAAGGCTTGTAGGTCATGCAGAATATGCTATTACTGATAGTCCACTTCTTCTGTCCATACTTTATAATAAAGATGAAAGTAATACATTTAATACATTAGTAAAAAATACATTTGACGAATATGTCAATTATAACTTCTTTATTAATAGAACTAAGCCTTATGTTAATATTGGCAGAAACCAAAATGAAAAAGAGGCTAAAGGCTTAGATAGAGAACTAAGAAGACTTCTTTACTATAGTAATATAATAACAACAGATGTTGATGGAGATAAGAATGCTCCTGAGTACATTTATAATATAATTAAAGGAATTAAAAAATGATAGAATTTTTAAATAAACTAATTCACGGAAAATATCTTCTCCCTATTTTACAGATTACATTTATTGTTATAACTGCTTTATTAGGATAAGAAGTGAGAGTAATTCCAAGGTGTAAAATTTGTAATAAGTATTTAGATTATGATGCTGAAGAAAAAATTTGGTACTGCTTGCACTGCAAAGACGAAGAGGATTCATGGTATGGTGAATGAAAGATAAATTAAATAAATTACGTAGTGATAATTGATTTAATTATAGTTGTTAAGAATTCCATATACTAAATTTAAAAATATAGAAAAGATTTTAGAGGATTATATATGAAGCAGAAATTAGAGAAAATTAAATCTGATATTGAGAAGTTAATTGATAAAATGCACAAGCAAGATCTGTTGGGGCCTATTGGTTATCTAGAAGATTGTCTTGATAATATAGAACAAGCACTAGAAGAAGTTGACCTTTTCTACAATGATGGAGATGAAGACTAATGGGACCAAGTGAAGAAGAATTAATTGAGAGATATAAATATAAGTATATCTTTGACAGTGTTAAGATTGACAAAGATGATGAGAACTATACGTGGACGTGGAAAATACAACATGATAAAAAGCTTCGTACTTATAGTCTAAAGATATCTCGTAAATGTAAAGAAGCTGCTTGGTATATACTCCTATTTGAAGCAATTGCTAGATCACTAAGAGAGACATGTAAACTAGTTGATTGTGAGATTAGTCAAATGGAAGGCACAGATGTTTATGATGAGCCCAATTGGATGTACTATAAAGCTGATTATGAAGTTGTTGATAAGAAAGAAGTTATGATTGATTTTGCTGACGAATTAAGGAAGATGCAAGATGAAAATTAGATTTATTAAATCATCGTATGAAATTGATATGCTTGGGCAGACAGGTATTGAAAAATTAAAACATATTGAGAAAGTAGCTCGCTTATGTTATAAGACTGAAGATAGAATTACTGATACTAGTTATGAAGCTCTTATTAGGCATCTTATTAAAAATGGACATACTGCAATGCTTGAATTTGCTTCTTTTGCGGTTAAGTTTATTGCTAGTCGTGCTTTTACACATGAATTAGTTAGGCATCGCATTGCTTCATTTGCTCAAGAGTCACAACGCTATGTTGGATATGGTGACTGTATTGAGTTTATTATACCAAGCTGGTGTAATATAGAGCCGTTTGAAGTAGAAGTTCCAGATGATGGTAGATCTAAAAAATTATTAGAAGATTTGCATCATATTGTTGCTCTAAAAAATGGGGTATATGATTCTACTCCTGATGAACTCTGCCCTGATTATATTTGGGCATATTCATGTGTAACATCTGCTCAACATTATTGCAGCCTGCTTAAGAATGGCTGGCGCCCTGAGCAAGCTAGGGATGTACTTCCTAATGCAGCAAAGACTGAAATATGGATTAATACTAACTTCCGTTCTTGGATGAATGTAGAGGAGCTTAGAGACGCAAATACTGCTTCTCCTCAGATGAGAGAATTAATGAATCCATTATTTAATGATTTAAGAAAAATGATTCCTGGTGTATTCTAGTGAGTAACTACGTGAATCTTCACGCACATGATGCCTTTAGTATTAGAGATAGTTGTCTTAAAATTGATAAACTAGTACAGAAAACAGTTGAATATAAATTACCTGCTGTATGTGTGTCTAACCATGGGAATGGGCATAGCTGGATGAAGCTTGCTAAAGAAGCGAAGAAGCATAATATTAAACCTATATGTGCTATTGAATTCTATTATGCAGATGACGCTGAAGACAAAGGGCTAAACTATCACTTAATGGCATATGCTAAGAATGCAGAAGGATATAAGAACCTATGTAAATTAACTAGCTGGTCTTATGTAAATGGCTTCTTTCGTAAGCCTAGAATTGATATGAAAAGGCTAGCTCAATGGAGTGATGGTTTAATTATCTCTACCGCTTGTTGTTTTAGTAAGCCTGGACAATTAATATTTAATAATGAAATAGACTTAGCAGTTGCAGAGCTTACTTCATTACATGACATATTTAAAGATGATTTTTATCTTGAAATCATGAATCATGGAATTGCAGAAGAAGATGTTATTAGAGATTGGTATCGAAACTATGGCCAAGAAAAAGGTATTAAAGTTATAGCAACTAATGATACTCATTATGAGAATATTGATGACCAAGAGTTTCATGGAATATTTAAAAACATCTCTTATGCTTCTGGTGGAGAAAAAGATAGTTCTTTTATGGGAAAAGGGTTTCATATTCTTAGTCCACTTGAGATGGCAATAAAGTTTAACCCTGATGAATTAGCCAATACTATTGAGATAGCTGATAAATGCAAAGTTGATTTTAAATTTGAAGGATACTACCTTCCAAAGTATGATCTGCCGAATGAAGACAAAGATGTATATGAACACTTAAGAGATGTCTGTTTCACTGAATTAAAAGCTAAAGGTCTTGATACTAAGAAAGAGTATGTTGAAAGATTAGAATATGAGCTTGGTATGTTACATATGGCTGATCTTGAGAACTATCTTCTTATAGTTTCTGATTATTGTAAGTGGGCTAAGAACAATGATGTTCCTGTTGGTCCTGGTCGAGGTTCAATGGGTGGGAGTATAGTTAGCTGGTTAACTGATATCACTGAAGTAGATCCACTTAAATATGACTTATTATTTGCAAGGGCTGTGAATCCTGGGCGGTCACTTTTGTACCAATTTTTTGATGACTAGTTATTAACATGTAAGATGTAACCAATATGACTTTGAATGAGGTTAATATGTTGATAACAAATAATGTGGTTCTTAGGTGGTCTCCAAGGAATAAAACATACTTTATTAATAAAGGATATAAATTTTCCGAATATAATAAAGAGTTTTTAGTAAAAGTATCTGATTTAACAAGGAAAAATGATTCAGTTATTGAGTATATGTGCGATATTTGTTTTAGATATTATTCAACAACATATGATAATGCCTTAAATAATTTTGATAAAAATGGATTTCATAAATGTAAAAAATGCGCTTCTCAAGAAACTGGTTCTAAAAGAAGAATGGATGAAGGATCTATACAAAATGAATTTGAAAAACATAATCTAACTTTACTTGATAGTTTATCTACATATAAAAATGATAGGACAAAATTAAAATTTAGATGTAATACCCATGATAGTATTATCCAAGAAGTATCTTATAATAAACTAAGAACTTATAAGTTTCCATGTAGACTATGCAATAATGAAAATATTTCATCTAGACAAAGAGGCAGTGATAATGCTACTTGGAAAGGCGGTATTTCTTCTATTCATGGATATCTTAGGAGAGAACTAAAAACTGCTGGCTGGTATTATAAATCATCAAATATATATAAGTCTAAATGCGCGATCACTGGTAAAAGGGCGGATCAAATTCATCATTTATATTCATTTAATAAAATATTAGATGAAGCAGTAAAAGAATTTAATCTTAGTATAAAAGCGAAAATATCAGATTATACTGAAGAAGAGCTTTCTATTTTTAAAGAAAGATTTTTTACTGTACACAATAGATACCCTCTTGGGGTCCCATTAGCAAAAGAAGTACATAAACAATATCATGCTATATATGGTGATGATAATACAGAAGAGCAGTTTGAAGAATTTAAAAAGCAATATGATTTTGGTGTCTGATCTATGGAACAAATATTATGAGAATTAATAAATGACAATATGTATTGAATGTATGAACTTTATAGAAAAAAATAATCCAATGTGTCCTGCTAGATGTAGTGCTAACTTTGATGTTGGATTGGACCTTGTTTATGGTGAGTATAAAACTTATAAAGCATGTGTGGACATTAATAAAGGTAATTGTCGCAATTATCTTAAAAAGGATAGTAAATAATGGCTAAAGAAATATTAGTTAAAGTAGAAGATGCAAGAAAGCAGATCAAGAAAGGGACAAAGTTAAAAAATGGATATAAAGATTATAAAGTTTTAGACTCTTATATCCATGAATTTGAAATTGGTACTGAAGATCATTATCTTGGAGATGGTATCTATGGCGGGCACTATAAAATAAAAACATATAAGCTTGAAATTGAAGTAGATGAAAATGAACTTGAAATGGGTGACTGGAATATAGTCAAGAAAGGATAGTAAAAATGAGTCAGAAATATTGTAAAGTACAGGTATCATTAGGTATTGGAAATAGAAAGTCACAAGTCCAAGACCCTATTGAAGTAGAAGAAGCAACAAATAACTTTCCAGGTGAATTAAATACACTAGTTTTAAACTTTGAAGATGCAGTTAAGTCACTGCCATGCACTGATGGAAACTATACAAAAGAACAGTTGGTCCAAGCCTTTTGTAGTCTTTATGATTTAATAAGAGTTCCGGTAGAAAATGCTACAGCTTAATCCTAATGAAAAATTAGTTAGAGCAGTTAAAAAAAGACTCTATATGAATGGTGGATTCTGTCCTTGTGCTCCTGGCCATGAGGGAGATATTGATTATTCTTGCCCATGCAAAAAGCTAATTGAAACAGAGGAATGCTGTTGTAGCTTATTCTTTAAGGTTGAAAATGATTAAGTATCATATAGAAAACAACTTAACTAATTGCGTAAAAGATGCAGCTAGATTTCAAGATTTAACGCAAGAAGATCGTTTACAATTATATACTGAAATTAAAAATGCAACATTGCAAGGCATTGATGATAAATTAGTAAGTGAAGTAGCTACTACTATTAAACGTGGCAATAATGTACAGTCTTTATTATTGTGGGTTCTTGGGATTACTGATGATAAGCCTACTGGACTTCAAAAGATTAAGTCTCCTGGATCATATTGTGACATTGATTTAGACTTCTCTCAAAGTAAAAGAGAGTTAGTTTTTAAATATCTATCTGACAAATATGGACAAGATAGATGTGGGCAAATTGCTACATTTGGAACAATGGGTGCTAAGGGAGCGATACGAAACGCTGCAAGGTCTCTGGGGTATTCTATAGAGCTACAAAATAAGATAGCCAAAAATATTCCAGAGCTTCCTGGAGTAACAATTCAAGATAGTATTGATGCAAGTAAAGAGTTTGCAGAGATGATTATCAAAAATAAAGAAGTAAAACATGTTATTGATATTGCTCGTAAACTTGAAGGGTTACCTAATAGTCTTAGTGTTCATGCATCTGCTGGAATTATATCTGATGTAAGTACAACCAGCCATATTCCTATGATGATTTCAGCTAAGAAAGATAATGCAGTAATTCTTTCTCAGTTTGATATGAAAGATGTTGAAGCTGGTGGCCTACTAAAATTCGATAAACAAAATTGTCGCCTTATATAGTAATATATATTGAATAACCCAGAATATGCTGGAAACTCCTTAGAGCTTTAGATACCAAAGTGTAAAAATTCTAAAGATTGGACAATCAGCAGGCATAGATTTACATTTGTAAATAAGGCCCCAACGACTACCAATGGGAATCCTTTTAGGATTGTGGTATAGTCTGTACTTTATGGAGACATAAAGAACTAAACAGAAATGATTTAGTCTGTGTGATACCCTCGGACTATAGTTATTAACATATGAAATGTTAGGACTATATAGGAGGCTATAATGGCTAAAGGTGATTATAATAAAATAAGCAAAATAGATTTAGAGTTAGATGTTCTGTCTGTATACGAAAACAATAAAAAAGAATTTAATAGAGATTTTTATTTACTTAATGGTAGATTCTCAAGAGCCCCAATAAATAGACTTTTTGGATCTTGGAATAAAATGTTGAAAGAATTAAATATCCCTATTGTTTGTTCTCGTATGGATGCAACAAAAGAAGAATTAATTTCAGATGCTAAATATCTAAATGAAAAATTTGGATTTTTAAATGCAACATTATATAGAGAAAATGGTAAGTTTTCTCAAACAATTGTTGATAGATTATTTGGTTCACATATAGAATTTATGAGAGAGTGTGGACTTAAGTCAAGCAGAAGATGAAGTATGTGATTTTTCATCTGTCACACTTATTAATCGCTTTGGAAGTATGTATGAGATTTATAAGAAATTAGGAATTAATAAAGAAAGTGAATCTTCTGGTGAAGCAAGGTACATAATTAATATTATATCTGAATATCTAGAAGAAATACCTTCTTTTGAATGGACTGAAGATTGGTTAAGAAATCCTATAACTAATAATAATTTATATGTAGATGCTTATTTTAAAAAATATAATCTTGCAGTAGAATATGATGGTGAATATCACTTTAAATATATTAAATATTTTCATAAAAATGAAAGTAAATTTTTATATAGAAAGAAACTTGATAAAATTAAAGATGCTTTATTAGATTTTAATAATATTAATATTATTCACTTTGATTACACTGAGCCTAAAGATAAAGAATACATTATAGAAAAAATAAAAACACAAGTAACAAAATAGATCCTTGGGTTAAAAACACTTGATATCATTCATGAAACTGTTAAGTTAATTAAGGAAAACAAAGGAGTTGATATTGATATCAAGAATATTGATGTTAATGATCCTGGTATATATGAGCTATTAAACAATGGACATGTAACAGTTGTTTTCCAATTTGACGGAACTGCTGCTGCTTATTTACCTAAATGTAAACCACAGAATATCAACGAGATCAGTGACTTAACTTCCATCAACATGTAAGGTGGAAATAAAAGTGGGTCATATGCTGGAATACCCTAAAGCTCTATATAGAATACTACCTAGAAATAAGGTAGCGAACTCTAAAAATTATAGAGATGTAACAATGGGCAATCAGCAGGGACGAACCGATTAGGTTCACCCTCAGAGACTATCGGATAACCGAGCATTATATTAGTAATTTTATAATGTAACCCCGCTAAGTAGTATTTAAACTACTGAATGATATAGTCCTTTTTATATCGAAAGATATAAGGTAGGTTGAAAGACCTACCATTATAATTATAGTTTAATATTTAATAATGATTCTAAATTTTCTTTTATAGTTGATTCTGAGTCATTATATTTAACAATTAGAAGTTTAAAACCATGTTTATTTAATAATTCATATTTAGTCTTATCTTTATAAAGTTGATATTCAAAATCTTCTTTAAGCTGATGGATAAAAGGTCGCTGAATATAATGTTGCTGTCCATTATATTCTACAATTAAATTATGATTCTCAAAATATGCATCCATTTTAAACCTTCTTTTTGTTTTTGGATTTCTAATATCGTTATTAGTAAATTGCAAAATTGGTTTTTCATTTAATAGATTTGATACAAATGTTATTGTTTTATGTTCTGATTTAAATTTAATAATCTTTTTTAGATTATATTTTATATAGAAATTATCAATACTTTTGTAATGTTTATAGAAAACAATTGTATGAAAGGATGTATCAATTCCTATTCTTTCAACTGAAATAGAATTATATTTTTTATATAAATTCAATAATTCAGTATCAATTTGCTCTATTGTATAAATAGGCTCTTGTTTAAATTGAATTAGATTTAATTCATTTATCATATTTGTAAAATTGCCCCATATTCTATTTATAACCTTATGATTAACTAATTTGCTTTGCTCTAGTAATGTTTTTGAGAAATACCCATGATTATTTTGTAGATCTAATACGATCTTTGTTACTTGTTCTTTTGTCCATCTGTTGGCTTTCTTGCCTTTGGTTGGAGATGGTCTGTGTTCTATTTTGTTTTCAATATTCATTTCTTTTAAAAGATTTGATAATGTTCCAAAATGTGTTCTTATAGGTCTTCTTGAAAAAGTACAATACTCTTTGATTAAAGGTTCTGTGATTTTGCCAAACTTAGTATAAATATCCATTAATTCAATTATTACTTGTTGTTTTGATGGGCTGTTTGCCATATATTACTCCTTTATATTTGTTCTACAATTGTTAATAACTATAAATATAATTTTCAAAGCTTACGCCCTGGACCTATGTCTATGGGAATGGTAGATCAGTATGTTAATGCTAAATTTAAAGATGAGAAGTTTAAATATAACTTAAAAGACCAGGCTCTTATTGAAAAGGTTTGGGAGATATGCTATACTTCTTATGGGTTATTAATCTATCAAGAACAATGTATTAAATGCTTCACAGAGATTGGTGGCTATAATGAAATTGAAGGTGATAATGCTAGACGTGCCATGGGAAAGAAATTACCTGAAGAGATGGCAAAGTTAAAAGTTTCATTTATTGAAGGCGGGAAGAAGAAAGGATACCAAGAGGAAGATCTTGATATTTTATTTGACCAAATAGAAGGATTTAGTGGATATGGGTTATAAAAACAATAATTTTCTGGATAAGTTATTAACAAGTTTAGTTTAATCTTGGAGGCAACTTATGATAGAAGTTAATGTAAAATATTTTGATAAAATAGACAATGAAGAAAAAGCATATTGGTTAGGTTATTTATGGGCTGATGGTTATTCAGCACAAAAAGCACCATGGTTTATATGTATACAGACTATTGATAAAGATCATGTTATAAAATTTTCAAACACAATTGAATATAAAGGTACTATAAAAAATGTTAGTACTGGTGGATTTGAAAATAGCAAAAATATGAGTCGTATAGTAATTTGTAAAAAATATATGTGTAATCGGCTTAATGAATTAGGGAGAAATAATACAGAAATGCATATTCCAAATATTCCTAATAACCTAAAAAGACATTTTATACGTGGATATTTTGATGGTGATGGATCTGTTTATACATATAATAAAAGTGGAATCCCAAAAGGTTCAACTAAAAGATATTCATATGTACAACTTGAAGCATCAATAATAGGAACATTAGATATATTAAATGATATTGAAGAATGTCTCATAGATATAAAATGTAGGTATAAAAAATCAAAAACTGATTATATGAAATATTTAGTTATAAGTAATAAAAAAGATTTAGTAAATTTTTTTAATTATTTATACAAAGATGCAATTGTCTATTTAGAAAGAAAATATTTAAAATTTAAAAATTATTACGGCCCCGCAGAAGAGTAATCTTTTGTAGTAAACTCCGAATATGCTGGAACCCCCTTAGAGCCTCAAGTACCAAAGTGTAACAATCTTGAGTATTGGGCAATCAGCAGAGATAGCTTATGGACAGTTAATACTATCATATATTAATGTTGTTATAAGAAGCTCTCAACGACTACCAAGGAGCATCCTATAAAGGATGATTGTATAGTCTAGACCCCTAATAAATATCGGGAAACCGAGGGTATCAATCGTTAATAAATCACATGCAATTTGCTACTCTGTTATAACCTGTCAAACCGCATGGCTTTCCAAATATTATCCTCTTGAGTTTTTCACTGCTGCTATGTCTATTGACGCTGATAATACTGATGATGTTAGGCGCTATATAAAAGCTATAAAAGAAAGAGGATATGAAGTTATTTCCCCAAATATTAACAAAAGCAATAATGGCTTTAGTATCCTTGGTGATACTGGGATTTTGTTTGGTCTTGGCGCTATTAAAGGTGTTGGTCAGACGGTTTCAAAAAAAATAATTACAAGAAAACCAAAAAGTGGTTATAAAAGTGTTGGTCATTTTATAAGAAGAAATTTAGATCTAATTAATTCTAAGGTGTTAGAATCATATACTAAAGCTGGTTGTTTTAGTGAGTTAGGTTATAATAAAGAGTCAATGCTTCAAAGTATCCCATCTATTCTTAATTTTATTAGCATCTTAAAAGATTATATTAAATATAGAACTATTTTTGATAATGGGATTTCTCTTGACTCTTATATAGATTCATGTATAATAAAAACTTCAATGAAAGAAGATAATTTATCATATGAAATTGATGCTTTAGGTCTTTATATATCTAGACACCCTATGGATGATTATGATCTTAAAGGAATAAATGACCTATCTTATGTTGAATATTTTGATGATAGTGAAAACTTTATATCAATTGGATGCTTAAGTGGAATTGAGATCAGAAAAACTAAAGCTAAACTAAATATGTGTAAATTTAATCTAGCTAGCTCTAAGTATAATTTACCTTGTATAATTTTTCCAAGAGCATATACTAAATTTGTTAACGATCCAATTATAGCAGAAGGTAGAATGGTTGTCATAACAGGTAAGTTGAAAAAAGAAGAAGATGAGACTGTTCTTATCGTTAGTGATATTTCTGATGATGTGGATAAGTACTTAGTTAAAAAGTCAAAAGATATAGTAGAGTTTATTATAAGCTCTAAATTAAAGATGTTGTTGGAGAAAATTGAATGAATTTTGGTAAAGCACTAGAGAATTTAAAAGCTGGTCAAAAAGTACAGAGAGCTGGATGGAATGGGAAAGGAATGTTTCTATTCTTTAATCCTGGAAGTAATATAATTGTTTCTGAAGGACGACCTCTGGCATCATCTATTCCAGTTGGGACTTCTGTTGAATGTCTTCCATATATTATGATGAAAACAGCTGGAGATGATTTGAAAATTGTCCCTTGGTTAGCAAGTCAAACAGATATTCTAGCAGAAGATTGGGATACAGTACTATGAGTTATAACTTAAAACGCAGAACTTCAAGAGAACATAAAAAACAAGTTGTTCTCGAATTTAAAAAAACTAATAATGTAAGCGAAGGCCAATTAGTTGGAATGATCTTACAGAAATCAAAAGCCCTTACAAAGCCTTTAGATGTTTGTTTACAAACTAAATATCTAATCTGCTTAGAAGTTTCACTAAAGCAAATGGAAAAACTATCCAAGCAATCAGAGAATAATACAGAGGATAATTAATGGCTAAAAAACCAATACAAATTAGCAACAGCCTAAGCTACGAAGAAGCAGTTAAGGCAATAAAATCTGTAAAAGGTTCACAAAGCATAATTGGATCTGAAATTCCTGAATTGTGTACTGTAAGAAAAATCAGAACTGGTATTCCTACTTTTGATTATGAGCTTGGTGGCGGTATTAGTGAAGGTCGTATTACAATCATGGGTGGGAAGCCTAGTTCTTGTAAAACCACAATGACATTACAAGGTCCAGTTAGAGCCCTTATTGATGAGATCAAAGCTAGTGGAGAAGTAAAGTTTGGTCTTATTATTGACTCAGAAGGTGGATACGACTCTCCTTATGCCAAAGCTCTTGGGGTAGATGAAAAGTATCTTATTATTAAACGTAAAAAAGTTATTGAAGATGCATTTCAAGAGATTGATGACTTAATCTCAATGGGACTAATCAAGTTCCTCGTTATTGATTCACTTGATACTATGGTTTCTAAAAAGGGTGATGATAATAAGTATGCAGCTACTATGGGTGGTACTGCTGGTGCCTTAGCTCAACATCTTCCTGTCTTATATGATAAGATTATGGAACATAATATAACTACAATTATTATTAAGCAAGCTAGGGTAAAAATGGGTGGCTATAATCCATCTGGAGCAGAGATCATCCAAATATCTGGTGGCTATGCACTTAAACATTTAGCTGATAGTATTTTTATTGTTAACAGAATGAGCAACACTAATTTATCTTATACACCTATTCAACTAAAGGCTATTAAGACTAGGAGCTCTAGATTAGGTGTGGTATTAGACTTGCCATTGGGAGCATGTGGGCTTGATGTTGTTCATGACGCAGTTGCCTTAGCCATTACCCATAAAATGATTACACCTGGTGGTGGTGGATGGACTCAGCTTGAAGATGATGAAGGTAATATTATTATCAGAGAACAAGGTCTTGAAAAGTTCTTAAATAAGATTAAAGAAAATCCTGAACTAGTTAAAAAGTTAATGGACCGTGTTTATTCTGAAATTATTGACACTGCCCTTATTGGAAGAAGTAACACATCAGGAACAGATCTTATTACTGACCTTGAAGTAGATAAAGATGAAGTAGAGTAATGGCTACTCAAAAAATTTATGCAACTAGGAAAACTTCTAATTATGCTTGCTATATGGCAAAAGACTTTAGCTATAGGTTAAATGGAAAATGCATTGGCTGTCAGTTCTGTTATAAGTATGCTGCTAAATTTAATGAGAGAACTTATCAAAGTAAATGGGTTGACGAAGAGATTAAGTATAACAAAGACTTGTATATGGCTCCAATATTTATATCTAGATATTGTGAGCCATTTTACAGTTCTGCTGCAACTAAGCATAGCTTACATGTTGCATCTAAATTTATTGAGAATAATAGTCAGGTTATATTTAATACATATTGCCCAACAGGGTTTAATAGCCCTGAAGTTGTTGAATTTATCAATGCTAATAGTGATAAAACGATGGTACAAATAAAGATGTTTAATAGTGAAACAACAGAGATAAGTAAAACAATTAAAAACATTTTCTGTCCTGTTATACCAAAAGCAGAAGAAGTATATTCTTTGATAAATAATCTTCATTTTGTAGATAAGGCAGTTGTTATTGATCCATTAATAGTTGGTGTAAATGATATTGACTTACCTTCTTTAGTAGAAAACTTAAATAATATAGGTATTAAAAAAATAATTATTAAACAATTATTTGCAACAGATTATTTTAAAAAATTTCTTTTTGCATACACTGAAAAAAGTAATTATCTAAAAGTACGCACTGGACTTTATTGGACATATAATAATAATGATTTATTAAAAAGTATGTTACCAACAATAGAAATTTGTTATAAGCATAATATTGATTTACAGTTCTGCAATAATAGAGAGCTTAATATCGTATTGAATAATAAGAAATATAACAATTGTTGCATGCTAGATAACCCAATAGGAATTTATAATATAGATAAAAATCCTATGCATAGAAAAGAGATAGACATTATCAAACCAGATTCAATAGGGCACACTTTATACGTATAATGGAGCTTTCGTTATTAACACATGATAATAACTGGAGGTTTTACATATGGGAAAACAAATTACTCAAGAAGAACTAATTAGTCAATCAATACGAATTCATAATAATAAATATGATTATTCTCTGGTTGAATATAAAAATAAAAAAAAGAATATTAAAATTATTTGCCCTATTCATGGAGAGTTTGATCAAACACCAGAAAAGCATTTGTTAGGAAGAGGCTGCTTGAGTTGTGGAAGAAAGAATCCAAAACCAAACAAAAGATTAACACAAAAACAATTTATTGAAAGATCTAATAAAGTTCATAATAATTTTTATG
>JFJP01001798.1_pt1 | contig 28925 bp, 28 predicted proteins | sample 431651 | NCBI WGS metagenome assembly JFJP01 (sample SAMN02602958, study PRJNA72255) | Microbial mat metagenome, whole genome shotgun sequencing project. | biome: fresh water; feature: sink hole; material: water; isolation source: purple microbial (photo- and chemosynthetic) mats found in... | reverse complement strand
CGGGTGGCGCGTTTGATTTGTTGCCTGCTGTCTCGCCTGCGGCCGGAGCGGTAGTCTGTTGTGAAGCCCGCTGTTCAGCTTGTTGTGCGGCGAGCTTGGCCTTGGTTTCGGCGGCTTTGGCGGCCAGTTTTGCGGCTTTCTCGACCTTGTCGCGCTCCTCGCGGGCGAGGCGGAGTTCGTAGCGCTGGCGCGCCGTGTCGGCCGCGGACTTTTCGTTCTCGCGCGTCCAGATTTCACTTTTGGCGAAACGGTAATAATCGACCAGCGGGATGCGCGAGGGGCAGACATAGGCGCAGCAGCCGCATTCGATGCAGTCGAAGAGGTGGTATTCCTGCGCCTTGCCGAATATCTTTGCCCGGGAGAACCAGTACATCTCGAAGGGTTGCAGATTGACCGGGCAAGCCTTGGCGCACTCGCCGCAGCGGATGCAGGGCATCTCGGGCGGCGGCGGCGGGAACAGGCTGGGCGAACCGACGAGGATGCAGTTGGTGGCCTTGACCACCGGCACGCTGTCGGCCGGCATGCGGTAGCCCATCATCGGCCCGCCCATGATGACGCGGTCGCTATCGGGCTTCGGCTGGCAGAGGGTGATGACGTCCTTCATCGGTGTGCCGAAGCGCACCTCGTAGTTGCGGGCCGCGCCCACATTGCCGGCGACGGTGAGGATGCGCGAGATTAGTGGCTGGCCGAGTTCCAGCGCCTCCCACACGGCGTAGGCGGTGCCGGTGTTGAAGCACTGCACGCCGTAATCGGTCGAGCGCTGGCCATGCGGAACCTCGATGCCGGTAAGCACGCGGATCAGTTGTTTGGCGCCGCCGGCCGGGTAGCGGGTCGGCACGGCCACAATTTCGATACGTGGTTCGCCAAGCCGGATGACGGCGGCCTGCATGGCAGCCACCGCCTCGGGCTTGTTGTCCTCGATGCCGATCAGCACCTGTTTCGCCTGGGTCAGGTCGCGCAGGATGGCGGCGCCCTTGATGATGCCATCGGGCCGTTCGCGCATCTGCATGTCGTCGCAGGTGATGAAGGGTTCGCACTCGGCGCCGTTGATCACCAGCGTGTCCAGATGGCCGGCTTTGCCCGGATTCACCTTGAGGTGCGAGGGGAACACCGCGCCGCCAAGACCCACCACGCCGGCATCGCGCAGGGCGTTGCGGATTTCAACGGGCTTCAGTGAGCGCCAGGGAATGGGGGCGTGGTCTATCCATTCATCTTTGCCGTCCGGTTCGATCACCACGCACGGCGCGGAAAGCCCGGAGGTGTGCGGCATCAGTCGCATCTCGATGGCCTTGACCCGGCCCGAGGTGGAGGCATGCACCGCCGAGGAGGCGCCACCGTCCGGCCCCCCGATCAACTGGCCTTTGAGTACATGCTGGCCGGCCTGCACCAGCGGATTCGGCATGCCGCCGATGCTCTGCTGCAGCGGAATGACCAGTTCGGCTGGTTGCGGCGCCACGGCCCAGAAGTCGGCGATGGGCAGCTGGTTGGATGCTTCCTTGTGATAGTCCGGCTTGACGCCGCCGTTGAACTTGAACAGTTTCTTGAGCATCAGGCAGCCTGCTTCAGCGGGAACAGCGGGTATTGCCATTTCCAGGTTTCAACCGTCGCGGCAACCGGCGCCATGGCGATGCAATCGACCGGGCAGGGCGGCAGGCACAGTTCGCAGCCGGTGCATTGCGCGGCGACGATGGTGTGCATCTGCTTGGCCGCGCCAACGATGGCGTCCACCGGGCAGGCCTGGATGCACAGCGTGCAGCCGATACAGCTCTTTTCGTCGATGAAGGCCACGCTCTTCGGTTTCTCGACGCCGTGTTCGGCGGAGAGGGGCTTGAATTCGCGGCCGAGCAGGTCGGCGAGTTTTCTGACGCCTTCGTCGCCGCCGGGCGGGCAGCAGTTGATCTCGGCTTCACCCTTGGCGATGGCCTGGGCGTAGGGCTTGCAGCCGGGATAGCCGCACTGGCCGCATTGCGTCTGCGGCAGGATGGCGTCGATATTATCGACCAGCGGGTTGCCTTCGATCTTGAACTTGATGGAAGCGTAACCCAGCGCCGCGCCGAGGATGACGGCGCCCAGCGCCATGACGAGCAGGGCGGAGATCATTTGTATTTATCGAGCCCGGCGAAGCCCATGAAAGCCAGGGACATCAAGCCACCGGTGACGAAGGCGATGGCATTGCCGCGGAAAAACCGGGGGATGTCGGCGCCTTCCATGCGCTCGCGCACGCCGGCGAACATCACCAGCGCCAGGGTGAAGCCGACGGAACTGCCGAGGCCGAACAGCAAGGACTCGACCATGTTGTGCTTGAGACCGATATTGAGCAGCGGAATGCCCAGCACGGCGCAGTTGGTGGTGATCAGCGGCAGATAGATGCCCAGCACCTGATGCAGCATCGGGCTGGTCTTCTGGATAATCAGCTCGGTGAGCTGGACGATGGCAGCGATGGTGACGATGAAGGACAGCGTGCGCAGATATTCCAGGTCGTTGGGAATCAGCAGCCAAGAATCAATTACGTAGCTGGTGCCGCTGCCCAGCGTTAAGACGAAGGTGGTGGCCGCGCCCATGCCGAGGGCGGTTTCCAGCTTTTTCGACACGCCCATGAAAGGGCAGAGGCCAAGTATGCGGACGAGGACAACGTTGTTGACGAGAGCCGCGCCGAGGAGGATGAAAAGGTAGCTGGTCATGGCTGCACGGCCACGGTGTGCGCCGCACGGGGAATCGGGAGCCGCCGATTATCTCGCTTTTTGGTCGGCCTCGAACAACTTTGCACGCGCAACATGGCCTCGTTATGCTCCGGCCACCTGCTGTAGCCAGACAAACGCGCCAGTTTCCTGCCAAACCCGTAGACATTCCGTGCGGTAAAGCCAGGCCTCGTCCTCACTGCCGGGCGTGACAGAGTCGAACGGGAGTTTGGGTTGGGGCGCATTCGTGGCGACGAGCGAGGCGAGTAGTTTGGGCGACTTCATTTTTGCGTCAGCCAGAGCCGTAGCGGCATCGTCGTGCCGGTCAAGCAGGGCGAGCGCCAGCACGCGACCATACAGCAGCCCGCCCAGACTGTCGTCCGGGTAACGGGCGCAGACAGCCAGCGCGTCGGCGGCGCGACCGCTTTCGCACAGCCGATGCACTAGTCTTGTGCGGAAGCCGTGGTTGTCGCCGGGATTGAGCGTCAGCACCAGCCATTCAAGCAGCGGCACTTCTTCTTCACTGTCATAGGCGATTTCGCTCAGTCGCATCAGCAGCGACAGTGCCGGACGATTTTCTTGCCAATCCCATTCGAGGGTGCAATTTTCCGCCTGGTTGCTGGCGATGTTCGTGCGCAGCAGGGCCATTGCATGGTCGAGCAGGGTTTCCTCCAGCCAGTCGCACCTGTCTTCGTGGTCTTCGGGGAAGAGAACATACTCAAGCGATCCCGTCAGGTCTTCCAGCACGGGAAAACTCTGCCAGGCCAGCGGGTTATCGCGCAGCCAGCCGATCCAGCGGGTGTTTCCCCAAGGATCGCCGGCGCCAGGGTATTCCTGATCTTCATCATATTCTTCATCGCCATCGCCCCAGAAAATACCCCGCCACTCGGCTTCGATCGCTGTCAAGGCGGGGTCGGCTTCAAGCGGGCCGGCGTTGCCGTCTTGCGGTGAAAGCTGGTAGTGGCAGGCGGGCGCCGGCAGGGCGTCGACCAGCGCAAGCAGAGTGTCGACATCGTTTAGGTCGACTTCGGTAAATTCATCGTCGAAGTCGTCGGCATCATTCAGCCTGAGGTGCGGGCCACCACGCATCATGTCGAGCAGGCTTTTGGGGTCGTTCCCGATTTTGCTCAGCCATGCGATAAGTTCTTCGCCGGGGTAGCCTTGCCTGACAAGGCGCGCCGCCCAGAAGCGGGCGCGTTCCCCCGCCTTTTCGACTTCGCCCTGGCTGGCCAGCAGCACCACTTCAAGATGCGACAGCGAGGGATTGTCCGGATCATGCCGCTGTGTTTCCTTGAACAGTTTCCAGGCGGCGGCATAGTCGTTCGTATCCGCCAGCATCGTGCAGCGGCAGAGCATGGCGGCGGTCTTGAGTTCGCGGTCGGGCGCTTGCATCAGGCGTTCGACCAGCGCCAGGCGCTTATCCGGTTCGCTCATGTCGAGGTAAATATCGCAGAGGATGTCGAAAGCGTGCTCGTGGCGGGCATCGAGCTTGCCGCCGGGGGCGAGCTGGGCTTCGAGCAGGGCGGCGGCGGCATCGTCGCGACCGTCCTCGAACCAGTGCTGGGCGACGTGGGCAATTTCCTCGGGCGACAGTTTCTTGAATGGCAGGTTCTTGTACTGCGCCACCGGCAGGGTTTCAAGCACATAGGCCAGCACCGAAAGTTCGCCCATGCCGAAGGGGGAGATGTCGGTGATCGCGCCGCAGCATTGTTTGAATTTTCGACCTGAGCCGCAGGGGCAGGGGGCGTTGCGCTCGGGCTTGGGCAGGGGCAGCGTCTTCCAGTCGTGGTCGGGTCGCGGCAGACGATTCCAGATTTCGAGGAACATGGCGAAAGCGATGGGGCGCTCGCCCTCGGGCGGTAGCATGGCGGCAAGCCGGGGGGCCTGTTCCGGCAAATCGCGGCGGAAGGCGTCGAAGGCAGTGACGAAATCGGTGGTGGCAAGGGCTTCCTGCGCACCCGCGCGCAACAAAGCGTCGATTTCGGCGGTGTTTTCTGGACTGAACAGGTCGGGGTTCATATCGATTCTCGGATGGACGATTTTTCTGGGCGGCTTAATCGAATGAGGCAGTCGCAAGCATGCGCCGGGTGTCGTCGGCAAGACCGCGATGGCAGACACCGCCGCGATGCACTTGCAAGCCGGCCGCCAGCCCTGCGTCGGCGGCGCAGGCGTCACGCAGGCCATGGGCGGCGAGGGCGAGCACATGGGGTAGCGTTGCCTGCGTCAGCGCCAGCGTGGCCGTGCGGGCGACGGCGCTGGGCATGTTGGTCACGCAATAATGCACCACGCCTTCTTCGACGTAGAGCGCCTGGGCGTGCGATGTCGGCCGCGAAGTCTCGCTGATACCGCCCTGGTCGATGGCGACGTCGACGAGCACCGATCCCGGCCGCATCCGGCGCAGCAGTTCGCGGGTGATCAGGCGCGGCGCGCTCTTGCCTGGAATCAGCACCGCGCCGATGACGAGATCGGCGTCGGCAATATGGTGTTCCAGCAGATCCGGTGCCGCCGTCGCGGTGGCGATGCGGCCGCGATAACGGGCGTCGAGTGCGTCGAGCCGCTGGGTGCAGGTATCGAAAACGGTTACGCTGGCGCCCATGCCGACGGCGATTTGCGTGGCGTGGGCGCCGACGCTGCCGGCGCCGATCACCACCACCTTGGCCGGAGGCACCCCCGCCACGCCACCGAGCAGCACGCCGGAACCGCCATTGGCCATTTGCAACGCCCAGGCGCCCGCCTGTGGCGCCAGGCGACCTGCGATGCACGACATCGGCGCCAGCAGCGGTAACTGGCCGCCGGTCGCGTCGGTGACGGTCTCGTAGGCGAGGCAGGAAACGCGGGCGTCGAGCATGGCCTGCAACAGGACGGGGGCGGGGGCGAAGTGGTGGTAGCAGAACAGAATCTGGCCGGGATGGGTCAGCGCGAACTCGGGCGGCTGCAATTCCTTGACCTTGACGATCAGGTCGGCCGCGCCATAGACCTCGGTTGGGCTCGCGGCAATACGTGCCCCGGCGGCAAGGTAGTCGGCATCGGCAAAGCCAACGCGCGCCCCGGCATTGGATTCGATAATTGCCGTACCGCTAGCGCCGACTATTTGCGCCACACCCGCCGGCGTCAGACCGACGCGGTATTCGTGGTTTTTTGTTTCCCTGGGGCAGCCGATGATCATGTCTGCCCCGCCAGTTGTCTGCCGACATGCTCCAACAGGGCGCCGACCTCGGCGACGATGGCAGGGCGGTCGAGCGGGTCGGTGGGGGTAACGATGCCTTCCTCGTAACGGGCCTGAACGGCAAAGATGGTGAATTCGGCGAGTGGAAGGTATGGGGCGATATCGACGCCAGTGCGCCGTAGTGCTTTCAGCAGTTCAGTCAGGTCGTGTGTGCGCAAGACATCCTGACCAAATCCGTGCAACCACGCTTTCAATGCCTTTTCGATAGCTTGTTGCGCATGGAAGCCAAATATTTCCTCGGCGAACGCCTCGGTGTCCAACATTGCGCCCATGGCCCGGAAATCGGCATGTGCCAGTCGCAGCATCGATGCCGACTTTTTATAGTCGTCCATAGAGCACCCGTCCTTCCCGCGAGGCACGACCAACAACGTGATTCAGCGACTCTTTCCAGAAATCGAACTCGTCGCGGCTATACAGCAGAATATCCTTGGGCCCCGGCAAGTCCATGAGCGCCAGATACAAGCGCCCCGACTCCTTGCGCCGGCTTTTCCCCGCCGAGAAGGGCTCTTTTTCAACGATCATCAGATCGATATCCGAATCCGGCCGTGCATCCCTTCGCGCGCGGGATCCGAACAGAATGATGGTATCGGGATCGACCTCGCGGACGATGATGTCCACCATCTCTTGCAGCAGTTTGTCGTCGACGTTAGTTGTGGTCATGGCAGAAAAGTCTATCACCCGTTGCTGGTTTCACTCGCTTAACGCGAGGCCATGTAATTGGCAAAAATGCCCGGATGGGCGGCGCGCAGTTTTTTTCTGCCGTCCACCAGTTCGTGGTGTTTCCCTTGCCGTTCGCAAACGAGCAGATTCAGGATCAGTCGGGCGCAACGTTCTGGTGGCGTGTCGTTGCCAGCTTGCGTTTCCGTCAGGCCCGCCGCCATGTGGGGTTCGGCTATCGCCGCCCAAGCGGGCAGCCAGGCCAGGTCGGCATTGTCGCCACTACCCTTGCCGTTACCCTCAAATTCCGCGTGGAAGCGTCGCAGCAGGCGGATCGTTTCCGGTGCGGTCAGCCGTGGCAGCAGTTTTTCTGCCCGACCGGGTGCCATCCAGCAAAGTTCGGCCAGTAGCGGCCAGGTGGCGGCGAAACCATCAAGCTGGTAACGCGCCTCCACCATCCACGCCAGTGGGGCCGGTTGGCGCCGCCATGAGGGGATGCCGGCAATGCTCGCAATGGCTTGCGTCCAGTTGCCCGCGCGCAGCCACAGCGACGCGGCATGGGTTGCCTCGCGCTTGCGGACGTAGGGCCGGTCGGCAACAGCGATGGCCAGGTCACACCACAGCGGGGCGAGCAGGGCGGTTGCGTTTTCGCCGAACGCCTGCCATGCCGCCGGCACGACCACGCGCTCGATCATGTCCAGCGCAGCCGTGGCGGCTTCCTGACCGAGACTGGGCGGTGGTGGCAGGCAGAGCGCCTCATGCAGGATGGCAAAGGCGGGTAACAGCGGATCGCGGCCGAATTCTGTCGCCAGCGTCGCGATGGCCTGCGCGCTGGTGGCGTAATCCCGGCTTTTCAGGGCCTCAGATACGTCATTGCGCAGAACGACATCGCGGCTATGGGCGAAGATGTCCAGTTGCATCACTTGCCACAACACTTTTTGAATTTTTTGCCCGATCCGCAGGGGCAGGGGGCGTTGCGGCCGACTTTCGGCGAGTTGTGACCCTGTGTGTCGCCAATCGAGAGGAATTGCGGCTTGGCCGGGACAACTTTCGGCGTCTTCACTTCGTAGCAATACCACCAGCGCATTTCATCGATGGCGCTGGTGATGTAGCGGTTGTGAGGATTCTTCCGGGCGAGAGCGAGCGTTTCATCGGGCGACATGGCTGCGGCCCGCTCGAAATGCTTGAGGCCGGCTACATCGGCTTCGATCAATCCTTCGTCAAACCAACCCCGGATATTTTCCATCAACGGCGCCGGACCGATACCGCGCAGCACTTCGGCAGCCCATGTCAGCATTGATTCCCCCATTTGCTCGACATTCGCCTTGCCTGCTCGCAGGGTGTCGGCTTCGCGCTCGCAGAACGTCATGAGATATTCGGTCAGTTTCTCGGGCGACTCGTCGCCCTCGAAGACCCGCACCGCCAACGCATGCAGGCCGGCATGGCGGCTCCACATGCCAATGTTGGTATCTTCGGCCAAGGTTTTGAGCGGGGCCGGGTCGCCGTCACACAGCGTGGCGAGCAGGCGACCGAGGCTGCCGCCGACATCGTCGCCAAACAATTCATCCGCTTTGTCCAGTGAACATTGGCATGAGCGCAGCAGTGGCAGGAATGCGCGCGTGTCGCGTTTTTCCGCCGCCAAATATTGGGCGAAGGTGAATACGCCGTCGTATTCATCGGGGGCTATCAGCGCCGACTTGCTTGTCGCGACCTCCTCCAGTCGCGTAATGAACAGCGGGGCAAGTTCGTCCCAGCGCGCCAGGGCTTCCTGGGCAGCGGCGAGCGGAAACGGCGGGGTGATCCGTGACAGGCGTTCGAGGATTTCTTGGGGATCCATGGTGTGGTCGCGAGTGGTTTAAGGACAATGACTGGATTCAGGGGGAAGGCGGGCCGAGGCAATCGGCCGATATCAACCGGGTCGGGTCAGGATAAATCGGCGGTAAGCCGGGCGCGGTTGCCGTGCCGCTAGCGCCGACTTTTTGGGCGACGCTGCGGTTGAGGTCGAGCAGTTGTTGCAGCAGGTCGGCCTTGGCCGAAAAGCCGTAGGCGGAGAGCACGGTCTTGGCTCGCCGCACCAGGCGACGAAGGTGGCAAGCTTGGCGACGAGAGCGTTCATCGCGTCGCCGTGACGCATTCCTTGACCAGCCCGGGGCCGCGAAAGACGAGGCCGGAATAGACCTGCACCAGTGCGGCGCCGGCGTCGAGCTTGGCTTTGGCGCCGGCGCCATCGGTAACGCCGCCGGACGCGATGATGGGCAGTTCGCCGGCCAACGCCCGCGCCAGCTTGCGCACGACTTCGGTCGATTTCTCTAAAAGGGGCGCGCCGGACAGGCCACCGGTTTCGGCGCCGTGCGGCAAGGTTTCGACGCCCTGGCGCGACAGTGTGGTGTTGGTGGCGATCACGCCTTCGATGCGGTGACGCCGGAGCGCGTCACCAATAGTGACGATTTGCGTGTCGTCAAGATCGGGGGCGATTTTCAGCACCAGCGGCACGAGGCGGCCGTGGCGTTGCGCCAGCGCGGTCTGTCGTTCCTTCAGCGCGCCCAGCAGGGCGTCGAGTTCGGATTCACCTTGCAACTGTCGCAGGTTCTGGGTGTTGGGGCTGGAGATGTTCACCGTGACGAAACTGGCGTGTTCATAGACTTTGTCGAGGCAGGCGAGATAGTCGTCGGCGGCTTTTTCGATAGGGGTGTCAAAGTTCTTGCCGATGTTGATACCCAGCACGCCCTTGAAACGCGCGGATTTGACGTTGGCGACGAGCGCGTCGACGCCGTGGTTGTTGAAGCCCATGCGGTTGATGATGCCCATGGCTGCGGGCAGGCGGAACAGGCGGGGTTTGGGATTGCCGGGTTGCGGTCGCGGCGTGACGGTGCCGATCTCGATGAAGCCGAAACCCCAGCCGGCGAGGGCGGCGATGGCCTCGCCATTTTTATCCATGCCGGCGGCGAGGCCGACCGGGTTGGGGAAGTCGATGCCCATGATGCGGACCGCGCGGCCGGGGAGCGGTCGCGCGGCGGGGGCGAGTCCGGCGCGGCCCAGCGTCTTCATGCCGGCGATGGTGAGTTCGTGGGCGGTTTCGGGGTCGAGGGTGAAAACGAGGGGTCTGACGAGGCAATAGGGGAACATGATGGGCAGCCGGAGAATGAGTCGGGTGAGGGTCTGTTTCAGGAAATATCGGCGGCGTCGAGCGCTTGCCACTGGCCCGCGCGCAGGCCTTCGATGGGACGGAACGATGTCTTGTAGGCCATCTTGCGGCTGTTGCGGATCAGGTAGCCGAGGTAGAGGTAAGGCAGGCCGAGGTACTGGCATTGCGCGATCTGCCACAGGACGGCATAGGTGCCATAGCTGGCTTTGGCGTCGTCTGGTTCGTAGAAGGTGTAGACCGACGAAAGTCCGTCGGAAACGATGTCGATGATGCTGATCATGCGCAGCACGCCGTTTTCGCGGTATTCGATCTGGCGCGTGTCGACGTGGGTTTGCAGCAGGAAATGGGCGTACTGGTCGCGGCTGTCCTGATCCATGCCGCCGCCACAATGCCGCGCCGCCTGGTAGCGCTGGTAGAGCAGGTAGTGTTCTTCGCGGTAGTTCAGCGAGCACTCGACGACGTCGAGTTTGTCGAGGCGGGCGAGGGTGCGCCGCTGGCTGCGGCTGGGCGTGAAACGGTCTACCGGTAGGCGGACCGGCACGCATTCGTGGCAGGTGTCGCAGTGGGGGCGGTAGGTGAAGACGCCGCTGCGGCGAAAGCCCGTACGCACCAGTTCGCCATAGGTGGCGCCGTCGATGAGATGGGTGGGCGTGGCCACCTGCGAACGCGCGACGCGGCCGGGCAGGTAGGAGCAGCCATAGGGCGCGGTGGCGTAAAACTGGAGCAGGGGAAAGGGCGGCAAATCGCGCAGATGGGTCATGGGGCCGCACGAAAGGCGTTGCGCACGGCATCCGCCGGCCAGGGGCCGGGAACATCGCTTGCTGGCGTGAGCCTGGCGAGGTGGCGGACGAACTCGTGCCGGGGAATCGGGCGGGCGCCGAGGGAGGCGAGGTGCTTGGTTTCCATCTGGCAGTCGATTATGCCGAAACCGTGCTGGCGCAGGTATACGCAAAGATGAGCCAGCGCGATTTTCGAGGCGTCGGTGACACGGGTGAACATCGACTCGCCATAAAAGGCGCAGCCGATGGCGATGCCGTAAAGACCGCCGGCCAGTTGGCCGTCGATCCAGGTTTCGATGCTGTGGGCGTAGCCGAGCCCGTGCAGCTGGCGATAGGCGGCCTGCATTTCCGTCGTGATCCAGGTGCCGGGTTGGCCTGCGCGCGGCGCCGTGGCGCAGGCGGCGATCACGGCGGCGAAAGCTGTGTCGAGACGAACCTCGTAGGAGGCGTTGCGCAATACCTTGGCCAGCGAACGCTTGGGCGCGAATTCGTGCGGAAACAGTACCATGCGGGGATCGGGGCTCCACCAGAGGATGGGTTCGCCGTCCGAAAACCATGGGAATATACCCCTGCGGTAGGCGGCAACAAGGCGTTCGGGCGTAAGGTCGCCACCGGCGGCCAGGAGCCCGTTGGGGCCGGCGGGTTCGATGAGCGCTTGCTCGACCGGCGGGAACGCCGTAACAGGTGAGGGCGGTAGCCAGGGAATCATGCGATGTTGGCGAGATCGAGAACTTGCATGGGGGCCTACCCGGCTTTCCCGGGCCGATTCAGGGCCTGTTGCATTGCGCGCTTTTTTTCACCGCCAAAACGTTGATACGCCCGCGCTTGGTTCGTTGTGCCATAGCGAACCGCGACCCCGAGTTCCCGATCACCCGCCGACCAATCGCCATGTTCGTAGTGAAGCAGCGCAAGGTTGTAGTGCGGGTGGGTGAGATAGGGGGTCAGGGCGATGGACTGTCGCAACGACTGTTCGGCCTCGCGATACCGGCCCTGTCGAAACTGGATGAGGCCGAGCAGGTTGTAGCTGGGGCTGATGTCCATGCGCTCCGTTTTGCCGGACATCCTGGCCCGGTCGGATTCATACCGTTCCTGAAAGAGGAAGATGGCCTGGCGGGCCATGCGTTCGCCTTCGACATCATTACCAAGTTGCGCCAGCGCCAGCGCCAGGTTGTGCGTGGTGCTGGCGATATCCGGATTCGCCGCTAGCACCTGGCGCGCGACGCTCACGGTTTCTTCAAAGCGCTGCGCGTTGACCAGCGCCGCCACCTTGTTCTCGCGGGCGATGCGCGACGTCGGTTCCATCTCGTAGGCCCAGTGCCAGAGGGTGAGATTGCTCTGCCAGTGTGGCAGCAGGGCGGCTACCGTCAGCGCGGCGGCTACCGACCAGACCAGCGCGGGTAAGGCGATCAAGCGCCGACGGCCGGTGGCTTCCCATGCCAGGGCGAGAGCGAGGACGATAAAGGCGATGGAAAGCATCAGGTAGCGGTCATGCACCAGGTTGTCGCCGATGGTTAGCGGCACCAGGTTGGCCACTGGCGCCAGTGCCACCAGCGCCATCACGGCGGCAATCGCCGGACGGCGAGCTAGAGGCGAGCGTATCAACGCGTAGGCCAGCGCCAAACCGACGGCAAGCATTCCAGCCAGCCCCAGCCATGCCGCGGGGTCGCCAAGCGCCACCGGCGTCCGTGCCGGATGCACGGGCCCCAACTGGCCGAAGGGCCAAATGGCCAGAGCCGCATACCAGCCGACGGTCTTGCCGATCAGCAGCAGGTGTTGTAAGTGGCTACCCTCCGCCATTTCCGAGTCGTGCTGGTAAAAATTGTCGAGCGCGATCTGGCGCATGGCAAGGTAGGCGGCAAGCGAGAGCAGCAAGGCGAGCCACACGGTAACGTCGGCGCGCGGCCAGGCATCGCGTTGCCAAGGCCGCCAACCGGTATTCGCGGAATGGCGCAGTCCCTGCCACAAAGGCAGCAGTACCAGTAAAACCACGGCCGATTCCTTGCTCAGCAGGGCCAGCAGGAACGCACTGCCGACGGCCGCCGCACGAAGAAAGGGCCGATGTAACCGTGAATCGCACAGCAGGGCCAACAGGACGAAAAACACCATCAGCAGGTCGAAGCGATCCGAAATCCAGGCGACGTTTTCTACCAGTGCCGGGTGAACGGCGAAAAGCAGTCCCGCTGCCGCTGCCGTCATCGCGGCGACGCCAGCGGGAAGTGCCGCGCGTACCAGCAAAACGACCAGCGTGGTATTGGCCGCGTGTAGCAGCAGGTTGGTGAAATGGAAAACGAAGGGATCGAGCCCGCTCAGGCGCGCTTCTGCGACAAAACTAAGCAGTGGCAGCGGCCGGAAATAGTTTTGCGAGACGAACAGCGGTTGGAATACCTGTTGCAACCACAATTCGGGGTCGCGCAGATAGGGCAGGTCGGTCAGGAAATCATTATCGTCCCAGACAAAGCCATGAGCGAGCGCCGGCAGGTAGAGCATGAAAGCCAGCCAACCCGGTAGCACCAGGAGCAACCGACCATACCGAACCGCCACGGCTTATTGCACCCGGTCGGCCCAGAGCTTGGCCCGGACCGGGTCGATCTGCTCGCCCAATTCGCCGTTGGTATAAACCGCGAAAAGACGCTGCGCCGCCGGCCGGTAGCCGGCCTCGGCCGCGCGGCGATACCACGTCAGCGCCACCGCATTGTCCTGCGCCACGCCCCGGCCCTTTTCGTAGAGCACTGCCAGGTGCATCATGGCCTGCGCCAGACCCTGGGCAATGGCTTTTTCATAAAGCGCCCGGGCGGCCGCGTAGTCGCGTTCAACACTACGGCCCTCGGCCAGCATGAAACCGAGATTGCTCTGGGCCTGGGCAAAGTCCTGCGCCGCGGCGGCGCGAAACAACTCGACGGCCTTGGCATCGTCACGCGGCAAGCCGCGCCCCGCACCATAAAGGAAGCCGAGGTTGGTCTGCGCCTGCGGATTCTTTTTTTCCACGGCTTTGCGATACCAGGCGATGGCCGTATTCAAGTCCGCTGTCACGCCACGGCCGCGCTCAAAGAGCGCCCCGATATTGTTTTCGGCCTGGGCGAAGCCCTTGTCGGCAGCCTTGCGGTACCACTGCATGGCACCGGCATCATCGCGCGGCACCCCGCGGCCGGTTTCAAGCAGGTAGCCAACGTTGGTCTGCGCCTGCGGCGAGTCCTGATCAGCAGCTTTGCGGTACCAGAGCATCGCCCGGCCGTAGTCGCGCTGCACGCCCAGGCCCTTCTCGTAGAGGCTGCCCAGATTATTCTGCGCTTGCGCCCAGTTGCGATCCGCCGCTTGTTGGTACAGGGCGAGCGCCTTGCCGAAATCGCGGGGTACCCCCTGACCGGATTCGTGAAGATAGCCAAGGTTGGTCTGGGCCGCGAGAAACCCATTGTCGGCCGCCTTGCGATACCAGACGGCGGCTTCGGCAAAGTCCTGCTTGACACCGAGGCCGCGCTCGTACAGCACGCCGAGATCGTTCTGCGCCCGCGCTTCGCCCCGCGCGGCCGCTGCCTGGTATTCCCTTGCCGCGGTGGCATAGTCCTTGGCCTTGTATGCCGCCAGGCCCGCCGCAAAATCGGCTCTGACTGTCGGCACGACGGCAAGGCAAGCCAGTACTGTCAAGGCGCGGGCGATCAGCAAGTGTTGCCCACGCTCACGTCTATTGGTGTCGGGTGTTGTGGTCATTTGCGCTCCGGGCTGCCATCAGGTTACAGTCATGATGATTTACGGCGTAATATACCCGCAGACTGAATGGCGAGAAATTCGCCCGTTTCGGTCTGAAGAAATTGAACTTTTATCGTACTCATTTTTTCGCCCTGGAGACCCCCATGAAGAACCCGTTCAATCGACTCGCCCTTCGTCAGCGTGGTCAAGGCATGACCGAATACATCATCATCGTTGCCCTGATTGCTGTTGCCGCCATCGGTGTCTACGCCCTGTTCGGCAAGACCATCCGTAACCAGGTCGCAGGCCTGGCGGGAGAAGTCGCCGGCACCGGCTCGTCTACTTCCATCACCGCTGCTGGTGATGCTGCGGGTACCGCCGCTAAATCGGCTAACGTGGACAAGACAATGAAGTCCTACGGTAACTGATGCCGCTTTTCGCTGGACTCGCGTGAACGCCCCGTTCATCATCATGCGACCCGGTAGTTACAAGAGCCTGCCACATGCTGCCCGCCTTGCGTGCCCGCAGCGTGGGCAGGCTCTTGTCTTTGCATTATTCACATCTGTACTGGTGATCCTCGCGCTGTTCGCCATGTTCAGCATGGGCGGGCAGACGGTAGAGAAGATCAAGTTGCAAAATACCGCCGATGCCGCGGTATATAGCGCGGCCCAGGCCGAGGCGCGCGACTACAATTTTTCCGCTTACACCAACCGCGCCATGATCGCCAATCAGGTCGGCGTCGCGCAGTTCGTCGGCCTGACCTCATGGTTTCGCAACCTGTCGTCCTTCACCAACAATAACGACTCTGCCAACTTCGGCCGTAGCGTACTCTACGAGTTGATGATGAAAATTTGGTCGGGGGGTATGCTGAAACCCCTCTACACGACTGTTTACAAAGGAATAGGTGCGGTAGCGGGAATATTCGACGAGGGTAAATTGGGATCTACCTTCATGAAGGGAGCCATCACGCTGCTTGATGGTTTGATCAGGGTGTATAGCGAGAGTCAGCGCATTTATCACTATTCGACCGCGCTAACGGTTGCCCAGACGCTGGGCGTCTTCGATACCCTGGGGCAGGCACTCGATAACATGCTGGGCGTAACCCTGTTCAATGGGCCGCTCGCTATCCTTGACGGCGGTGGCAGCATCATCAAGGCCAATGACGAAAAGGTTCGGCTCACCTCCAGTTCGGCCTTCTATCTTGGCTACCACTACTACAAATGGTTCGGATTTACCGAATTCAAGAATCCCAATTTGGACTCGGGGGGCGACGGCGACAATGCCGAGCGCTTTGCGCAGGTGACGACGGACTCGCTGGACGATTTTTCCCGTGATCGTTCGACCAAACCCGCTTGGGGTTTTGCCTTCTTCTATGCGCCGCCGTTGACCTTTGTTGATCCGACCGTGTTCATTCCATACACCTCGGGCCCGCTATTTCTGCCAGTGATCCACCGGGGCGGTACCGAACTCAAGGTAACCAACGACGCGGGCACCGGCGCCCCTGCTGGAACGGGCGGCGGCACCGGCGCTACCGGCGTGGATTGCCACGGCAATCCGGTTTCGAGCAGTTCGACGCCTCTCGTTGTCAATTATCACAATGAACTCCCGACGGCAAGCTACACCGGCTGTGACGGCGATACGGGCACGGTCCAGAAGGGCGATGCCGCCCATCCGGCGGGTGCGTACGCCTTCAATGCCAACCAATGGGTCGATACCCGCTGCTTTGGCACGACCCCGCCCGCTGGATGTCCCACGACCACGCGTACCCGCACGCCGGCCTCGCCGGCCAATGGCGACGCGCATCCCGGCGGGCCCGGGTCAAAGTCGAAGAGGAGCTGGACGGCACTCGACGCCTCAAGCTTCGCCGGCATAGACATTTTCTGGATCAGCATTCTCGGCATTCCGATTCCGTTGCCAATTCCCTTTGTGCCACCCTGGATTCCCGTGGCTCACGGCGCGGCGCAGTCGGGCAAACAACTTAGCAGGCCAGACGTACTGAGCGGGAGTAACAACTTTGGCCATGATGCCAGCAATTCCTATGGCGATTCGCTCAGCAGTTGGACTACCAAGATATCGGCAGCCATGCAGCAGGAAAAGGGGGCGGGCACGTCGCTCACCCTGAGTCCGAACACGTTTGGCGGTCTTACCCAATACATGGACGTGAAAGACATCGCCGCCGACAACCTGACGGGCCCCCCTTTGGTGATCGAGATCGAGAAGGATGTCAGCGATATGCTGAAAGGCCCGGGGGTCGGCCAGTTCGCCACCGATAACGGCGCCCCGGTAAGAAAACTCGACAGCAAAGGCAAGATGCGTAGCCTTTCCAAGGCTCAGGTCTATTTTTCGCGGCCGACGTCCGGCAGCGGGATCACCGGCCTTGACTGGTTCAAGCGCACCATCGGGAGCGAGGGCGCCACCGAACTGGGCAGCCTCTACAATCCCTACTGGCAGGCGCGCCTGGTGCCCAATAGCTTCATCGAACAATATATTTCGATGGAAATACAGCGCGCGGGGCTCTTATGAACCACCGTTCAAATCAGCATGGCCAAGCCATGGTCGAGACGCTGATTGCCGCCGCGCTGGTGATGGTGCCGCTGTTCCTTGCCATACCGGTCATTGCCAAGTATCTGGACATCAAGACTTACACGGTGCAGGCCGCGCGTTACGCTGCCTGGGAGCGCACGGTCTGGTTTGGTGGCGCCGCCGCGGAAAGTTTCGGCCTGGGTTCAGGTAGCACCTTCAGCAACAAGTGGGATGCCAACGAAAAAACCGACGATCAGATTCGCGCCGAAATCGGCGCACGCCTGCTGTCGGATAGCGGGACGACGCCTTTCAAGGATACCGACAGGACCGCCGGGAGTTGGGTCGGTGGTGCTTCCAAGCTGCTCTGGCGCGATCGGCGCGGCAACACGCTGCTGCAAAGCTACAGCGACATCAGCAATAATACGCGCGGTAGCTCCCACGCCAGCGACATAGCCCCTGGCACGGTCAATCAATTGATCTCGCCGCTGGTCACTGCCGGGTCGGTGGTCTCCAACTTCATGGTCGATACCCGGGGCAAGTACACCGCCGATGTCAAAATCGCGGTCAGGGAGGTGGCTTACAACACCGATGCAGGGCTTGGCCCCTGCGCAAGTTGCACGGTGGACGACTACCTCGCCACCGGAACGAAAATGGCTTTTTCCGAAAAAAACGTGATTTTGGCCAACGGCTGGAATGCCAATGGTCCCGGCTCGCTAGACGAATACAGCACGGCGGCGGGGAAGAAAAAAATGTCCGTCTACAATCAGGTTCGCGGCCTGACGCCGTCCTCGCTGCTGCGGCCGCCAACGGATAGCGTCTTCGCCAAGGTCATGAGTGTTTTGCAAGTCGTTGCCCTGGTATTTTTCCCAGAGCTCAGCACCCTTGAACTCGGCCGTATCGAGGTCGATCGCGTGCCACCGGACAGGCTATCCCCATGATTCGCGGCTTCGCCATTGTTCTCCTGCTGGTAGCCGGCGCTTCGATGGCGGCGAAGGATCCGCTGCAAGCCTGTCCGGATTTTCCCACGCCGAAAAAGGCAAAATTGCAAGCCGTGGCCCCGCAACTGGACTACAACGGCATCCCCATGAGCATTCGCCGACTCGAAAGCGAAGCGCCGCCGGAGGACATCCTGGCGTTCTACCGAAAAGAATGGGCTGCGAACGAAAAGATTCCCGGTCCCGTCGAGTATTCCCTGGGTCCCTGGCAGGTCATTGCATCGTTGCGCGACAACTGTTTTTTTACTGTCCAGGTCAAGCCCTTCGGCAAGAATGGAACCGAAGCCCTGCTCGGTCTTACGGCAACCCCCAGCGGAAAAGCGGTGAAGGAAGAACTGCCCATGCTACCGGGTAGCACCCTGTTCAGCGACATCGCTCACAACGACGCCGGCAAGACCGCCCGCACTGTCGTGCTTAAGAACGGCTTTTCGCCCGCGGCTAATGCCGATTTTTATCGCCGCAACCTGGGCGACCTTGGCTGGCGCGTCACCAGTCACCATCGTATCGAAAAACCCGACCAGAACGGCGATGTGATGGTGCTGAAAAATGGCCTGCGCGAACTGAGCGTTACCATTACGCGGCAGGGCAAGGAGTCAAACGTCTTGCTCAATTACGTTGACCAGCCATGATGGCGCGGCGCCTGTCCCACGGGGATACCCTTCGGTCACGCCGCTGGTTTCGCGGACAGGCGTCCGTCGAATATATTGTGGTGCTGGCCTTCGGCGTCATGGTGCTGCTCAAGCCCTTCAGCTATTCCGACGTGACCGACCCCCATGCGACGACGACCGAAGCGCCCGCCTTGAAGCAAGTGGCCACGGCATTGAAGGACTATCACAAACACTATACCTACGCCTTGGCGATTGCCGCTATTCCCGAGTGCGACTATTCGTATGCAACCTCTTCCGATCAATGGACACCCGCCGCGATTCAGAGCTATCTGCCCACCATCGATCTCACGGCAAGCGTTGATCGCTGCATCGATTGGGCTAACCCCGAACTGCCAATACCCACGGTCATTGGCTCATACCCCAGCCTGCCGGCGTCTTTTGGAGACGCCCTCAAAACCATTGTCACTGAAGCTGTCGATAAAGCGGTAAATGACTTGTTGAAGCCGGAAAATATCGCCAGCGCAATCGGTTTCCCCATATCACTTCCCTTCTAGGATTCAACCGCTAGTCGCTGCTACCACACGTTCGAGGAAACAATCCATGGGTTTCAAACTGCCATCCCTGCGCATCAACAGAACCTGGTTGATGCTCCTCGCCGCCATTGGCCTGGCGCTTCTGGCAACTTTCCTGACAACGCGCTATCTGGCCTCCCGCGAAGCCAGCATCGCGGCCGAAGTCACTGCCCGCTCAGCGAAAGGCGGTCCGCGGGTCGCCGTGGCCGTGCCCATTCGCGACATGCAGATCGGCATGCTGCTTACCGACGACGGCGTGGCCGCGCGCGAGGTTGCTGCCGACCTCATTTACCCGAATACGATATTGGCCGACGACTTCGCCAACTACAAGGGGCAGGCGTTGATCCGTTCGGTGTTGAAGGGGCGCCCCCTGCTCAAGACCGACCTGAAACCGGAAGTTGCTGATTTTTCGGGCACGCTGGAAAACGGGATTCGCGCCATGACGGTCGATATCGACGAGCTCAACGCAGTCGCCCACATGGTGCAACCGGGCAACCGGGTCGACCTCATGCTGGCCATGCGACGCGAAGAGGGTGGCCAGACCGTGGTGCCATTCATGGATCGCATGAAGGTGCTGGCTACCGGCCAGCGCGTGGTGCAGGAAAGTGATGAAAAGACGCCCGGGGCGAGAAAGGCCTCGACCTACAGCACCCTGACGCTTGAGGTGACGCCGCCCCAGGCAGCGCGCCTCACCCTGGCCCAGGATATCGGCAAACTGCGCTATGTGCTGCGCAACGAGAAGGACGAAGGCAGCATCGATTTCAGCGTCAATGCCCAGAATATCTTCGACGAGATTACGACCCGCGCCCGCAATGCGAAGCGTTCCACGACCTTGGCCGGGGTGGTCGAATACATTATCGGTGGCCAGCGTTCCGGCCCCAGCCTCAAAGGGGTCGATGTTCCCGTTCCCGGTGTGTCCGCTTACGGCGCAACCGGTTACGGCGCATCCGGTTACGGCGCTGCCACGGGCGGCGCCCCGCCCCTCGTGCCCGCGATCGCCCCGCCCCAGCCCGCCGCACCACCCGCCACCGGTTCCGATTCGAGTGGCTTGACGCCGGCAATGAAGGCCGAACTCAAGACCCTGATCGAAAAGTAACCCGCAAAGGACAACCACCATGTTCCGTCAATTTTTCATTCTGTTCTGCGCGGCCTGCGTTCTTGCCTTGCCGGGCCTCACCCATGCCGGCACAGAAAACGCCAAGGAACTCGTTATGTTCGTCGGCGAAATCACGACCATCCCAGCCACTCAGGTACAGCGTATAGCCATTGGCAACGGCGCCCTGGTCAGCACCAAGTTCATCGATGAGTCGCAGATGCTGCTGATCGCCGAAGGCGTCGGCGATACCTCGCTTGTCCTCTGGTCGCCGCAGGGCGAGGTACAGCGCTACATCATTCGCATCGGTTCCAAGGATTCCGTTTTCGCCTTTAACGCCGCCAAGGAAGTTCTTGGCGACATCAATGGTATCGAGATCAAGCCAATGGGGCCGCAGATCGCCATCACCGGTTCCGCCAGCCCGCCGCAGATCATTCGGATCAATGCCCTCGCTTCGCGTTTCCCACAGCTCCTGCCCCTGGTAAAGGAGCTGGATGTCGAGATGAAGAAGATGATCTACATGAAGGTGCAGATTCTTGAGGTCAAAAAGAGCTTTTCAGAAGCCATCGGCATGTCCTGGCCGGGCAGTTTTGCTGGCCCCTCGGCGGGCTTCGCCGGTAACTTTGGCTCGTCGACCAACCCGCAAGGCGCGGCCGCGGTGGCCACTTCCATACCCAGCACTTTCACCGGCTTGCGCACCTACCTCGGCATCGCCACGACCATCCAGAGCGTGATCACGCTGGCCAAGAACAATGGCGACCTGACCATTCTGGCCGAACCCGAACTGTCGGCCCGCAGCGGCGGCTCGGCACAGTTTCTTGCTGGCGGCCAGATCCCCATCCAGACCGCCGGGGCGCTGGGCACCGCCAACATTACTTACAAGGACTATGGCATCAAGGTCACCATCAAGCCAGCCGCTGACGACAAGGGCAACGTGATCGCTTCGTTGCGCGCGGAACTCAGTCAGCTCGACCAGTCGACCGCCGTGGCCGGCACCCCGGGCTTCCTTACCCGCACGGCGGAAACCGAAATCAACGTCAAATCCGGGCAGACCATGGTGATTTCCGGCCTCATCAATCGTGACATGCAAAACGACGTCACCAAGATACCCGGTCTTGGCGATCTGCCGATCATCGGCCGCCTGTTCCGCTCCGATTCCTTCCGCGGTGGCCGCAGCGATTTGCTGATTGCCGTCACCCCGGTGGTCGTGGATCCGACGTCATCCATGAATCAGGAGCGCATCGACAAGAGCATCGAAATGAAAGAACGCTTCGAGCGCAACCTGAACAAGAAAGACCTCATCGACTGAAGGTGGCCCCATGCTGAACATCGCGGTAACAACCCCCAAGGGAAATACCTCCCAGATCGAGTGCACCATCGACAACTGTTCCATTGGCAAGAGCGACGAGAATCTGATCGCTCTCCAGGGCTGGACGGTGGCGAAGAGGCATGCCTCAATCCAGCGCAAGCCCGATGGCGTTTATGTCGAGGATCTTGGATCGAGTTCGGGCACTGAGGTCAACGGCCGGAAAATCAGCCTTCACGGCCCTCTCAAGCCGGGTGACAAGATCGCCATTGCCGGCTACACGCTGGAGGTGCTCGACCTGGAACTGCCCGCCGCGGATTCTCCCGTGTCAGCGCCCCAGGCCGCGCCCGCGTCGATGGCGTCCGCTGCTGCTGCCGTACCGCTAGCGCCGACTTTTCAGCCGACACCTGCCACGGTATCAGCGCCGCCGCCCGCGCCGACAATGAGCGATGAAACGCGCGCGAGCATGACGCGCCACCTCAAGCGCATCCATCAGCTGCTTATCAAGCAGATGGACCTGCGCCGCATGGATGTCTCACGCCAGAGCGAGGACGAACTGCGCACCAATACGCGCGTCCTGCTGGAAGAGATCGTTCTCAAGGACAAGGAACTGCCGCCGGAAATCGATCGCCAGCGCATCATCAAACAGGTGCTTGACGAGGTCGTCGGTCTCGGCCCGCTGGAAGATCTGCTGGCCGACGAGGCGGTCACTGAAATCATGGTCAACCGCTTCGACGAGATATTTATCGAACGCTTGGGCAAGCTGACCAAATCGGATATTACGTTCACCAGCGACCTGGCGGTGGTCGGCGCCATCGAACGCATCGTCGCCCCCCTGGGTAGGCGCATCGACGAATCGTCGCCCATGGTTGATGCCCGCCTCAAGGATGGTTCCCGCGTCAATGCCGTGATCCCGCCGCTGGCGCTGAAGGGCGCCAACATCACCATCCGCAAGTTCTCGAAGAAGAAATTGCAGGGCGAGGACATGGTCCGCTTCGGTTCCATGACCCATGAAATGCTCGGCTTCATGAAGACCGTGGTCGAGCAGAAAGCCAACATGATCATCTCGGGGGGGACCGGTTCGGGCAAGACCACGCTGCTCAACCTGCTCGCCAGCTTCATTCCGCCGGATGAACGCATCATCACCGTCGAGGATGCGGCCGAATTGCAACTGGCGCAACCCAACCTGATCGGTCTCGAATCGCGTCCGGCCAACGCCGAGGGCAAGGGCATGGTCGCCATCCGCGACCTGGTCAAAAACACCCTGCGCATGCGCCCCGACCGCATTGTCGTCGGCGAGTGCCGCGGCGGCGAGGCACTGGACATGCTTACGGCGATGAACACCGGTCACGACGGTTCGCTTACTACCGCGCACGCCAACACGCCGCGCGACTGCCTGGCCCGCCTTGAAGTCATGGTGATGATGTCCGGTCTTGATCTGCCGGTACGCGCCATCCGCGAGCAGATCGCCTCGGCCATCCGCTTCTTTATCCAGCAGAGCCGCTTCTCCTGCGGCAGTCGCAAGATCACCCACATCACCGAAGTCACCGGCATGGAAGGCGAGGTGATCAGCTTGCAGGATATTTTCTTGTTCAAGCAGCAGGGCTTTGGCGCCGACGGCAAGGTCAAGGGCAAGCACGTCGCCACCGGCGCCATTCCCGACTTCTATCAGGATCTCAAGAACCGCGGCATGGATGTCGATTTATCTGTCTTCCAGGCGGGTAGGGTGCTATGAACGACATCGCGCTGATCGGACTCACGGTGCTGGGTGCGGTGGGGTGCATCTCCTGGCTGTTCATGCAGTGGGGCGAGAGCATGCTGTCGAAGCAGCAGGCCCAGATGGAGCATCAGGCCTCGACCACGCTGGCCGACATGTTCATCTTCATCGATCCGCAAAAGATGTTCCGCTATAACGTCATGGCGATGTTCGTGGTGCCGGGCGTGGTTTGGTTTCTTACCGTTAACCCGGTATTCACGTTTGCAGCCCTGGTGGCCACCTACGTGCTGCCAAAATATTACGTCCGGGCCATGCGCAGCAGGCGGTTCAAGACACTGGAAAAACAACTGCCCGACGCCCTGCTGATGATCACCGGCGCCATGTCGGCCGGCGCCAGCGTCAACATTGCCATCGAGTCCATGATCAAGGAACAGCGCCCGCCCATCGCCCAGGAATTCGATCTGATGATGCGCGAGTTGCGCATCGGCGTCGATTTTGACACCGCGCTGAAAAACATGGAGAAGCGCAACCCCATTGCTGACTTTGCACTGGTGATTTCCGCGCTGCGCATCTCTCGCGAAGTCGGCGGCAACCTGGCCGAAATCCTTAATTCTCTGGCCGATACCTTGCGCGAGAAACAGACCATGGAAGGCAAGATCGCCAGCCTGACCGCGCAAGGCAAGATCCAGGGCATCGTGATGACCGCTCTGCCGCTGCTGGTGATGTTTGGTCTGACGCAGATCGAACCAGTCGCCATGGCGCCCCTGTTTACCACCTGGCCCGGTTGGCTGACATTGGCTGTCATCGGCACTATGGAAGTCATGGGCTATTTCTTCATCCAAAGAATTACCGCGATCGATGTCTGATTCCTTGTTTGCCCTGATGATCGGCTTGACCGTTGGCGCCTCGGCGATGCTGGCATTCCACAGCCTGGCCACGTTGAAGAGCGATGTTCCGTCGGAGGATCGCGAGTACATGGACCCGCTGCCGCCCATGCTGAAGATGGCGTGGCCGCTGATCCTGTTCATCGAATATCACCTCACCTGCCGCTTTCCGCCAGACTGGCTGGAAAAAACCCACAAGCGCCTGCAAGAAACCGGCGTCGGATATCTGATGTCGGCCGAGCAGTTCTACGCGGTACGAGTCTTCGGCGCGATTACCGCCCTGGCGCTGGGCAGCGTCGTCCTCGGCGCGGTCGACTCGCTCGACCTGACGTGGGTTCTGCTGCTGTTGCTCAGCGGCTTCTACTTCCCCATGATCTGGCTGCGCGATGTCCGCAGCAAGCGCCAGAAAGATGTCCTGCGCGCACTGCCGGTGTATCTCGACTTCATCACCATGGCGGTCGAAGCCGGCCTCAACCTCAATGGTGCGCTGAACCAGGCCATGGACAAGGGGCCGCCGGGCCCGCTACGAAACGAGTTCTACATGGTGGTGCGCGACCTGCGTGCCGGCGTGCCTCGCGCCGATGCCTTGCGCCGCATGGAAAAGCGTCTCGACATGGAAGAAATCACCAGCTTTGTCGGCACTGTGATCCAGGCCGAAAAAATGGGCGCTCGCCTCGGCACCGCGCTGCGCGTGCAGGCCCTCCAGCGCCGCACCGAACGCTTTCAGCGTGCTGAAAAGCTGGCAATGGAAGCGCCCGTCAAGCTCATCCTGCCGCTCATTGTCTTCATTTTTCCAGTGACATTCATCGTACTGGCTTTCCCCATCGTGATGAAATTCCTCATGGAAGGCATGCTGTGAAGCGCGGCGCTCTTTATCGCGTTGGCAGTAGCGACTGTCTTGTTCCCGAGGCGCGCCGCACCACCAACGCGTGGGAACGCCTGCGCGGATTGCTCGGGCGCCCGGCCTTGAGCACTGGCCAGGGCCTGCTAATCGATCCCTGTCCCTCGGTGCACACCATCGGCATGCGTTACCCGCTCGACCTTGCCTTTCTCGACCTGCACTGGCGGGTGCTACGGCTGGTGCGGCAGTTGCCGCCGCTGCGTTTTGCCGCCTGCGCCCACGCTCGTGCCACCCTTGAACTTCCTCCTGGCGCCCTCGACGCCGCGGGTATCGCCGCCGGCGACGTACTCGAATGGCGCGACGCCTGAATTGCCGGTCGGCGCTCCTGCTAGCGTTTTCGTTTTGCGTTGCGGCTGGCCTGGTGGCCTGCGCGCCAGGCAGTGTCTATGAACAGCATCAATCCGCCGTGCTGGCCTACGAGTCGGGTGCGGATGCCCGTGCCGAAGCGCTGTATCAGGGATTGGCGCGTGCAGCGCCGAATGACCCGGAAACCTGGTTGCGGCTGGGCAATCTCTACGCCCGCTCCAATCGCCCCGACAAAGCCGCCGATGCCTACGAGCGCGGCCTGCTGCTGGCGCCGGGCGATGCCCGTCTCTGGTACAACCTGGGCATCATCCGCCAGCGCCAGGCCCACGCCTCCTTTATCCAGGCCCATCAATTCATCGATGACGCCGATCCGCTGCAAGTTCGCACGAAGGCCATGATCGAACGGCTGGCTCCGGCGGTTGCAGAAGCAGCGCCGGCGGCAGAAAAGTAGGTCGGGCATGCTCGTGAAGTCAACACAGCGCGGCCAGGCGATGATCGAATATATCTACGTCCTGCCGATCCTGCTGCTGCTGCTGCTCTCCAGCCTGCAATTCATTTTCATCTACGAAGCCAAGCAGACACTCAATTACGCCACCTTCGTCGGCACGCGGGCGGGCGCCCTGAATAATGGCAGCATGGCGTCGATCCAGGATGGGCTGGCCGCCGGTCTTGCCCCGCTGTTTGCCCACCAGATCGGGTCGGCCACCCAACTGGATGCCCTGAAACTGGGACGTCGCACCGCCAGAACCGAACTGGCCAATCCCAAACTGACGCTGATCGAGATCGTCAACCCGACTGTTGGTGCGCTCGGGAGCTTCGGCGACGAGATTCCCAACGACAACCTGATGTATCGCGACCCCACCCCTTCGTATGACAGCATGAACGTGCAGGACGCCAACCTGCTGAAGGTGCGCGTGACCTACTGCGTGCGGCTGGTGGTGCCCATCGTCAAGAACATGATCTTCGGTTTTGCCGTGGCGCCGCCACTGACGGTGGCGAAGATCGACAGCACCTATTCTGGCGGCACCATTGCCGCGCCTGAAATCCTCAAGGTCGAAACCCCTGGCCTGAAAAGCAGTCTTTGCTATGACAACGACCCGAGCACCAACCCCTATTTCTACCGCATTCCGGTTACATCCGAAGCGGTCGTGCGCATGCAGACGCCCTTCAAGAATCCGGGTCTGTGGAGAGCGCCATGACGCCATGCCGCTCAAAGGGATGGTGGCTGTCCGTTATTCTGTGCGCCCTGTTGGTGCTGTCCGGCGGCGCCCGCGCCCAAACGCCGCCGACGCCAGGTAGCGTGCAGGAGTCGCTGGCCGCGCCGCGCCTGCCAACACCGTCGTCGCCGGCCCAGATCATCCTGCCCGAGCAGCCGGGCCCCTCGATTCATGACCGCCACGGCAAGCGCTTTCAGGTGCACTCCTTTCGCTTCGTCGGCAATACCGCGTTTCCCGTGCTGCGGCTGAAACAGGTTGTCGAACGCTTCCTTGACATGGAGTTGAATCTCTATGATCTCAACGTCGCCGCCGATTCCGTCACTGAGTTTTATCACGACCGTGGCTATACTTTAGCGCGTGCGGTGGTTCCGGCGCAGCGGGTGGATGACGGTGTAGTGACCATCGCTGTGGTCGAAGGGCGGGTCGGCAAGGTGATTTTTTCCGGCAACAAGCGCTATTCGGATGACTTCCTGCAATTGCAGTTGGTGCAGTTGCCACCCGGTAGCCTGGTGTTCACGGAACGGCTGGAGCGCACCCTGTTGTTGCTGAACGACCTGCCCGGATTGGATGTACGCGCCACCCTGGCGCCAGGCGCCGAGTTTGGCACCTCCGACATACTGGTCAAGGCCGAGGAGAAAATGGTCGCCACGACTGTCACCGTGGACAACATTGGTCGCAAGGAAACCGGCGAGAAGCGAGCCAATGTCGGGTTCGAAATCAATAACCCGTTCGGTATTGGCGACCAACTGACCCTGCTTGCGATCGGTACCGACCGCAGCCTTCTCAAGTACGGCAAGGTGGGCTACGGTCTGCCGCTAAATAATGATGGCCTGCGCCTTGCCGCCAGCTATTCCGAGGCCAGCTACGACGTGGCCGGCGCCTTTGCTGCGCTTGGCCTCAGCGGTAAGTCAAGCGTCTCCGACATCTCCGTCCAGTATCCGATGACGCGTAGCCGGGGGCGCAACGAAACACTTTCCCTGACATTGAAGAGCACCCACCTGCTACAAAATACCTTCGGGGTGGAGACCTCCGATACACGCGTTCCCATGCTCAACTTCGGCTACGTATCCAACCTGATCGGCAACGACGCATCGGTCAGCAATCTGTCGGTGCAGATGGCCAGCAATCTGCGCCGCAATACCGACGGTACCCGCCAGAACGCCCAGCGTTTTCGCATCGAGGTGGACGGCAACTACCTGCTGCCGCTCGACCGCCAATGGGACGTTTTTCTGCGCGGCGCTTTTGTTTACAGCCCCGACAAGTTGCCTGACAGCGAAAAATATTCAATCGGTGGGCCGGGCAGCGTGCGTGCCTATCGGTCGTCCGAACTGCGTGGCGACATGGGCGCGCAGACGACGCTTGAGTTTCGCCGCAGCCTCAAGCTGGGCTCGACGCCTGGCAGCATCGCCTTCTTTGGCGATGCCGGCCGGGTGGTCTATAAGGCGCCGGGCTATTCGGATTCATGGCAGAGCCTGGTCGGTTGGGGGGTGGGGCTGACCGTCTATCCCACGAGCAAGACAATCGTAAAACTTGAAGCGGCTACGCCAGGCGGCGGCCGCCTTCATGCCGCCGATCACAACGTAGGCAGGCTATGGGCCAGCATCAGCTTCAGCTTCTAGCCGCCGCGCTTCTAGCCGCCGCATTGCTCGACTTGGGGCCGGCGCGGGCGCAACTACCCACCGGTGGCAAAGTGGTCGTGCCCGGCTCGGCGGCGATTGTCAATATTGACGCCAATCGGCAGGTCATCACCCAGAGCGGCGACCGGGCCATCATCAATTGGCAGGCTTTTTCCATCGGCGCTGGCAACAGCGTGCGCTTCGATCAGCCGTCATCGTCATCGGTCATTCTTAACCGGGTGGTCGGCAACGATCCATCGTCGATCTACGGTGGGCTGTCGTCCAACGGCCAGGTTTTCCTCGTCAATCCGAACGGCATCTACTTTGCGCCCGGCGCCCGCCTCGACGTCGGCGGCCTGCTCGCCACCACGCTGGGCATCCGTGACAGCGATTTTCTGGCCGGTCGCTACCTGTTTGAAAAAGTCGGCGCTAGCGGTACGGCAACGGTTATCAACGAAGGCATCATCAAGGCCCGCGAGCAGGGTTACGTCGTGCTGGCCGGCGACTATGCCGCCAACCGCGGCATCGTCGAGGCGCGGCTGGGCACGGTACTGCTCGGTTCGGGCAATCGCCTGACGCTGGATGTGGTTGGCGACAAGCTCGTCAATTACACGGTGAGCGAGCGCAATGTGGCCGAACTCGCCGGCGTGGCCAACAGCGGCCAGTTGCTGGCCGACGGCGGCCGGGTGGTGATGACCGCCTCCACCGCGCGCAGTCTGGCGGCAACGGCCGTCAACAATAGCGGCGTGATCCAGGCCCGTGGCGTCGAAGAAAAGGGCGGCGCTGTGTATCTGCTGGCGGACGGTGGCAACATCGCGCTCGCTGCCACGTCGACAATCGACGTTTCCGGCCAAGGGGGCGGTGGGAGCGGCGGCACAGTGCTGGTCGGCGGCAACTTCCACGGCACCGGACCGGAACCCAACGCCGCCAAGGTCTATGTCGCCGCCGGGTCGACCATCAACGCCGACGCTACTGGCAGCGGCAAGGGTGGCAGCGTCGCTATATGGTCCGACAACGC
>JFJP01037616.1_pt1 | contig 28959 bp, 21 predicted proteins | sample 431651 | NCBI WGS metagenome assembly JFJP01 (sample SAMN02602958, study PRJNA72255) | Microbial mat metagenome, whole genome shotgun sequencing project. | biome: fresh water; feature: sink hole; material: water; isolation source: purple microbial (photo- and chemosynthetic) mats found in... | reverse complement strand
GCTCAATCGTCCGAGATTTGTCGCATGAGCCTTCGGTATGCCGAAAAAACATTGGCACGCGATACAAAGCCCACATACAATCCATTTTTGAGCACCACCACGTTGTATTTTCCGCTATCCTGAATGGTTTTAGCTACTTTTTCAACCGGATCCGATATTTCGACCGAAACTGTGGGGTAAAACATAATCTCTTTCACCCCTATTACATCCCATAGTTCTACCTTAAACATAATGGGGCGCAGCTCATCGAGGGTAACTATACCCTTAAAAAACCCATTTTCGTCGACTACCGGAAACAAATTTCGTTTAGAATCGGCTACCACAGCCACCATATCGCGCAGGGTATAATCTATTTGTACCATCGCAAAATTCTTCTCTATCAGCTTTTCGGTGCGCAGGAGCGAAAGGGCATTTTTATCAGCATGATGGGTAAGTAGCTCCCCTTTGCTAGCCAACTGAATGGTATACAAAGAATTCTGATGAAACAACCTATTGATAGCATATGCCCCGGTAGATACTATCATAAGTGGAATAAAAAGGCCATACCCACCAGTGAGGTCGGCCACCAAAAATATGCCTGTTAGCGGTGCATGCATTACTCCGGCTATAACCCCGGCCATACCTACTATCGCAAAATTGGAAACCGTAAGTTCCGCTCCAAACTCATAGTTGAGCACTAAGGCAAACAAAGCTCCTACATTGATACCCATAAACAAGGATGGGGCAAAAATACCTCCTATACCCCCAGCGCCAAATGTAAATGAGGCAGCTATAATTTTGAGCAGCGTGACTGCCAACATGAGGGTGTATAATAAAGGGAAGCTGAATCTGTCCTCGAAAAATATGTTCTTTTCGAACAGATAAGCATAGTTTCCAGCTAGTATGCTATTTATTGCCTGATAGCCTTCGCCATACAACGATGGAAACAAAAACAAAAGCACCCCCAAGCCCAAACTACCAACTAATAATCTGGCCCATCTATTGGGTATTTTTTTAAAAAATGTACTTATAATAAGGTATACTTTTGTAAAATACACCGAAAGAAGCCCTGTGACTAAAGCAAGCAAGATATAGTAATGCCAGTCATGCAGCAAGAATCCTTTGGCCGACTGATATGGATATATGACCTCCTGCCCCAAAAATAGGTAAGAAGACAAAACAGCAGTGAGCGAAGCAACCAGCAAAGGCAACAACGAAGCCATAGTGAGGTCGAGCATAAGTACTTCCAACGAAAAGACGATGGCCGCAATAGGTGCCTTGAAAATAGCCGCTATGGCCGCAGTGGTAGCGCATGCTATAAGTATAATGCGTACTTTGAAACGCATATGAAAAAAATGCCCCATATTGGCACCAATGGCTGCCCCAGTAACCACGGTAGGTCCCTCCAATCCCACCGAACCACCAAAACCAACTGTAAGAATACTTGAAATCATAGAACTAAAAGTATTGTGCGGTGCCAGATATCCACCTTTTCTGCTTATGGCTTTTAGTACACTGGGTATGCCATGCCCGATAGGCCGCCTGAGTATATAGAGGATAAAGACAATTGCCAGAAAAATGCCGATTATGGGATATGCGAAATAGAAAAAATTATGAATCTCACGCGAAAATCCAGATTCGAGCATCAATTGGATATAGTGCACTGCCTTTTTGATAGTGAAAGCTATCACACCTGATATAAGTCCTATAAATACACTCAATATGATTATAAAATAGGTTTCAGGTATATGTCTGATTCTCCAAATCAGCATCTTTTTATACATATGCAAATATTTTTTATGAGAGAAATATTTCAAATGAAACTCCATACGCGAACATGTTTCAAAACAGAAAATCTGTTGGTTTTAATAATTAAAATATCATCTAAATATGATATTTAATGCCCTAGTCTACAATTTTTTATACAATTTTTTAAAAACGCTCTATTGTAGATTGATGGGCATACAAAATTTGCTTAAGTTTATATACATTTGACCTCAAATTTAGAAAATAAAACCATAAGTATATGCAGAGAGATAATCTAGTATTCGAACTCATAGAAAAAGAACACCAGCGCCAATTAACAGGGCTAGAGCTGATAGCTTCAGAAAACTTTGTAAGCGAGCAGGTAATGGAGGCTATGGGCTCCTACCTCACCAACAAATACGCCGAAGGATATCCCGGAAATCGCTATTATGGTGGATGCCAGGTGGTAGACCAGGTAGAGCAACTGGCCATAGACAGGCTCAAAGAACTATTTGGTGCAGCCTATGCCAATGTGCAACCACACTCTGGCGCACAGGCCAATGCAGCAGTAATGCTGGCTTGCATGCAACCTGGTGATAAATTCATGGGGCTAAATCTGTCGCATGGCGGACACCTTACCCATGGCTCCCCGGTAAACTACTCAGGCATACTATACCAACCCATTGCTTATGAGCTAAATCAGGAAACCGGATATGTAGATTACGACAAAATGGAAGAAATAGCATTGCGCGAAAAACCCAAAATGATAGTAGGTGGCGCATCTGCTTACTCCAGAGACTGGGACTACGAGCGCATGCGTGCCATTGCCGATAAGGTGGGCGCACTGCTTATGTTCGACATTTCGCACCCTGCCGGACTTATAGCCGCCAAACTGCTCAAAAATCCATTCCCGCACGCACACATTGTAACTTCTACTACCCACAAAACCCTACGTGGGCCACGAGGTGGTATCATCATGCTTGGCGAGGATTTCGACAATCCTTGGGGAAAAACAACCCCGAAAGGAGTTATCCGCAAAATGTCATCTATTCTCGACTCTGCAGTATTCCCCGGCATACAAGGCGGACCACTTGAGCACGTGATAGCAGCCAAGGCAGTGGCATTTGGTGAAGCCCTCACACAAGAATTCAGAGACTACCAACTACAGGTACAAAAAAATGCAGCCATATTGGCCGCTGAATTTGTAAAAGCAGGTTACCATGTAGTATCAAATGGAACCGACAACCACAGTATGCTGATAGACTTACGCACCAAATATCCAGATATTACAGGAAAACAAGCTGAAAAAGCACTGGAGCTGGCGCACATTACCATCAATAAAAACATGGTACCTTTCGATTCACGTACTCCTTTTACAACATCGGGTCTGCGTATAGGTACACCAGCCATCACTACAAGAGGTATGAAAGAAGAACACATGCCAATCATTCTTCAGCTAATAGACGAGGTATTGAGCCAGATAAACGATACCGAAGCCATAGAAAAAGTGAAGCACAAAGTACACGAAATGGCCAGCCATTTCCCGCTAAGTACACACTAAAATATAGATAGAACTTCTTTTACTAATTAAAACAGGGTATGGGTTTGCTTTATTTCCAAGGCAAACCCATTTTTTATACAATCTACTATTTCAGGTCATATTATATATTATAGAGCATACTATAATAGATCATGGTGTCATTTTAGCACGACAAAAAGTTTGTTTCCATCTCTTTCCGTCAAATTAATTTCGAATTTAAAAACACAATCAATTAAAAAATTCTATATAATAAAAATGCATTTTTCTATCTGGCAAATACCATAGATAAAAAGGAGTTTAAACATATCATTCATGTTTAATGTTTTAGAACATTTGAATAGGAATTGAAAATTGAATTCAGGATAAAAAAGAAGAAAATCATGACTAAAATCACTAAAAAGTGTACAATTATTCAAAAAAAGAGAAAGTTTTAACAAAATTACAACGATTGCAAAATCTGTAAACAAATAATACCCAATTAATAAAGAAGTTGTTAATTAAAAGTGATTCATATTTTAGGAAAATTCAAATGAATTCTTTTATTTTACATCGTCGAATTTAATGAAATGTTAAAAGTAGATTCGATATTAATTAATTACTAATTATTTAACCTAAATTAATCTGTATGAGAAGTTTAACCATTATGTTGGCCATGCTGCTATTCTTAGGAATGGAAGTAGCATTTGCCCAACGAACTATCACCGGCCAGGTGACAGGTGCAGATGATGGCGCACCTATTCCAGGTGCTTCGGTACGAGTAAAAGGTGCCAGTGGTCTGGGAACTATGACCGACCCTGACGGAAATTACTCGCTTCAGGTGCCAGATGAGTTCAATACACTTATCGTTACCTTTGTAGGTATGCAAGCCGCCGAAGTTGCCATCTCCGGTTCTGTTGTAAACGTAGCCCTTGCGTCTGAAGACGTAATGGTGGGTGATATCGTGATTACTGCACTCGGTATCTCACGCGAAAAGAAAGAGGTTACTTACCAAACGCAAAAAGTTGGGCAAGAAGACTTAGTTGTTTCTGCCCCTACACGCGTTACCTCTGCTTTGACCGGTAAAGTTGCAGGTCTTCAAATCAATATTCAGGACAACGGTGTTAACCCATCAAGCCAGGTATTGTTGCGCGGTCTCCGTTCTATCAGCGGCGACAACTCAGCTCTTATCGTTATTGACGGTGCCATTGCTTCTTCTGGTGCACTCGATGATTTGAACCCAAATGACATCGAAAGCGTAAACGTACTGAAAGGCGCTACTGCTGCTGCTCTTTACGGTTCAAACGCTAGTAACGGTGCATTGCTTATCACTACCAAATCTGGTACAAAAGGAGAGAAACTTACCGTTGGTATTTCTTCTTCTTACACACTTGACAAAGTAGCCTATATGCCTAAATTCCAGACCAAATACGGAACTGGTTGGGAAGGTGCTTATGATGCAATCGAAAACACCAACTGGGGCCCTCGTTTCGATGGCCAATTGCGTCAGATTGGACCTACATTCCCTGATGGTTATCAAGTTGGAACCCAAATGGTTCCTTACTCTCCTGTTAAAGACAACCTTTTGGCATTCTTCGAAACTGGTAAAACCCTATCAAATACTGTATATTTGAGCGGTAGCAACGAATCCAGTAAATTCTATCTTTCTCTAGGTGACCAGCGCTCTACAGGTATTGTACCTGACGATGAGTACAGAAGAAATACCATTCGTGTAAATGCTTCTAAGAAAGTTGGTAAAGCAACTCTTTCAGTGAATACCAGTTATTTTACTGACGAAACGGATGTAGTTGGAAGTACCATCGGACATCAAGACAGACCATTGTATTGGTTTATATTGAACACCGCTGCCAATATTCCTTTGAGCACTTATAAAGATTGGTCAAATCCTGCAAGCTACGGTTATGCTGACAATTATTTCAACGGTTATTACCAAAACCCATATTGGGCTGTAGGTACCAACAGGAACAACGACAAATCAAACCGTTTCCTTGGTAACTTTGCGGTAAACTATGACTTTGCAGATTGGATTAGCTTTGTGGCTCGTGCAAGTGCAAACAATACATGGGGTTACGGCAAAAACTGGAGAGCAAATCAGAAATATAGCGCAACTTTGAAAAGTGCTATGGACGAAGTTTCTTCATTTGTTGAAGACACTGAATATCAGATTTCAAACTACAACATGGATGCGTTGGTGAATATCAACCGCGACCTGAACGAGTCTTTGAATTTGAAAGTTGTTTTGGGTGCTTCTAACTCAGACTACAACTATCGTTGGAGCGAAATGCGTGCTGAAAACCTCAGTATCCCTGGTTTCTATGATATTTCAAATGGTACTGGTTCTATTGTTCCTGACTTGGTTGAGCAAAAAGAAAGAAGTTATGGTTATTATGGTGACGTTACTTTGGGTATCAAAAAATATTTGTTCCTAAACTTTACTGGCCGTAACGACTGGACTTCTACCCTTGCTGATGGCAACAACAGCTATTTCTATCCTGCATTCGGTCTTTCTTATGTAATTACAGAAAGTTTACCTGCATTGCAAGATAATAGCTTCCTGTCATATGCCAAATTTACCGCCAGCCACTCTACAGTGTACAATGATTTGCAACCATACCAAATCAACGAGCGCTACTTCCAAGCTACTGGTTTCCCATTGGGTACCAGCAATGGTTTCTTCCTTTCTGCTCAGTCTGTTGATGGTGAAATCAAAAAAGAACAAGTTTCTACCACCGAAATTGGTTTAAACCTTTCTTTCTTCGAAAGCAAAATATCTATAGACGCATCATATTTTACATCTAAGATTACCGACCTTATCACTTCTACTACTCCTTCTGTTGCATCTGGTAGTACATCATTCCTTACCAACATTGGAGAACTTGAATCAAAAGGTTTCGAATTGTTGTTAACAGGTAACATTATCAATGCAGGTGGTTTCAAATGGGATCTTTCTGTAAACTTCTCTAATCCAGAAACCATTGTTAGAGAAATTGGTGACGGACTTAATGAGATTGCTATCAACACAACTGGACAGTATGGTGTATATGCAGTAGTAGACATGCCGTATCCACAAATGAAAGCCAACGTATACAAACGTGACCCACAAGGTCGCATTGTAGTTGACGGAGTTAGTGGTATACCTATACAAGCTGAAGGTTTAGCAAATCTTGGTAAAACTACCCCAGATTATATATTAGGTGGTGGTTCTACAATGGCTTTCAAAGGTATCACTTTCAATGTTACATTTGACTATCGTACAGGACATGTATACTATGAGCAAGGTTCAGACAATATGGAATTTACAGGTCGTTCATTGGCCAGCGTTTCTGCAAACCGCCAAGACTTTGTAATTCCTAACTCTGTAATAGAAACCTCAACTGGCGTATACACTCCAAATACCAACATTCAAGTACAAGGTGGTCGTCAAAGCTACTGGACTGATGCATACAACGATGTGAAATCTAACTACGTGAAAGATGCAACTGCTCTCAAAATTCGTGAGCTTTCTTTAAGCTACACATTGCCTAAAAAATTCATCAGCGGCCTTAATGTTCAAAACCTTACTCTAGGTTTTGTAGCACGTAACTTAATGACATGGTTGCCTGCTGAAAATATGTTCTCTGACCCTGAGTTCAACAATTCATTCACTAATTCAAACGTAATTGGTGTTGGTGGTTACTTACAATCTCCTCCTACCAGATCATTTGGATTTAACTTGAACATCGAATTCTAAAAAAAGATTAGATTATGAAGAATATGTTTAAATATATAGTAATTATTGTAGCTGTGATTTTTTCAACAGCCGCATGTTCAGATTACCTCGATGTAAACACTGACCCGAATAACCCAACTGCGGTTACTCCTGACCTCGTGTTGCCTGTGGCTCAGCATTACACAGCGCAATTGCACCATGGTGCTCGTCGCTTCAATGACCTAAGCAACCTGTTGATGTACAACTGGAGCCAAAGTGATGGATTTTCATGGTACACAGACGAGTTCAAATACAATGTTACCACTTCTTTCTATCAAGGTATTTTCAATGACTCTTACACAAGATGCTTGAAACAATACCAAGTACTTGCCAATTTGGAAGAAGCTAAATATGTAAATTACAAAGCCATAGCTGAGATAATGAAAGCATACCATTTCCAATTACTGGTGGATGCTTATGGTGATGTACCTTATACCGAAGCCCTTCAAAGAAGCGGTAATTCTACACCTAAATACGACGATGCTGCTACCATCTACAAAGATCTAATTGTGAAGCTAACCGCAGCAATTGAGATGATTAAAAAAGCTGAAGCAACAGCAGTTGTTCCTGGTGCTGACGATGGAATGTTTGGTGGTGACATGACTAATTGGATTAAATTTGCCAATTCAGTAAAACTACGCATTTTGGTTCGTCAATCTGGCTTAGCTAGTGAAGCAGCTTATCTGAAAACTCAATTTGATGCCATAGTGGCTGAAGGTAGTGGTTTCTATATGGCTGACGTTGCAATTAACCCAGGTTATATCAATGGTGAAGTTGATAAACAAAACCCATTGTGGGACAATTTAGGTAAAGATGCTGCAGGTAGTGAAACTGCAAACAACAAAGCTACTTGTGCAACTGATTATGTATTGACTTACCTTACCAATACCAATGACGCTAGATTGGCTCGTTTGTACGAAACAACTGCAGGTGTACTTGGCGTACCACAAGGTTTGGCTGATTATGACACTCCTGTTCCTGATGCTTTTGTTCCTGAAAAAGTTTGTAATATTGGCCCTGGTATTCTGAAATCTGGTGACCAAGGTTCTATCATCTATACTGCTGCAGAATGCTACCTAAACCAAGCAGAAGCCGTAGTTAGAAATATGCTAGCCGGAGATGCTCAAGTTTTGTACGAAGCTGGTGTGACTGCTTCTTTTACACAACTCGGACTTACAAGTGCATTAGCTACAAACTATTTGGCTGGTACTTATGCCAACGTAGGTTGGGCTCAATCTGCCAATAAAATACAAGCTATTATAACCCAAAAATGGATTGCAACAAACGGTACAACTGCCGAGCAAGCATGGTTTGATTACAGCAGAACAGGTTTCCCTGCAGGTCTGCCTATTTCTATGCAAGCTACCAGCGCCGACCGTCCTGTACGTTTATTCTATCCTTCTGGCGAAATTTCAGCTAATACTGCCAACGTGCCAACTCAGCCGAATGCGTTTTCAGCTAAAATTTTCTGGGCTCAGTAATTAATAACATTTTTGAATCATGAGAAATTTAAAATATCTATTCTTACTTTTTGCATTCTCTTCTTTTCTGTTCACATCTTGTGTTGACCAGGAAACAGATTATGAAGCAAATGGTGAAGGACCAAACTTGGTTACTTTCTCCGATACCCGAACTTCAATTACCAAGGTAGCTGATGGTTCTGAGCAAGACTTCAAACTGAAAGTGAAACTCGTGGGACCTTCTTATATGGATGTGAAAGAAAATATCACATACACCGTATCTGTAGATCCTTCTTCTACTGCCATTGCTAATGTTCATTACAAAATAGCAAAATCAACAGAAGAACTATTAGCTGCCAACAACCATTTTGGTTTGTTTACCTTTACTATGCTTACAGCTGGTATTGAAACCCCGCTTGCTAAAGCTCCAGTATTGGTGCTTAAAGTATCGCAAGCAGATGGTAATGGTAATGTTATAGCCAGCGGTAAAACGATTGCAATCACACTCAACTATGCATGCCCTTCAGAACTAGCAGGTGATTACAACGTTACGGTAGTAAGAACTGCATCATCTGGTGCAGTAACTAATTTTAATTTCACTGAAACTATATACAAAACCGGTGTTGGTACATATAGAACTACTGAAGTTGGTCACTGGATAGGCGGTCTTGGAGTTGGAACTCCGGGTTATACTTTCACTGATGTATGTGGTGTAATAAATGTTCCTGAGCAAAATCTTCTCGAATATTACAGTAACATAGTAAGAGGCCTCGAATTGGGAACAGTTGCAGCTGATGGTACAATACACATTGTTTATGAAATCTCATTTGCCGCTGGTCCTAGTTCATATGATGCTACATATGTACCGGTGAAAAAATAAGTTTAGTTTACTTACTTAAAAAAAAATTGTAGAATGAAAAACATAAGATTATTCTATCTATTGTTCGTTGCAGTTTTGCTTTCGGCAAACTTCGCTTGCGATGCACCAGAGCAAGAAGTAGAACCGATTATTGGATTTGACAGGGCACCTAAAGTGACCATCACTCCAAATAAATCGACGACAAATGTAGCGGAAGGTGACACCATTGTTTTCACCATCACTACTGACAAAATGATTGATCGCTCGCTTACTTTCTCTTTGTTGCAAACAGGAGGTGAAGCTGACCTGCACGACCTAGGTATTTTAGAGGAAACCATCAAACTGGCAGAATATACTACTACAACTAGTTTTAGTCTTGTATTTACCGATGATGGCTTACCTGAATTGACCGAAAAAACCAATCTTGAGTTCGAAATACAAAGCCTTGGTGAGAAATATCTGATTCATCCAACTTCTGTGCTCCCAAAAATAGAGTACACCGTAGCTAACAAAGCATGGGATGGTGGTTTAGTTGTAGCTTTTGGTTGGGCAAACGAAGACAATGATATCGATATTTTCAGCATCTCTAAAACTGCCGGTTCTTGGAATCTTCAAGCTACCGGAGACAATCCTGAAATCATGGCAGGTGTTTGGAATGAGGATGCGGATGATGAGTATTACATGACCTTGGATCCTTTCAAAGTTGTAGGAAATACTTTCGATTATACCATATCTGTTGGTCATCCTGATGGAAAAGTGGAATTTTTTACTGGTACATTTGACATGACGAAACGCGACACTTACACCATTGATTATTTTGATTATTGGGAGATAGATTCTTATCGCTTCCTGAAAGTAGTGAAATCTGGTACAACTTATACAGTAACTAAAGCTTTGCCATAGTTTTCGCAACTACAAATTATATCAGGCTGCCCTACAAGGCAGCCTTTTTTGTTTTCAGTCGATGTATTACAATTATAAAAATTTTGTATAAAATAATTAACAAACCGTGTTGTTTAGTTAAAAATAAAATTATCTTCGTCAATCTGTATTTCGTGAATAGTAACAGGTACGGATAATTGAAAAATTCTAATTATTACTTTAATCTAAATTAATCTTTATGAGAAGTTTAACCATTTTGTTGGCAATGCTTTTATTCTTAGGAATAGAAGCAACATTTGCACAACGGACTATCACCGGCCAGGTGACAGGTGCCGACGACGGTGCTCCTATACCTGGCGCATCTGTACGAGTTGCGGGTGCCAGTGGTCTGGGAACCATGACTGACCTTAACGGTAATTACTCTCTTCAGGTGCCTGACGAGTTCAAAACACTTATATTCACATTCGTGGGTATGCAAACCGCAGAAGTAGCCATTAGCGGTTCTGTAGTGAATGTTGCCCTCAATTCTGAAGACGTACTTGTAGGCGACATAGTTGTTACAGCCCTTGGTATCGCCCGAGATAAGAAAGCTTTGGGCTATGCTGTACAGGAAGTAAGTGGAGATGAAATTGCTGATGTTAAATCTGCTAACTTTGTTTCTCAACTTTCAGGTAAAGTAGCTGGTGTACAAATCCAAACTAACTCAAATTTTGGTGGTTCAGTGAACGTATTGGTTAGGGGTGCTTCCTCTATTACCGGTAACAACCAAGCTTTGTTTGTGGTAGATGGTGTCCCCTTGGACAACAGCGTATTTAATACCGGCTCACAACAAGCTGGCGGTAGAGGTTATGACTATGGTAGTGCTGCAGGCGACATCAACCCTGATGATATTGCATCTATTTCGGTTTTGAAAGGTGCAGCTGCCACTGCTCTTTGGGGCTCACGTGCTGCCAACGGTGTGATTTTGATCACCACTAAAAAAGGAAGTGCAAACAAATCGCTTGGCGTAGAAGTTTCTTTCGCAGGTATGATGGGCGTAGTTGACAAATCTACATTCCCTGAATATCAGAATGAATATGGCGCAGGTTATGGTAAATATTATGAAGATCCAACCGGACTTTTCTTGTATCGTGATATGAATGGAGATGGTACTGAAGATTTGGTAACTCCGGTTTCTGAAGATGCTTCATACGGTGCTAAATTCGACCCTAATCTTATGGTGTATCAATGGAATTCACTTTACGAAGGTCTTGATACCTATGGTAAAGCTACTCCTTGGGTTGCTGCGGCTAATACCCCTATTGAATTCTTCCAAAATTCATATTCATATAATACAAGTGCTCAGGTATCTGGTGGTAACGACAGATCTACTTACCGCCTTGCTTATCAGAACCAAAACCAAACTGGTATTTTGGTGAACAGCTTGTTGAGAAAGAATGGCGTTACTTTCAGCGGTTCTTATAAAATCACTGACAAAATAAAATTCAGTTCGCATGCTAATCTTATCAATACCAACACCAGAGGTCGTAATGAAACCGGTTACTCAGGTAATATTGGCTCATCTTTCCGCCAGTGGTGGCAAACAAACGTAGATATTCTTGAACAAAAAGAAGCCTACGAAAAATTGGGTGAAAAAAATACAACATGGAACCCTGCAGACCCTACTGATATGAATCCTATATATTGGAATAACTTCTATTTCCAACGCTACCAAAACTATCAGACTGACGAGAAAAATCGCATCATAGCTTATAGCCAGTTAGATTGGGAATTGACAGACTTCATGGATGTTACTGCAAGAGCTTCTATTGACAACTACAACCTGGTACAAGAAGAAAGACTTGCCGTTGGTTCTGTTGCTGAAGCTTTTGGTATCGATCTTTCTGATGCGACTTCCGGTTATACCCGACGCGACAGAAATTTTATGGAAACAAACTTCGATCTTATTGCCAACTTCCATAAAGATTTCTCTGAAAACTTTACTTTCCGTGGTGTATTGGGTTCAAACATACGTAAAACAAGTGTTTATGCTATGACATCTTCAACACAAGGTGGTTTGGTTGTACCTAACTTATATTCAGTTGCAAACTCTAAAGAATCTGTATTGGCCCCAGCTGAAGCACTTGCCGAAACACAAGTGAATGGTTATTTCGCAAACGTAAGTTTTGGTTTCATGCAGTACTTGTTCCTTGAGGCATCTGTTCGTATGGATCAATCTTCAACTCTACCCGAAGGCAACAATACTTATTTGTATCCTTCTGTTTCAGGTTCTTTCTTGTTCTCGGAACTTTTGCAACAAGATTGGTTATCGCTGGGTAAAGTTCGTTTGAACTATGCAGTAGTGGGTAACTCCGCTCCTTTTGCCCGTATCAACGATGTTTACCTACAAGGTAGCCCTTTCAATGGAGAAGCTATGTTTGGAGTACCAGCAACAAAATACAATCCTGAATTGAAACCTGAATCACTACAAAGTGTGGAAGCAGGCTTGCAAATGGCATTCCTCAACAACCGTGTAGGTTTTGACCTTACCCTTTACAAAAACAATTCATTCGACCAAATCATGCCAGTTTCTGTATCAGCAGCCAGCGGATATACTACCAAGTATATCAATGCAGGTAATATGGAAAACAAAGGTATTGAGGTAGCTCTAAACTTTACCCCTGTAAAATTTGACAAAGGTTTCCAATGGGATGTGGACATCAACTGGTCGAGAAACATAAACCAGGTAATTGAACTTACCGAAGGTGTTAAAAACCTAACAATAGCTTCACTTCAAGGTGGTGTATCTATCAATGCCCGAGTAGGAGAGCCTTATGGTGTAATTCAAGGTACTGATTACGTTTATTCAGATCCTAAAAATCCTTCAGAAGCCAATCGTATCATCCTGAGTTCAGGTCGTTATATGAAATCTGCTACTTCAGACAAAGTGATAGGTAACATACAACCTGATTGGATGGCAGGTATGCGCAACTCTTTCTCATACAAAAATCTGAATTTCTCATTCTTGATTGACTGGAAACAAGGAGGCGATATATTTTCATTGGATATGTGGTATGGTATGGCAACAGGTTTGTATCCAGAAACAGTTGGTAACAACGACCTTGGCTCACCTTTGAGAAACCCAATCGTTATTACTGATAATACTGATCCTTTGAATCCGGTTTATGCTGACAATTCAGGTGGTGTGATTCTTACTGGCGTGCAACGCGTAGTAAATGGAGTAGATACTACTTATGTTAAAAATAACATTCGTGCAAGAACCGACTACTATGCAAACCCATGGGGTTATGCCACTGCGCCAAATGCTCAGCAGATATACGATGGTACTTATATCAAATTGCGTGAAGTAAATATTACATATACACTTCCAAAAAATCTTTTCCAAGGCAAATATATTCAAGGTGTAACTATAGGTTTAACCGGAAGCAACCTTTGGATTCTCCACAAAAATCTTCCTTATGCTGATCCAGAATCATCTCAAGGTGCCGGTAACGTACAAGGATGGCAGAGTGGTACTATGCCATCTACCAGAAACTTCGGTTTCAATGTAAATGTTAAATTTTAATTCATCCTCGACATGAGAAACAAATTAATATATTCGCTAATCATCTTCTTGGGTGTATTCGCTTCTTGCTCTACCAAAGATTTCGAAGAACTCAATACAGATAAGAAAAATCCGGTGGATGTGCCTGGAAACTATGTATTTTCCCAAAATCAATACTTGTTGGCATACCACATGACCACTGTAAACGTGGGTGTGGGTATTTTCAATATGATGGCTCAGTATATCACTGAAACTACATACACCGATGAAGCTAACTGGGACTTGGTAAACCGCCGTATACCTGACAACTTCTACAGAAGAATGTATCTCGACCTCAACGGTTTCAAAACCGCCAGAACTCTCATTGAAAAAGAGGTAGCTGTTGGTGAAGGCCCAACTGCCGAAAAGAGCAACCGTATTGCCATCATCAAACTAATGAATGCCTATACCTTCCAAGTTTTGGTTGATATATTTGGTGATGTTCCTTATTCAGAAGCGCTCAATCCACTCAACACGCTTCCTAAATACGACGATGACGCCGCTATTTACGCTTCTTTGATGGACTCTGTGGCTGCTGCTGTAAATTCGCTCAATGATGCATATGGTAGCTTTGGTTCTGCTGATTTGATATATGGTGGCGATGTGGCTGCTTGGAAAAAATTTGGCAATGCTTTGCTCATAAAACTTGCTGTAAGTGCTTGGGATCATGATGCTGCCAAAGCGAAATCTGTAGTGGAAGCTGCTTACAGTAAAACCTTTACCGGTTTGTCTGAAAGTGCATATTTCAATTTCACCAATGGTTCACCATATTATAGCCCTATCTACGAAGACCTTGTAGCCAGTGGTCGTAAAGACTTTGTGGTTTGCAACACCCTGTTCCGTCAGATGGACGTTACAGACCCTCGTATTCAGGCTTATGCTGATGATCTTACTTTAGACGCTTCAGGTAATGTGACTAATGGTGGTACTTATGCCGCTAGTAACAACTATGCTACAGGTGCTCACGTTGACGCCGCTATCACCGCCGCTGGTTATCATGGATTCCTTCTTACCTATGACGAAATTCTTTTCTACTTGGCTGAAGCTGCTTCTAAAGGTGCAAATGTAGGTAATACTGCTGCTACTCTTTATGATAATGCAGTTACATCTTCCTTCCAACATTGGACAGGATCTACCGCAGGTGCAAGTGCTTATTTAGCTCTTCGCCCATTTGTAGATGTAAAATCTGTGGCTAAAGAAATGTGGATAGCGATGTACATGAGAGGCCTTGTTGGTTGGACTACTTACCGCCGTGTAGACGGTGCATTTGTTTTAGATGTACCAGCAAACAATACACCAGGTATCTCAGTAATCCCTACGCGTTTTACTTACCCTGTGAACGAACAAACCTTGAATGCTGATGCTTATAAAGCTGCATCAACTGCCATTGGCGGTGATAAACTCACTACCAAAATATTCTGGGATAAAAACTAAATACAGATAAGGGTTAATTAATTGATTTGGGCTGCTCATTTGGGGCAGCCCTTTTTTATTTATATTTTTTAATCAGTTCAACATTCTATATATATGTCTGTTAAGCATATAATTGCTATTTTTATATATCATTTAGTTAGAAATGGGGTATTTGTTCGATGAGATTATATAATTATTGTATCTTTTTTTCGTTATTTAATGAAAATTTTAAACATGCGATTCGAAAATTATACAGCACATAATTATAAATCCATTCCACAGATAATCAATAATTTGACCCCTGAACATATTCACAACATTGACATTGTTTCAAGGGTATTGCCTTTCAAAACAAACAACTATGTGGCAAATGAGCTTATAGATTGGAGCAACTATCTGAACGACCCCATGTTCATTCTCAATTTTCCTCAGCATGGAATGCTCAAAAAAGAACATTTCTCTAAAGTGGAGCTTGCCATAAAAAACAACCTCCCTACAACAAAACTGAACGAAATAATTGATCAGATACGTAAGGAGCTAAACCCACATCCTGCGGGACAGATGGAACACAATGTGCCTTTTCTGGGTGAGCAGAGACTTTCGGGATTGCAGCACAAATACCATGAAACTGTATTGTTTTTTGCAGCGCATTCGCAAAGTTGTCATGCACATTGCACTTTTTGTTTCAGGTGGCCCCAGTTTGTAAACATGCAGGGATACAGGTTCTCATCGCGCGAAATTGAATCGCTCATCGCATACCTGAAGCTTCATCCCGAAGTTACTGATATTCTCTTTACCGGAGGCGATTCGCTTATCATGTCGGCAGAGCAACTCAATTTTTACATAGAACCAATTCTGAAGGCAGACTTGCCCCATATTCAGTCTATACGTTTTGGTACAAAAACACTTACTTATTGGCCGTTCAGATTTACAAGCGATAAAGATGCCGACGATTTGTTGCGCGTTTTCGATAAAATAGCAGCTTCGGGCAGACACGTGGCCTTCATGGCACACATCAATCATCCGAAAGAAATGGCTCCAACTGCTTTCAGAGATGCTGTAAAACGGGTACGAAATACCGGTGCCGAAATACGTGCACAGGCTCCACTCATGCAATATATAAATGACTCGCCTGAAATATGGAGGGATATGTGGAACGAGCAAGTAAAATTAGGAATAATACCCTATTATATGTTTGTAGCCCGCGATACGGGTGCACAACACTATTTTGCAGTATCTCTGGAGCGTGCATGGCACATATTCAGAGATGCGTACCAGCAGGTGAGCGGACTGGCTCGAACAGTGCGTGGCCCTAGCATGAGCGCCGGTCCGGGCAAGGTACATGTGATTGGTGTTACTGAAATTCAGGGGCAAAAAGTGTTTGTACTTCAATTTTTGCAAGGTAGAAATGCAGATTGGGCACTTAAGCCATTTTTTGCACAATACGACCCCAATGCAATATGGCTCAATGATTTAAAACCTGCTTTTGGTGAATCTGAATTTTTCTTCGAAAAAGAATATAAACTAATACTGCATTCAAAAGAAATAGTGAGCCTTATTTGAGCCCTATTGATTCAATATTTTGATGTATTATTATAATTATGATACAGCCCAACAAGCAAAATGCTTAATGGGCTTTTTTAACATAAAATGAGAATATAATCCGAAGATTAGTAATTCTTTACAGGAATTGCTATTTTAGTTTTGCTTTTCGCTTTTATATCTTTTGTACCACATGAGCATCCGGCACAGCTGCCGCAACTGCTTTTGGGAGGTATATATGTAAAAAACCGGTATGTATGATACATAGCATAAACTGTAGTTACCGCGATGATAATATATGTAACAATTTCCTGAAGCATAAGATAATATTTTTAGAATAATTGGGTAGTCTGGTAAAACAACAATGAAACCATATAGGCCAATACTGTAGTATAAGCCACTGTAAATAAAGCCCATTTCCAATGATCAGCTTCACGTTTGATGGCAGCTACTACAGCCACACACGGGAAATAGATAAGGGTAAAAAGTAAAAATGAAATGGCACTATAAGTAGTAAATACCGGTTTGCCAAGTTTTTCACCTGCAGCATATACCTCTGATTGAAGCTTATCTTTAAGATTTACGTTGTCATCTTCTATTTCTGCCTGATACAAAACCCCCATAGTACTTACCACTATTTCTTTGGCCACTACCCCGGTAAGCAAGCTGATGCTCATTTTCCAATCGAAACCCAGTGGCTGCATAATAGGTTCTACACTTTTTCCCAGCATACCTATGTACGAAAGTTCTTGTCTTTTGGCTTCTCTCGAAAGTTCCGTTTGCTTCAGTTCTTCCTGCCATTTTGAAAGCTCATGTACATCTGCGTTGGTTTGTGAATCTATGCGTTGCTGAATGGCATTCATTTGCGTATCAAATGATGTGAGTTTGTCGTCGTTTCGGGGGAAATAGCCCAATGCCCACACCAAAATAGATGCAACCAGAATGATGCCTCCCATTTTCTTGAGGTACTCGCTGGCCTTATGCCACATATGACGCACGGTGGATTTGAAAGTAGGTATACGATAAGGCGGCAATTCCATTACAAATGGGGTTTCTTTGGCCTTGAAAACTGTTTTCTTCAACATATAACCAGTGGCTACAGCTAGTAAAATGCCTATGATGTACATCATAAAAAGCATGGTACCTTGGTTGGCACTGAAAAAAGCACTAATGATGAGTAAGTATACCGGAAGGCGCGCCGAGCACGACATAAATGGAATGATAAGAATGGTTATCAGGCGTTCGCTCTTGTTTTCAAGGGTGCGGGTACCCATAATGGCTGGCACATTGCATCCAAACCCCATGACCAGCGGAATGAAAGACTTTCCGTGTAACCCAATTTTATGCATGAGTTTATCAGTAATAAAAGCCGCTCGTGCCATGTATCCGCTATCCTCCAGAAGGGAAATGAAGAAAAATAATAGTACTATGTTAGGTAAAAAAACAATGACTCCGCCTACCCCACCAATGATGCCATCTATAAACAAATCTTTGAGCATCCCATCGGGAATGTACAACCGCATCAACTCACTTATCCACAGCACAGTAGTATCTATCCAATTCATCGGATACTCACCAAGCGTGAAAGTGCCCTGAAACATAAGCCACATGATAAATAAAAAAATGGGAAAACCCAGGTATTTATTGGTGAGAAAATCATCGATAAGTCCCGAAGTTTTTCTGCGCGAAGGTGGTGCAGGCACGAAAGTTTCTTTCAAAGCACCCGAAATGAAACCGTATCGCGCATCGGTAAAGAGGGTTTCAATATCATCTCTCAGGTCTGCTTCTAATTTTTGACGGGTTTTGGTGAGTGCAGATATACATGAACCGTGTATTTCCTTATTCTGTAATATTTGCAATAGCTCTTTGTCGCCCTCGAGCAACTTGATGCTGATAAACCTGGGGTTGAAATTCTCGGGGAAAAGATAAATATTGGGAAGAACCACTTCTTCCTCTGTGCGTGATATAGCATCTTCGAAGGCATTGCCATACTTTACCACTGCTTTACGGCGTGGTTCTAGAGTTGGCTGTATGCTTTGAATAGCAGCGTCGAACGTCTGAAAAATACCTTTGCCCTTTTTGCTTACAGCCGGAATAATAGGAATGCCAATCATTTCAGAAAGCACATGGTATTTGAATATATCGCCGCGTGCAGTAAGCTCGTCGTACATATTCACTACCAAAACCATATTCAACCCCATTTCCATGAGTTGGGTAGTGAGGTATAAGTTGCGCTCCAGGTTTGATACGTCCAATATATTAATTACAACATCCGGCTTCTGATACAGCAAAAAATCGCGTACATATTTTTCTTCGGGATTAAAAGTAGTGAGCGAATATGTCCCGGGCAAATCGGTTAATTCCAGCTCATATCCTTTGTAAGCAACTTCCGATTTCTTGGCATCTACCGTAACTCCACTGTAGTTGCCTACATGCTCCTGTGAGTTGGTAGCAAAATTGAAAAACGTAGTTTTCCCGCAATTGGGATTGCCCAGCAATGCCATGCTTATCTTTTTACCTGCTGTATATTGCTTGAGCTGCATTCGCTGGTGCTGAATATTGAGCTCCGGTGCCGGAATATTGCAGAAATAATCATCAGTAGCAAGATCTACTTCTATGAGCGATGCCTCTTTGCGTCGGAGAGAAACATCATAGCCCATAATATTATATTCAATAGGATCTTTCATGGGGGCATTTTTTATCACTGTTATTTCCTGCCCCTTAATGAATCCCATTTCGGTAATTCGCTTCTTAAATGCACTACTACCAATGATTCTTACAATCTTGGCCGAATCATTGTCTCTCAAATCAGATAACCACATAAAACCATACAGATTAACAGTACAAAACTACTATCAGTCCATTGGTATCACAATCCCAATAGTTAGGTATTTTAAGTAATACCCCAAGTCAAATATATGACTCCCATGCATGCTTTATTGAACTTGAATAGGCGCAAATTCAAATTTGTGGATTATTTTTGTATATTGCACAATTAGCAAAATATAGTCAATAAGCTATTGCCGAAATATATACACATGAATAAAGACAACATCATAGATAAGCTGAGGGAAATATTCGGAAAATCAGTTCAACAACTCAATATTCTGGAAGAAAAAATTGACATTGGATTGCAAATGGAATATTTTGAACAAACCAAAGAACTTCGCAAAGAAGCGGATAGTGAGCAAATTTTGCAGGAAAGCGATTGCATTTTCCATGAAAATACCAGCAACGACGAAATAAAAAAATACTTAGTACTACTTGCCGGACTCAGCGAAGTGAAAGCACTGCGAAAAATTGAAGAATACAAACAATCTGCCCCCGATGAACTAAAAGACTGGGTAGTACTGGCACATCACGAATCGAAAATGAATATTGAGAGTGTTTTGCTTGATAAAAACCTGATATACATTTCTACGGGTTTGGGCGGGAAAGAAGGCAAACTTCGCTATTTCATTGTACTCAGTTCCAAAAATAAGAACGCATTTACCACATCGCAGGAGTCTATCATAGAAAAAGAGCTACGCTTCACGCTTGGTAAACATGCTGCTGACCTTGAGAATATCAGTTTTCAAGAGTTTTACGCTGCTATAGTGGCACTCGTACCGCTGCATGTTGCCATGCGCCCGGTTTTTAAAGAAGCTATTGAAGAATGCAACCAATTGGGAAATTTTCTGAACGAAAACTACTTGGTCACCAACGTAAAAATTTTCAATAATGATGAAATTTTATCACTGCTGAACAAGGACGACTCCGATGCCCCCGAACAAGAATTTGACATAAAAGAAATCTGATACAAAAAGCTAAGAATATAAAGTAGAATGAAATTTAAAAACGTAAACATAGCAGTGCAACTGCTCCCCTTAGGAACTCCTGATGCCCAGACTGCCTATAATTATGTAGATGAGGCCATTTCCGTAATCCGGAAAAGTGGTTTAAAGTATGAAGTTTGCCCTTTTGAAACTGTATTGGAAGGAGACTACGATACCATTATGCAAGTAATAAAAGAAATACAAGAAACTGTATTTGAGAAAGGCCTGGGACACCTCATTGTAAATCTGAAAATAGAAAATTGCGCCGCTTCGGATCTTAGCTTTGAGGTAAAAACCCAAAAATTCAGATCCTGAGAAAAATGCGAACAGCAATGCAATAAAATCAGGTTGTGATAAACAATATTTAGCCTTCACTCATTTGAGCATAACTTATTATCAGACAATTTAACAAAACATTTAGTATTCATGAGGAATAAAAATCGGGCTTCAACCTTATCGCCTTAAAATACAGGTACATAAACATTTGAAAATGCATTAACCTTTTTTTATGTAAAGGAGTCACAAAAGGGTTGGTAAATTTTGAAATTCTGATTTACTTTGCCATGTATTCAACGCCGTATCAAAATACAAAAATAAGTTCTTTTCAGTTATGATAAGTAGACGATTTCTCCGTGTAAAAGCTATGCAGATAATTTACGCACACTACAAAACTGGTAGCAACCAGTACGAAGCTGCGGAGAAAGAATTGTACCAAAGCATACGACATTCATACGACATGTATTTTTTTCTTTCAGCACTCATTATACAAGTGCAGGAGTACGCCCAGGGACGAATAGACATTTCCAGACAAAAATTAATTCCCACCGAAGAGGATCTGAATCCAAATATGAAGTTTGTGCATAACCAACTCATAACGCAGCTCAAGAAAAATGAGCAATTGCAATCGGTACTCAAACGCACCAAGTTTTCTTGGAACAACCACCCGGAGCTTGTAAGAAACGTGTATCAGTCCATGATTGAAAGCGATTATTACAAAAATTACATGGCCGACGAAATTATTTCCTATGATGAGGATAAGAAATTTGTATCGAAGCTATATGCCAAGCTCATACCATTCAACGAGTTCCTATACCAGATGCTCGAAGAAGAAAACATATACTGGAACGATGAAGTAGAATTTGTGCTCAGTCGAATCTCATCTACCCTCAAAGGTTTCAAAGAGAGCGAAGGAGTATATGCCAAATTCCTGCCCATGTTTCAGAGCCACGACGACGAAGATTTTGTAAAAATACTTCTCAAGCATGTTATCCGGAATAAAGAAAAGCTTGATACCATCATCACAGACCATGTAAAGAACTGGGATTTGGAGCGTATCGCATATCTGGATATTGTCCTCATGAAACTAGCCATAGCCGAACTCCTCAATTTCAAGGAAATACCGGCCAATGTTACTTTCAATGAGTATATAGAAATAGCAAAACACTACAGCACCGATAAAAGCAATCTATTTATAAACGGTGTGCTCGACAAAATAAAAATGACATTGCAAAAAGATAAACTCATTCCCGAGCACGTTGGTCATGAATATAAAGCAAGCAAAAACGAAAATAACTAATTACTAAGTTATCTGATTATGAGCAAAAATTTGGTTTTGAAAAATTGGTATTTTATAACCACAATGGTATTACTTTCTGCTAATCTGCTGATCTCATGCTCGCAGCCTTCATCAAGCAATGCTTCGGGAAATATGGCCAATGGCGTACCTGAAATATCTTTCGAGAACCGGACCCATGAATTTGGTGATATCATGCAAGGCGAAAAAGTTTCTTTTACTTTCGTATATAAAAATACAGGTACTGCTCCGCTCATAGTCAAATCTGTGCGCGCATCGTGCGGTTGTACCACTCCAAAATATTCAAAAGAACCTATTGAGCCCGGCAAAGAAGGATTTGTAGAAGTTGTTTTCGACAGTTCAGGCCGACAAGGATTCCAAACAAAATCTGTAACACTTGAAACCAATTGCCCCGAAGAAGTGACAGACTTGAATTTTACTGCAAACATTAAATTAAACAATCAATAAACACCTTTTCATATGATTATGCTAAATTTTATAGCCATGATGGGAACCCCGGGACAGGAACAAAACCCATTCATGTCGCTTCTTCCTTTACTTTTGATAGTGGTTGTATTCTATTTTTTCATGATTCGCCCACAAATCAAAAAACAAAAAGAACTCAAAAATTTCAGAGAAAGCCTTCAGAAAGGCGATAAAGTTATTACCATTGGCGGAATATACGGTCGTATAGTAGAAATGCAAGAAAATGCTGCTTTGGTAGAAATTGACAACAATGTAAAAATTAAAGTGGATAAGTCGGCTTTGGTAAAAGATGCTACTGCCATCATGGGGCAGAAGTAATAATAAACCCAATAGACAGGAAACAAAAAAATCCAAAGTTCGAAGCTTTGGATTTTTTTTACCCCAGATTAAGCATTAGTGCTAGAAAAAACGTTTTATTTAGAGGCATGTAACGCCGATTTGCGAAATTCCCCTATTTAAGAGGGGTGGCCATAGGCCGGAGTATAATCAATTAGCAATAAACATTTTACATCAAACAATAGTAAGATACAATCCATTATTAAGAAATTTAGCTATATTTCTTAATTCCTAATATGGGTTAAAAGAGCGGCAGATGCCTATTTTTTCTCGTTTTCTTTAAATTCTTCACGCTCAGGCCTACGCACCAGATTTTCAATGCGTTTCTTGGCCTCAGCATTCGCAGGATCCAACTTAAGCACCGCTTCGTAATCGCGCATGGCATCGGCAGGTTTGTTTATTATTTCAAATATTTTGCCTCTGAGCAAATATGCATTTATGTGGCTGGTATCTGCATCGAGTACAGTGTTGATATAAAACAATGCCTCGCCATATGAGAGCGCATCGAAATTCAAAACCCCTGCTTCATAATTGGCTCCTAAATCGCGGGGTTTCAGTTTCAGATATCGCTGATAGTCTGAGAGGGCTTTGCGACGCTCGCCTACAGCAGTATAGAGCTTTGCTCGCATTTTATACGATTGCGAAAAAGTACTATCTGCCTCCACTGATAAATTCAAATCCCGAATAGCTTTTAAAGTATCTGTTTCTTCCAGAAACACCTGAGCCCGGTTGTAATATGCTTCTGCACTTTTGGGGTGCATGATGAGGTATGCCTCATATACTGCCAACTTGCGCGACGGTGTATTGTAGCGTTCATCGGCTATCTTTTTCAAGTGATCTTCTTTTTGGTTGAGCCCTACAAATGTGCTTGAATCACCGGTTACGAAAGTTTTCACAGCTATGACCGGAATTTTGGGCTCGGGCATGTAGCGTATGAGCAATTCGTCTACCTCCATCACCGACTGGCGCGAAAGGGTAAACCCAATGTATTGCCCGAAAAACGGATCTGCGGGAATGACTGCCAATTGTTTGGAATTGACAGACAAATAAAGTGAGTCGCCTCTTTTTAGTATTTCAAGTGTGTTAAACTCCTTTTTGGTGATGATGGCCTCGCTCGGTGTCCAGGGTATATAGTCTGTCCACTTTCCATTGCTCAGCGCATCGGCAGCATATTTTCCTTCGCCAGAAATAACAAACGAAAAGCGGTTGGCACGGTCGCTTCCCCAAATGATCCCAAATGCACGGTTTTCAGGTCCCGATTTCTTGCGTATTTTGGCAAGAATATGAAAATCTGCCTCTTGCACTATATCGGTATTTATGATACTCTCTATTGCACCTGCATCCATCTTGTTCTGAAGCAGATAAACACCTTTTATAACGGTTCGAGAAAAACGATTGTTGTCAGATTCTGGCCAGTTGTTCCTGTTTTCGGTAAACTGCTCGTATATGAGTGTATCTTGCGCCCTGAGTGCCTGAGCCATGCAAAAGAACGTTAGTATAACACTCAAAATCAGATATTTTTTCATTTTTAATGTATTTAAGTCATTTTTTAATGTGCAGAAACTTACTCTATTTTCAATGCTTCGATTTTATTTGACCTAGTTTTTAACCGTTGGGGTTTCACGTATAATTTCGGATATGTAAAGCAAATTTACAAATTTCTTTCATACAATTTATGTACCGTACTTTTTATTGGTTATTAGATGAGTTGATGATAGTAAAACCAACCGGCTCGTATATATTCAAGCGTATATTTTTCTTGTACACCAGTACTAAGTAATCGTTCTCGGTTTCGTAATAAGAAGGCATCTGGCCAATACTAGAAATGTAAGTATAGTTGTAGTAGCCCTGCTTGAGGCGAAGCTTGATTGTATGCATATTTTGCCCATACTCCTGCATTTTCAAAAGTTTGTTTACATCAGTTCGTGAAAAACCATTGAATCCGCCAACCACATACACCTCGTGCATGGTATTGAATGCCAAATTAAATGTAACATCTACATAATCAACCGATAACGGACTATACACATAATCATCGGGGGGTAGCTGCCAAGTCCCGGTAAATGGTAATGGTAAATTCCGTTTTCATACCGGATACTATCTGTTTCAATTTCTTTATACGTCACTACCCTGCTATCGAAATGTAAAAATTCGCTACCTGCTTCGAAAAGAAATGCAGGTGAATATTTGTAAACATAAGAATTTGCAGATATAAAATCAGGCTTATCGGCACTACCAATTCGGTCGGGCCTGCCATTTTGCAATACTTGTACCTGCAAATCGGAAGATGAACGCACCTCCTGAACCAATGAGCCGGAAACACTCACCTCAACTTGCTGATGTGTAAGTATCTTGTCGGGCACAATGGCTCGCACCACTTTCCCCGAAATGCTAATCTCCGAGTTTATAACATAAAAGAACGCTGAAACAACCGGAGTATCATCTCCCGCCTCCAATACTTGCAATAGGTACTTTCCCGGCAATACAAAACGGCAATTATCATTAGGAAGGTTCAGTGTATAATGAATATATGGAACAACGGTGTTTTGTGAATACGCGAACTCATTGAGCGGTATATTCTCAAACCCATCTGCATACTCTGCATACATAAGGCCGGAAGGGCTGCCATCCGGATTGCAATGCACCACGCTGTAGTTAAAAGCTTTGTAAGGTAAATTCACCAAATCGAAGCTAAACAGCAATTTATCTGAACTTCGCAACTCCAGAATAGGATAAGACATATTCCAACCTTCACGATATAACTGCACAGAATGAATTCCCTCAAAATCCAGTTCCTGTGCATGTTGGGCATTTATTCTTAATGCAAGCATTATCAATAATTTGAGTAAAAACACTTTTTGTACGTATATCATGCAAACTTTTTTAAAAAAACTTATAATTAGATGGGATGGAATATAAATATATGGACGAAAATGCATATATTTCGTTTGATATAATAATTTTGTATAGTAATAGATATAAAATTCTGCTCGCCAAACTTTATCTTTTAACTATTACTATTTTCCTTCCGATAAACAGTTGAAGATAAATTGCAATGAAATTCGATTCTTTCACACTTTTTTTCACTTATGGAATTATCGATTTATTCATCGCTACCATTTTTGCATATTATATTCTGGTTACGAAACCCCAAAAATGGTTTGTAACTGGATACCTGGTACATCGTGTTATCGATTTCTTTGTATTTGTAGGGCTCTCTCTTCGAAACAAAATCCCTGACTTCATTTCCGTCGACTTAGCCAATATTTTTTATTTCTCTAATAGTGTATTGCTCATTATCAGCATTTCATCATACAGGGGAACGCTCAATAGAAAATACCTCATGCTCATGTCAGGCATAGCATTAGCCATTATTATTTCATTTCTCGCTGTTTCAGAAAACGCTTCAACGCGAGTGATTGTAAGTTCATTTGGAGCATTTGTACTTTTTGGAATTGCCAGTGCCGAAATGCTCAAGAACATGAGGCCATATAAAATGCCACTTATTATCTCTATCAGTTTTTTTGCATTCGCAACTGTCAATTTGATCAGGGGTATAAATATCGTGGTCACCATGCCCAATGGCTACGACCCCATGAATTTAGGTATCATGGATATTTTACTTTCATTTACTATTATATTCTCAATACTATTCTCTACTGTAGGATTTTTGTTGCTCATAAGAGAAACCGACGAACTTGAAATAAAGAGTAAAAACCGGTTTATACAAATATCCCTAGACCAGAGCCCTGTGGATATAATAGTAACCAATATTGATGGTAATATATTGTATGCCAACCCACAATACAAAAAATCAGTTGGACTCGAAGATAAAGATATACTGAATAAAAAAGCACAAATATTTACCAGCAATATAAATCAGACCGAAAATACTGATGAAATCTTGCATGAAATGAACCAAGGAAAAAGTTGGCAAGGTGAAATAGATGTGCTTGATGCCAATGGACATTTAAACACCAAAAAAGTTGTACTAGCTCCCCTTATCATAGGTGTGAATGAAGATAAGAATGTGATCATGTATCAGATTGATATTACCCAAAGCAAAATAAACCAAGCACTTATTCAAAAACAAAATGAGCAGCTAAATTCCCATATAAAAGCGAAGGACAAATTTATTTCGGTGCTTGCACACGATTTACGCAGCCCTATTGCCGGATTCTATCAGCTCACCACTCTCATGTATAAAAATTTCAAGAATTATGAGCCCGATGCACTCAGAAATATGCTTGAACTGCTCAACCGAAACGCTTACAACAACTTTCAGCTACTCGACAATCTTTTGCAGTGGGCTAAATCATTCCAGAAAAATATTATGTTCAATAGAAAACCAATAAACCTGAAGATTTTTATTGACGATTCAATTCTAAATCTTCAGGAATACTCCAACCTTAAAAACATATTGATACTGAATAATGTAACAGAAAATATTGAAATATTAGGACATCCGGAGATGTTAAAGACCATATTGAGAAACCTTATAATAAATGCAACCAAATATACACCTAACAACGGTTCTATAAATATTTCAGCGCGCGAAGATGAGCAATACACATATATTTCGGTATCTGATACAGGTATTGGAATGAGCGAGCATGTGAGGGAAAACCTTTTCAAACTGGAGGAAACAAAAACTTTGCAAGGTACAAATGGTGAACAAGGTACGGGTTTTGGTCTGGTTATATGCAACGATTTTGTGCTCAAACATCAAGGAAAAATCTGGGTTGAATCTGAACCAAATAAAGGCAGCACTTTCTCTTTTAGCTTTTCGCGTACCTGAACATTTTTATATCCCAAACTTGATACTCTTTTGCAAACATCGCATAAATTGAGTATTTTTCCCGTGCAAAAGTAGCTTTGTTTGCAACTGATTGCACTTACAAATAATAACTTACGTTTTGAAAAGAAAAAAATTACCTTTTTACGAAAATGTAGAAATCACCGCCATTGGCTCCGAGGGAAAAGCATTGGGGCGTATTGACGAAATGGTGGTTTTTGTGCCCAATGTAATACCTGGCGATATAGTTGATATACAAATAAATGAACGCAAGAAAAATTATCAGGAAGGTTATCCCACACGATTCGTAAAATACTCATCGCTCAGGCGCGAGGCGGCTTGCGAACATTTCGGCATCTGTGGCGGATGCAAATGGCAGATGCTCCCCTACCCCGAACAATTGAACTTCAAGCAAAAACAAGTATACGACCAACTTACCCGCATAGGAAAACTCGATATTCCGGAAATGCCCCCTATTCTGGCATCGGAAAGCGAATACTACTACCGCAACAAACTTGAGTTTACCTTCTCAGCCCACAGGTGGTTGCTGAAAGAAGAAATGGGAAGCATAACCGACCCGCAACAATTGAATGGGCTTGGTTTTCATATCATATGCGCAATTTTACCCGTAAATATGCTTTTGAACACGGCCTCGATTTTTACAATTTCAAAAATAAAAGCGGTTTTTTCAGAAATATGACTGTGCGCAACACCCTGAGTGGCGAAACCATGGTCATTTTCTCTCTTGGGCTCGATTTGCCCGAAGAGCGTGCGGCTTTTCTGAATGCTTTTTACAACCAGTTCCCGGAAGTATCTTCGCTCAACTATGTGATCAATCATAAACTGAACGATACGATCTTGGATCTGGATATACATTGCGTGAAAGGCAATCCCTATATTCTGGAACAAATGCACGGATTGAAATTCAAAGTGGGGCCAAAATCTTTTTACCAAACCAATAGCAAACAGGCTTTGCGTTTGTATGAGGTAGCACTCGGCTTTGCTCAGCTTACGGGCAGCGAAAATGTATTCGACCTATATACCGGTACCGGAACCATTGCTGCCTTCGTTGCTTCTAAAGCCCGCAAAGTGGTTGGTATTGAAATAGTACCCGAAGCCATAGAAGACGCCAAACAAAATGCCCGGATGAATGGAATTGAAAATATTTCGTTTCACGTAGGAGATATGAAAGACATGCTTACCTC
>JFJP01037418.1_pt1 | contig 28962 bp, 22 predicted proteins | sample 431651 | NCBI WGS metagenome assembly JFJP01 (sample SAMN02602958, study PRJNA72255) | Microbial mat metagenome, whole genome shotgun sequencing project. | biome: fresh water; feature: sink hole; material: water; isolation source: purple microbial (photo- and chemosynthetic) mats found in... | reverse complement strand
CAGCAATATAGCTTTTCATACTTCAACATAGTACTGAGCTATGTGTGGTAAAAAACTGCTCAGACACATTTTGCAAGTGTTTTTTTGGCAAAGGGTAGTAAAAAAGTTATAAAAATTAAATTAGTACGTAAAAAACAGGGGGTGTTGATAAAATAAATGAATATTAAATTAAAAATATGTATAAAAAACAGGGGTGTGTATTGAAATTGTTTTATTTTTGCAAGAAAATATATAACAAAAATGGCAGAACTTAGATTTAGTGCATTAAGAGAGGTATTCAACAGGGAGCCCGTTGAAGTTACCACCCCATCGAAAATTGTTTCGGAGTATTTTGGCGAAGATGTTTTTGACCTTCCCAAAATGGAGCATTTCCTGTCGAAGGAAGCTTATAAGATTGTTAAGCGTGCTATTAATGAAGGGAAATCGTTAACCAGGCAGGAAGCGAACCAGGTTGCGACAGGCCTTAAGGCATGGGCCATCGGAAAAGGTGCCACCCATTACACTCACTGGTTTCACCCGCTTACTGACGGTACTGCAGAGAAACATGACGGGTTTCTTGAGGTAGGTGATAATGGACAAATGGTTGAAAATTTTTCAGGAGAAGTGTTGGTTCAGTCTGAGCCTGATGCATCAAGCTTCCCTAGCGGAGGAATCAGGAACACATTTGAGGCAAGAGGTTATACAGCATGGGATGTTTCATCTCCGGTGTTTATTGTAGGTACAACACTCTGTATACCAACAATTTTCGTTTCATATACCGGGGAAGCTCTCGATTACAAGGCGCCCCTTCTTAAAGTATTGTCGGAGCTCGACAGGGCTGCTACCGATGTTTGCCAGTATTTTGATAAAGATGTTACCAAAGTTATTGGTACCCTTGGTATTGAACAGGAGTATTTTCTTATCGATGAAGCCTTATATTATGCCAGACCCGATTTGATGTTAGCTGACAGAACCCTGATGGGACATCAATCATCAAAAGATCAGCAGCTGTCTGACCATTATTTCGGATCCATACCCGAAAGAGTTATGTCGTTTATGGAAGATTTTGAATGCGAGTCTTATAAGCTTGGGATACCTGTAAAGACACGTCACAATGAAGTAGCTCCTAACCAGTTTGAGTGTGCCCCAATCTTCGAGGAGGTAAACCTGGCAGTTGATCATAACCAATTGCTTATGGATGTGATGAAGAGAGTTGCCCGTAAACATAAATTCAGAGTATTATTTCACGAGAAGCCATTTGCAGGAATAAATGGTTCAGGAAAACATAATAACTGGTCGATGTCGACAAATACCGGTGTTAATCTGTTATCTCCTGGGAAGAATCCAAAAACAAATCTTCAGTTCCTGACTTTCCTGGTAAATGTTATTAAGGCTGTATATGATAATAACGAAATCCTCAGAGCTTCTGTAATGAATGAGACCAACTCTTACCGGTTGGGTGGCCATGAAGCTCCGCCTGCAATAATATCTGTGTTCGTAGGAACATATCTTACCAGCATGCTCGAAAACATTGCAAGAAAAGTTACTGGGAAAAAGATGACTCCGGCAGAAAAAACAGAACTTAAACTTGGAATCGGCAAAATACCTGAGATCCTTCTCGACAATACCGACAGAAACAGAACATCTCCATTTGCTTTTACGGGGAACCGGTTTGAGTTCAGGGCAGTTGGTTCTTCTGCAAACTGCAGCTCTGCAATGATTGTATTAAATGCTGCAGTGGCTAATCAGCTTACACAGTTTAAAAAGGATGTTGATATTATAATTAAAAAGGGTGTCAACAAGGATGAAGCCATATTTCAGGTTCTGAAAAAATATATTCTTGAATCAGAAAATGTTCTTTTTGAAGGTGATGGTTATAGTAAAGAATGGCATAAAGAAGCCAAAAGAAGAGGCCTTTCAAATATTCAGAGTGTCCCGGAGTCTATAACTTGTTTTCTCTCTGAAAAGTCAAGACGTGTCCTGGTTGGTACCGGAATTTATTCCGATAAAGAACTGGAGAGCAGGGTTGAAGTTGAATATGAGAAATTTACAAAAAAGGTACAAATTGAAGCCCGTGTTCTTGGCGACCTTGCTATAAATCATATTGTTCCTACAGCCATCAATTACATGACATCGCTAATCGAGAATGTAAAAGGTTTGAAAGAGGTCTTTGGCGAAACTGAATTTGAAAGACTTGCCGGAGCAAGGAAAGACCTGATAATTACCATTTCAGATCATATCTCATCAATCAAGAAACTGGTAAATGAAATGATCGAGGAGCGCAAGAAAGCTAATGTAATTGAGGACTCATATAAAATGGCCCTAGCTTATGAAAATAAAGTAAAGCCTTATTTAGCGCAGATACGTACACATATCGACAAGCTTGAACTGGTTGTTGATAATGAGATTTGGCCTCTTCCCAAATACAGGGAACTGCTTTTTACAAGATAAAGGTTGGTTATATTAATATTTTGAACATCAGGATCTCTTTTACAGGGATCCTTTTGTTTTATAATAATCAGATTAATGTCACGTTAATAATTATTACCAGAATTGCTTTTATTGATTACTTTTATGGTCAAATTGAAGGCTGAATTATGTACCGGGCATGTTTAACTAAATACACAAACTTGAATGAACCTTATCAACATGCGAGCTCTCCCGCGTATGCGGGACAAGCTATCCGAACTTGTAAAAGTAATTTTGTACGGATGAAACAATTAATCTTACTCATCATATTATCAGGTGTCTTTTTAATACCTGACCTTTACGGGCAGAACCGGAAGGCGGACAGGGCTTACTCAGCATATAATGCAGGGGAGTATTTCGATGCTATTGATCAGTTCAAAGACGCGTACTCAAAGACAAAAAAAGCAGACAAGAGTTCCAGGACTGAGCTGGTTTTTATGATTGCAGAATGCTACCGCCTTACTAATGATCCGAAGAATGCAGAGACATGGTATAAACTGGCAGTAAAATCATCTTTTTCTAAACCTGAGGCACAACTCTGGTTAGCGGAATCTCTGAAAAAAAATGGCAAGTACCAGTTGGCAATTGATGAACTCAAAAAATATAAGCAGATAGCCCCGTCTGATTCCAGGGCTGATCAGGAGATCCGTGCATGTGAGTTGGCTATTGAATGGCTCAGGAGTCCCGAAGCTTATAAAGTTGATGATGTTAAGGATATAAATTCCAGGGAATCAGACTTTAGCCCGGCATATGGACGTGATGATTTTGGACTTGTTTATTTCACATCTTCCCGCGATGATGCCGCTGGTAATAAGACACATGGAGCAACAGGACAAAATTATACAGATATTTTTGAGAGCCGGATGGATAAAAAATCAAAATGGAGCACTCCTGTTTCTGTTACCGGCATTAATAGTGAATTCGAGGACGGGACTCCATCTTTTTCTGCCGACTTTAAAGAGCTCTATTTTACCCGGTGTGAGGTGGGTAAACGCGAGACGAAAGGTTGTGTTATTATGTATTCGAAAAGATCTGGGGATACCTGGAGCGATCCTAAAAATCTAGGTCTTCTTCCCGATTCACTTATTGCAGCTCACCCTGCAATCTCGCCGGATGGAACAATACTTTACTTTGTTTCTGATATTAAAGGTGGCTCGGGGAAGAAAGATTTATGGAAGGTTACAAGAGCAAAAGAGGGTGTAGCATGGTCAAATCCGGTTAATCTAGGCCCTGACATAAATACTCCGGGCGATGAACTCTTTCCCTTTGTAAGAGATGACGGGACATTATACTTCTCCTCAAATGGGCATATCGGGATGGGAGGACTTGATATCTTCAAGGCAAAACCATTACCTGACGGAAGTTGGGTTGTGCAGAATATGAAACCTCCTGTTAACAGTTTCTCTGACGATTTTGGTATAGCCTTCGAGAATGGAAATGAGAGAGGTTTGTTTACATCGACAAGAAAAGGAAGAGGGAATGACGATATTTACTCCTTTGACCTGCCTCCTTTAAAGTTCAGTGTCACCGGACTTGTTAAAGATGAGAAGCAGGGAACTGCTATCCAGGGTTCGCTGGTGCAACTTATTGCCAGTGACGGGTCAAACCTTCAGGCCGAGACAGGCAGCGCCGGAGATTTTAATTTTAATCTTAAAGCCGATGTTGACTATATCTTCCTGGCATCAAAAAGAGGCTTCCTGAACGGAAAAGAGAAAGAAACAACAAAAGGACAGGAAAAGAGCCGCGAATTCATGGTCACGATTCTGCTTACACCAATCGACAAGCCTATTGAACTTCCAAACATATTATATGACTTTGGGAAGTGGGAGCTAAGACCTGAATCGATGGTTTCTCTGGATAAACTTGTTGAAACACTGTTTGATAATCCTAACGTTACAATAGAGCTGATGTCGCATACCGACTCGCGCGACACTGAGGAGTTTAACCAGGAGCTGTCACAGAGAAGAGCCCAGGTTGTTGTTCAGTATCTCATCGACAAAGATATTGAACCGGAAAGGTTATCTCCAAAAGGTTATGGTGAATCCTCTCCTAAAATTGTTGATGCTGATATATCAAAACAAAATCCGTTCCTGAAGAGCGGAGCTGTTCTTACGGAACAGTATATCAACACACTGTCAAACGATGAGCAGAAGGAGATAGCTCACCAGATAAACCGGAGAACAGAATTCAAGGTTGTGAGGACAGATTATGAGTCACCAAAAAAGTAATTTGATTTGATAGTATCGTTTTCTTCAATATCTTAGCTAGAGTGTTTTTTCGCCATCTTTTTTTATCTTCGTGGCCTTAATTACAGGTATGAATACCGAATCAAAGTATAGTAAAAGAGGTGTCTCTTCTGCGAAAGAAGATGTGCATGCGGCTATAAAAGATCTGGATAAAGGTTTGTATCCCGGAGCTTTCTGTAAAATTGTTCCTGATCTCCTGGGAAATGATAAGGACTATTGTAATATAATGCATGCTGATGGGGCAGGAACAAAATCTTCACTTGCGTATGTATACTGGAGAGAGACCGGAGACCTTTCAGTGTGGAAGGGAATAGCCCAGGATGCCGTTATTATGAATATCGATGATCTTCTTTGTGTGGGTGTTTACAATAATATACTGCTCTCATCTACAATTGGCCGTAATAAGAATCATATACCAGGAGAGGTTATCTCTGCTGTTATAAAAGGTACCGAAGAGGTTCTGGAAGAGTTGAGGAGCCTTGGAATAGGTGTCTGGTCAACAGGAGGAGAAACTGCTGATATGGGCGACCTGGTCAGGTCCATTGTTGTTGATTCAACAGTTGTTGCACGTGCTAAACGTTCAGATATTATTTCTAACCATAATATTACAGATGGAGATGTGATTGTCGGATTAGCATCTTACGGGAAAACAAATTACGAAAAAGAATACAATGGCGGAATGGGAAGCAATGGTCTTACTTCGGCCCGCCACGATGTTTTTGCCCCATACCTTGCTTCAAAGTATCCGGAGAGCCTCGATACAACCCTCCCGTACGACCTTATATACTCAGGTAAACTTAGGCTGACCGATAAGATTGAAGGTCTCAATACTGATGCTGGGAAACTGGTGCTGTCGCCTACCCGAACCTATTCTCCGGTTGTAAAGAAGATTATTGAAGCCATGAGGCCCCAGATACACGGCATGGTTCACTGCTCAGGCGGAGGACAGACTAAGGTTATGCATTTTGTTAATAATATGCATATTATAAAAGATAACATGTTTCCTCTGCCTCCTCTGTTCCGGATCATACATGAGCAATCAGAAACTCCATGGAAGGAGATGTATAAAGTATTTAACATGGGTCACAGGTTTGAGATCTACACCCCTGAAGTAAATGCTGCTGAAATAATTGGTATTTCGGCACATTTCGGCCTTGAAGCCAGAGTTGTCGGCCATTGTGAAGCATTTGAAGGGAAGAAACTGACAATAAGCTCCGAGTACGGGACTTTCGAATATTAATTTTTTGCAGGATCCCTTGTACCGTTGTCTAATTGTTCCTTTGTGCCTTTTTATTATCTTTGCACCCGAAAATTTATTTTATATGGCAGCTAACATAATTCTTGAGAGACTTGAGGGTGTTAAAACACGGTTTATCGAAGTTGGAGACCTTCTTACTCAACCCGAGATACTCTCGGATATGAAGAGGTATGTCAAACTGAATAAGGAATATAAAGACCTTCTGCCTGTTGTAGAGTCGTACGAAAGATACAAGCTGGCTCTCAGTAATATTGCAAGTACTAAAGAACTGCTTGCCACAGAGAAGGATGAAGAGATGCGCGAGATGGCCAAAGCGGAGCTTGATGAGCTCACATCTAATATTCCTGATATGGAGGAGGAGATAAAGTTGTTGATAATCCCTTCAGATCCCGAGGATGATAAAAACGCTGTGATGGAGATCAGGGCAGGAACAGGGGGTGATGAGGCAAGTATTTTTGCCGGAGATCTTTACCGCATGTACATCAAGTATTTTGAGTCGCGTGGATGGAAAGTCGATGTGACAAACACGTCTGAGGGTACAGCAGGGGGCTATAAAGAAATAGTTATGAGTATCACAGGTGAAGGCGTATATGGCATTATTAAATATGAATCGGGAGTGCATCGTGTCCAGAGAGTTCCCCAGACCGAAACCCAGGGTCGTATTCATACATCAGCCGCATCAATTGTTGTTCTTCCTGAAGCCGATGAATTTGACATTGACCTTAGAACAGAAGATATCCGCAAGGATACTTATTGTTCCTCAGGACCGGGAGGACAGTCGGTTAATACTACATATTCAGCAATACGTCTTACTCACATTCCTTCAGGTATTGTTGTTACCTGCCAGGACGAAAAATCACAGCTGAAAAACTATGATAAAGCTTTAAAGGAACTAAGAACAAGACTTTATAATCTTGAGTACCAGAAATACCTCGACGGAGTGTCTAAAAGAAGAAAGACAATGGTTTCAACCGGTGATCGTTCTGCCAAGATACGCACATATAATTATCCCCAGGGAAGAATGACTGATCACAGGATCAGCCTTACAATATATAACCTGCCATCAATCCTTGATGGGAATATCCAGGAGGTACTCGATAAATTACAAATGGCCGAGAATGCAGAATTACTCAAAGAGAGCTCTATCTAATACTGTTGATTATGAACCATCTGGAGTTATTTGATAATATCAGGCGCAAGCACTCCTTTCTTTGTGTGGGCCTCGATACAGAGATTGATAAAATACCCGCTTTTCTGCTAAAGGAAAAAGACCCGGTATTTGAATTTAACCGCCGTATTATTGACGCTACTCATAAATATGCTATTGCATACAAACCCAATGTTGCTTTTTATGAATGTTATGGCTCTGACGGATGGAGAGCTCTTGAGGCAACCGTGAAATATATTAAAGCCAATTATCCTGATATTTTTGTAATTGCAGATGCCAAGAGGGGAGATATAGGTAATACTTCAAAAATGTATGCAAAAGCATTTCTCGAAAATATGCCATTCGATGCTATTACAGTTGCTCCGTATATGGGCGAGGATTCAGTAACACCCTTTCTTTCTGTCAAAGACAAATGGGTTATTCTTCTTGCTCTCACCTCAAATAAAGGGGCTGACGATTTTCAATATCACAATGAAAACGGCATAAGATTGTTTGAAAAAGTATTATCTCAATCGCAGAAATGGGGTACCATTGATAATATGATGTACGTTGCAGGTGCTACCCGTGCAGAAATGCTGAAAGATATTCGAAGTATTGCACCCGACCACTTTCTTCTTGTACCTGGTGTAGGCGCACAGGGAGGCAGTCTTAAGGAGGTTTGTTTGCATGGAATGAATAGACATTGCGGCCTTATTGTCAACTCCTCAAGGGGAATAATCTTTGCTGACAATAGCGATAATTTTGATCTTGTTGCTGGCGAAAAGGCAAAAGAGATACAAACTGAAATGGAGCTCTATCTAAGGGAGCATGATCTGATCTGATAGTAATTTAGTCTTGCAGGTCTGATGTCTTGCAGGTCTTGCAGGTCTGATGTCTTGCAGGTCTGATGTCTTGCAGGTCTTGCAGGTCTGATGTCTTGCATGACTTGCATGACTTGCATGACAATTTTCTTTTTCCTATCTTTATATTCCTGCTGCTTTATCATTTAATATGTGCTAAAATGAAAGAGGAGTTTCTTCACTACCTGTGGAAGTACGGACTGTACGATTCCGAAAACCTTCATGATAACGACCAGAAAAAAATTGTTGTATTAAATCCGGGAGAATACAATCGCGATGCGGGTCCGGATTTTTTTAATGCCCGTATTTCTATCGACGGTACCGTATGGGCCGGGAATGTTGAGATACATACAAGGGCATCTCATTTTGATCAGCATGGCCACATGAATGATCCTGCTTTCAACAATGTTATTCTTCATGTGGTTGCCGAAAATGATAAAAAAGTTTACAATTCTGCCGGGGAGGAGCTGCTTACTGTTGAATTAAAATATGATGACAGTCTGTATGAAAAATATTTATCGCTAATAAATACTCCTTATATAATAGCATGTCAGGATGAGATTAAAACAGTTGATCATATTTTTATCCGGCATTGGCTTAATGCACTCGTGGTGGAGCGACTGCAGGGCAAGGCAGAATATGTACTCAGAATACTGGATGAGACAGATAACGACTGGGATGAAACTTTTTACCGGGTGCTGACACGGTATTTCGGATTCAGGGTAAACACTGAGCCCTTTGAGATGCTTGCGACCTCCATCCCCTTCAGAATTATACGAAAGCATTCCGATAACAGGTTTCAGATTGAGGCTCTTCTCTTCGGAACAGCAGGGATGTTAGACGAAGGTCTGTTTAGAGAAGCCGTTGCTGATGAGTATTATCACGACCTGATAAGAGAATACCGGGTACTATCAACAAAATATTCCCTGAAACCAATTCATGGCAAGGGCTGGAAATTCTCAAGGCTTCGTCCTGTTAATTTTCCTACTGTCAGAATATCACAACTAGCGGCTATGCTTTCTGTAACAGGTGGGCTGTTCTCAAGAATTCTTGCATCAGAGAATATTGACCAGGTAAAGGAACTTATTAACGTAACTGCTTCACATTACTGGGACGATCATTACGTATTCGGGAAGAAGAGCCGGAGTTTTCTGAAGAAAGCAGGCAGCCAGGCAGTTGATATTTTTCTGATTAATGCAATTATCCCTGTTATGTTCTTATATGGTCAGAGCAGAGACAGAAATGATATCTGCGAAAGGGTAATAGCGTTTCTAGAGGATATTAATAAAGAAGATAATGTGATTATTACAGAGTGGGAGAGTGCAGGAATTATTGCAGAGTCGGCTTTCTATTCACAGGCACTCATTCAACTCAGAAATGAATATTGTAAAAAGAGAAGGTGTCTTTCTTGCCGTATAGGCAGTAAACTGATCAGTATGGGGAAAAAACTGAAAGATCACTCAGAACTTATTCTTGAGCCATAACTGCAGGCCTTTTGACGAATTGCATTTTATGTTTGATAAATAGCTGAAAGATACAGTAATCCAACGCAACTTTTAGGCTTGTTTTTACGTCTTTATTATAGACGGATGCAATAATAATTTTTGCAGATTCGGTCCATAAAAAATAAATAATTCAAGAACTTTGTAAAAAAATAGTCAATTGTTTGATAATTTACATAAAAAAGCCTTATTTTTGCGTTCCAAAATTGGGGACTCGATTTATTTATGGATAAACAATATTTTAATTAGAGACATGTATTTAACCACTGAAAAAAAGCAGGAGTTTTTCAAAACGTTTGGAACCTCTGAAATTGATACAGGTACCGCAGAAGGCCAGATAGCACTGTTTTCGTACAGGATCACTCATCTTACGGAGCACCTTAAGAAGAATAAAAAAGATTTTAGTACCCAGCAGGCGCTTATCAAACTTGTTGGTAAAAGAAGAAGACTTTTGGAGTACCTCAAAATAAAAGATATCGGGCGATATCGCGAAATCATAAAGGCGTTGAAATTACGTAAATAGAGTAAAAAGGCAATTCGATATTGCCTTTTTTCATACTATTTAAATTATTTTGTAATTTCAATTTTCATAAAATCAATCATATAATGTTTAAAGTAAAAGAAAAGATTATTGATCTCGGCGACGGGAGGACAATAACCCTTGAAACAGGCAGGATGGCCAGACAAGCTGACGGTTCTGTTTTGTTAAAAATGGGAAAGACAATGTTATTGGCAACGGTGGTATCAGCAAAAGATGCTAAGGAAGATACTGACTTCATGCCATTATCAGTAGAATATAAAGAAAAGTATGCTTCATCGGGGCGTTTTCCCGGAGGTTTTCTGAAGAGAGAAGCCAGGCCATCAGATTATGAAATACTTATTTCCAGGCTTGTTGACAGGGCGCTCAGACCGCTTTTCCCTGACGATTTTCATGCAGAGACATTTGTTACTGTCAGCCTTATTTCGGCCGACATGGACATCATTCCTGATGCACTTGCAGGTCTTGCTGCATCAGCAGCTCTTTCAGTATCAAATATCCCCTTCAATGGCCCAATGTCCGAAGTAAGGGTTGCCAGAATAAATAAGAAGTTTATTGTTAATCCGACAGCTTCGCAGCTTAAAGATGCAGATATCGACCTTATGGTTGGTGCCACATACGACAATATCCTTATGGTGGAAGGCGAGATGAAAGAGGTTTCTGAGGAAGAGATGCTTGAAGCTCTGAAGATAGGTCACGATGCAATAAAGGTTCATTGTAAGGCACAGATGGAATTTGCTGAAGAGGTAGGATCGACAGTTAAGAGAGAGTATTGCCACGAAGTGAATGATGAAGATCTCAGAAAAAAAGTCTGGGACGAGACATATACCAAATGTTACGAGGCAGCTAAATCATCAACGGCTGATAAACATAAGCGAATTGATTCATTCGAAGCTATTATAAAAGAGTTTATTGAGCAGTACCCTGAAGAAAAACCGGTGAACGTGTCACTTGCTAAAAGGTATTACCACGACGTACTTAAAGAGGCATCACGCAGGCTTGTGCTTGATGATAATATTCGTCTTGACGGAAGAAGACCCGATGAGATAAGACAGATTGTTTGCGAGATTGATCGCCTTCCTGCTACTCATGGCTCAGCCCTGTTTACAAGAGGAGAAACACAATCCCTGACTACCGTCACCCTTGGTACCAAACTCGATGAAAAAATCATTGATGATGTGCTTAATAAAGGAACTGAGAAATTTACACTACACTATAATTTTCCACCTTTTGCCACTGGCGATGCTAAAGCCTATCGCGGTGTTGGCCGAAGAGAGATCGGACATGGTAACCTTGCTCACCGTGCCCTGAAAAATCTCATGCCTTCCGATGATGAGAATCCTTATGCAATAAGAGTTGTATCTGACATTCTCGAATCAAATGGTTCTTCCTCCATGGCTACAGTTTGTGCAGGAACTCTTGCACTCCTCGATGCCGGGGTTAAGCTGAAGAAACCGGTTTCAGGAATCGCTATGGGACTTATTACTGATAAGGACTCAAAGAAGTATGCTGTTCTTTCCGATATACTTGGTGATGAAGATCACCTCGGCGATATGGACTTTAAAGTAACAGGTACCCGCGATGGTATTACTGCAACACAGATGGATATTAAAGTTGAAGGCCTTTCATTTGAGATCCTTTCAAAAGCTCTGCACCAGGCTAAAGCAGGAAGATTACATATCCTTGATGTAATGACCAGTGTAATAGCAGAACCACGCCCTGAACTTAAACCTCACTCTCCAAGAATTGAGATGCTTACAATTCCTAAAGAACTGATCGGAGCACTTATTGGTCCTGGTGGTAAAGTTATCCAGGAGATTCAGCGTACAACCGGGGCTACAATTATTGTCGAAGAGGTTGACGGACATGGCGATGTAAATATTTTTGGCGAGAATGCAGCTGTTATTACTGCAGCACTCGACTGGGTGAAGAAGATTGTGACAATACCCGAAGTAGGGCAAGTATATAAGGGAAAGGTAAAAACAATAGTTCAGTTTGGAGCCTTCGTTGAGATCCTTCCTAACAAAGACGGACTGCTTCATATCTCTGAAATAGAGTGGAGAAAGATCGCCAATGTTGAGGATGTTCTGAAAGAAGGACAGGAAGTTGAAGTTAAGATAATTGAAATTGACAGCAGATCAGGAAAAATCAAATTATCACGAAAAGAACTTCTTCCACGTCCTCCACGTCCTGAACCCGAAAAAAGAAATCCTGAAGAAACTCAGAAAAATTAAAACAGAATCCCGCATTTGCGGGATTTTTTATTGCTAATTCACTTCCAATTTTTAAATTTGATTGGTTCAATTAAGCAATAGACAGAGGGAATGAAGATAAGGTACAACTATGTAGTTATTGAAGGTAATATTGGAGCAGGCAAGACTACCCTGGCAGGGAAAATTGCAGATCAGTTCAATGCCAGGCTCGTTCTTGAGCACTTTGCCGACAACCCATTTCTTCCTAAATTCTACAGCGATCCGGATAAGTACTCTTTCCCTCTCGAGCTTTCCTTCCTTGCCAGCAGATATAAACAACTCAGGGACGAACTTGTTTCACAGGATCTTTTTAAGTCATTTACAATTGCTGATTACTATTTCATGAAGTCGCTTGTATTTGCCTCATCAACCCTTAGCGGAGATGAATACAACCTTTACAGGCAGATCTTTTATATTATATATGGATCGCTTCCCAGACCCGATATATATGTGTACCTTCATCTTAACCCTGACAGATTATTGCAGAACATTGAAAAAAGGGGACGTAATTATGAAAAACAGATAACAAAAGAATATCTTCAGAAAATTCAGGACAGCTATTTCCTGTTTTTTAAACAAAATCCTGAGAATAAATATCTTGTACTGGACATCAATGATGTGGATTTTGTTAACAATGAGAAACAATACGAAAAAATCATTGATTTAATATTTTATGATGATTATCCTGTAGGGATGAATAAGGTTATGTTGTAATTTTTTTCTTAATTTGCTGAAATTGTTACATATTTATTATAAATTTGTCATTGGTTAAAAAAAATCAGTATATTTATTAAAATGTTCATTATAAACAAACAAAGGGATAACAAAAACAAATAACATAAACAAATAACACTTTAAACTATGAAAAAATTCAGAAGCTATTTTATCCTTATCCTTGCCGCAGCTGTTATGACAGGTTGCAGCGGCCTGAGTAAGATGCAGAAAAACTCTAACCTGATTAAATATGAGGTTACCCCAAAAGTTCTGGAAGCCCATAATGGAATGGTTGCTGTAACAATAAAAGGAACTTTTCCTTCAAGTTATTTTGATAAAAAAACAACAGTTACTGCTACCCCGGTTCTTACATATGCAGGTGGCGAAATCGCTTTTGAAAAAGTTCAGGTTCTTCAGGGCGAAGGTGTGCAGGCTAATAATAAGGTGATCTCTTACAATGGTGGAGATTTTACATATACCAGCACAATTCCTTATAAGGAAGATATGAAAATTTCAGAACTGGTGTTAAGGGCAAAAGCTGTAAGAGGTGCAAAAAGCCTCGATTTTGAACCGGTAAAACTAGCCGACGGTGTCATTGCTACTTCAACTCTGGTTGAAAAAGCAGGCAAACCAATTGCTATGAAAGATAAATTTGTCAGAATACTTCCTGAAGTGCAGGTAGCTGATATTAATTATATTATCAACAGGTCAGATGTTGTAAGTAAAGAGCTTAAAGCAGAAGATATTGCTCTTCTTAAAGAATACATCAAAAGTGTGAATGCTGATCCTGACCGGAAATTCAAGAATACAGTTATCAACTCTTATGCTTCTCCTGATGGCAAATTCGAACTTAACGAGAAACTTTCAGGTAACAGAGGTAATACAGCCGACAAATTTATCAAGAAAGAATTTGGAAAGATAGAAGCTGCAAAAACTGCTGGTTTCTTTGAGTCGAAAGCAACTGCTGAAGACTGGGACGGTTTTAAAACCGAAGTAGAAAAATCAACTATGCAGGATAAAGAACTCATTCTACGTGTTCTTTCAATGTATGCTGATCCGGAAGTTCGTGAAAAAGAGATTAAGAATATGGCAGCCACTTTTGAGACTCTTAAGACTGATATCCTTCCAAGGTTAAGAAGATCAAAAATGATGGTTAACGTTGATAAGATTGGTCGTTCTGATGAGCAGATAACTGCACAGATGAAGTCTGATCCAAAAGTATTGAGCGTTGATGAAATGCTTTACGCAGCTACTTTAACAAGTGATATCAATGAACAGCTTAGCATTTACCAGACACTTGCAGAGATTCACCCAAAATGTATCCGTGCAAAAAACAACGCTGGTTGTACTTTAATGGCTATGGGCAAAACTGATGAGGCTATTGCCGCCTTTGAAGCAGCAAAAGCTCTTGAAAACAATGATGTTGTAAAGAATAACCTGGGATTCGGATCACTTGTAAAAGGTGACCTTGTTAAAGCTGAAGAGTATTTTAATTCTATGACTGCAGCAACCGCTGAATCAAAATATGGTCTTGGAATTATTGCTATAACAAAAGGTGAATATGACAAAGCTGTGAATTATTTTGGAACAGAACCATGTTTCAACCTGGCTCTTGCCCAGCTTCTTAAAGGTGATGCTAACAAAGCAAAACTTACTCTTGATGCTATCACAGGAGTTTGCAAGTCAGGTAAAGTTCAGTATCTTAAAGCAGTTGTTGGCGCTCGTCTCGAGAACAGAGATTATATGCTTAACAACCTTCGCGAAGCTGTTGGCGCAAAATCTGCCTGGAAAGCTTATGCAAAAACTGACCTGGAATTTGCAAAATTCTTTAATGATGACACATTCAAATCAGCAGTTCAGTAAGAATAAAATATAAGTTAAAAGAGGCTGTCTGTTACAGGCAGCCTTTTTTTATTGTTCTGTTCTATTCAACTCCCACAGCACAATCCCCACGCTTATGGCAATATTGAATGAGTGTTTGGTTCCGAACTGGGGGATCTCGATGCACAAATCGCACATGTCTATTATATCCTGGTCCACGCCATTTACTTCATGACCAAAGATCAGGGCATATTTCCCTCCGTGGGTTATTTTCATATCCTGCAATTCAACTGATCCTTCCGTCTGTTCAATACCGATGATCAGGAAGCCGCTGCCTTTAAGCTCTGCTATTGCTTCAGCTGTTGTTTTAAAGTATTTCCATGGAACCGATTCTGACGCGCCAAGGGCTGTTTTCTGGATCTCACGATGAGGCGGAGTGGCAGTAATTCCACATAAATATATTGCTTCGGTCAAAAAGGCATCAGCAGTTCTGAAAATAGAACCAACATTACTATGGCTTCTTACATTATCGAGGACAATAATAAAAGGTGATTTTTCCGATTCTCTGAATTGATCCACACTCTTCCGTTTAAGTTCACTGTTAAGAAGCTTCCTCATACTTTTTTTATGCGAAAATAATTAAATAATCTGGTATTTATTCCTATTTTGCGATCATGGGATGCTATGAATACAGGCCTGTTGTTTAAACTAATATTTTAGAAAATGAACATTCATGAATTTCAGGGTAAATCATTACTCAAAGCTTATAATGTTGATATTCAGGAGGGATTTGTTGCAGAGACGCCAGAGCAGGCAGTGACGGTGGCCGGACAGCTGAGAGAGAAATTTAAATCGGAGTACTTTGTGATTAAAGCACAGATTCATGCCGGAGGCAGGGGTAAGGGAGGTGGTGTTAAACTGGCAAAATCGGTGAAAGAAGCCGGAGAGCTGACTGAAAAAATGCTGGGGATGCAGCTTATTACTCCACAGACAGGGCCGGAAGGAAAGCGGGTAAACAGGGTTCTTATTGCCCAGGATGTATATTATAAAGGAGCGGAAGAACCCAAAGAGTATTATATTAGCCTCCTGCTAAACAGAAGCATAGGGCGTTATATCTTTATGTACTCAACTGAAGGAGGAATGTCAATCGAAGATGTAGCAGAAAAATCGCCTGAACTTATTTTCACAGAGGAGATAGATCCTTCAGTTGGTCTGCAACCATTTCAGACACGGATAATTGCTTTTAAACTCGGGTTGTCAGGTGTTGCATTCAAAAATATGCAGAGGTTTCTCTCAGGTATTTACGAAACATTCATAGGAGTTGATGCTCAGCTCCTGGAAATAAACCCTGTTTTGCAATCCAGCGATAACAGGATATTAGCAGTTGACTGTAAAATGGTTATTGATGATAATGCACTTTACAGGCACCACGACGTGGCTGGCATGAGAGATATTAATGAGGAAGACCCTGTGGAGGTGGAGGCCGGAAAGTACAATCTTAACTTTGTCAAACTCGACGGAAATGTTGGTTGCATGGTTAATGGGGCAGGACTTGCCATGGCAACAATGGATATTATTAAACTGTCGGGTGGATCTCCGGCAAATTTTCTTGATGTTGGAGGTGGCGCCAGCGCCTCTACAGTAGAAGCCGGCTTCAGAATAATCCTAAAGGATCCTGCAGTTAAAGCTATACTGATTAATATCTTCGGAGGGATTGTCCGCTGCGACAGGGTAGCTAATGGCGTGGTGGAAGCATATAAATCTATCGGAGAGATTGGAGTTCCGGTTATTGTGCGATTGCAGGGGACAAATGCTGAAGAGGCCCGTATTATTATTGATAACTCCGGCCTTTCAGTCTTCTCTGCCATCTCATTCAGTGAAGCTGCAGCCATGATAACTAAAGTGCTGAGTTAGAGATCCCCATTATATTATCATAACATGAAGTATTAACACTTAGCTTTTTACCTGATCACTGTTAATGAATATCCTCAGAATACGCCTTCTGTTTTTTTTGAAAATTTTTGCAATTATTTTTTTCTCGTTTACATCAATCTTTTTTTTAGGGAATGAAAGCAGAAGAAAAGACCTTGTGTCGTATTTCAGCACACGGTGTTTAGACTACCGGCAAAAGGACTTTAGCAGAAAGCTGAATGATCGTATTGTGGATTATTCTTCAGCGGCAAAGCGTAATGGAATAGTGCCATGTAAGAACGATGCTGAACTGAAAAAAAGAATAGCTGATGGCAAGCTTGTTAAAGTCAGAAGCAGCAGCAGGTATATTATTGGCAGAATGAATTATAGTGTTCCGTTTGTTACGCCTGACAGCAAGAGGCTTATCAATGAGATTGGCAGGCGGTTCAGGGATAAAACATCACAAAAGGGGATAAGAGGCTCAAAGTTTATTATCACATCAATGACAAGGAAAACGGAAAGTGTGAAGAAACTTCAGAAAATTAACAGGAATGCTTCTGCAAATAGTCCGCATCAGTATGGAAATGCTTTTGACATAAGTTATAAAACTTTTATTGCCAGAAAGTGGTTGCTGACAAATTGTGATAAGAAATTTATGAAAGAAGCTTTGGCTGAAGTAATATGGCAGCTAAGGGCTGAGAAAGAATGCTGGGCTACATATGAAAAGGGACAAAGTTGCTTTCATGTTGTATGCAGGTAAAGATCATCCTGTTATAGTTATAATTCGTGAGCTATTTCTTGTGCGATCCGTCGCAGTAAGGTTTATTTGACGATTTTCCACATCTGCATAACCATATTTCCCCAGGCGATTCTTCTGTATCTCTTTTTATATCTTTTACAATAAAATTTCCAGATATTTTAAGGGGTCCGAAATCAATTACCTCCACAATGGCAAGTGATTTATTTTCTCTCTTCTCTTCCATGTCTGTTTAATTATCCGTTAAATCCGATTTTTCTGTGCTGGCCGTCACAGAAAGGCTGGTGATCGCTTACGCCACAACGGCAAAGCGAAATCATACTATTTTGAATTTCTTTCTGATTTCCGTCATAGATAAGGGTAAGATTGCCTTTAATAACGACAGGACCGTCGGTCATTACCTTAACTGATACAGGTAGTTCTTCAGGTACAGAACTGGTTTCGCTCATTAGCTCGGGCCTTCTGAACTTTATATGGTTTAACTGATCACTTGTCACCTGCTCGTTTTTCTCTTCCTCATTCCACTTCCAGGCAAGAGCCTCAGTAGGACACAAATTTACTACATCAATTATTTTTTCTGTTGAGGATCCATTCATGTCTATCCACGGCCTCCTGCTGGGATCGAATACTTCGATCAACTCCCTGTAGCAGTATGATGCATGAACACATGCTGATGGTTTCCAATATACTGTTATATCTTCATTCCTATATCTTCTGCCTCCGGAAAACTGGGCTTCTTTCTTTTCCATCATTAAAAAAAATTAGTAAAAACAATCAGCTATTATATACTATCTGCATATCTAAGCTGTTTATAAACAATGCATTATTGAATAACTAAATAGAGGGTGTAACAGATGACACCAAAGATTGCAATTTAATACTTTTTGCAGATATCCGGAGTCAGGGGTATTATGATATTTATTTTGAGAGGATTATATTTATAATGAGTTAATTTTAGTTAATTAGCACCGGAATTTCACGGACAATTATTCTAAGTATTTAAAGGACTTCAGGGCAAATTTTTCGTTAAATCAGAATATTTTGTTATTTTGGAGGTAATTCTTTGTGTGAAGGTGATAATATTTTGAAATGACAGAGAGAGTTGTATGATAAGAAAGTGTTTGAGTATATTGATTATTACTTCAGGCAGAAATGGGCAATATCTATTCTTAGCTCTTTTCATGCTTTTTATTTCAACACCTTTATATTCCTCTTTTAGTTGCGGAACAGACTTCTCAGCCCAAAGCGCTGGCTCATCTATCGTATTAACAAAGAGCTTATTGAGTACTATTCTGGTTCTCCTTGGTATTCTGACTCTTATCTTTTTAGTGATAATCTACTTTGCCGGTAAGCTGAGAAAAGTCAACAGAGAATTACATGTACGAAACGCACAAATTCTCGATATTAACGACAAATTGCAAAGTTCAAACAGCGAACTGGCTCTTCAGAAAGAATTTCTTCAAAAAGAACATTACGAATCAGACAGGTTTTATAAGAAGCTTGTTCAGGCTGCTACTGACGGCATTTTATTCTATGATAGTGACTGGAACCTGAAGTATGCTAATCCGGCATTTTATAATATGCTGGGACTGGAAGTTGAATCTTCCTGCAATGTTAATCCGGAGGATTTTATCCATGAGGATGATAAGGACTATCTAAGATCGAGATATGAGGCTCTGGAAAAGCATGGATTCTTTGAGAGTGAACTCAGAATACAACATGCCGATGGCCATTATGTTAACCTTTCAGCCAGGTCTGTTCTTGTCAGAAGCGACAATGATAATATCCTGGGAGCACTTACAATATCGCGCGATATCTCAAGGCAAAAGCAGGTTCATAATGAACTTATTAAAGCGAATGAAGAGGCTGGCGCCAGTAACAGGCTTAAGTCGAGTTTTCTTGCAAATATCTCTCACGAGATACGCACACCTTTAAACAGTGTGGTAGGTTTTTCAAACCTGCTTCTCGAAGCTAACCTGGAAGAGAGCGTGAAAAAGGAGTATATTGAACATATAAACCATAACAGCGAAAAACTGATTCAGATAATCGGTGATATTATTGACCTGTCGCGTCTCGAAAGTTCTCAGATCGAGATTACTTACGAGGAAGCCTCCCTGAGTAAGATTGTTGGAGAGATAATTGAAGAGGCAAGGCAGATTATAAGAAGAGCCGATAAGTCTATAATTCTGAATGATAAAACTGTTTTGGAAGATGGAATAGACTTTATATTTACTGACAGGATCTGGTTAAAAAGAGTACTTAATCATCTCATGGATAATGCCGTTAAGTTTACCCTTGACGGATCTATTGAGTTTTCATATTCACGTGTCGAAGAGTCTATTGTTTTTACTATTATGGATACAGGCATAGGTATTAATAAAGAGAACCTTGGACGCATCTTCGAAGAGTTCAGGCAGGAGATCGACGGACATCACCGGCCATTTGAAGGACTCGGGATAGGACTTACACTTGCAAAAGCAGTTATCGAAAGGATGGGAGGCAAGATATTTGTTAAGTCTGAAAAAGGCATAGGCTCGGAGTTCAGTTTTTCAATTCCTTACAGACCAGCAGGTGGTACAAAAGCGCGGCTGCAATCGATGAGAATTGATAATAACCTGCCTCTGAACTGGAGTTCAAAAAAATGTCTCCTTGTCGACGATAATAAAGATGTGCTTATCTACCTGAAACGCATACTCCTCGATACCGGAGTGATGATAATGACAGCCCGGTCGGGATTCGAGGCTTTGGAGATAATCAGGGCCACTCCGGATATTGATGTTGTGCTCCTCGACATGCAAATGCCTGAGATGAACGGTATTGAAGCTACCAGGGAGATCCGTAAAATACGCAAGAACCTGCCTATTGTGGCTCAGACTGCCTTCATCTTTGAAGACGATAAGGATATAATCCTGGAAGCCGGTTGCGACGCCTGCCTTATTAAACCAATACGAAAAGACCACCTACTGACAGTAATGGCTAGTTTTGTGAAATCTAACTGATGACAAAACAATGGTTTGCTGATATTATTATGCCCCTGGCTGTCAGGGGAAGATTTACCTATAGTATTCCTGATGATATTTTAGATTCGGTTAAGCCCGGGTCACGTGTAATGGTTCAGTTTGGCAGCAGCAAACTCTGCTCCGGTATTGTTTCTGATATTCACAACACCCTCCCGGCTGTTAAGAATGTAAAGTCCATAATTAGTGTTCTTGATGCTGTTCCTGCAATTAATGAATCTCAGCTAAAGTTATGGCTTTGGATATCTGATTATTACCTCTGCAACGAAGGAGAGGTGATGAAGGCTGCCCTGCCTTCGGAAGAGTGCCTTATGAGTTATAAGCCAAAGCTGGAAACCTATGTCAATCTTGAAAGGGAGTTTACCGATGATGAATTAAATGCACTTCTTGATAAACTTGCTAAGGCTCCACGGCAGCAGGAGGTTCTCTCTTCTTATTTAAGGTTATCTGGTTACACTTTTGGAACAGGCCTCATCCCGGTTAGCAAATCGCTGTTAATGGCAGAATCAAAAACCACTTCATCTATAATTGACGTTCTTACCGGAAAGGGTGTTTTTGTGTCTGAATCGGTACCTGTTTCACGGATAACGGGCGCTGCAGAGCACAGGGACCCGGTAAAAAAACTGAGCCTGGCCCAGCAAGATGCATACGAATCGGTTAGAAACCAGTTTAAGGAGAAAGATATTGTTCTTCTGCATGGAGTTACCTCAAGCGGCAAAACAGAGATCTATATACATCTTATTGAAGAACAGCTGCGACTGGGAAAGCAGGTCCTTTATATGCTTCCCGAAATAGCCCTCACAACACAGATAATACTCAGGTTGAAAAAACATTTCGGAGGAGTAACCGGTGTATATCATTCGCGGTTCAGCGACCCCGAAAAAGTAGAGATATGGAAAAGAGTTGCAGAGAATAATCATACAGGAGGGTACAGGCTTATTCTTGGAGTCCGCTCCTCCCTGTTTCTGCCCTTCAGCAACCTTGGGCTGATAATAATTGATGAGGAGCATGACAGTTCATATAAACAGCAGGACCCGGCACCAAGGTATCATGCACGCGATTCGGCAATAATGCTGGCAGCAATCCATAAGGCTAAAACAATACTCGGGTCAGCCTCACCATCGGTTGAAAGCTATAATAATGCTGTTAATGGCAAGTACGGACTGGCCCTTTTAAATGAAAGATACGGGCTGATCAAACTGCCTGAAATAGTCATTGCAAATACCCGCGAAGCATACAGGAGGAAAATGATGGTTTCGCACTTTACTCCGGAATTGCTTCATGCAATGGATGAGGCACTCGGTAAAAATGAGCAGATAATACTTTTCCAGAACAGACGGGGATTCTCGCCATATATAGAGTGCTCTGAATGCGGATGGATACCTGTTTGTTTCCAGTGCGCAGTAAACCTTACCTATCATAAAGGAATCGGCAAACTGGTTTGTCATTATTGTGGTTACACAACCGGCATGCCTTCGCATTGCGGTAATTGCAACTCATCAGGAATGGTTACTCGCGGCTTCGGTACAGAAAAGATCGAAGACGAAATAAAGATAGTCTTCCCTGAAGCACGTGTTGCCAGGATGGATCAGGATACGACAAGGAACAAGAACTCTTTCGATAAAATTATCAGGGCCTTCGAAGACCGACAGATCGATATCCTCATTGGAACACAGATGATATCGAAAGGACTTGATTTTGAGAACCTTACTGTTGTGGGAGTATTGAATGCCGATAATCTCCTGAATTACCCCGACTTCAGGGCTCACGAAAGAAGTTTCCAGCTTATGGAACAGGTCAGCGGACGGGCCGGACGCCGGCAGAAGCAGGGGAAAGTTATAATACAGACTGCCGACCCGGTAAACAGGGTGATACGACTGGTATTACGGCACGATTACGAAGGAATGTTCAGAATGCAGGCTGAGGAAAGAATGACATTCAACTATCCTCCTTTCTGCAGAATGGTTAAGATCGTTATTAAACACAAGGAACGTGATCTTCTTAATCACTATTCTGATATCCTGGGGCGTGACCTGAAGGAGATGTTCGGTAAAAGAGTGCTTGGCCCTGAGTCACCCGTTATTTCACAGGTTCAGTTATGGTATATAAAAACTATCCTGATTAAAATTGAGAGGGATAAGCCTCAGGCTAAAGCCAAGCAGCTCATTCTTGATGCAATAGAAAGAGTTGAAAGAGAAAAGGGAGCATCGTCGCTCAGAATTGCCATTGATGTGGATCCTTATTGACCTCTTCCCCCTGCCCCCTTCTCCCGGGAGAGAAGGGGGTAACCAAATATTCCTTATTTTTCAAGCCCCTCTCCCGCAAGGCGGGAGGTTGGGGAGAGGTCCTTAAATCAAGGAATGAATTAAAGCCCTTGTTAAGTAAAAAGATGCTAATTTTGGGTTAATAATAATTGCAACATGAAAATAGAAGTATCGAACGGTGAGATTATTGATAAGCTCACAATAATCCAGATAAAGCTGGAGAGAATAAAAGATAAGGCAAAGCTTGTGAACCTTGAAAAAGAATATGGTGAGCTCAGCAAAGTCTCTTCATCTATAATTGGTACCGGCGATCCTTTATATGTGGCCTTATATAATGTAAACTGCGAATTATGGGATATTGAGGATCATATACGCGATCTTGAAAGGAATAAGGATTTCGGTGAGGATTTCGTATCAACAGCCCGCGCTGTATACTTTAAAAACGACAAAAGATCGGAAATCAAAAGGGAGATCAATATTAGAACTTCATCAGGACTGATAGAGGAAAAATCTTACGAAAAGTATTGAAATGAAACTACTTGTGATACGGACCTCTGCAATGGGGGATGTTGCTCTTACTACTCCTGTTTTAAAAGGAATGAGAAAGCAATACCCTGATGTCGGGTTAGTATTGTTGACCAGACCTGCTTTCAGACCTTTTTTTAATTCAGTTAGCGGACTTAGCTTTTTCTTCCCCGACCTGAAAAATAGACACAGTGGTTTATCGGGGATTTTCAGGTTATACAGGGATATTATTTCAGAACACGAAATCGATTGTGTTATTGATTTGCACGACGTGCTCAGGTCTAAAATTCTGAGGATGATCTTCAGACTGTCGGGTGTTCCTGTAGCCGTTATTGATAAGGGGAGAAGTGAAAAGAGAGCTCTGATCTCCGGTGCCGGAAAGCTCCGGCTTAAACATTCTGTGAACCGTTATTGTGATGTATTTGAAAGAGCAGGTTTCTTAATAGAGCCTGAAGAAGGTATTTGCATTAAACCTTCAGAAGAGGCTTTGAAGGTGGCGGATTCACTGCTGTTGAATCAGGGAGAGTTGAATATTGGTGTTGCCCCCTATGCAAAGCATATGTTGAAACTATGGCCAGAAGAGAACATGATTAAGCTTCTTGGACTGATAATGGAAAAGCGAAAATGCAGGTTCTGGCTCTTTGGAGGATTTGAAGATTCGGAAAAGCTGGCTTCATTTCAAAAAAGGGCACCAGGTTCTGTCAATCTTATTGGTAAGCTGAATCTTGATGAAGAGCTGGCACTAATGAGCAGGCTCGATTTTATGATTTCTATGGACTCCTCAAACATGCATATGGCGGCTCTGGCAGGCACTAAAGTTATATCAATATGGGGAGGAACAGATTCCATGAGTGGATTCGGAGCATGGATGCAGCCGGAGAACAATTCTGTCAGCATCCCTGTTGAAGAGCTTACCTGCCGTCCATGCACCACATTCGGCAAAGGTAAGTGTAAAAGGGGTGATTTTGCTTGTATGGTATGGCTCACACCGGAAAGAGTCTTTGAAAGAATTGTGCAATCAGGAGTCGCTGGCGCCGCTGTGTAACAGGTGCTGTGTACTCTGCAAGGAGGCACGGATTGCCCTAAGCTGAATCCGCGCCAGAAATAGTTTAAAAATTGAATTGTATAAATATTTAAAACATCACAAATGCATTATAACCACAGTCACGGCAGATTTACCGACTTTTCAACAGGTGCTTTACGAAGACGTATTGTTGTTGCATTAATAGCAGTTGCAATTATCCTTGCAGCATATTTCATTCAGAGAAACACTTCTGATGCTGATAATAATCCTGCAGATCTTGTAAACCCTTTAATGGGAACGGATTCTGAATTCAAATTGTCGAACGGCAATACTTACCCTGCCATTGCGCTGCCATGGGGAATGAATTTCTGGTCGCCGCAGACTCGCAAAATGGGAGATGGCTGGGGCTATACATACGATGATAACAAGATCATGGGAATAAAGCAGACTCATCAGCCAAGCCCGTGGATTAATGACTATGCAGCTTTTTCCCTAATGCCTGTGACTGGTAAAATTATCGTTGATGAAACAGCCAGAGCTTCATGGTTCTCGCATAAGGCTGAAGTTGTAAAGCCTTATTATTACAGTGTGTACCTGGCTGATTATGATGTAACTGCCGAGGTCACTCCTACAGAAAGGGCAGCGATTTTTCGTTTTACCTTTCCTGAAAATGATTCTTCTTTTATATTGCTTGACGGCTTTTTTAAAGGCTCAATGGTGAAAATCATCCCTTCAGAGCGCAAAGTAATAGGATACTGCAGGAATAACAGCGGGGGAGTACCTTCCAATTTTCACAACTATTTTGTTGCAGTTTTTGATAAGGATTTTGGCTCCACCCATACATGGCATGGTGATACTTTAAACATTAATAGTCTTGAGGAGGAAGGATATCATTCCGGGGCAGTGCTGGGCTTCAAAACAACACGCGGTGAGAAAATACATGTGCAGGTAGCTTCATCATTTATCAGCCACGAGCAGGCTCTTTTAAACCTTAACCGCGAAACAGGAGGGAAAGATTTTGAGACAGTCAAAAACGAGGGAAGAGAGAGCTGGAACAGTCAGCTGAGACGTGTTATGGTTGAAGGTGGCACCCCTGATCAGCAGAGGACATTTTACTCCAGTCTTTACAGGATTTTATTATTCCCCCGTCAGTTTTATGAGATAAATGATAAAGATGAGATTATTCACTATAGCCCTTATAATGGAGAGGTTTTGCCGGGCTATATGTTCACCGACAATGGATTCTGGGATACTTTCAGGGCACTCTTTCCATTCTTTACATTAATGTATCCCGACGTTAACAGCAGGATAATGGAGGGACTGGTAAATACATACAAGGAAAGCGGCTGGCTTCCCGAATGGGCCAGTCCCGGACACCGCGACTGTATGATAGGTTCCAACTCAGCATCTCTGATTGCTGACTCATATCTGAAAGGAATCAGAGGATATGATATCGAAACACTTTATGAAGCAATTCTGAAGAATACTAAGGGAGTGGGCCCGGTTTCATCTGTGGGGCGTTTTGGTGCTGAATATTATAATGATCTGGGCTATGTCCCTTATAATGTTAACATTAGGGAAAATACCGCCCGCACCCTTGAGTATGCCTATGCCGATTTCTGTATCTGGAAGCTGGCAATAGCATTGGATAAGCCGAAGGAAGAGATTGACCTGTTTGCAAAACGAGCCATGAACTATAAAAATGTATTTGACGATGGACGAAAACTGATGCGTGGCCGTAACCTTGATGGAACTTTTCAGTCACCTTTCAGCCCTTATAAATGGGGCGATGCCTTTACCGAGGGAAACAGCTGGCATTACACCTGGAGTGTATTTCAGGATATCCGGGGGCTTGTTGATCTGATGGGGGGCAAGGAAGGTTTCATAGCGAAGCTTGACTCTGTATTTGAAGTGCCACCAGTATTTGATTATTCTTATTACGGACAGGTTATTCATGAAATACGCGAGATGCAGATAATGAACATGGGTAACTATGCTCATGGTAATCAGCCTATTCAGCATATGATATACCTCTATAACTATGCCGGTGAGCCCTGGAAAACACAATCAAGGGTTAGGGAAGTGATGGATAAGCTTTACAACTATACCCCTGATGGCTATTGCGGTGATGAAGATAATGGGCAGACATCTGCCTGGTATGTATTTTCAGCAATCGGAATGTATCCTGTTACTCCGGGCACCGACGAATATGTTTTTGGATCGCCTCTGTTTAAAAGGGTTACACTGAACTTTGAGAATGGCAAAAAGCTTATCGTTGAGGCCCCCGGGAACAGTAAGGAAAATATCTATGTACAGGATATCAGGCTTAACGGGAAAAAAATAAAGAAAAATTTCATTAAGCACGGCGATCTTACCAGTGGAGGAAAGCTTATCTTCAAAATGGGCTCTGAACCGGAGAAAACCCGTGGGACAAAGGAAGAAGCTTTTCCTTATTCGATGAGTAATCTATAGCTTTAGCTTAATTCCAACCCGCACCAGCATAGCTGTCAGAGCGACCATAGCCAGCGCCCAGATCACCGATCCGGCAATGACGATCAGTGGAATCCCTGACTGTTTGTAAATCAGTACCGGAATACCGGTACTCCAGATGATGTAGTAGATAATATCAGGAGCAAGGTAGGTGGTAAGAGAGTTCTCGCCTGCAGGCTTCAGAAAGAATGTCCATTTGACATATTTCTTAATATCTATTATCCAGTACAACAGGGCAAACAGTATCATACTTATGCCGTTACAGATTAATCCCCAGCTGGGAGTGGCCTGTATCTTTGAGATGATGAACCACTTTCTGAAGATAAATCCGGCAAGCAGGCTGACGAATCCAATTGTAACAATTGTTACAATTAGCTTTCTGTAGTCTTCGCCTGAAAGCTTTTTCATGATGAGAGTTGTGAGTAATCCGGAGGTAACAATAAATGGTACATTCCCCTCAATAATGACCCCGAAGATTTGTTTAGCCGGATCAAGGAAGGCAAGCAGGTCAAGTTTTGCCAGTATATTGAGAGCCAGGAAAAACATTGTTGCTGCCAGGGTGTATGCTATATTGTCGCGCAGGGCGAGGTATATAAAAGCTGCAGCAAGGTATCCCCAGCCTATTAGTCCGAGTATTCCCCACCATCCGGTTATCAGTGAACCGTTATTTTCAAAGACCCCCGACCGGAATTTAAAGACCAGGAATACAAGCAATGTGATCCCTGCAAATTTTAGTCCTGCAATTGTAAAGAAATTCTTATCATTTTCTTTGTATTTATTCCAGACAAGAAATACCCCGGTATACATCAGAAGCGACCAGAGGTTTTTGCTCATACCTGTAAACTCTGCATTAACCCTTCCAGAGTTAAGCATCAGGACTCCAATAACAAGGAGGCTTATCGTTCTAATTGCTATATGTTTAGCTATTATCAGGTTGTTTTCACCTTTTTTTATTCTGTTGCCAATCGAGAAGGGGATAGCCATGCCCACCATAAACAGAAACCCCGGGAAGACCCAGTCGGCAAGTCCCATGCCATCGAAATTTGCTTTCGTATGGCCAAGCCAGGCAGGTACTCCCGGCATATACAGATCATTGACGAAGAGCATAAGCACGAGAGTAAGACCTCTCATTATGTCTATTGAAGCGATTCTGTTGTTTTCCGGCATGCCATTTCACTTTAAAAATGAGATGTCAAGTTAGAAAAAATTATCAGAAATTCTGTTTCTGTGACTAAAGTCACAATTAACAAACACGGAGATGTATCTAATCATTCTAAAAAATTGTTATTTTTGCACTCCCGGGGTGTGGCGCAGTTGGCAGCGCGCGTCGTTCGGGACGACGAGGCCGGAAGTTCGAGTCTTCTCACCCCGACTTTTAAAACAGTAAGACCGTTGTAAATCAATAAATTACAACGGTCTTTTTGTTTGTAAACCAAATATCAAGCCAATTATTTTCCCATCATGACATACATTCGTTCAAGGCACAACTGCTTGTAAAAGAGATTTAAATACATTAGTCTGCTGCTGTAAGATAGTAATATGGAATTTTTAGTTGTTGTCTTTCTACATCCCAAATAATACTTGAAACTTTCCATCCTTGAGTGGTTTTTATTAATTGAAAACTGTTAACTCCTCTTTCTACAACTGAGTCCATTGTATTTACATAAGTTTTATAAGTACTTATTCTGTGTGCTATCTTGCCAAATTGTTCTGTAGTGCCTTTGATTTCTTCTTCGTAAAAGGAAATGACTTTATATGATTCAATATATCCCTTATACTGAGCCACAAATTGGTCAATGGTTCTTACTCTCATCGTATCATGTATGAAATTAATTAACTGTGCCTGCGGAATAAAATGTTTTTTTATATCAGCATAATTTAATTGCTGTCCCTGTTTAAAACTAATACAACTATAAGCATCATCTACTGCTTTTTTTATTGCATCAGCCTCGGTAGCATGTGGTGTAGATTCACCAGTTTGCTTTGCTGTGCAAGCAAATAAAAGCATTGCAGCAAAAAAGTAAAAAGTAGTTTTTGTTTTCATTTGTTTGGAAATTGGTTAATGTTAGAACTGAAATTACTTTAAGTCAATTATATGAGGAATGTTACGCCAATAAAAAACCAAAGTCAAGTAGTACTTTTCTTATTTCTGTTGAAGGTTTTCTAATTTTTTCCGTATTGCTGGTAC
>JFJP01023934.1_pt1 | contig 28967 bp, 28 predicted proteins | sample 431651 | NCBI WGS metagenome assembly JFJP01 (sample SAMN02602958, study PRJNA72255) | Microbial mat metagenome, whole genome shotgun sequencing project. | biome: fresh water; feature: sink hole; material: water; isolation source: purple microbial (photo- and chemosynthetic) mats found in... | reverse complement strand
TACAACTTCTGTGTCGGTTCGAGTAGTGTATCAAGAAGATCATTCAAATGATTTAACTTTGTTTCAATACAACTTCTGTGTCGGTTCGAGAGAAGTGGTGATAAAGATACACAAGCTGTAGTTTAGTTTCAATACAACTTCTGTGTCGGTTCGAGTTGCTATCAAGCTCCTCTCCATCTCCGAAAATCCCTGTTTCAATACAACTTCTGTGTCGGTTCGAGGAACTTTCAAAACTCTTTTGTCGCTTACTTTTCTTTGTTTCAATACAACTTCTGTGTCGGTTCGAGTAAATTATGAAAAAAGTATTGATGATAATGGTTGGTTTCAATACAACTTCTGTGTCGGTTCGAGACTGCTTCTGTTACTTATGTTTCAATCAAATCAGGGTTTCAATACAACTTCTGTGTCGGTTCGAGTCTCATCAACACCAGTATTTGAGATGTCAGCGATGTTTCAATACAACTTCTGTGTCGGTTCGAGGCATACAAACTACTTTAAAATATATGGGTACAAGGTTTCAATACAACTTCTGTGTCGGTTCGAGGTGATATTTAATGGTAAAGAGTTAAACCCATACTAGTTTCAATACAACTTCTGTGTCGGTTCGAGACCTCAAATGTAGCGCTTGGTATTCAAACAATGTTGTTTCAATACAACTTCTGTGTCGGTTCGAGTAATTTTAACTTGAACCGACACACCTTTGGTGTATGTTTCAATACAACTTCTGTGTCGGTTCGAGGCTTCCTGTTTTTGCACTGTAAGCTAAAATACCAGAGTTTCAATACAACTTCTGTGTCGGTTCGAGTTTAAAAGACAAATGGTATCAAAGTACTGAAGAGTGTTTCAATACAACTTCTGTGTCGGTTCGAGACAATATCATTTCTAAAGAAGATATAACGCTAGAGTTTCAATACAACTTCTGTGTCGGTTCGAGTGCTTCAAACCCAGTTAAAACAATCAGCATTAGAGGGTTTCAATACAACTTCTGTGTCGGTTCGAGGAAAAACTTTACTGGTGTCAGCAATTGGTATAGCGTTTCAATACAACTTCTGTGTCGGTTCGAGAAAAACTAGACGATGTAAGACAAAATGTAATGATGTTTCAATACAACTTCTGTGTCGGTTCGAGTTTCCCCCGTTTTTATGTTGTAAAGTGTGTTTGCGTGTTTCAATACAACTTCTGTGTCGGTTCGAGTCCATCTTTGTCTTTTTTAATATACAACTTCTGTGTCGGTTCGAGTAGTGTATCAAGAAGATCATTCAAATGATTTAACTTTGTTTCAATACAACTTCTGTGTCGGTTCGAGATATCCACCACCAAAATAAAAATACAAATTAACCATGTTTCAATACAACTTCTGTGTCGGTTCGAGCAGATCCAGTCACACCAAATTTGTGTTTGATAATTGTTTCAATACAACTTCTGTGTCGGTTCGAGTTTTTTCTCTTAAACCCATTGCATATTCCTTTTATGTTTCAATACAACTTCTGTGTCGGTTCGAGCAATATATTTATGAAGAGCAATACACAAATATGTAGTTTCAATACAACTTCTGTGTCGGTTCGAGTCTCATCTTATGCACAATAACGAATACTTTAGAAAGTTTCAATACAACTTCTGTGTCGGTTCGAGTTGCTGTTATGTTTGCAATTTGCTCTGATTGTATCTGGTTTCAATACAACTTCTGTGTCGGTTCGAGGTTGATGGAATATCACTTTTTTTAACATCAATCTTTGTTTCAATACAACTTCTGTGTCGGTTCGAGTCAATAATAAAATTAAACATCCCCTCAAACATTGTTGTTTCAATACAACTTCTGTGTCGGTTCGAGCAAAGTGCGATAAGAAAAATGGAAAGCGAAAATAGGTTTCAATACAACTTCTGTGTCGGTTCGAGTTGGATCGATATTATTGGAGCTGTCTACAATTTTAGTTTCAATACAACTTCTGTGTCGGTTCGAGATTGGTCGAAGATGGTGTGACATATATCAAGCAGAGTTTCAATACAACTTCTGTGTCGGTTCGAGTTGATAGTTTTCATAGTGGCTTTATTGTTGCTAGGTTTCAATACAACTTCTGTGTCGGTTCGAGAGTACATTTAAGGTGTTTGAACCTAAAGAGAGAAGTTTCAATACAACTTCTGTGTCGGTTCGAGCTCAATACTCCCCATCTCCATTTTTTTCCTCTTCAAGTTTCAATACAACTTCTGTGTCGGTTCGAGTAAAGAGCAGAATTTGCCCTTGTACCATAGATAACGTTTCAATACAACTTCTGTGTCGGTTCGAGGGCACTCACTTAGCCATTTACAACAGCTAAAAGCCCATAAATAAGGTAATTTTCCAATCTAAATGTAATTAACATTAAATTGTTAAATAACCTTTTAAAACATCGTATTGTAGCTATTTTTGACTAAAAATCTTTCAGCTTCGGTTGGAAATTGTACCAAATCAGATAAAAATACTTTCACACTCATTTGGTTTTGTGCCTATCGTCACTTCACTAAAACTTCCACTACTTAAAACTTTTATAACTGTGATAAAATCGAGGTTTTTATCTATTACTTTTTTAAGTTCCTCTGTCATTTTTATTTGATTTGAGGGTGTGATATTTCCCCTAAAAATAGATTTCTGGTGATGTTTGAGGTATTTCTTACATATCTTAAAAACTTTTGCCACACGATATTTTCCAACATCGCTAAACTCATCAGCGATATCATAAAACAAAAAAACATAATTATAATTTGTCGTATCTTTTTTCATTGTTTCTCTTTTAGGCTAAATGGTTTAAACTCTCTCTTTTCAACAATATGTTTTATCAATTTATACCCTTCATATTTCAAACATTGCTTATAACTTACCTTTCGTTTAAGTTTTGGATGGAGAAAAGTTTCATTGATTCTCTCTTCAAAAGCGTTAATAAATATCTTTTTTCCCTCTTCGTTCAATAAAGCATAATTCAAATTTTTATCAAAATGTTTCGCCACTTGGAGTTGCTTTCTCCCAACCAAATCAAAGATTGTACGAAAAACAATAATAGGTTTAAACACCTCACTCAAATCAAGGCTCAAGCTAAATCGCCCCTCGCTAGGACTATGGAGAAAACTGATAGATTGATTGAGGTGGGTGTGGTAAATGCTACTTATAGTTTTGGTATAAAGCAAAGTATTTCCAAAGCTTATAAGGGCATTGATTGGGTTATCTGGCGGTCTTTTTACCCGTTTGTTCATCACAAAGTCTTCAGGTAAAAAATGGACAAAACTTGCATAAAATTTCATCCATATTTGCCCTTCAATAAACATAATCTGCTCTATTGTTATCTCTTTTTCTAAAAACCTAGGTACTTCGTTTTTAATCCAATCGAGCGTAGTTTTGAGCTCTTTTTTGTCGTGACGATAATAATGGTACAAAACTTCATAGATATTTGAAGCGATTCCTTGGACGATATTTTTTGCGATACTCAGACGGTCATTTATAAAAGTGAGAGATTGTTTGATGGTCAAATCACCACTTATCAGTGCCTCTTTTGGATAAAAAGTACCACTATAATTTCCATGGTAATTAAATAAATGCAAGGTTATCCTCGCTCGTGAGATAAAATCCAAAAATTTCGTATTAAAACTCACTTCACTCAGACAATAAATCTCTCTAGTATCCTCAATCGGAATATAAAAATTCCCTTTTTCATTGCGAAATGCAATAGAGTTGTCTTTTCGACTCAATTCCCCCATACTAAAAATATACCGTGTGTGATTTTTTGCCATTGTAATCCTCGCTTTTTAGATAAAACAATACTCATAATAAGCACACTTTTTGCACTTATTTTCAAACTTCGAAGGTGGTGGAGTAGCGGATGAAATCAACTTTTCAATCTCCTCTAAAACTCTCAAAAGCTCTTTTTCATTTTGTTTGTTGAGTTCTAAAATCTCCGTTTTTGTCTCTTTGCTTTTTTCGTGATATTCAATTTTCCCTAGTTTTTCTATCCCTTTAAGCTTGAGTTTATAAAGATAAAGAAACACTTGCCATTTGACAGCTTGCGGGTCAGAATCACTTTTTTTAAACTCTATAAGATAATCTTTTGTGATACGGTCTATTTTGATATTGTCGATTTTAATCTCAGAAAGTTTCGATTTTTCCTCTTTGATTTCGTGAAGTACCTTGCCGATACGCACATCTTCGGAGTTGTCTTCTAGGTTTATGCGATTGGCGTGCAGCCAACACTGGGTTTTACAGTGGAAGTAGTAGTTTATTAGAGTGCCTGTGATGTTATTCATAGGAATCTACTATTTTTATCTTCATTAAATTTTTCTCTATCAAACTTACCCTCATCTGTAATATATTCTAAATTTTTTACAAAATAATATCCATACATCTCTTCTCCAATATGTGGTCTTTGTCCATCATAATATTTAAAAATATTAAAAGTGAAAAATTGCATCAAAGAGTTAATTTTTGATTTTTCTATCTCTCTTTTTGTAAAGTTATCTATTACATTTAAAGATATAAATTCATCCCAGACTTTTTGTCCATCTAAGTATTTACCATTTAAAAATCTATTGTCTAAATTTTTAAATTCATTTACATTTTCATATTTATTTAGCTCAATTTGAAATGGAAAATAAAGGGTAAATTGTGAAGATTTAATCAATTTCATATTATCTTGAATTTTTTTATAGTTTAAATCTTTTACATCTTTTTTAAAATTCCCATAATTTGTTAGATGTCCATCTTCATATCTCAATCCCTTGTCTTTTATAAGAGCTAAAACATTTTCATAATATTTTGCAAAATTTTTATTTACAAGTATTTCTTGATACTCTTTTTTTCGTAAATCAAATTCTAATCTATTATCATCTTTATAAATTTTATCAGCATCATCTATATTAAAAAAATAAACAGTAGGATTTATCTCACTTTTTTGACAACTTCTATTGATTCTTCCTAAAAATTGTTCTTCACTATCTAGTGTTGAAATATCTTTAAAACCTAAATCCATATCAATATCAACACCAGCTTCTATAACTTGAGTTGCAACTATTACAATTTCTCTATCATTAGTCTTATCAATTACATATTCCCTAAAAGCTTTATTATCATCCCCGCTTAGTTCATAGAGATTTTTTATCTTTTTTTCTTTTAGAAATTGATAAAATTTTCTTGCTGTATCTTTCTTGATAAATTCAAATAAAACTTTTTTATATTTCTTATTTTCCTTTTTAAAAACTTCATACAATTTCTCAAAAGTGATTTTATTATCTAAATCAAGATATTTTATACTAACTCTATCTTTAAAATATTTATCTCCAAATATTTCATCTCTTTTTTTATCAGGAATCAATGAAATAAAATTATCTTTCTTTTCAAGAAAAAAATCCAGTTTTGGTAAAGTTGCAGACATTATTATTATTTTCATATTAAGAAGGGATGCAAATTTCTCAAAAAATTGAGTCATATACCACCAAAGATTGTTGTTATAACTTTGTATTTCATCGATTATTATCACACTATTTGCCAATTGCCACAATGGAAAGTTGTCATCTTTTGTTGTTCCAAATAATATATCAAAAAATTTTATATGTGTTGTAAAAATAATTTGTTCATTAAAAAAAAGTCTATTTAAATAGGATTTATCATAATTTGTTTCCTCTTTTTCATTCTCATCATCACTTATCTCTTTGATAGGTGTGACAGAGTTTATAACTCCTATATCAAAGTCATATTTAAAAATATTTTGAAATACTTTTTTTGTTTGTTCTACAAGTGTATTAAAAGGAAATATATAAAAAATCTTATTTAAATTTTCATTTGTATTGAGAAGTTTTGATGCAAGTGCAATAGAAGTTAAAGTTTTACCACTTCCTGTTGGTGCTTCAAGATAAAATATACTTTTATTGATATTTTTTGATAGTTCTTGTACAGCAATTTTTGATATTTCATTTCGTAATTTATTAATCCCTTTTTGTTCACCAAATGATTTGATAAAATCAGAATATAAACTTTCAAATAATAATTTATCTTCCTTTGAAAAAATCCCAAAATTATCAAAAGTTTTATCAGTCATATATGCAGTTGTTGCGAAATAATCACTTGAAATAAGCAATGCAAAAAGCAGTTTATTTAAAATAAAAAAGTCAAAATCATCTTTTGTAACATAGTCGTCTATATCTTTCAAAATACTTTTAAAATCATTATGTTTTTCTTTATTCTCTTTTTTATCATTGGGATATTCATTGATATTATCAAGTTTGCCATGATGTTTACTAATATGATAAGAAAAGTTATAAAGAATAAAGTTTAATCTATAAAAATCTACATCATTTTTTATCTCTTTATTAAAACGACTATTATAATACGCTATAAATTCTAAAGCACCTATATGAGAATGTTTGCTATCTCCCCCATCTTCACACCTATTAAATAAAGGATTTTTCATTTTTACTTTTTGAAAAATCGGATTCTTTTTACCTAAGTCATGTAAATAAATAGTATTTATAAACATCTCTTTTATAAGTTCAAAATTCTTTGAATCAATCTTTTGTATCAGAGAATCAATAACAAAATTTAGATTTTTACTTTCTACAATCTTTTTATAATATTCAAGTGTTAAATCTAAATGCTCTATTAATGTTTCGGGTTCTTTATCTATACAAGTATGAGCAAAATATCTTTCATCAATTCCAAAATCAGATAAAAGCATAATTTTTCTCATTAACTGAATAAATATTTATATACTCCCCCTCGACAATACTATGATTTGTAAAAACTAAATTTTCATATTCATAAAAATGATACTTCTCATTTAATCCAATTGGAGCAATTTCTTTAAAAAAACAAGAGTTCTCACCCCTAGGTTTTATCTTTGAGATTTTTAAACTTCTTTCCATAAAAAGAGAATGTATTCTATCTTCTAGTATAGGACTTTCTAATTCAATAGATTCTATTTCTTTAATGTCAGCAAAATGGTCATTTTTCCCTAAGTAAGGAATAAATACGGCTTTAGCATTTTTTAAATAATCTTTAATTTGTCCATACTCACTACTTCCATCATCAAGAATCATAATTTGCCAAATAGGGCTCTCAAGCCATTGTTCTCTAACTATCAAATTTCCACCCTCTTCTTGTGAAGCATATCCTACTCCATTATTAAAAGTTTGTATTTTTTTACTAAAATATCCATTTGGAACTAATGGTGTAATTGAAATTTTTATATGCTGTAATTTCTCATAAAATTCAGGAAAGCCATTATTTAATGGCTCCTTGTCTTTGTTATTTCTAATATTTTCATCGTTCAATTGAGTATATCCACCTAATCCTATAATAGCTCCCAATAATCCTAAAAGTGCTGGTTTATGAATATTGTTATAAGTGAAATATGCAAATTGATTTACATCTGGTTTCCTAAAACAAGCGGTTTTCCCACTTAGTTTGAAACTAATTGCTTTCATATTAAAACCTCAACAAGCTTCATACTCTCTTTTTGTGAGATTTCCAAAAAACTTGATAAGTTGATGAAATCAGCTAAACTTTCTAAATACTCTTTTCTATTTTCATTTAAAATAAGTGGCGGGACTAAATTATTTTGAATAAATTGAAATGCCATCAAAAGTCGTCCAATCCTACCGTTACCGTCAGCAAATGGGTGAATTTGCTCAAATTCTATATGAAACTGTGCAATTTCTTCAATATTCATAGTCGTACCAAACCGAAAAAGTAAATTTTCAATATCTTGAGATATTTTATTTGAAGATGAGAGTTTGATATCTACACCTTTTATATATCTTTCATCAGTTCTATAAGCTCCAATATGTTTTTCTATAAAAGAACTAGACACTTTCAAGGCATCTTCAAACATAATAAAATGCAAATCTTTTATAAACCCTGCCGTAATTTCAAAATTTGGATTACTTGATTCACGAACAACTACATCATAAGCTTTTGCAAATCCAAGGACTATCAACTGTTCACTAAGTGGTTTACCACCTGCTGTTGTACCATTTTCTAAAAGTGCCTTAGTTTCACCGAAAGACAAACTAATACCTTCAATAGCATTTGAATGGTGTGTAATTGAGATACGAAGTTCACGAAAGAGTTGCTCTTTTTGTCGTAAACTCAATGTACTAAGTTTCATGATATTTTCTCTTTTGTGAAAATATTAAATTTATCATATTTTGAAAGAACACTCAATTTAAATGGATTACAATATATTTCTACTTTTGCAACTTTACCATCTATCATTTTTTCAATTTGTGATAAATCTATTTCTCTTTTTTGACTATCAAACTCTAAATAATTACTTAAATCTGGCAAATAACACTCTTCATCTTTACACTCAATAAACAAGGCAAACTCATTTTCACAACCAAATTTACTATTTGTATTAAATGCTGTTGTACTTGTAAGTGCTACTTTTTTAAACTCTTTATAGTCTTCTTCCGTGTAACCTTGAAAATCATTTCCTAAAAGCTTTTTATACTCATCATAATTTCTAGGATTGATACTAAATCCATAAAAATAATGAGCTTCATCAACTGTGATTTTTGTCCCTAATGTTGATTGTTTAGCATCATCTTTTGTAGAGTCTGCAAAAGGAGATAAAATATCTTGAATCTCAACATTTGTATCATCAAATTTATTAAACCCTTGCCCGAATTGAACCGCACCAGTTATGGAGATATTTTGTTTTTTTTCAGCAAAAGTTGCACCAAAATTTTTCACATCTATACAATTAAAAAGATTTATCATAACATCGTTTGTTGTATCTTTTTCATCTAATTTTGAAAAAAGTTTTTCATATCTTTCTCCCAATTGATTAGGGATAATCGCACCTTTTGATTCTTTAAAACTTTTTACAAATAAAACATTCTTACCCTTATTTTCCCACATCTTTTTCATAGGATATTTAAGTGCTTTATCACTTCCATAAATTTCACCATTACTTGTAGATTTTGGACGACCTGTAAAATCTGCGTTCCAATTTGCCATTTTTGCTTTTATTCCTATTATTCCATATACTCTGTTCATGCTGTTGCTCCTTGTAGTAAGTTTTTATATTTAAATCTCAAAAAAGAGACAAATGCTAGATTTTCTTTATGCAGTAAGTTTGTTGCAACTTCTTTTATATCTTTTTGTGTATTTTTGACATTTATGCTAACTGAATTCCTAAACTCGTTTAATGCTTTTAGCCGTGCTTCTGGCAAATTATTTCCAAAAGTATTAAGTTGCAACAATTCTAAAGTGTATTTTGATTTTAGTTCATCTTGTGAGCTTGAACCTATATGACCATTGCCTGTATAAATAAAATACTCTCTCATATTCGATATAGTTGTAGGATTTAAAAAATTTAACTCATCAAATTGGTCATCTTTTTTATGTCCACAAGTTATTGGTTTATTTCCATCAGTATGACACTTACCATCACAAGATACTGCCAAATTAGAATACTCAAAAGTCAAATTATCATAGTCCAAGCTTTTTGGTTTAAGATGTTCTAAATGAGAATCGTCTAAAGTTATTTTTGACTCGCAATAACAACAAAGACCATTTTGTTCATTTTCTAAAATATAATCTTTAAGTTTTCGTTTCTCTTTATATTCATCCCATATTTCAGATTTTTTTGAAGCAGTAGTTATTTTGATTTTTAAATCTTGTGTATCTTCTTTAAAAAAGTCAGGTTCAGAAGTTTTTTGAATAAATTTCATCTCATCAACTCCATATCAAAAGCCAATCCTTGAAAAAATGAACTATTTGGACTTTCATACTCTAAAATTTTATCTTTAAGTTTTTTTGCTTCTTGTGTATCTTCTTTTCCATCTTCACAAAGTTTTCTATACTCAAAATGTGAGTCTTCAAGCCATTTTGGAATGTAATCAGTGCCCATTATAGTTTTAACAATTGTATTCAAATCTCTATCAAGGGGTGATGCATTAAGTAATTTAGAAATAATCATTCCATCTTCTTCAGCTAAAAATCTCAAATATTTATGTGGAACCTGAGCTATTATGTGTGGTGAATGAGTTGCCATGATTACCTGACAATTATTTTCTTTTGCAAAATTTTCATAAACTTGAAAAATTTTACTTTGCCAAGATGGATGCAGTGAAAGTTCTGGCTCATCAATAAGCACAACTTTATCTCTTACATCATTTAAGTATAAATATAATACTTTTGTAAGAAGTGTTTTTTGCCCTGTTGAAATTTCATTTAGTTTAAATGCACAATCTAAGCTTTCACAATCTTTTTTAGAAAAGTATATTTCTTCATTTTTATCTAAAGAGTGAAAGTTAATGTTAAATCCTAAATCATCAAAAATTTTAGATATATTGCTTTTTATTTCGTCATAAGCTTCATCTACAGAATATTTATCTTCCCAAATCAATTGTTTTAGATGTGATTTTATAGCATTTTCAATATCTTGTAAATTCTTATGAGTATCAGTCGGTAAATATTCAATATTATTTTTAAAGTTTGCCCCAATTATTGTTTTGTCTAAAATATTTTCATAGTTAATAGTTTCTACTTTCATTGTCTTACTATCTTCATCATAAAAACTATATTTTATTAAACTTTTGTCATTAATAACAAGATGTTCCGTTGTAAAATCATTAATATATTCAAGCAAAGAAGTTTTTCCAGAGCCATTAATACCAGCAATAACTACTATTGGTAAAATTTCATCATCTTTTTGAAAACTTATATTAAAGTTTTTAAACATTTTAAATTTTTCTATCTCTATTCGTGTAAGTTTTATGCCTTTAAAATTTGTTAATGCTTCAGGTGCAATCGACTTATACCAATTATCTATGTATTTATAAGTTAAACTACTTTTTGTAATTGATTTTTGTAGAGTTTTCCTTGGTTGTGGAAAGTCAAATCTATTTTCACCTAATATATCCAAAACCTCAATTTTTCTTCTTAGCTGAAACCAATCTATTTGATTAAAATCATTATTTTTAATATCTTCAAGTTCTCCAATAACTTTTACCAAAGCTATTGGATTTGCACCATGTTTTATAAGTACAATATCATCAATTTGCATAGACTTAAAATCATTATATGCTTGTTCTGAATCTGTAAGTCCTAAACCAATTAAGGTTGTTTTCTCTAAAAGCTCTTTTTCCCTCTTCCAAGTTAAATCATTTGGATGTAGTTGCATATGCCAATAAGTCATTTTTCAATCCTCTTTTTTTATAAAAAACAGATTTTTCGACAAAACACCGACTAAAAAACTATCCATATGCTCAGATACTTTTTCATCATTTTCATAAGCCATTATCAAACTTATTGCATTATGAAGCTTTTTACCAAATTCTAAACTGATTTTATGTTTATATTTGGAAAATACAAATTCAATCTCTTTCTTGAGTTTTTGAGCATACTTTGCCCTTAAAAATGGTTCCAACATATCAGCAGTTTTTTTATCTTTTTCGCTTTGTAATAATAAATATTTAGCTACTTGCCCACATAAATAAAAAAACTCCTGTACTTCTAAACTGACATAATCAGAACTCTCTAATTTATTAATCATCCTTGTTTGCATCGCTTTTATATCCATAATATTCTCTCCATGTAGTTTATTTTTTATTTTATGATGTTGCAGTGACAATTTAAGATTTAAACTCTTTTTCGCCATTAACTCTCTGTTGTGTCTTAAATGCTCTAACACAAAATTGATTCCATTTTTTTCTATAACTTGATAAAATGCTCTCTCATCGTATTTTTTAAAGTAGTTTATCATAGCATTTCTTGTCATATATATAAGATTTGCGAAGCTTTTATCTAGTTTGTTGTAAACATCTCCAAAATAGTTAGAAATTAGCTGATGATTGTAAAATATCTCATCGACAATCTGTTCTAATGCTCCAAGTGAATCAATAGTGTCATCATCTATTAATTGTTTGTTTTCAAAAACTTGCAAGTGATTTTTGTAGTAAATTGAGTCATAAAATTTACTGATTCTTATAGGCAAATAATCAAAATCAATAATCATATCTTTCTCTTTATAATCACGATTTAAGAAGAACTGCCCTCCATTTGGATATTTATTTTGGTATTTCTGATATTTAAGCCAGTCAAAAAACTTTTTAATCATTAAAGCATTTTCTCGCTCAACCATAAAAGGTGCTATCGTTTTTTTTGTTTTGTGTTCAAGATACGGTTTTTTCGCATTCAATCCCATATTGGAATCAGATAGACCATAAACATCTTCACAAATATTTATACTATATGTAATGTCGTTAAATATCTTAATAGCATAATATATCTCACTCTCTTTCATGTACTCTTCAATAGGAACTTCAAAAAAGACTTTGATATAGTTTGTTACTCCATTTTCAAGAGCTATATCTTTAAATTTTTGAATATTTTCCATAACAAATTGATAGTTTTGAAGTATTTTATTTTTTCTGTTTTCATCGCTAAATTTGTCTTGATAATTTTCAAGTATTTCTTTTTGTTTCTCTCCTTTTTTGCCTTTCTCGTCCATAAACTTTGAATAATCAATGAAAGTTTCAAAATGCCCTTTTATTGCATCAAAATCTAAAAGTTTTTTAGAATCTTTACTAATAAAACTTTCTACTTTCACAAAAAATGAAAGATAATTTACATTGTGTATTTTTTTATCAAAAATCATTTTATTTGCATTGAGCCAACCACTATAATAATCTTTTTGGCTCAAATCAAAATAGTACTCTTTTCGTCTATTACCATCTAAATCTTTAAGCGATAAAGTTTTATCCTCAATCCCTTTTTCAAATTTGTAAATATAATACTCAATATCTCTATTTTCTTTCACGATGACATATAAACCATCTTTTAACTGATAGTTACCAAGTATAAAATCATCTTGTTCTTTTTCATATACTTTATTAAACTCTTCTAAAAGGTCATAAATCATCTCATCCCCCTACTCAAAACAAACCCACCACCATAACTATTCTTCTCACCCAATCCACATGCAAGTGCTACAAATGCTAGTTTTTGGCTTATCTCATCTTCGTTTGGGACGATTTTAAATTTATTTCCAAAAAATCGTATCTTTTTACCATTCTTTTCCATCACTATAGTTTGTGGAACTCTATTTTTTATCTCCAAAAGTTGGATAAAGTTTTGGGTTGCTTTTATCTCTTCACCGTAGAAGCTTTGGTATTTTTTCTCTAGATTGTCGTGAAGTTGACGTTGTAGTTGTATGATGTCGCCACTACTTTCCATCGTCCAGAATTTCTTATTTTCTATCGAAACGATGACAGGTGTTGCACTATATAGTTCAGTTATAAAAGATTTTTTTACAACTCTTTTGAGAGTTTGCAACACTAAAAAGTTGGGGTTATTTATATTTTGGCGAAGTGAAAGTGAAAGTTTATCGACAAAAATTTCATCCAAAGAGTGGATACTAAACTCATAAGTTTCACCACTTTGATAAACCTTTGTGAGTGGTTCATTTTGTTTTCTAAATCCCCCAAAAACATAGTGTTTAAAGTTATTTGTATTGTGAGAGTCTAAGAGTTCACTCTGTGCCATTGAGTAGCTGATATATTTTGAGATGGTCTCAAAACTCTTGCTAAATTCTATCTCTTGTTTTATGTATGCTTTGCATATCAGTTCAAAATATTTCATAATTTTATTCCTTTTATTAATTTCTTCATTATCTCTTTTATTAATATTTTAGAAAATTCTATCATCATTACTCTTTTGATAGTATCTTCATTTAAGTGCCGAAAGCACTTGATATTCTTCCAAAGCAAAATCATCTGTCATCCCGCTGATATAATCAATGATTAGTCGAGTTCGGTAATAAAACTCTAAAATATCACTTTGCTCTATATTGTCTTTGTCTAGTTTTTCAATATCATTTTTGTAAGCCACTATCTGCTTTGATGAAACTCTTTTTATCAATCTTTTAGAAATAAAACAATCTATTTTTTCATCTTTTAAAAGTTTTGCAAAATCATTAGCTCCCAAATCTAAAAGAGGTTTATAGATATTAAATAAAGAATTAATAATTGTATAGGCTTGTAGCTCTAAAGTTTGCACCTCTCTATTTTGATAAATATATTTCGCTGAAATATCTTGTAAAACTTTCAAAGCTTTATAATATTCACTTTGTTTATCGTACTCTAAAAGTGCATGATTAAATCTTCCCTCAAATATTGCTTGATGATTTTGTACAAATACATTAGAAACATGTTTCACAAAATTCGTAACAAGTGTAACTCTTAAAAATGTAAAAAACATATTAAATTGATATGGCTCTTCATCTTTTTTGGCTTTTTCGTATTGCTTTTCAAGTATCTTTAAAAGAAATTCTTCCTTTTGTTTTTGGCACTCAGTTTTAATAATGGTATAAACTTCATCTAAAGATAAAATTCTTTTTTCAACAGAATCTTCTAAATCAGCAGTTAAATATGAAATATCATCAGCTGCTTCCATAATATAGGTTATTGGAAATCTATGCCCTGCTTTTATATTTAAAGTTTGTTGTATTTTTTCTACAAAATCTTTTTCACTAAAATAAAACCCTGGTTTCTTTTTGAGATAATTCAAATTATCCTCAGGGGTTGGCTTATCTTCAAAAGCTCCTCTTGTATATTTCACAACTGATATTATTTGAAAATATGAAAGATTCAATCTTTGAAGTTTTGTAATTATTCTAATAGCTTGAGCATTTCCATCATAGTTACAAATATCTTTTGCTAAAAGATTCTTTAAATCTTTTGTTTCTTGTGTAGTAGCTTGAAAACTTGCTAATTTTGGTAAAACATTTATTGTAAGCCATTTATTTATAGTATCTTCTGCAAAATGTCCAAATGGAGGATTTCCTATATCATGAATCAAGCTTGTCATTTCAGATGTAGAAATAAAAGCATTTTCCATATTTTCTAATCCATAAGTTTTTAAATCATTTTTATTGAGTTCATCTAGAATAGTTCTAGCGATATATCTAGCATTTTGAGCAACTTCTAAAGAGTGAGTCAGTCGTGAACGGATAGATGCATTTAACTCCAAAGCAAAAACTTGAGTTCTTTTTTGTAATCTTCTAAAAGCAGCCGATGAAAAAATTCTTCCTCTATCGCTTTCAACCGTTGTATCAATATCTTTTGAGGGATTAAGTTCCCTATCTGTTGTTATTTTTTCTTTATAATTTATCATTTTTTATACCTTTCAACTTTTCTAAAATTTTCACCATCGCCAAAGTATCCAATTTACAATACTCCAACAATGCCATTCTATAAGCTATTTTCTCTTCATAAGAGAGATTACCAATATTTGAATAGGCATTCATAGCTTCTCCACCATTATGGATTAAATCCAAATCTTTATAAGCTTTTTCCATTTCAGGAACTAAAGCAGGTAAAACATACTTGATAGAATAGCTTCCTTGCATTGAAGGGGTTACATACCACTTCTTTTGAAATGGAACCATCAAATCTTGCATATTGTCGTGTATGGTCATTAGGTCATAGGTAAACTCTCAATAGAGATTAGCTAACTTCCTAATCACCCCTTTTTCAAAACTCATGTTATATGCCAAAACAGTTGCATTTGAGGGTATATTTTCTACCAAGCTTTTTGAAAGTTCATATCGTGGATCTACACCATCATCAGCCAAAAACTCTTTATGCTCTAATCTTCCATCTTCATACTCAATATGCAATGAGTACTGAAAAGGTATCTGCTCATATGGAGATATGCCTTTAAACCCTGGAACTGCTTCTTGAAGTAATTTTATAGTTTCTGTTACATCTTCAACGACAAACAGCTCTTTTATATCAAGCTCATCACCTCTTATATAGTTACTATTGAGATAAACTACATTGGCACTTTTTATTTTGTATCCAAGATTTTCTAAAGTATAGTATTGAATAGATACATCATGTAGATAAATATCTTTAAGCGATGTGGTGCTTTTTACCTCATAGATTGAAATACCTTCACTATCCATTTCAAAAATATCTACAATAACAAGAGTATTTTTAAAACTAAAAGCAGCTTCATATATAACTGATACACCAATTTCTAAAAGCTTTTTAGTCTCTTTAACCATCTGCTCAAGATTTGGATTGAAATCTATTTTTACTCCATTTGGAAATAAATCACAAGCTAACTCTCCAACATTATGCCCTGTTTTAAATCTAGTCTCTGCTGATTCATCAGTAGGTGCTAAAACCTTTGATTTATACTTTTTAAGCCATAGAGCTTTTGAACATTGGATTCCTGTTGTGTAGAGGGATTTAGAGAGATTAAATACTGTTCTCGCTTTAAATATTGATATCATTGATATTTTTATTTAATAAAATATTATGTTTTATGTAGTCATGATAGAAGCTATAGATGGGAGGCATGGTATGAGTTTTCCATTCAACTTCAATATATGGTGTTTCTTCTGGAATTACATTTGGAACATAATTTGACATATGAATAAATCCTTTACCTTTAATTCCGTCATCTATCATAGAAAACCCAAATGGATAAAACTCTATATATTCAAATATTTTTAATTTAATATTCTTGGCATATGGGTGTTTTTTAGCCCACGTTGAAATTTCAGATTGTGACTTTTTTTTATTTGTAAAGTCTAATTTCTCAGTACTTGAACCAAAAAAGTTTTCTATCACATCTTTTAAATTATCTCCAGCATAATATATATTAATCTCAATATATCTGAATTCATTAATCTCTATATTTTGTAAAATCATTGGTGTTGATGGATGATAAAGTCCAAATAATGTAAGAGACTTTGATGATTTAACTTTATTAATAAATCTCTTTTGTAGGTTGTCTTTTTTAGGATAATCTTTTGAGTAGATGCTAGTAAAAAATTTATTTAATATTTTACTGCCTAATCCATATTCAATTTGATTCTTGTAAATTAAAATATTATAAACGAGATGTTCATAACTATGTTTATCAATTACACTATCTTCATCGACAAGTCTAAAAGAATACACATCATTTATATCATACTTATTTCCCATTATTAAATTTGGCTTTCTTAGATATTTGTTATAAAAAGTCTTACTAACTATGATTGCTCGATCATCTGCGCCTGTTAACATTCTTGAAGCGTCATTAATAGTGTTGCCAATAATATTGTTGTTTCGATTTATATCTTTTAGCACATTGACTTCACCAGTATGTATAGCAGACCTTACTTTTACATCATTCTTTTTAGTCCAATCGATTATGTCTGTGACAAGTTCTAAAGATAATAAATATGAATTTAAAGCATCATCTTCAAGACCAATAATCATACCATCGCCAGTTGGAATCAAAATACACTTTTCCTGAATAATTTCATCATACAAAACATGATGTATTTGTTTTTGAAATTTTTTAAATAAAGCAACCTGTATTGGTTCATTGTTTTTTGAATAACCAACTAAGTCTAAATAAATGATTATGTATGATTTCATCGAACTTTTCCTTTTCCTTAATGGGTAACTTTACATATATTGCACTGTCGATTGTATTTCATCATTTCTTGTGAATTTTTTATCAAATGTACTCTCGAAGTTCTAGCATTAAAAGCATCTTCAATCCAATCATGTAGTTCTTTTGCACTCGATGGATAGACCCAATATCTTGCATAACAATTTTCATGACTTTTTTCCCAATTAGCTTCTAGTCGTGGCGGTAGATCTGCATTCTTCCCTTTGCTTGGTAAAATTATTCCCATAACACCATTTGGAGTATAATTACCTTGTCTTAATGACGATTTTAGTTCCCAATCAATGTATCTGCGGCCATGTGTACAACTACCTATTAAAACTATCGTAACAGTTGAATCATCAAGATATTTTTTTCTAATTTGTGTCATTACATAATCTGTATCAGTGCTATTTATAAAGTCATCATTATTATTCGCGCCTAAAACTTTTGGAATAAATACATTTTCTTCGGTAGCAAATTTTTTAATAAATGCCTCTACTTCATCCTTATCACCTTTATAATGAGATATGAAAACTTTTCTTTTTACACCAATTAACTGTCCATTTTGTTTATACGCCATTTTTAACTCCTAGTTTTGTTTTATTAAATCTGCAATTTCTTTATCCAACTTAGAAAATGCATGTAATCCTCCAAGAATGAGGCGAAACCATTTTTACCTAAATCTTTCAAGCTAACTCCGATATGATAAATATTCATATCATAAATCTATCATGTGAATATTCCCCACTACTTCCCCCACCTCAAACCTCCACAACCCTCTGAAACATCTCTTTTATCTCAATCTCATGAGATATCAAAAATATTTGTCTATACTGCTCTTTAATTGTGTGAAATGCTTCTAATATTTCCATTCTTCTACTCTCGTCTTGGCTTCCAAACACTTCATCAAATGCTAAAAATCCGATATTTCCAGCACCACTTAGTTCCCCTAGTGTTTTTGAGATGGCAATTCTAAGAACTAAATTTGCAAGATCAACTTCTCCACCACTAAATCTATCTATTGGAAACTTTTGTCCTTCATCATAGATGTAAAAGTCAAAGTCATTATCTACTTCTATATGTTGGTATTTTCCTTTAGTGATTTGAGAGTACATTGTTGAAGCTAGCCCAGATATTCTAGGAGCTACTTTTGAATTGAGTTTTGTTTTAAATTCACTAAGAGATATTTTTATCTTTTCATAATCGCTTACATCTTGTTGTTTAGTAGCTAACTTAACTTGATGCTCTTTGTTTGTATCAAGTGCAGCTTGTAGTGTTTTTATCTCTCCATCTATTGAAGCAATTTGTACTTTAAAATCATTGATAATAGTTGCTAATTCATCTTTTTGCTTTTGTAAAAGTACAAACTCATCAAGTTTTGTTTTATGATTCGTTTGATCATATATAACTGCTTTGATTTCAACTTCTTTGTTTATAAAAGCTGTTGAATTTTGCTCAATAGCTTTTTTAATCTCTTCTAACTCTTTTTGAATTACTGGAACTCTTTGGATAAGTGTTTGAAGTTTTTTATATTCATCATGTTTTGGTTTTAGAGTTTGCTCTTTTTGTGTCATATCTTTATGAAATTTTTCGTCATAAGTGTAAATTGAGAGCTCTTCAAGCTCTTTTTTGTTCTGCTTTCCTTTTGTTTCTATCTCTTTAAAATAACCATTTGCCTTAATTAGGTCTTTTTGTTTTGTTTCGATTATGGTTAATTGTTTATTTAACTCTTGAAGCTGTTTGTCTAGTTCCTCTTTTTGTTTATCGAGAGTTGCTTTTGAGGTTTCTAGTTTTGATAGCTCAAAAGTTTGTTTATCAATTTTCTCTTTTTGGATACTTTGTATCGTACTTGATAAGTTTGCAATTACTTTATCATACTCTTCAAGAAGTGGTCGTGTGCAAGTTGGACAGTTTGAACCTTTACCGATATCTTGAATTTGAACAATCTGAGATTTTGTTATGTCGATAAGTTTTTGCTCACCTGATATTGAAGAACTGATAATTTTTATTCCCGTTTCTAACTCTTTGATACTAGTTTGAAGTTTATCTACATCATTTTTTATCTGCTGTTGTTTTAGCTGTAAATTTGCATAATCTTTTACTTCAAGCTCTAGTGTAGCAATATCATTTTTAGCTTTCTTCCACTGTTCTTTTAATTGCACTTGTTCTTTATTTAAACCATCAATTTTGAGTTGTATCTCTTTTAGTTGCTGTTGCTCTTTAAGATGAACCTGTAACTGTTCAAACTCTATTTTTAAAGGCTCTAAAGCTGTTAGCTCTTTTTGTTTTTGCTGTAACTCAGATAGTTCGGTTGATAATTTAGTATGTTGCAGTTTATTAGACTCAAGAGTATTTTTGATAAGTTCAAGTTCACTTAGAAGCTTTGTTTTATGTTCTTTAGTTTTTTGTAATAAATCTAGTTCTTTTTTAGATTCAATCTCTTTTAGTTTTAAAGTTTCTAGCTCTTTTGACTTCGCTATCAAATTTGTATTTATGAGTGTTTTATTTTCATTATGAATTTTTATAGCACTCTCTTTGGCTACTATTTCATCACTACTTAGTAGCACCTCTCTAAAAGCATCTATCTCTCTTTTAAGCCCCCTACTTTTCTCAATCAGCATAGTTTCAACTGTATCGATTTTCTCCAATCCCAAAAGCTTTCGTATCATCTTTTTTCTATCTTCAGGTTTGAGATTACTAAGGCTTGTAAGCTCTTTTTGAGAGGCAAAAAGAGTATGCATAAAAGCATCTTTACTCATTTTAACTAGTTTTACTATAGAAGTTGTTACCTCTTTGGCTCCAGATGCGATAAGCTCTTCGTTTTTATAGAATTTTGCATTGGCTGTGAGGGTTTTACCTCTAAATTCTCTTACTACCTTGTAGGTAAGTCCATCAAATTCAAATTCTAAAGAGACACTTACTGCCTCTTTTTCACTTACACTTGAATTTCGTATAAGATCTTTTGAGCCTTTAGTTTTTAGTTCACCATACAAAGCAAATAAAATAGCTTCAAAGATAGTCGATTTTCCACTTCCATTTTTACCTATGATTCCTACCAAACCCTCTTCAAAAGAGAAACTTTTTTGAGTGTACTTTTTAAAGTTTACAAGTTCAAGATTATTCAGTATCACTATACACCTCTTCGTAAGTGCTAAATAGCTCTTGTACCTTTATTTTTAGTCTATCAAACTCTTCAGATTTACTATCTTCTTTGATATGCTCTATAAAGTAATCTTCAAGTGAGATTGATTCTATATCATCGATTGTTTTTGTATCACTTGATGTTTTAAACTCTCTTTTGACATTTACGTGCATTGCAAGCTCAAATACTTTTTTTATATCCGCAGTGTTTATGTCAATGGACTGTATAGTTGTTAGATTTGTCAGCTTTACTTCACAAATAGTGTCTTTGATATTTGATAAATCAAGAGCTTCAATTGAAGCTTCTAAATTCTCACAGTCTATTTGGAACTCTAATATTGGACGAATTTTTATCTCTTTATATGCAACACTCAAATTATCTTCAAGACTAACCAGAACAAAACCTTTTGAGTTTCGTTTATCATTTAAACTTGTTCGCTCCGTACTTCCACTGTAATATACATTTGGGTGTTTTCCAACTGCTCCAAAACCATGCCAATGTCCAAGAGCTACATAATCCATTTTAGAAAAGATATACTCTTTGTCTGTTGGATATACCCACTCTCCAAACTCCTGCATCAAATACCAAGCACCAACTGAGCAATGCATCATCATAATGTTTTTCTTGCTCTCAACCATTTCCTCGTCACAAAGCTCTATTTGAGAAAGTGCTTTAGTGTCATCATTCATATGTGGTAAACAATGAAACACAATATCTTTAAACTCAAAACTTGTGTATTTTTGCTCATAGGCTACATAGATATTTTCAAAATTTTCAAATATTTTTAAAATGGGGCTACTAAGATTAGTTCTTGGAGTGCTATGATTTCCAGCTATAAGGATAAATGGAATATTTAAAGAGTTTATGATTTTAAACTGTTCTAGTGCAAAAGTAATAGCACGGTTACTTGGGCTAGTTCGATGAAATAAGTCTCCAGTATGTATTATAAAATCTGGTTTTATCTCTTTTATTTGCTCAACTACTTGCGAAAAAGCATCATAAAAATCTGCTTCTCTTTGGTTTATATTTTCTTCATTTATTATGTCTAAATCATTAAAACCCAAATGTGTATCACTAAAATGAAGAATCTTCATCTAACCTGCCTTAAAATAAATAGTGTCCATTATAACAATATTTTGACACGATGTTGGTCAAAAAAAATAAATTTTTTATTTTTTTTGAAGAAAAAGGAATAATTACAATTAAACAACCGATATTTTATACAATTATGTTCTATATTGATGGTCAAATATAATGATATAAATATTACTAAATTAATATCATTTACACTATTTCATAGTAAACAGAGAAATTTAATACTTATGGTAACAATCCCAAATACTTTCAAAAGTCTAAGAAATTGGCACAAAGGTACCAAATGCGACATGCGATATAAAATTAGCTTAATTTAAGCGATATTTAATCGCATAGGGAGGAAATCCCTTTGTAGGTTTATGATGGTATATATAACATTTCTTTTTGACATGATAAATTCCTTTGGTTATCCCGAATTATGTTGTGTTTATTGTGTGTTTCGCACTAAACGGACATAGTTAAGGTACCGTGATTCACCACCAGAAACCGCTGGAACCTTCTCGTCGAAACGGACGGCACCTGCTCCGTGCAGGTCTTTTCCATCGGAGCCAACGGCACGCCCGAAAGCCACATACCAGGCGGAGTCGTACACTGCAGTCGCGTTGGCTTTTGCGGATGTACTGGTCCAGTACCAAGGATAATCGGCATCCCCAGCTTCGTTGATGATCCCAGTGCAATTAAACAGCGGATTCGATGGCAGGTCCTACTTTTGTTGTATCTGTTACATCAGGTGAACGAGTATAATCGACGATGTTTTGAAGTTCCTTAGTGTTTGGCAACCGCCAATCATCATGACCGAGATAGTTGACATCATTTTTGGATTGGGCAAATGCCAGTGCATGTTCCCAATCCATTCCAACTCCACTATCTGTCTGAGACCACATCAAGCCTGTGGCTGAGTCTGTAATCGTTCCATCACCATTATCCTTGAAATTATTAACACCATAAATATCACCACGAACACAACGGAGCAAGTGTTTTGGTCCTACATTGAGAGAATATGCTTTGATATGTCCCGTGCCGAAATTTACGCCAAACGCCATTTCTGAACCAGTCTCAGGCTCTACCGTGCTTTGAAGCAGTCCCGTATACTTTGTACTGCTCCAAAAGATGGCATGACTGAGTTCCATCTCACTTGTGTAATTGACGGTGAAATAGTTCGTGTCAATGTAGGGCCAGCCACTGCTGCCATTCCATATGGAATACAGCTCTTTGATGCTGGGAAGACGCCAGTCGCTGTAGCCGCCGTAATTTGCGGCATTCAGGGTTGCGGGAATAGTTTTGGCTTCCGTCCAGTACACTGGATTGGTGGAGTGGTCTTGCTGCCATGTCAGACCTGTGACATTGTCTTCCACCGTAAGGCCATTAACACTCTTGGTGTAGCTTGGCTGTACACCAAAGAACTGTGAATCTTGTCCATAAAATGGCTCTCCGATGGCAGGAGCGAAAATCTCCACTGTGGCGTTATAGATCTTTGTTTGACCAGTATCAATTATGGAATAGGTGGCTTGTGCAGGTATTGTGTATGTTATAGCTGATGTATCGCTAAAAGTTGAATCACTACTACTACAACCAACGAAAGTTAGTATTCCAAGTATAAAAAGTGGTAGAACTTTATTTGCATTCATTATAAACCTCGTTTATTGATTTTGAATCGGTAAATTCTTTTAAATGATTTAAATTGAAACCTTTATTTAAAAGTACCGTAATTGTACGACTACAATATAAATGAAACTAAAACTCAGAGTAAACGAGAGTAAACAATTTTGAAAATATTTTGATTTTCTTTATATTCATATTTTAGTTGCATAGAATGTATTTGTAAGATAGAGTTTATGATGTATAAACCAAGTCCCATTCCATGATTTTTATTTTTTGTATCTGTGTGAAAAGGTTGAAAATATTCGTGCAGAGGTTTTTGAAGTTGCTTACCTGTGGAGATAAAAAGTAATTGATTTACGTCTTCTTTAATGAATATCTTGGAATCAATAGAGTATTTTAGACCATTATCTATAAGATTCTTTATTGCCAAAGAAAACAAGTCTAAATCGACATTTATTTTTTTTCTAGAGATATTTTGAAGGATGATATTGTCGATTTGATCAAGGAATAACATATCTATTGATTTTTGGACTAAAAGTTCTATCGTATACTCATGAAATCTTAATGTGTAATTGTTAGATATTATCTGTTCTGCTTTTGCAAAATCATCAATAAGAAGATTTAGTTTCTCAAAAATAGTAATGATTCTACTCTTTTGTTTCTCATCATCTATAAGTTCACCGACGATCCTTCCTTTTGCAATAGGAGTTTTCAATTCATGCATGATTGTACGTAAAAAGAGCTGTCTTGATTTTAATTGCCGTTGTGTATCATTGATATTTTTCATAATGAGATAGTAGATAAACACAAATAAAATCATCACAAATATAAAAAGATATACATCAATGTAACTGCTCTGTAATTCGTTGGATTCATCTTTAAACAAAATCCTGAAATCTGGTGTTATGATATGCAAATAATAGTTTTCACCTATACCAATAGTTTCAAATCCGCCTCTTCTTATTATCACTCGATTTGGATTATGCAATATTTGATGTGGATTATCCACATCTGTAAAATTAATATTATGTAAATATAGGGTTATATCTTCTTTAGAAAGTTTATTTTGATGTATATGATCAATAACTTTTTCATAATATCGAACTACATTATCATCTGCTTTCTTCTCTTCCATTTTATGAAAAGGGAGTAGTGCCAAAATCAGAAGAATAAATAAAAATGCGAATATGATTGTTATTTTACTTTTAAGAGATATCGCGATTTTCATTGTGAGATTTTGTATCCTACTCCTCTAATAGAGTGCAAATATTTTGGATTTTTAGAATCATCACCAATCTTAGTACGAATTCTTCCAATAATAACATCTAAACTTTTAGAGTAGCTGTCACTCAAACTAACACAACTTTCAACTATTTGTTCCCTTGAAACGATACCATTTTTATTTTCAAGCAAACAACTCATCACTTCATATTCAGCATTTGTAAGATGAAGTAGATTATTATCAAATAATATCTCCATTCTCATTTTATTGTATTTAAAAATAGATGTTTCAATATTTTTATTGGTTTTGTTTGCACGACGAAGCAATGATTGTATCACTGCATACATCTCTTTTGGGTCATAAGGCTTTGGAAGATAATAATCAGCTCCAATTTGAAGCCCCATTATTTTATCTGTCACATCACTTCTAGCACTTGAAATAATAATTGGGATTTCATAGTTTGTAGCAATCTTTTGGCACACATCAAGCCCATCAATACTTGGGAGTGTTAAATCTAGAATCAATAAATCATACTTATCAACACCACAACTAAGACCCAAATATGGGTCTTCATAGTTTGTTATTTTTATATTGTATTTTGCTAAATATTCCCCTAGAAACTGTGAAAATTCTGGATCATCTTCTATCATCAATATATTTATCATAGTAAGATTATAACTTATAGTTTATTTGTTATGCATAGATAGAAACTCTATTATAATTGTTACTATCACTTAAAATAGTACTCAATGAATTTTTAATTAAAGCAGTTGATTCCTCTTTTGAATAGTCACTATTTTCACTCCCATAAGTCTCCAAAAGGCTCATCAAATCACTTTTACTTGACTCATTAAGATTGAGAATCCTACTTGTATATTCCATGATATCATTAAAAGATGTTGCGGTTGTTGAGCTTTCTTCTTCATCTATACTTAAAAGTGACTCTAAAAGTGAAGATACACTCGCTTCTTCTTGTTGTCTATCGCCAGATGGTGGTGGAGGTGGCATATTCCCACCACCTCTTGGAACACTTGCAAGATCACCAACTTCTTTAGCATCAAATCCTAATTCTTCCATAGCACTTGCTAATTCACTTGATGGTGTGATACCAGCTTCGCTAAAACTTTTCACAATACTTTTTGCATCGGCTGTTGTTAGATTTTCACTATCAAATTGACTTAGCACTGAAGAGATTGTCTCTTTTTGTAATGACGTTAAACTGCTTGAATTTGAACTATTTTGATTTGTTCCATATGTTGGCATCATCATTGATGCAGATGAGATACTTCCTACCATAATGTTTCCTTTGTTTTTAAATTACACGAATTATAAGATTTAGATTTAAACCATTTGTAAACTAAAAATAAATGAAAGTAAATGGTTTTCATTTATACCAACTTATGTAACAAAAATGACTATAATGTAGTTACCACTCTACAAACGCGAAGTGGCGATAAAATTTCTGAAATTATTGGCAATAGCTTTTGCTACTGCTGCTTCTACTTTATTATCACTTATTTCACTAGGTAGAGTATTTGCAATTGTTTTCATATTTTTGTTCATATCTTTGTACTCTTGTTTTATCTCAGCTCTCCCATTAGCGTCTACATTTGAGTTAATTGAGCTTGAGTATAGATCTTTATTGATAGTTTGTGTATCACGATTTAGTTTTTCTATATTTAGTGAGTTCTCTATATCGTTGATTGTGATAGCCCCATTTCCGAGTGTTGCTAATGTTTTAGATGAAGATAGATTTAGTGAGTTTGAAGCGTTGTATCCTACACTTGATACTTGTCCATCTTTTGGTTTTGGGTCTTGGGTGGTAGTTTGGGTCTGAATTGATAGCTTTATAAAATTTCACTTTTACCCAAAAATCTCACTGTGAGTACCAATTCTTGTAAGAACTATCTCCTCTTCAAATTTTGCATAAACTAGCAACATATCACCACCTAAATGGCATTCTTTAAAATCTTTCCAGTTTCCTTTGAGGTTGTGGTCTCTGGCTTCTATTGGTAAACTTTGTCCATCTTTTAAAAAATGAAGATAAGAGACAAACTTTTCAAACTGACTATCTGAAAGCTTTTTATTTGCATAATCTTTTAAAAACGATTTATGTCTTCTAAGCTTTGGCATTAGTTAGCTCATCAAATGAAAAATCATCCACATTTTCTCCATCTAACACCTCTTGCATAATATTTTGTGTTTGAACATTTGGAAGTTTTACTTCAAAAGGTAGTCCTCTTTGATATTTGACTTGTTGTAAAAAAAGTGTGATAGCTTGAGTCATATTGAGTCCTAAACTACTAAGCATAGCTTCTGCTTCTTGTTTTAGATTTGGCTCAATCCTAGCGTGTATCATCGTTGTTTTTGACATGTTGTGCTCCTAAATTTTCTTTTATTGTATCGCATATGAGATACAAAGTCAATAAAAAATATCATTGTATTATCATTGACTTATCCATTGTTGTATATCGTTTTTACATACATTATAGTTCATTCTTTATTCTTCTTCATCAGAGTAGTACCATTCTAAAAAGTCATAAAATGAAGTAAACCAAGGCTTTAGCTCTCCTGTTATCATATCTTCCTCTTGTCCCCAATCCACAGTATAAACATAATCTGTCTCTTTATCATAAAAGTAGCTCCCCTCTCCTTCGATAGAGGTGATTTGCAAATATCTCTCTCCTGCATAAGGGTATTTTTTTTGAAACTCATTTCTTATTTTTTCAGGAAGTATGGCTATCCAATTTTGAGATTGGTAGTTTTCGAGGATTTGAACAAAACCATAGAGTTCTTCGCCTTTCCATATTTTAGGATAATCAAATATCCCAATACAATAATCAAAAAAAGCCGTATTTTCATTTACTTCTAGACTTTTCAAGATTCTTTCTCTCTCGTCTTGCAATAAAAATATATTTTTTTCTATATCTTCAATACTAATTCCTTCTTGAGTATATTCATTCACTAGGTCTTGATATGCAGTATCTTGTTTGTTTTTTGGTAACTCTATACAATATTGTTCAGCTACTTTTGGCAACATTATTTTTTCTCCTCTATTTGTTTTAATCTATCTTTCCAGTATTGTATTCTATCTTTATCAAACGCACTTCTATTGACTGGGTCATTTGGGTTTAGTCCATTTCCAGATTGTTTATAAGGATGTAAAACATTTTGATTAGCTGAATTTTGATGTGTTGTGCTTTTTATCTCAAATAATGGACCACTTCCTTGTTGTCTTGAATGGTGCAAGTTCAACTGTACCATATTATCATTTGAGTCTTTAACATAAGGTGTTCCACCTTTTGCCATAATTTCACGATTTGTTGTTTTTTTACCTTCTTTTGTCAAAAACTTTGTATCCAAATCAATATCACTTCTTTGAAATACAGTATAGTTATTACCAGTCCCTTTTGTTGGTGCTTGATAACTCTCTTTTGCAAAGATTTTCGCCTCTTCAATAGCCTTCGCCATTCCTGCGACATCTTTTGTTTCTTTTGCTGTTTCATATGCCTTATAAGCACTCTTTGCACCATCTCCAGCAAGTGGAACCACGCCAAGTGCAGCAAAGAAATAATCCCCTTTTGTTTGTGCCTGTGCAAATGCTTTGATATCTCCAACCACAGGGGTAAAATCTAATACATAAGAGATTGCTGTTTGAAGTGTTTGTTTTGTGCCATTTCCGAGTATTGGTTGTTTGGTATCTTCAAATGTTATTGGTAACATATCAAACTTTACATTTTTAGTGTCACTATTTAAAGCATCATGAAATTGTTGTGTATTGTTTTGTACAAGGGTTGATGTTTCATTACCAAGATGTGTATTAACATCATCCATTTGCAATGGTGAACTTTGAGACAAATCTGAACTATTATATGCCCATTGAAAGTTATCACCACTATGTGTTTGTACAAGTTTAATATACTCTTCATTTTTTGTATCACCCAAATCTTTTATAATACCTTGATCTATCAATGCGTGAGTGGCTTCATGAGTTAAAGTTTTAACATAATCGACACCATTTTTTTGAGCTTCATCATTGATATAGATAGTATTGGTTGTTTGTTGATGTTGGCTTGCTCCACCTAGAAATTTTGTTGTTGCTATTATTTTAGATTCTTCGATAGACGCACCTGTTACATTGGAGTAAGTTTGAGCATAGGCATTAGCAGCTTGTTCTTTTTCTTCTATGGTAGCGTTTTGTAAATTATTTTGTATAAGAGCATATTTCCCATCCTCTATATTTACAAACTGTTTATTCACATCAATCATATTATTCACAAGTCCTGTATGATTGAAAAACCCTTGTTCTCTTGCGTTGTTTTCATTTGTAATGACTTCTATACTGGCATTTGCGAATTCCTTTGTTCGATAAATCTCTTCTTTTATATCTTTACGTCCATCAGTTGTAAGAAGTCTTGTATCAAGCTTAGCGTCTACATTTGAGTTAATTGAGCTTGAGTATAGATCTTTATTGATAGTTTGTGTAT
>JFJP01037417.1_pt1 | contig 28973 bp, 21 predicted proteins | sample 431651 | NCBI WGS metagenome assembly JFJP01 (sample SAMN02602958, study PRJNA72255) | Microbial mat metagenome, whole genome shotgun sequencing project. | biome: fresh water; feature: sink hole; material: water; isolation source: purple microbial (photo- and chemosynthetic) mats found in... | reverse complement strand
ATTATGGAAAAATATGGCGACAGCGAAGAACTTGCAAAAAGCTTCCTGCCAAAATAGTATGTATTTATGTTCTATTAATAATTTGCGTCTTTGCGTCTTTGAGAGAAAAATAAATTTAAAGTAAACTGAATCATGAATAGAGTAAAAAACCTTCTGCTGCTTTATCTTTTATCAGTACTTCTGATAACCTGCACCGAACCCAAAACAGATAATTCCCTTCCCAGAAGCACCCCCGAAGAACAAGGCGTATCATCTGCAGCAATTCTTCAGTTTGTGGATGCAGCTGACAAAAACGCGAACGAAATTCACAGCTTCATGTTCCTCAGGCACGGTAAAGTTATTGCTGAAGGCTGGTGGAATCCCTACAGACCAGATCTGAAACATACAATGTATTCTCTGAGCAAAAGTTTTACTTCAACGGCAATCGGATTTGCAGTAAGTGAAAAGCTGCTTACTGTAAACGATAAGGTATTGTCATTTTTTCCGGAAGATGTTCCGGATACAATATTCACAAACCTCGAGCAGATGACAGTTAAGGATCTTCTTACAATGTCTGCTGGACAGGATCCTGATCCAACTTACAGGGTAGCAGGAAATACAGGAAGCTGGACAAAAACATTTATCAGGACTCCTGTTGTATATGAACCGGGTACAAAGTTTCTTTATAACTCCCTTGCAACATTTATGTTATCAGCAATAATACAGAAAGTTACCGGTGAAAAGGTTATTGATTATCTCAAACCAAGATTCTTCGATCCTCTCGGCATTGACAGCATCGACTGGGAAGTAAATGCGCAGGGTATAAATACAGGTGGCTGGGGTTTAAGGCTCAAAACAGAAGATATTGCGAGGGCAGCACAATTCTATCTTCAAAAAGGCAAATGGAACGGGAAACAACTATTGCCTGCTGAATGGATTGATGAAGCAACTTCTTTTAAAATAGATCAGGCGCCCGATGCACCAAAGACTGTGAAGGATTCAAGCGACTGGACCCAGGGTTACTGTTACCAGTTCTGGCGCTGCCGTAATAACGCTTACAGAGGCGACGGAGCATTTGGACAGTACATGATTGTATTTCCTGATCTTGATGCTGTTATTGCTATAACATCGCAAACGGATGATATGCAGAAGGAACTGAATCTGGTGTGGAAGTATCTGTTGCCAGCGATGAATAGAGAAAGTCTTCCCGCTAATGATGAAGCATTATCAAAACTTAAATCAAGACTCTCATCTCTTGCACTAGCAACAGGTTCAAAATCATCTTCATCTCCGATTGGAAATGAGATAAGCGATAAAAAATTTATATTCAAACCTAATAATCAGCAGATTCAGAGTCTTTCGCTAACTACAAGTGATACCCTGGTTACGCTTAATTTGAAAAAATCTAATACTGATTATGTCTTAAATTTTAAACCGGGCAGTTGGTTCCTCAGCGAAACAGGATTGCCAGGACCAAATCTGGTACCGAATAAAAACATCGATATCCTAAGTCCGTTTAAGGTAGCAGGCAGCTATACCTGGCTCGACAATAACTCAATAGAACTTACATTAAGATATATCGAAAGCCCTCACACAGAAACCATTACCTGCATTTTCCTCGATAACAAGGTTGGAGTCTCATTCAAAAACATTTTTTCGAAAGAGGATGATATTAAGCTTATTGAGGGGATGATTTCGGAGAAATAAAAAGAGAGTTGGATTAAATATTCCGGTGCTCTGCACCTACAATTATGTTCTTCAATTGTTCTCTACAAATATTTTGCAGCTCTGCTGCTTAACACTCCATGTGTCAAATTATTCTTTACAAACCAGCATAGGCAGGAAATTTTATTCTGCTTTGTACTTCTCTGTGTCGCTCTGTGCAGCCTGAGCTTGTCGATGGCCTCTGTGTCACTCTGTGTAACAAATAGCTAAGAACTTACACAGAGGTTACACAGAGGAATTTTAAAAGTCCCAGAGCTTTTCTTATTACTGCATTTTCTATATTTTCCTTAGTTTACGCTTATGCCTCTCAGTTTCTGCAAATATTCTGCAGTTGTAAAGGTGCAGAGCACCTTTATATTTGTAGGTAATTAATATTATATGTTTTCGCAGGTGCAGCGCACCGGAATATCCAGCAATTGCAAATAACAGTAACGACAAGGGAGTATCACCCGTTGATTCTAACGAAGGAATGCAAAATCTTGCAGAAGAAAAAGGATACTTGCTTTCAGACTCTGCTATTTCTATTTGAGAAAATCAAGTTTTGAAGCACAGCAATTTTTAAACTTCTTACCGCTTCCGCAAAGACAGGGATCGTTTCTTTCCGGCATAACAGGTTTAACTACCTGATTGTCTTTATTCCTGATCCATTTCATTACATTGGCTGGCGGACACTCCTTCTTAAGTTCTTTTGCCATATAACTCATATATGGCTCAACATGATGAAAGAACATTTTATATCCATCACACAGATAATTAAGCCCGGGCTGTCCATCTGGTGAATTAATAAACCTGTGTTTCGGACATTCACCATGACAGGCATAACGAACTTCACACTGCAGACAATAACGAGGTAGTTTATTCCGCTTATCAATTCCAAAATCGAACTGTCTCTGAGTTTTCACCAAATCTATTAATGGGGTTTCCATAATATTTCCCAGATAATATTCAGGATATACATAGTGATCGCACGAAAATAAATCACCATTATGTTCCAAAGCAAGTGCATCGCCGCAAGTCTCTGAAAACACACATAATCCGGGCATTTCTCCAACATAGTTTGCGAGTGTAGTGTCGAAGATCTGAACATAATACCTGCCAACATCATTTCGTACCCATTCATCAAAAATGGTTATCAGGAACTTCCCAAAGTCTTTAGCACCAACTGACCATTCAGTTAAGTTTGCATCAGCTTTAAAAGAAGGAAGAACCAGGTTTAATTCCTTAGCAGCCGGATTATCCTTCAGTCTTTCAACAACAGGTAAGAACTGAATAAACCCGCTTCCAATTTTCTTCAGGAATCTGTATGTCTCTGAAGCACAATGAACATTGTAACTGTTTACAACACTTAAAGTATTAAATTCAACCTTATACCTATGCAACAACTCAATACCTTTCATTACCTGCTTAAAACTTGGTCCGCCCGAATTCGTTTTCCTGAAATGATCGTGGTTATGTTCTTCTCCATCTATTGAGATTCCAACAAGTATGTTATTATCAGTAAAGAACTTACACCAGTCATCATTTAATTTTGTGCCATTGGTCTGAAAAGCATTCTCTATAGATTTTCCACCTGAATATTTCTTCTGTAATTCTAAAATTTTAATGAAATAATCCAGGCCCAGAAGGGTAGGTTCGCCTCCCTGCCAGGTGAAGTTAACAATAGGGACATCCTGCGATTCAATATACTGCTTAATGAAATTATCAAGAATAGGTTCTTCCATCCTCAGTGATTTGTTACCGGGAAAGAGCTTCCGCTTCTCAAGATAATAGCAGTAAGTACAGTTTAAGTTGCACAACGGTCCGGTTGGTTTTGCCATAATGCTGAAGGCATTTGGACCTGTACGCTTAAGGGCATCTGTAAAATGTATATCCATAATGTAAAAATAGAAAAATGATCCGAAGATCTTCTATGCTATCAGGCCAGCCATATGAGAAATATTGATGAACTTTATCTACCTTTAATCTTTAAATGTTTATAACAAAATAGATAAAAATGAATTCCCGACAGATTGTGCTTGCTTCGCGCCCCAAAGGATTGCCTGTATCTGAAAATTTCAGAATTGAAGATATCAGACCAGGTCCGGTTAAAAAAGGTGAAGTTCTTCTTAAGTCGCTTTTCATATCAGTTGATCCCTACCTTCGCGGACGAATGAACGATGTTAAGTCATATATTCCGCCGTTTCAGATTGACATGCCTATTGAAGGAGGAGCGGTGTCAGAGGTTATTGAAAGCAGTAATGAGCTGTTTTCCAAAGGGGATATAGTTACCGGCAACCTGCCATGGGCAACATATTCTGTGATAGCTGGCGAAAAGATTCGCAAAATTGACACAAAGCTTGCGCCGCCACATTATTACCTGGGTATTCTGGGCATGCCTGGCCTTACAGCATATTTCGGCATAATGGACATCGGAAAGCCCAGGCCCGGAGAGACAGTTTTAATAAGCGGAGCTGCCGGAGCAGTTGGGGTAGTAGCAGGTCAGATTGCAAAATTGCTTGGGGCTAAAGTGGTTGGTATCGCCGGCTCTGATGAAAAGTGCCGGATACTGAAGGAAAAGTTCGGGTTTGATGAAGCCATTAACTATAAAACTGCAAAAATCATTAAGAAATCGATTATGGCAGCTTGTCCCCACGGAGTAGATGTATATTTTGACAATGTTGGAGGGAAAATTACTGATGCCGCCATACTTAATCTGAATTTCCATTCAAGAATTGTACTATGCGGACAGATCTCACTTTACAATGAAACAGAAATGCCTGTAGGTCCGGTTATTTTGCCAAGGCTGCTTACCAGAAGTGTATTGCTTCAGGGATTTATTGTAAGCAACTATTCAGCAAGATTTGGAGAAGGATTAGCTCAACTTACTAAGTGGCTGAAGGAAGATAAAATCAAATATACAGAAACTGTTTTGAAAGGTTTTGAAAAACTTCCGGAAGCTTTTCTCGGGCTTTTCAGCGGTAAAAACATGGGTAAAATGATAGTTGAAGCTTAATTTGTTTAATAAATATGTTAATATTTAAATATTTTTCAATTCATTCATTGTCATTTACTTCATTATTGTCAATCTGCTTTTCTTTAAATGCACAACATGGTGCAAATGGTAAAAGCAGACCAAATATTATCTATATTTTAGCTGATGATTTGGGTTATGGTGACATAGGTGCATACGGTCAAACCAAAATTGAAACACCTAATATCGATAAGCTGGCATTAGCAGGAATGAAATTCACTCAGCATTATAGCGGAGCTCCTGTATCTGCCCCTTCGCGCTGTGTACTTTTGACAGGAAAGCATACAGGCCATTCACAGGTGCGGGGAAATGATGAATGGGGCGAAAGGGGCAATGTTTGGAATTACAGGGCAATGATTGCAGATTCGAGACTGGAGGGGCAGCGTCCAATGAAATCCGGAACTGTAACAATAGCATCAATTCTGCAGAAATGTGGTTATAAAACAGGTATGTCCGGAAAATGGGGACTTGGTGCTCCCCATTCTGAAAGTATTCCGAATAAGATGGGATTCGACTATTTTTTCGGAATAAACTGCCAGAGGATGGCACACACTTACTATCCTTTGTTTCTTTACGAAAACGAATTTAGGTATTACCTTAGAAACGACACAGTTGCACCGAATACAGGCTTTGAAAAAGGAGCTGATCCGTATAAATCTGAAAGTTATAAACTTTTCAATCTTACCGATTACGCACCTGAGATCATGTTTAATAAGATGACTGATTTCATTGACCAAAATAAAGACAATCCGTTTTTTCTTTACTGGGCAACACCAATCCCACATGCTGCACTTCAGGCTCCTAAGAGTTGGATTGATTATTATGCGAAGAAATTCGGCGATGAAAAACCTTATACCGGTGACAAAGGTTATTTCCCTCAAAGATATCCGCATGCAGCCTATGCAGCTATGGTATCTTATCTCGATGAGCAGGTAGGCCAACTCGTTAATCAGCTTAAAGAACTTGGCATCTATGAGAATACCTTAATAATCTTTACAAGCGACAACGGACCTACTTATAACGGAGGAACTGATTCACCATGGTTTGTCAGCGGCGGACCATTCAGAAGCGAACAGGGATTCGGAAAGGGAAACTTAAATGAGGGAGGAATCAGGGTGCCAATGATAGCCAGCTGGCCTGCTCAAATTAAACCCGGATCGGTCTCTGAGCACATTTCTGCTTTCTGGGATGTAATGCCAACAATTTGCGAAATTGTTGGTGCAAAACCTCCGGCAGACACTGACGGAATAAGTTTTCTGCCTGCCCTGTTCGGTAAAAGGCAAAAGAAACATGAATACCTTTACTGGGAATTCCCTGAATCGGGGGGGCAGCAGGCTGTTCTAATCGGCAACTATAAGGCTCTGAGAAAAAACATGCACAAAGGAAATGCTGTATTTGAACTTTATGATCTTAAAAATGATCCGGGGGAGACAAGGAACATTGCGGAACTTCATCCAGAAATAATTTCAAAAGCCGAATCAATAATCAAATCTGAACATATTGCATCCGGTAACAAAAACTGGACATTCAGCTTACTTGACAAATAATAATGGGATTTTTTCAATTAGGGTTTTATGTGTAATTTTTAAGTTTATCTATTACCGTTGGCTTCAGCCAACGGATATAGAATACTCCGCATTCCGGGCTTTAGCCCTTAAATGAAGAGCAAAATCACTTTTTCAGCTTTCAAAATATTTCAGGTACTCCTTCAGATTATACGTATTGCATAATCCTTTGAACTCACTCAATAGCTGATCATTAAACGGAACACCCTTATCTTTTCTGGCAAGCCAGGTTTCATGTTCTTTTTCTCCTGCAGTATATATCCGGCTTTGTCCTGGCATCTTTTGCGAAGCCCTTAGTTCGCGAAGAATTTCTCCTGTTGTCTTCCTAAAATCAGCTGGCTCTGTAAATGCACTTATGTCAATAACTATAAAGAAATGCCCGATAGGATAGGGTACCTTTTTTCCGTTTTCAAATCCCAATAACATCTTCATAAATGCACCCTGCTGAAGCGCTGCAGATAGGATCTCAACTACAGTTGCGTATCCATATCCTTTATAACCTGCAGTTTCTTCACCTACACCTCCAAGCGGAGCAAGAGCAGCAGTTCCCTTGATAAAATCCTTTAGTACTTCACCGGAGTCAGTTTTGCTTTCTCCATTAGCATCAATTACCCATCCCTTGGGCATCTCTTTACCTTCTCTGGCATAAAGTTCAATCTTACCACGCTGAGTAATTGAAGTGGCGCAATCAAGTAAGAATGGAAAAGGATCATCACTGGGCATACCGAATGTGAGCGGATTGGTTCCAAGCATATTTTCAACTCCGAAGGTGGGAGCAACCGACGGACGTGCATTAGTGCCTGTAATCCCGATCATATTTTCCTTCACTGCCATAAGTGGATAGTAACCTGCGAAACCATAATGCGTTGAATTGCGAACAGTTACCATGCCCAGGCCATATTGCTTCGCTTTTTCAATTGCCATTTTCATTGACTTATATGCCACAACATGACCCATGCCGTTGTGCCCGTCAATAACCGCAGTTGTTGGTCCCTCTTTAACAACCTCAAATTCAGTAATCGGATTCAGGATTCCATCTTTAATTCTATCGAGATAAATAGGCTTTAGCCTGTTAACTCCATGAGAATCAAAGCCAAGCTTATCAGCCTGAAGCAGCACATCAGTTACAATCTTTGCATCTTCATGAGGAATGCCATTCCGTATTAAAATATCCACCATGAATTTTTCAATAACGCTGAATGCAATATATTTTTCTTTCATATCTCTGGATTTAAATTTCTACCTACGTGTCACCACTCTGTGGTTGTCAAATATATTTGATCGTTTCTCTTCTACCGATATATCAGCCCTACGGGCTTTTCTTTTCTCTACGCTTTACGCTTTTTTCTTCTCTCTACGCTCACCTCTCAACGCTTTACGCTTCTTCATGAACTTTAAACCTTGAACTTTGAACTTTGAACTTTGAACACTTCATTTCCCTATACAAAAATTCTTAAATATATTCCCAAGTATTTCATCAGTAGTTATTTCCCCGGTAATTTCCCCAAGATAATAAATAGCCTGGCGAATATCAATTGCCAGAAAATCTTCAGGGACGCTGTTTTCCAGTCCTGTCAAGACTCTGTCAAGACTTTCTGAGACATGAGTAAGTGCCTCATAATGCCTTACATTGGTAATTATTACTTCGTTTGAATTTAGTTGCTCTCTTCCAATAGACTCTCCAAGTTTTAATCTCAGATTGTCAAGTCCCAGTTTCTCTTTTGCTGAGATAAACACCAGATTTTCACTCTTAATCAATTCTAACTTTTCAACCAATTCTTCCTCCTGACCCGATTGAGATTTATCACACTTATTAATGATCAATATCAATTTTTTATCTTTTTCCTTTATTATTTCCCGGATAGCTCTGATCCGCTTATTTATTGATTCTGAATCATCTGTAATTTCATCTATTAGCATTACAACTGAGGCCTGACTAATTTTTTCGTAAGTTTTCTTAATTCCCAGGCCTTCAATAACATCCAGTGTTTCTCTTAATCCTGCAGTATCAATAAACCTGTATTCTATTCCATCAATTACGATGGTATCTTCAATTGTGTCACGGGTTGTGCCGGGTATATCCGATACAATAGCTTTATCTTCTTTAAGCAGGGCATTTAACAATGTCGACTTGCCTGAATTAGGTTTGCCTACAATTACAACCGGAACCCCGTTCTTAATAACATTGCCGATTTTAAACGAATCTGAAAGCTTGTCTGCAAGATCTTTAACCTTACTAATCAGTTTCTTTAATTCACTTCTTTCAGCAAATTCAACATCCTCCTCTCCGAAATCCAGTTCAAGTTCAATAAGTGAGGCAAAACCAAGAAGGTCAGCCCTAAGCTTCCCGATCTCAGCTGAAAATCCTCCACGCATCTGGTTTAAAGCCACCCTATGTGCTGACTTTGTAGAAGATGCTATTACATCAGCTACTGCTTCAGCCTGTGACAGGTCGAGTCTTCCATTCCGGAATGCCCTTTGTGTAAATTCGCCTGGCAAAGCAGAAACCGCACCGTTATTAATAAGAAGCTGAAGGATTTTTGTGATGACATATGGTGAGGCATGACATGAGATCTCAATTGAATTTTCTCCGGTGTAGGAGCGTGGCGCTCTGAAAAAACTAACAAGGACTTCGTCAATTACTTCGTTATCAAATCGTATCTCGCCAAATAATATTGAAAATCCCTTTTGCTGCTTAATTATTATGTTACTGTCAGAAGGAAAGAAAATCTTTTCACAAATGTCAAAACTGTTTGTACCGCTTACTCTTATAACAGCTATTGCACCACCAATGGCTGTTGCCGGGGCACAAATCGTTTCTTCAAATCTTATCATAAGTCTAAACCTCGTCTCCTGCAAATGTATTAAACTTATAGGAAGAGCTCAAAATAAAAATCACATCTCTACGCTCATGTCTTTACGCTCTGCGCTTTTTTAAAACTTTCGCCTTTTTACTTTTTCCTTTTGCCTTTTTACTTGATAATGTAAATATTTCGGTATTTTTGAACGAATAAAAATGTTTTAATATGAGCATTCTTTTAAACAAAAACTCGAAAGTAATTGTCCAGGGATTTACCGGAACAGAGGGTACATTTCATGCCACACAGATGATTGAGTATGGCACAAAAGTTGTCGGAGGTGTTACTCCGGGCAAAGGTGGCCAGATGCACCTGAATCTGCCTGTTTTCAATACAGTAAGAGAAGCTGTGGATAAGACCGGAGCAGATGTTTCAATAATTTTTGTCCCTCCGTCAGTTGGAGCTGATGCAATAATGGAAGCTGCAAATGCAGGTATAAAACTGATTGTCACAATAACAGAAGGTATACCTGTATCAGACATGGTTGTTGTTAAAGAATATCTTAAATCTTATTCCGGCAGACTCATAGGGCCGAATTGCCCAGGCATAATTACACCCGGTGAAGCAAAAGTTGGTATAATGCCCGGTTTCATTCACAAAAAAGGTTCAGTTGGTATCATATCCCGCTCAGGGACTCTTACATATGAGGCAGTCGATCAGGTAACAAAAATGGGCTTAGGCCAGTCAACCTGCATTGGAATCGGGGGAGACCCTATTGTAGGAACAACAACTCTTGATGCAGTTAAGCTCATGATGGCAGACAAAGAAACTGAGGCCATCGTGGTTATCGGCGAAATCGGAGGAAATATGGAAACTGAAGCTGCAGAGTGGATAAAGACAAACGGTAAAAAACCTGTTATAGGTTTTATTGCTGGTCAGACAGCTCCAAAAGGGAGAAGAATGGGACATGCAGGTGCTATTATAGGTGGGAAGAACGATACCGCTGCTGCTAAGATGGCTATTATGAAAGAATGCGGAATTCATGTGGTAGAATCTCCGGCTGAAATTGGAGCAACAGTTGCGAATGTTTTAAAATCGAAAAAATAGACTGCAAAACTTTTAATTAATTGATTAATAGTCAATTATAATCGTATTATTATTATTTTAGCCCCCCTGCCCACCTAAAGGGGGGTTAATTCTACACCAGATTAGAGTCCCGCTTGCGGGATTGGGGGCAAAATATTTCTATCTTTGCACAAATCTTAAAACGTTAGGAAATGGGATTACTTAAAGGAAAAACAGCTCTTATTACCGGAGCCTCCAGAGGTATAGGCAAGGCCATTGCACACAGGTTTGCTCTTGAGGGTGCCGATATTGCAATTACAAATATTGTTGATGACGAGGAGTTTAAGACAACTGTCAAGGAGATTGCCGCCCTTGGTGTAAAAGCGAAAGGATATGTGTCAAATGCAGCCAGTTTTGTTGATTCGCAACGGGTAATTGATGAAGTTGCCAAAGACTTTGGAAGAATTGATATTCTCGTAAATAATGCAGGAATTACAAAAGATACTCTTCTCATGAGAATGACAGAAGAGCAGTGGGATGCAGTAATTGCTGTAAATCTCAAATCTGTATTTAATCTTACAAAAGCAGTACTGCAGACTATGCTTAAACAGAGAAGCGGATCTATTATAAATATGAGTTCAGTGGTGGGTGTTTCAGGAAATGCAGGACAGAGCAACTATTCAGCTTCAAAGGCAGGAATTCTTGGATTCACAAAAAGTGTTGCCAAGGAAGTTGGTTCCAGAAACATCAGGTGCAACGCAATTGCCCCCGGCTTTATTCTTACAGAAATGACAGAAAAATTACCCGAAGATGTAAAAAAAGAATGGGCTGAAAAAATCCCTCTAAAGCGTGGCGGAACCCCTGAAGATGTGGCAAATACATGTTTATATCTTGCTTCAGATTTGTCTTCTTATGTAACCGGACAAACAATTCATGTCTGCGGAGGTATGCTAACTTAAAAATATTTATTATATTTGAATTCCGCAGGGAGCCCATCCTTTTAGCACGAGGAAATGCAGCGAGACATATTTATTCCACACTTATTTTAAAAGGGCTCCCTGCTTCTTTTTTTTACTTTAGCCTGCATATAAATGACTAATATTATTTTCATCTCTATTATTATTATCCCTATTGCCGGATTTATTACCGAAAGGTACCTTTCCCATCTTAACTCAAAAATGTGGTCAGCTACTTTGCCGGAAAAACTAAAAGGATTATGCGATGAAGATGAATACCGGAAAACCCAGCTCTATCAGAAAGAAAACAATAAACTTGAATTCTGGACTTCCATTTTGAATCTTGCTGTAATTTTAGGAGCAATAATTGCTGGTGGTTTTGCCTGGATCGATGTTTTTGCCAGGTCTCTGAGTATAAATATTGTTCTTATCTCTCTGATATTCTTTGGTGTAATCGGATTTTTATCTGATATAATAAACATCCCCTTTTCATTTTACGACACTTTTGTCATTGAGAAGAAATATGGCTTCAATACCATGACTATCAGAACGTTTATTACAGATCATCTTAAGTCATGGTTTATTGCTTTAATAGTAGGCATTCCGGTTCTGGGACTAATTACATGGATTTATTACAGGACTGGAAAAAATTTCTGGATTTATGCATGGGCAGTTATTACTGCATTTTCAGTTTTCATTAATTTTTTCTATTCGGAACTGATAGTGCCACTTTTCAACAAACAGACTCCTCTTGAAGACGGCCCGCTTAGAACTTCGATAGAATCATTTGCTCAGAAAGCCGGATTCAAAATCCGGAACATTTATATTATAGACGGTTCAAAAAGAAGCACAAAGGCAAATGCATACTTTTCCGGATTCGGATCAAAGAAAAGAATTGTTCTTTACGATACCCTGCTTAAAGACCTTACAGAAGAAGAAATAGTAGCTGTACTCGCACACGAAGTGGGCCATTACAAAAAGAAACATGTTTTGCTTTCACTTGCTTTTTCAGTCCTGATAACCGGTTTAATGTTGTTTTTATTCTCCCTTGTTGTAGATAATCCAAAGCTTTCAGGAGCTATTGGCGCAAAAACAACAAGTTTTCATCTCGGACTTATTGTATTCGGAATACTGTATAGTCCACTGTCTCTTGTTATCGGATTATTTTCCAATGCTTTATCACGCACTAATGAATATGCAGCAGACAGGTTTGCCAGCGAAAAATTTAGCCCTGTGATACTCGCTACGGCTTTAAAGAAGCTTTCAGTGAAAAACCTGTCAAATATGATGCCACATCCAGCGTATGTCTTTTTCCACTATTCACATCCTCCCTTGCTTAAAAGGCTTGAAAAACTTGAGATGCTGTAGAGGCAATAGAGGGAGTAGACGCTGCGATGGGTTTAAGCCTTTAAAGCATTTAAAGCCTCTAGACCATTTAAAGCATTTTATTATATTTGGATAATTTATTTTGGAATAATTGCCTCTTTAGCTCAGCTGGTAGAGCAGCTCATTCGTAATGAGCAGGTCGTGGGTTCGAATCCCATGAGAGGCTCAGAAGATTGCGGATTTCGGATTGAAGATTGCGGATTTGGGATTACGTATTTGGAATTTGTATATTTTATTTATATTCGCATTCGAATTCCGAAATCCGAAATCATATATCGCGGGAGTAGCTCAGGGGTAGTCCCGAGTACTCGGGATCACAAGCTGAGGGTCGTTTAAATATGATAATGCGGGAGTAGCTCAGGGGTAGAGCATCAGCTTCCCAAGCTGAGGGTCGAGGGTTCGAATCCCTTTTCCCGCTCAAACAAAAAGAGGTTGCGTCAGCAACCTTTTATAATTTACATATACCACCGACAAGTTCACTTGGAGGCGGTATACGTAAATTATAAAAAGCCGCGATAGCGGCTCTTTTTGTTTGATAGCACCCCCCGGGGAAGGGCTCGCTTCCAGCGAGCCAATCCCTTAACATGATACTTAGCAGCCATTTCAAGAACTTACACAGAGTGACACAGAGGTATCACAGAGCTCCACAGAGGACTTTTAAACCAACTTTGTAATCCTACACATTTTTGTCATAAGATTGTTTTTGATTAGTTTTGTGGAAAATAATAAGTTAAATTTTTATGGCCGTAGATATCCTGATCACTTTATTACTCGTTTCTTTCAATGGCTTTTTTGTTGCCGCTGAATTTGCAATAGTTAAAGTCAGGGCATCACAGCTCGAAGTGAAGGTAAAAGAGGGAAGCTCGGTTGCAATACTGTCAAAGCATATAGTAACTCATCTCGATGGTTATCTGGCTGCAACTCAACTGGGTATTACCTTAGCAAGCTTGGGACTGGGATGGATTGGAGAGCCTGTTGTATCCAAAATAATCATTAATACAATGGGTTTCGTTGGTATATCTGTTTCTCCGGAACTGTCACACGATATTGCTCTCCCGGTAGCTTTTGCAATTATTACTGTCCTGCATATAGTATTCGGTGAACTTGCACCAAAATCACTGGCTATACAGCGATCTTTAAGAACAACTCTTTTTATCGCTTATCCTTTACAATTCTTCTTTTACATTTTTAGGCCTGTAATCTGGATTCTGAATGGATTTGCAAACTTTATACTCAGAAGAATCGGCATAACAGTTATGCATGGTTCTGATGTTCATAGCAGCGCAGAATTGAAATACTTAGTGCAACAGGGACAGGAAAGTGGCAGAATTGACGATGCGGAGTATAAAATCATTACAAATGCTTTTGATTTTTCAGAACAGACAGCCAGACAGATAATGGTTCCGAGAACCCAGGTTTTTGCACTGGATATCAATGATTTCAGTGATTCAGTGCTTAACAGAATAATTGAAGAAAATTACTCCAGAATCCCCTGCTACGATGAAAGTATAGATAATGTCATTGGGGTTGTTTATTTAAAGGACATTTTGCTGGCAACCCGAAAGAAAGAACCTTTCAATATTCGCAGCATTATGCGTACAATGCTGGTAGTTCCTGATACAAAACGCATTGGACAACTGCTTAATGAGTTTCAGCTCAAGCATCAACAGATAGCTTTGGTTGTAAATGAGTATGGAGGTACAGAAGGCATAATTACAATGGAAGACATTCTTGAGGAACTGGTCGGTGAAATTCAGGATGAGTTTGATAACGAAAAACCATTTGTTGAAAAAACAGGAGAAAAAACATATAATGCTATCGCATCAGCTGCTCTTGATGATATCAATTCTTTCCTTCCACACCCGATCAAAAAAGATGAGGATTATGAAACACTTGCAGGCTACCTCATTGTTAAATTTCATAAAATACCGGGTGTTATGGAAAAAATAACAGTCGAAAATTATGAATTTACAATCCTTAAAAGAAACAGAAGCTCAATTGCATTAGTTCAGATAGTAGATCTTTCAGTTTAACTCTAATCCTTATTGACATTAAGTCCAAATTCCCATTCCTTAAAAAACCGTTCCAGATACATTTCAAGATACCTGTGCCTTTCTTCAGCCAGTTGTTTTCCTGTTTGGGTATTCATTAATCCCTTTAATCTGAGAAGTTTATCATAAAAATGTCCGATTGTTGTTTTGCTTGCCCCCTGGAGATTCTCAGCGGGTAAGTAAATCGGATTATTCCTGAACCCGCCATAATTAAAGGCCCGTGCAATGCCAATCGCCCCTAGAGCATCCAGTCTGTCAGCATCCTGCATTATGAGAAAAACCGGATCATTAAGATTACCGGAAGGATTCTTATTACTGAATGATACATTTTTTATAGCTTCAACTACCTGAACTTTAATTCCGGATAATCCTGTATTGTCTAAAAAGCTCTCAATAATGTTGTATCCATTGTCAGAGTCTTTCTTCTGGAATTTTGAATCCACCGTATCATGAAGCAAAACGGCAATATCAAGTGTAAAAGGATCAGCAATAAATAGCTCCTTTTCATTTATGTACTTTGATAATCCTCTTACTCTTTCTATATGCCACCAGTCATGCCCGCTGTCGTATTCCGAAATCTTTTGTTTTACAAATTCTTCTGCTGCTGATATCTGATCAATCCTGTCCATTTTTTATTTTTAATTAATTGTTGAACTTACAAAATAACTAACAGTTAAGTAAATTTTTTCTGCAGATTACGCAGCTATGCGCCGATCAAATATGTACAATCTGCGAAAATCTGCGAGATCAGCGGGAAATACCCTAATGATTTTGCGAAAATCAATACATTTGCATCATAATTTTTCAAATGCATGAAAGCTGCAATAATAACAATAGGTGATGAACTTCTGATTGGTCAAACAGTGGATACCAACTCAGCCTGGATGGGAGCAGAGTTGAGCAAAGCAGGGTTTGATGTTGTCCGTATGACATCAATTCACGACAGGAGAGAAGACATTTTATATACATTAAACGAATCTGCAGGAAAAACTGATGTTATTCTTATCACAGGCGGCCTTGGTCCAACCAGCGATGATATTACAAAGCAAACTTTATGCGAATATTTTAATACTAAACTTATTATTAGTAATGAAGTCCTGAGCATGATCGAGAACATGATGCATCATCGTAAGTTTGCCATGAATGATAACAACCGCCGTCAGGCTGAAGTCCCTGAATCATGCACTGTTTTAAAGAATGCAGCAGGAACAGCCCCGGGGATGTGGTTCGAGAAAGATGGTACTATCTATATTTCAATGCCGGGCGTTCCGTATGAAATGAAATATCTTATGAATGAGCATGTATTGCCAGAACTCATTAAACGCTTTACTTCACAAGTCATAATCCACAGAAATATAATGACATATGGTACATTCGAAGCAAAGCTAGCCGAGATACTTACAGATTTTGAATCAGGACTTCCCGCTAAAATTAAGCTTGCATATCTTCCGACTTCAGGTGTTATAAAGCTCAGGCTCACAGGTACAGGAAATAACAGAGCTGATATTCAAAGCCTAATAGACCAGCAGGCTGAAAAACTTTACAAAATAATTCCTGAATTTATTTATGGGGAAGATGAGGAATCTCTTGAAATGGTCATTGTCAATCTCCTCAGAAAGATAAACAAAACACTGTCTGCAGCAGAAAGCTGCACAGGGGGTGAGATTTCGAGGCTTATAACCAGTGTTCCGGGCAGCTCAGCCTGTTATTATGGTTCTGTAATAGCCTATTCAAACTCGGTCAAAACTGAATTGCTTGAAGTGGATGTTGACTTGATTATTAAGCACGGGGCTGTAAGTGAAGAAGTTGTGCGTGAAATGGCAATAGGTGCACGGAGAAAATTCAACTCTGATTTTGCAGTCGCAACTACCGGAATTGCCGGACCGGATGGTGGAAATGAAATTAAGCCTGTTGGAACAGTCTGGATCGCAGTTGCATCTGAAAAGGGGGTGATAACTGAAAAACATGTCTTCGGAAACGACAGAAATACCAATATAAGAAGGTTTTCACTTGCTGCCCTAAACCTGCTCAGAAAACAAATTAACGACATTTAGCATTCTTAGCATATTAATTATTTCTTTGAATATTAGAGAATTAGCCCCCCTTTAGGGGGGTTGGGGGGCAGAACCGATAAAAAAGTGCATCAAATATTTGTTTAATCAGATAAAAATCACGTATTTTGCGCTTCGTTTTAAAAGGACAAACGTTAGTAAAGAAGTAAAACAAACATCAATGTCAAAGATTTGTCAGGTTACAGGGAAGAAGGCGATGACCGGGAATAACGTTTCGCACTCGAAGAGAAGGACTAAAAGAAAATTTTATCCTAATCTTTTTGTTAAGAAATATTACCTTCCGGAAGAAGAAAGGTGGATCTCTCTCAAGATTTCTGCTGCAGGTATTCGTCTGATAAGCAAAAACGGACTCACAAGAGCTCTGAAAGATGCAAAGGAAAAAGGTTACATTTTGAATTATTAAAATCATAACAGAAAATGGCAAAGAAGGCTAAAGGTAACAGACAGCAGGTAATTCTGGAATGTACCGAACATAAAGAAAGCGGAAAACCGGGAACATCAAGGTATATTACCACTAAGAACAGGAAAAACACACCTGATCGTATGGAGAGGAAAAAATACAATCCAATCCTTAAAAAAGTTACACTTCACAGAGAAATTAAGTAAAAGAATAAACTATGGCAAAGAAAGTTGTTGCAACACTTAAGACAGGAGCTGGTAAGGCATTTACAAAATGTATTAAAATGACCAAGTCAGATAAATCAGGTTCTTATCAGTTCAAAGAAGAGATCGTTCATAATGATCATATTAAAGACTTCTTTACAAAGAAGTAACAGAACTCTTACTTTATAAGTTATTTATAGCTTTCTTCTTAGCAGAAGGAAGCTTTTTTTATATTTACTTTTCATAATATCTTTATAATAATGGCTTTGTTTGGATTCCTTGGAAAAGATAAGAAAGAGAGCCTTAACAAGGGACTTGAGAAAACGAAAGAAAGTGTATTTCTTAAACTTTCAAGAGCTGTTGCAGGAAAATCAAAGGTTGACGATGAAGTTCTCGATAACCTTGAAGAGGTACTTGTTTCATCAGATGTTGGCGTAACAACAACCCTTAGTATTATTGAAAGGATACAGGCCAGGGTTTCAAGAGATAAATATCTCAATACAAGTGAACTTAACACAATTCTAAAAGAGGAAATTGCAGAGCTCCTTGGAAAAAATCAAGCAGATTCTGAATCTGATTTTACTGTAAAATTAAGTTCAAAGCCATATGTTATTATGGTTGTAGGGGTTAATGGTGCAGGGAAAACAACCACAATCGCCAAACTTGCATACCAGTTTAAAGCTGCCGGGAAAAATGTACTAATAGGTGCTGCAGATACTTTCAGAGCCGCAGCTATCGATCAGCTCCAGATCTGGGCCGACAGGGTAGGTGTTCCTATTGTAAAACAACAAATGGGGTCAGATCCTGCCTCAGTGGCTTTCGATACACTAAGATCGGCTGTTGCATCAGAAACAGATGTAGTTATCATTGATACCGCAGGAAGGCTTCATAATAAAATAAACCTGATGACTGAGCTTTCAAAAATAAAAAGGGTAATGGAAAAGGTTATCCCTGAGGCTCCGCATGAAGTTCTGCTTGTGCTTGATGGTTCAACCGGACAAAATGCTTTCGAACAGGCAAAACAATTTACGGCTGCCACAGATGTAACAGCATTGGCGATTACTAAGCTTGACGGAACAGCGAAAGGTGGAGTGGTAATTGGCATTTCTGACCAGTTTAAGATTCCGGTTAAATATATTGGCGTTGGTGAAAAACTCGAAGATCTTCTGATTTTCAACAGGTTCGACTTTGTGGATTCACTTTTCAGCTCAAAATAGAGTTAAAGCCCCCTGTCTGCTTCGCAGACATCCCCCTAAAGGGGGACTAATTCCGCAAAAAGATCGAATTTCACTTATATTAAACGTTTTAGCCCCCCTTCAGGGGGGTTGGGGGGCGGGACAATAAAGAATATAAAAGCATCATGACTAAAAAGAAAATAAACATAATTACACTGGGTTGTTCCAAAAACGTCGTTGATTCAGAAAAACTCCTCATGCAACTAAGTGCCGGAGGTTATGAGGTTATTTATGATTCAGACGATACCTCCGCCGGAACAGTTATTATAAATACCTGTGGCTTTATAAACGATGCCAAAGAAGAAAGTGTAGATACAATCCTGCGTTTCGTAAAAGCAAAAGAAGCCGGAAAAATAAATAACCTGTATGTTATGGGCTGTCTAGCAGAGAGATATGTTGATGCCCTTAAGCACGAGATTCCTGAAGTAAAAAGGTACTTCGGAGTAAACAATATGAATGATATCCTTAATGAACTTGGAGTGGATCTTCGAAATGACCTGCTCACAAAACGTACATTAACCGGCCCCGGACATTATGCTTATCTTAAAATTTCAGAAGGATGCGACCGCACATGTGCATTTTGTGCTATCCCGGCAATACGTGGAAAATATATCTCACGGCCTGTCGAGGAACTTGTTATGGAGGCAAACTCACTTGCCGGCAGCGGTGTTAAGGAGTTGATACTTATTGCACAGGATCTTAGTTATTATGGACTAGATCTGTATAAGAAACAGGCACTTCCGGAACTCGTAACAGAATTGCTTAAGATTGAATCCCTTGAGTGGATACGTCTGCATTATCTGTATCCGGCTAATTTTCCTATGAAACTGATTCCTCTTATAAAGAATAATCCAAGGATCTGCCGGTACATAGATATTCCTGTTCAGCACATTACCGACAATATGCTTGATCGTATGAAAAGATCACATAACAGGCAGGAGACTGAGCTTGTATTGAATACTCTGAGAAATGAGATCCCTGATGCGGTTATCAGAACAACACTTATTGCCGGTCACCCCGGAGAAACTGAGAAAGATTTTAATGACCTTAAAGATTTTATTTCAGCATTCCGTTTCGACAGACTGGGTGTATTTGCATACTCTCACGAAGAAGACACCTGGTCATACAATAAATATAAGGATGAAATTCCTTCTGAAGTTAAAGAATCCAGGGTAGCAGAGCTTATGGAGCTTCAACAGAATATTTCTTCTGAATTAAACGAGTCTCTGGTCGGCAAATCTTTTAAAACAATAATAGACCGCAGAGAAGGGGAGTTTTTTATCGGAAGAACAGAATATGACAGTCCTGAGGTTGACCAGGAAGTATTGATACCAGCTGAATATAATCTTACAATTGGGAATTTTTATAATATCAAAATTGATAAAGCCGGAGATTTTGATCTTTATGGGGTTCCGGCTTGAGAGTTCTCTTTTAATCCGATGAGCCCCTCTGTCCCGCCGAAGCGGGACATCTCCCCTAAAGGGGAGCTAAATTCGTTTATCTGCTTAATATCAATAACTTATATAGTTTTAGCCCCCCTTTAGGGGGGGTGGGGGGCAAAACTATGATGTAGCTGTATCAGTCTTCTCCGGAAGCTCTTCCTTTTTATGCTGAATCTTAATTTTTATTTCAGACTTCTCGCTGTTGAACCCCACATTTATAGTGTCTCCCTCTTTAAGATTAGCTTTAATAAGCACCTCAGCCATTGGATCTTCCAGGTATTTCTGAATAGCACGCTTAAGCGGTCTGGCTCCGAAATTTGCATCAAATCCTCTTTCTGCAATATAATCTCTGGCAGCAGAAGCAATCTTAAGCTGAAACCCTAGTGATTTCACCCTGTCATACAATCCTTTTAGTTCAAGATCAATAATTTTATTTATTTCCTCCTTGCCCAGGGAATTAAACATGATAACATCATCAATCCTGTTAAGAAATTCAGGTGCAAACGTTTTCTGAAGAGCCTTCTGCAGAATACTCTTTGTATGCTCGTCGCGTGACGCTTGCTTAGCACTTGTATCAAAACCAACACCGTGCCCGAATTCGGCAATCTGCCTCGTACCTATATTTGATGTGAGTATTACGATTGTATTCCTGAAATCAACTCTGCGCCCAAGACTATCGGTAAGCTGACCCTCATCAAGTACCTGCAGCATAATATGAAATACATCCGGATGGGCCTTTTCAATTTCATCAAGCAGTACAACAGAATATGGTTTTCTTCTTACTTTCTCAGTAAGCTGACCGCCTTCCTCATAACCAACATATCCGGGAGGGGCACCCACAAGTCGGGAAACCGAGAACTTCTCCATATACTCGCTCATGTCAATCCTTACAAGATTATCAGTTGTATCGAAGAGAAATTTAGCCAAAACCTTTGCAAGCTGTGTCTTACCAACTCCAGTAGGCCCTAAGAATATGAATGTTCCAATAGGTTTGTTCGGGTCTTTCAGCCCTGCACGGTTTCTCTGAATTGATTTTACAACTTTCTGGATTGCTTCATCCTGCCCAATAACACTTCCTTTCAACTCATCAGCCATATTCAATAAACGTGTTCCTTCTGTTGTTGCAATCCTTTGTACGGGTACTCCTGTCATCATTGCAACAACCTCAGCAACTTTCTCTGCATCAACAGTTTCCCGGTTTACTGAAAGCTCCTTTTCCCATTTTTTCTTTTCAAGGTCAATCATGTCCAGAAGGTCCTTTTCGCGATCGCGGAAGCTTGCAGCTTTTTCAAAGTTCTGATTCTTTACCGCCATCATCTTTTCCTTTTTTGTATCCTCGAGCTGCTTTTCCAGTGAAAGAATCTTTTCCGGCACCACAATATTTGAGATGTGAACTCTTGATCCAGATTCATCAAGAGCATCAATAGCTTTATCGGGAAGATGACGGTCTGAAATATAACGGTTTGTAAGTTTTACACATGCATCAATTGCATCATCAGTGTACATAACATTATGATGCTCTTCATAACGCTCCTTTATATTATGAAGAATATGAATTGTCTCTTCAATTGAAGTAGGCTCAACAATTACTTTTTGAAATCTTCTTTCTAGAGCTCCGTCTTTTTCGATATGCTGACGGTATTCATCAAGTGTTGTTGCACCAATACACTGAATCTCCCCCCTCGCCAGGGCAGGTTTGAGCATATTGGCTGCATCAAGCGAACCTGTTGCACCTCCGGCACCTACTATTGTATGAATCTCATCTATAAAAAGTATAATATTATCATTTTTGGATAGTTCATTAAGAATAGCTTTCATTCGCTCTTCAAACTGTCCACGGTATTTTGTTCCTGCAACTATCGAAGCAAGATCAAGTGCTACCACCCGTTTATTGAATAATACACGTGAAACATTCTTTTTAATGATCCTCAGAGCAAGCCCTTCTGCAATAGCGGATTTACCAACCCCGGGTTCGCCTATAAGTACCGGATTATTTTTTTTACGACGTGATAAGATCTGAGCAAGCCGCTCAATTTCTCTTTCCCTGCCAACAACAGGATCAAGTCTTCCTTCTTCTGCAGCTTTTGTCAGATCAATTCCGAAATTATCCAGAACAGGAGTATCTGATGATGATTTAGCCGAAGAGGGTGTGGATGACTGTCCTTTGCCCGGGCCACTGAAACTCTGGCCTTCATCATCTTCATCTCTGGGAAAATCAGCTTTTGCCGATGGAGATTCTGCTTCAACCATTCGCCGAACCGACTGATAATCAACATCAAGTTCTGAAAGGAATCGGGTAACCAAAGCATTTTCATCCTTTAATATTGCCAGCAATAAATGCTCTGTGTCGATAGTACTGCTTTTAAGAGCCTTAGCTTCAAGGTATACAAGCTTCAGAATTCTTTCCGTGCTCCTTAAAAGAGGAATAACTTCATGATCAGCAACCGGAACCGGACTTTCAACTTTAATACTCTTCTCAAGTGAACCTTTTAGAACCAAAAGGTCAATACCCTGGTTTATAAGAATCTCAATTGCGACACTTTCTCCGTCACGTAGTATCCCTAAAAACAAATGCTCAGGACTTATATGGCTGTTACCCAGACGTATAGCTTCCTCTTTGGAGTATCCAAGTATATCTTTTACTCTTTGTGAAAATTGTGAATCCATCTTTTCAATCTTTCAATTAGCTGTATTTATAAGTAAACCGACATTCTGTCAGAAACATTCCCGACAAAAATACATATAACTACTTTTCAAAGGTAGATTATGTATAAAATCTATATGACAATTATCATGCCCAATTATGAACAAAGAATGTTCAAAAATCGCTGCATGGATTAGTCAAAAATAGGTAAATATTAACTATTTTCGTAATTCTAAACCCCGTATTGGAGGTTTGAATGTAAATATTTAATTAATAGTCTGTTATGTCAGAGAGAGAGAGAATCATTCAGGTAAATATTGAGGAGGAGATGAAGTCAGCCTACATCGACTATTCGATGTCGGTTATTGTGTCGCGTGCTTTACCGGATGTCAGAGATGGATTGAAGCCGGTTCATCGCAGGGTACTTTTCGGAATGTCTGAGTTAGGGGTACTTTCAAACAAAGCATATAAAAAGTCAGCGAGAATAGTGGGAGAGGTACTTGGAAAATTCCACCCCCATGGCGATTCATCAGTTTATGAAGCTATGGTGAGAATGGCGCAGGAATGGTCATTGAGATATCCGCTTGTTGATGGTCAGGGTAACTTCGGATCTGTTGATGGAGATAGCCCGGCAGCAATGCGTTATACAGAAGCAAGGCTTAAAAAAATTGCAGAGGAAACTCTTGCCGATATTGATAAGAATACTGTTGATTTTCAGCCAAACTTCGATGATTCCTTAACTGAACCAACAGTTTTACCTACAAGAATCCCTAACCTTTTAGTAAATGGTGCCTCCGGTATTGCAGTAGGTATGGCTACAAACATGCCACCGCATAACCTCACTGAAGTTATTGATGCAACAATAGCTTACATTGACAATAACGAAATAACTTCAGAAGAGATTCAGCAATACATCAAAGGTCCTGACTTTCCGACAGGAGGAATAATTTATGGCAGCCAGGGAATCAAAGAAGCATGTGAAACAGGAAGGGGACGAATTGTTACAAGAGCCAAGACAGAAATAGAGATAACTCACTCGGGAAGAGAATCAATAATTGTTACCGAGATTCCATACATGGTAAATAAAGCGGAGATGATCCGTAAAATTGCCGATCTGATAAATGAAAAGAAACTTGATGGGATATCATATATTAATGATGAATCGGACAGAACAGGAATGCGTATTGTCATTATTCTTAAGAAGGATGCCAGCGCAAACGTAGTCCTTAACAACCTTTATAAATATTCATCACTTCAGACATCATTCAGTGTAAATAATATTGCCCTTGTAAAGGGACGTCCAAAAACACTGAATACAAAGGACATGATTCATTATTTCGTCAAACATCGTCACGATGTTATAATAAGACGAACTAAATTTGATCTTGATCAGGCTGAAAAAAGAGCCCATATACTTGAAGGTCTGATAATTGCCAGCGACAATATAGATGAAGTTATAGCAATAATAAAATCATCGCAGACACCTGAGATGGCCAGGGAAAGACTTATGGAGCGATTCGGTCTTTCCGATATCCAGTCAAGGGCAATTGTTGAAATGCGTTTACGTCAGCTTACCGGACTTGAACAGGAAAAACTAAGAGCCGAATATGCTGAAATAATGGCGCTCATTGAGTATCTGAAGAGCGTTCTGGCCAGTTTAGAGCTCCAGATGAAAATTATTAAAGAAGAACTGATTGAAATAAAAGAGAAGTATGGTGATGAAAGACGTACAGAGATAATCCCTAATGCTGAGGAGTTTAATCCTGAAGACTTTTACCCTGATGATGAAATGGTAATCACTATCTCACACATGGGCTATATTAAAAGAACTCCTCTTACCGAATTCCGCAGACAGAACAGAGGCGGAACTGGTGCAAAAGGCGGTGCCACCAGAGATGAGGATTTCATTGAACACCTGTACATTGCCACAATGCATAATACAATGCTTTTCTTTACAAGAAACGGTAAATGCTACTGGCTTAAGGTTTATGCAATCCCCGAAGGATCAAGAACTTCTAAAGGAAGAGCTATGCAGAACCTCATTAATATTGAACCCGATGATAATGTAAGGGCATTTATTAATGTTAAGAATCTGAATGACGAGGAATATATCAACAATAATTTTATTGTTCTCTGCACAACAAAGGGAATAATTAAAAAGACTTCACTTGAGGCATATTCAAGGCCAAGAATAAACGGAGTAAATGCTATTACAGTTCGTGACGGGGATGAGCTTCTGGAAGCTAGGATGACAAACGGACAGCACCATATTATGCTCGCTATAAAATCAGGAAGAGCAATCCGTTTTCCTGAAGCATCAGTAAGACCGATGGGCAGAACAGCATCAGGTGTAAGAGGAATAAGACTTGCCGATGAGGTAAATGATTTTGTAATAGGCATGATAACAATTGAAAATAAGGAAAAAGATATATTGGTTGTTTCCGAAAAGGGATATGGAAAGAGGTCGGATATAGATGGTTACAGAATTACAAACAGGGGCGGAAAAGGGGTGAAGACAATTAATATCACCGATAAAACCGGAAACCTCATTGCTCTAAAAGATGTAACAGATAATCATGATCTTATGATTATTACCCAGTTTGGGAATATCCTCAGAAGCCCTGTTGCTGCTTTAAGAGTAATGGGAAGAGCTACCCAGGGCGTGAGATTAATAAATCTGAGAGAAAACGATATTATTGCATCAGTAGCCTGTGTGCTTGTAAATGAGGACGATGAAGCCCCTGAAAATGCCTTGCCGGAAGAAAATAATAATATTCCTGAGGAAAATGGCAAAGAATTTGATGTTTAATAACTAAAATTATAAATTTGGGAAATTTTTAAAGACAATTTAATTAAAATTATAATCATGAAAAAGTTTTTTCTGCTTATAGCAGTCGTAAGTATCTCCTTAGGAGCAATGGCACAAAAGGGTAAAGTGACAAGTGCTCAGAGTTTAATTGACCAGGGCGAACTTGGCAAAGCTAAAGAGGCAATTGACCAGGCACTTGCAAACGAAAGTACAATGAACTGGTTTAACACCTTTTTCGTTAAGGGCAAACTTGGCCTGGCAATATTCGAGTCAGACAAGGCCGATGTAAAAGGTTTATATGCCGATCCTCTTGACGAAGCTTATACCTCTTTTGAGAAATCAATGGAGCTGGACACAAAAGGATCAACTAAAAAGAAGATCATTACCAACATGATTTACAACTCTTTGGCTGTTGATTTGTACGCTCAGGGCAGTACTTTCTTCTCAGAGAAAAATTACGAAAGAGCCCTCAAATCATTTGAAACACAGATTAAAATTACGGAGAGCGACAAATTTGTCGGACCAATTGATACAGGGATGTACTATAATGCAGGACTTGCAGCTGTTAATTCAGGCAAAGCAGCAGAAGCTATTAAATATTTCGAAAAATGTGCTGAAATGCAGTACCTTAATGTTACACCTTATTTCCAGATGTCAGAGTGTTACATGATATTAGGTGATACAGCTAAAGCAGAATCAATGCTTCAGGGACTTACCACAAAGTTTCCGAATGATAAAAACATTATTCTAAACCTGATTGACCTCTATATTAAGAGCGGTAAGAACGAAGAAGCTCTTAAGTATATTAAGGATGCAAAAGCAACGGATCCGGGTAATTACTCTTTGTATTTCGCTGCTGGTATTATCCACCTGAACAGCAACAATTATGACGAGGCAATTGTTGAACTTACAAAATCAATCGAGCTTAAAGGTGATATCTATGACACTCAGTATGGTCTGGGAGCTGCATATATTAACAAAGCATACGACATGAACCTGAAAGCAAACGAGATAATGGATGTTAAGAAATATAATGAGGCAGTAGAGCAGATTAATATCGTTTATGCAAAAGCTCTTCCTTATATGGAAAAAGCTCTGGAATTGAAACCCAATGATGTCTATTCAATGAGAAGTCTAAAAGAACTTTATTACAAATTGAAACAGACTGATAAGTACAATACCATAAAAGCAAAACTCGACGTTATTGACGGCAAGTAGAAAATAATAATATAATAACAAACAAAAGGGGATGTGTTACATCCCTTTTTTGTTTTATTGAAGTCGATAACCACCAATAGTAGGAGTATCCAGAAATCTCTGAAAGCAAGTTCAATAATCAATTTACAATTACTCTATTTGACATAATATTAATTATAGGCTTTTGTAGGAAATTTCCGCCCAGCTCTGCTGGTTGACATAAAATAAGATATGAGCCTATGGATCAGATCGTTAGGATTTTATGTCAAAGGAAATTTCCGGACCAGTATTGATATTATCTCACAGGAAATACAGTGAGCATTATCCTTTGTAACTATAATGTCTCAATAATATCCTTCAGCAATCTGTCACAATCAACTCCGCCTTTTGAACTCGGTGAATATCCCAGAACAACTACAATTAATTCCTGCGACGGCATTATGAAAATATATTGTCCGTCGTGTCCCTGACAACTGAACATATCTTCCGGAGCCGATGGAAACTTTTTACTTCTGTTAAGCCAGAAAAAAGAACCATATTCCCCATTGCTGGTAGATGCAGCTGTTGTTGTATATTTCACCCATCCTTCAGGCAATATACGTTCACCATTAAAAACTCCATCATTCAGGTATAATAATCCGAACCTTGCATAATCGCGTGCCGATGCATATAAATATGATGAACCGATTAAAGTACCGGCCGGATCAGGTTCTATAACTGCATTATCAAGACCTATCTTATTAAATAACTGCGTTTTAACAAACGCATAATAAGCAGAATCACTTGCAAACTGCTGCCTGATTAGCCTTGTAACAATATTGCTTGTACCGGAAGAATAATACCATTTTGTTCCTGCCGGAACTTCAATCGGCATACTATAGGCATATTCACTCATATCGCCCTCACAATGAAGCATTACAGTTACATCTGAACGGTTTCCATAATTCTCATTCCATTTCAACCCGCTCTGCATCTGCAACAGATCATTCATCGTAATTTTACTCCTGTCATCATCCTTCCATTCTGCCAAGCCTGCAGGTTTATATATGTCCAAACCATTCTGCTTCACCAGAATTCCAACCAGTGCGTTTGTGAAACTCTTTGCCACCGACCAGCTCAGCAGTCTGGTATTCTTATCAAAACCTGGTTTATACTTTTCCGCCACAGGTACTCCTTTATGAATAACCATAAATGCAAATACATTACCATTATAACTATTCTGATCGATGATATGGTCCGATATTTCATTCAGTTTCGTAACATCAATTCCTGTAGCGGTGTCAGGTAAAATGTCGCCAAATGGCCATTTAATGGTATCCTGAGAATAAGCAGCGTTTGTGCCTGAAGGAAACTTAATCTTTTTCAGGTCTGCTTCTGAAGCATCCCTTACAATTGTAACTCCGAATCCTTCCCGGTAAATTGCCTTCGATTTTCCCCATAGAAAACGGCTTGTTACACTCTTATCATCGGTATTAACCTGATTCTTTGTGTATTTAATAAATGAAAAATTAAGATCCAGGCCTTCAACCTTTGCAGGCTCCCTGCCAGAAATAAATACCGCCGATGCCAGATTTTTAGCTGCATAGCCTGTAATTATAGGCAATAATGAATTCAAATACAGAGCAATACCCAGTATTGCCGCACCCAGTACTGATGATACTCCAATGAGTACTCTCTTTTTAGTTCTTGTCATTTATGTATGAGTTTAAATATATTTCGGATTGCGGATTTTGGATTTCGGATTTAATTCGGACTTATCCCAATGCCAGGTTTATCAGGCAACGTGACTTTGCCATTTACAATAGTCACTCCATCAAAAATATCATTGCTTATCAGAAGATTTCCATCCAGATCAGCCCAGTCAACCAATGGAGAGAGCTGGGAAGCTGCTGAAACAGCACAAGAAGTTTCTGTCATACAGCCAATCATTACCTTCATGTCAAGTGCCCTGGCCATGCCTATCATTGTGTATGCAGCATGCAATCCTCCGCACTTCATCAGTTTAATATTTATTCCGCTGTAAGCACCCTGAACTTTCTTAAAATCAGATATTGTCTGAATTGCTTCATCAGCAATCACAGGTAATGGACTGTTCTGAGTGAGCCAGGAAATATCATCAACCAATGATTTATTCATTGGTTGCTCAATAAACACAACTCCCTTTTCCTTAAGCCAATGGATCATTTCAAGTGCCATCTTTTTATCAGTCCAGCCCTGATTAATATCCACACAAATTGGCTTATCTGTAACACTTCTGACAGTTTCAATCATCTCTTTATCATTACCCTGACCAAGTTTCACCTTAAGGATTTTGTAGGGAGCTGCTTCAATAACCTTTTCTTTAACAACCTCAGGCTTATCTATTCCTATTGTAAATGAAGTATTCGGGGTCTTCTCCGGGTTCAGCCCCCAGATTCTGTACCAGGGCTGATTCAT